>Ga0134122_10004645_pt1 | contig 10172 bp, 8 predicted proteins | sample KB302_FD_96461 | JGI IMG/M metagenome (GOLD analysis project Ga0134122, IMG submission 96461) | Terrestrial soil microbial communities without Nitrogen fertilizer from Kellogg Biological Station, Michigan, USA - KB3-0-2 | ecosystem: Environmental > Terrestrial > Soil > Unclassified ... | reverse complement strand
CGCTCTATTCGGATATCTTTGAGCCCGCGCTTGGCCGAATACGTGACCGAACTTCCGTCCCAGCGTACTAAGGCAATGGTTCGGCGCTGCAGCCCCGGCTAATGCGCGAGCTGTATGAGCAAGCGGACGGCCAGCCCCACGATGCACATGACCCCGGAGACCCGGAGCATGGTCCTCCCCGCCCCTGGCCTACCCTGGCGGCGGGCCCGGAACCCCAGGAATAGGCCGATGACTGGCAGCAGGATGCAGATCACCCACTCGGTGGGCGTGGGAGACTGCATCGATTCCAGGTCCTTCGGCTCCAGGTAGGACGGCTTGACGGTGCGGGTAGCGAAGTCGTAGCCGCAATCGCAGCGCTGGGCATCCGGCGGGTTGACCAAGCCACACTTGGGACAGTCTTTGATCAAAGCGCCACCCTCGCCCAACGCCGTGGCCGATGAGCGGCGGCCTCAGCCGTCCGCTCGATCAGCGGGGTCTTCAAGCTCCCGTTGAAGCTGATCTGCTACCGAGTAACCCAAGTTTGTCATGCCAAAGACCTCACCTTTGCCGCTTCTATCTACGAGCAGGTTACGGCCAACGAGGTCACCCAACACCCCTTGCCAACGAGCTTTTGTACGAGGCTCGCGATCTGGGACAAAGTCCCTGCCGCTGGTTCTTATGTGTAGGCCAGTAGCGGTCCTAAACCTCATGATAACACCCTCATGATCCTGCGCTGCCCCTAGAAGAAGAGCCTTCGCGTCATCTCCCAATGCAGCAGTAGAATTCAGAGAAACTTCTGTGATTTTAGAGGGCTGAACTGCAGCGCTGAGCTGGACCATTTCATCTATGCACTTCTGATACGCTGCGGGATGATCAAGCTCTACGCCCAAATGTCTTGCCATCTCTTCAACAAGCTGATGAAGCTGTGCCGGCGAGTCATATTTAAGAGCGTTCAATCCTTTCAGAGGGTCGGCCAGTGAATCAGGCGCCACATCAGGCGCCAGCAGTGGGATCATCGGTTTGCCAGAGCCCCAGCGTGCACCCAATTCAAAGATTACAAATGCGGATTTGAGACTTGATTTTGAGATGAGGCCAATGAGTACGGCCGCTTCTTGGACCTCGATCCTCAGCTGCTCGGTGGTATTTGAGCCGCCCGGGAGTCGGAAGCCATCTATGGAGGTCGCGCGGATCTGTTGAGAAGGCAAATTTAGAGCCGAACGAAGCAATGTGATCAAGAGCTTGACGAGTTCGCCATCATCGTGACTGTGGCTGATAAACACGCTTATCACGGCACTCGTTTTACTCTTTCCTGGGGTTTCGAGTTGCTCAACCAGCAGGGAACCTCGTGGATTGATTCGGGCGCTGTTTCCTTGATGAGAATTGGCTGACGTAATCAGTCCTTGCGAATCAAGGATGTCTAGTTGGCGCGGCCGAGAAAAGGTGCCACGTTAAAAATCCGCCCGGCTCCGAGATCGGGTGACATGCCAAAGATCAGGCCGCTGTCCAAATCCTTTGCGTGGCGACAAAGCCTTGCAGGCCGGCAACTTACGCCCACTATGGCGTTCCTGGCGCCAAATCTTTTGACACGATCGCGACTGGGCGCCGCAAGGCCGTCTTCGCCGAAGTAGTCCGTTCTCAACGGCTTAGCCCTTCGCACCCACCCTGGCAAGGTCCTTGATTCAGCCCTGGCTCCACTATGGCTCGCGGACTCCGTCATACTCCCGAAGGGGGCGCTCTCTTCGACGTCACCTGCCGCACGGTCCAGAGCCGCTTCCTGCTCCGGCCCAGCCTTCTGCTCAACGAGATCATCCTGGGAGCCCTGGCACGGGCCAAGCGCCGCTACGGCGTCGAGCTCTCGGCTTTCATCTTCCTGTCCAACCACCTGCATATCTTGGCTTGGGCCACCGATAGCGAGCAACTTGCCCGCTTCATGGGCTACTTCCTCTCGAAGCTGGCTCGCGAGGTCAGCCGACTGACCGGCTGGCGCGACAAAGTGTTCGCACGGCGCTATCAGGCGATCCCCATCAGCGCCGAGGAGGCGGCACAGGTGGAGCGGCTCCTGTACATCCTCTCCAACGGCTGCAAGGAGGACCTGGTAGCAAGACCTCAGGATTGGCCCGGCGTCCATTGCGTCAACGCTCTGCTGACCGGCCAGCCCCTGGAGGGAACCTGGTTCGATCGCACACAAGAATTCGCCGCCCGCAACCGCGGCGAGAGTTTCGGCCCGCGCAAGTACGCCATGCCGGAGATCCTCGAGCTCGACCCACTCCCCTGCTGGCGACACCTCTCGGAGAAACAGTACCAATCCCAGATGGCCGGTCTGGTGGCGAAGATCATCGCCGAGGCTGAGCTCCGGCGGAAAGAGACCGGTATCCAACCGCTCGGCCCCGCTACGATCCTGGCTCAGCATCCGCTCGGCCAGCCGGTGAAGACCAAGCGCTCGTTCGCTCCCAGGGTGCACGCCTTCAGCCGGGAGATCCGCAGGGCGATGGTTGAAGCCTACGCTGGGTTTGTCGCGGCTTTCCGAGAAGCCGCCGAGAAGTTGCGAAGAGGGGATCGGATGGCGAGATTTCCCGAAGGCAGCTTCCCGCCCGGGCTTCCATTCGTCCGCGGCTGCCTCTCGGCTGCCGTTCCGTAGCCTAGCCGTTCGCGCTGGTCGCTCATTCCCAAGTCTCTCGTATAGATCTGCCATATCCTCCAGGGAAAGGTGTGCTCAAACAAGGAAGTTGCCGCTTTCCTGCGGCCAGTCCATTTACTCCTCTGACTACTCAGATCGGCTACGATCCGGCAAATGTGGCATTCTGATCACTTGAGGCTTGAAATGGGCCCTCTTCACGTACTGGGTTCACGGGAGTAGGGTGGCACGTTTCCGGGGGATTAGGGTGGCACGTTTCTCCGGCCGGTGCCGCGACGCTGGGACGCGACGCCGCAGGGCTGCGGTGCGACGCCGCAGGGTTGCGGTGCGACGCCTTGGGGCTGCGGCGCGACGCCGCGAGGTCGCAACACGGCATTTCAGCTCGGAAACACGGCATCTTGGGGTCGCGGCGCGGCATTTCAGCTCGGAAACACCGTGCCGCAGGGTCGCGGCGCGGCATTTCAGCTCGGAGACGCCGTGCCGCAGGGTCGCGGCGCGGCATTTCAGCTCGGGGACGCCGCGCCGCAGGGTCGCGGCGCGGCATTTCAGCTCGGAGACGCCGCGCCGCAGGGTCGCGGCGCGGCATTTCAGCTCGGGGACGCCGCGCCGCAGCCTTCCGGCACGACGCCTCGGGGTCGCGGCATGGCATATCAGCCCGGAGGCGGCGTCGAGGTGCGCCGCAACGCCGCGATAAGGCGTCAGTCCTCCCAAGGACCGCTCTCACGTCTTGATCCCCTGTCTCCGCCTACCCTGGCAAGGTCTGCCGTGGTGGTCGGCCTCGTAAGCATCCGTACAGCTCGGACCCGAACGCCTAAAATTTTTTCCGCAGGCGTGCAGGATGGAGCCGTAGGCGTAGAGGACCGGCCGATAGCGGTACGGAACGGTCAGGATCGGCCGCGGAGCCGGTCGAGCTCGGCCTGCAGGCGGGCGACCTCCGCTTCTGCGGCGCGGTGCGCTTCGCGGACCTCTTCGTTGCTCGGAATCGCCCGGCCGGTCGCGGTGTCGATGACCCGGAGCCCCTGGTCTCCCAATCGAAACGTGACTCCCGTGGCCAGGCTGCGGAGCGCGCCGTCCGGCTCGAGCGGCATGGGCCGGTAGGCCTCCTTCACCAGACGGAATCCCTGGAGCGGTGGCTTCAAGTACTCGCCGAGGGGATCGTGAAGGACGTACTCCTCGACCCCGAGCCGCTCATACAGGGCCTTCTTCTTGCCCAGGTCTTCGTCGCTGGTGCTGTCCGAGGTGACCTCCACGACCAGCCGCGGCGCTCGTCCCTCTTCCCAGAGCTTGTAGATCCGGCGCTCGCCCCTCGGGACTCCCATGGCGACGAAGACGTCCGGAACGACGAACGCCTTCGGATTGCCCTGCTGGTAATAGAGCAGCAGGTCCGCGCCGACGTAGACGTCGGGAACGTTCCGCAGGTGCTCGTTGAGCGCCTGGAAGAGATACATGATCTCCCGGATGTGGATTTCGGTCTCGCCCATCCGCTTGCCGTCGGATTCCGGGTAGTAGACATCTTGCCGGAAGGGAATCGCGGTCATCGGAGTCATCCTTTCTCCAACGGTTGCGAAATCAGATCATGACCGGCCGCCGGAGGGCAACAGCCTGACGGAGATCAGTCTAGCACGCGGTTCAGATAGGCTATCCCCATGGTCGAAAGCCTCTGGAGCGACGCCGAGGCCGCTGGTTTTCCGGGCGACCTCGGGCTGCGGATCTACACCTCGCGCCTGCTCGGGCGTGACAAAAGCCTGGTGCTTCACGGCGGCGGCAACACTTCGGTGAAGGTGCGGGAGCCGAACCTCTTCGGCGAGGAGGAGGACGTCCTCTACGTCAAGGGGAGCGGCTGGGATCTGGAGACGATCGAGGCCGAGGGCTTCGCGCCCGTGCGCCTGGCGCCGGCCGTGCGTCTCGCGATGCTGCCGCGCCTTTCCGATCCCGAGATGGTCAACGAGCTGCGCACGAGCATGACCCGGGCCGCGGCGCCGAATCCGTCCGTGGAAGCCATCCTCCACGCCGTGCTCCCCTTCAAGTACGTGGACCACACCCACGCCGACGCGGTCGTCACCGTCACCAACACGCCGGGCGGGGAGGAGCGGGTGCGGGAGATCTACGGCGATTCGGTCGTCGTCATCCCTTACGTGATGCCTGGCTTCGATCTCGCCCGCCTGTGCGCCGAGCGCTTCCCCGCCGCGGCCGGGCCGCAGACGATCGGCATGGTGCTGCTCTCCCATGGCATCTTCTCCTTCGGTGCCACGGCCCGCGAGTCCTATGAGCGGATGATCCACCTCGTCCGCCTCGCCGAGGAGTATCTGGAGCGGCAGGGCGCCTGGTCGCTCGGCCAAGGTCCGGAACAGCCGGAGCCGGAGGACGACAGGCCTGCCCGCCAGGAAATCGCTGCTCTCCGGCGCGAGATCTCGAAGGCTGCGGGTTTCCCGATAGTCCTCACGGTCCGCCGCAACGCGCGCAGCCTTGCCTTCGCCCGGCGCCAGGACGTGGCTCGCATCTCCCAGCAGGGACCAGCGACTCCCGATCACGCCATCCGCACCAAGCCCCTGCCTCTGCTGGGCCGCGAAGTAGAGACGTACGTCCGTGCCTACCGGGAGTACTTCGCGGAGCATGCGCCGGCGGCGGCACAGCCGAAGTCGATGCTCGATCCGGCGCCGCGAGTGGTCCTCGATCCAGAGCTGGGCCTCGCCGCCGCGGGCCGCACGGTGAAGGACGCCGTCATCGGCGCCGACATCTACGAGCACACCATGGACGTCATCGAGCGGGCCGAGCGTCTCGGCGGCTACCGCGCCCTCTCGGCCCGCGACCTGTTCGACATGGAGTACTGGGACCTCCAGCAGGCGAAGCTGGCCAGGGCCGGCAAGCCTCTGGTTTTCGCCGGCGAGGTGGCGCTGATCACCGGCGCCGCCTCGGGGATCGGCCGCGCCTGCGTCGAGGCGTTCCTCGCCCGCGGGGCGGCGGTCGTGGGCCTGGATCTCGATGTGAGGATCGAGGGCCTGTTCCCCGGCCCCGGCTTCCTCGGCCAGCGTTGCGACGTTACGAAGGAGGCGGAGATCGAGACCGCGCTCTCGGCGGTCGTCTCCGCCTTCGGCGGCCTGGACCTCCTCATCCTCAACGCCGGGATCTTTCCCGTAGCCCGGCGGATCGCGGACCTCCCGCTGGCCGAGTGGGACCGGGTGATGCGGGTCAATCTGGACGCCAACGCGATTCTGCTGCGGCTCTGCCATCCATTGTTGAAGCTCGCGCCCGCCGGCGGCCGGGTGGTGGTGATCGGCTCGAAGAACGTGCCGGCGCCGGGGCCGGGCGCCGCGGCGTACTCCGCATCGAAGGCGGCGCTCCACCAGCTCGCGCGGGTGGCGGCGCTGGAATGGGGGAGGGACGGCATCCGCGTCAACGGGCTCCACCCGAACGCGGTCTTCGACACCGGCGTCTGGACCGAGGAGGTGCTGGCGTCGCGGGCGGCGGCCTACAGCCTGACGGTCGACGAGTACCGGCGTAACAACGTGCTCGGCACCGAGGTGACCAGCCGCGACGTCGCCGAGCTGGCGGCCGAGCTGTGCGGCCCCCGCTTCGCCAAGACCACCGGGGCCTGGATACCGGTGGACGGCGGCAACGAGCGGGTGATCTGAGCCTGGCCCGATCCACAGGTCTCCTCGGAAGGGGATCGTTGCCCGCGCCGCCGATGCCCCTCACCACCCCGGCCCTCCTCTCCCCGAGGGAGAGGAGGGAGAAAGGCAATACGGCGGGCACGTAGGCCCGCCGCTACGAAAATCTTTTTCTGGTCGTTTTCCCCTCTCTCCCTCGGGGAGAGAGGGGTTAGGGGAGTGAGGGCCGACGGCGCGACGAACGCTCGAACTGCCGAGGAGAGTGGAATCGGCGGCTACGGCGCAAAGCGAGATCGACAGGATGGGGGAACCGGGCTAGTCGGCGTGGACGAAGGGACCTTCCAGCCGCACCCACTGGCTGCAGAGCTCCTCGAAGTGGTGCGGATCCTGGGTCGAGAGGGCTTCCTGGCTGAAGCGGTCGATCTCGGCGGGCGAGGTGCCGGCCCGGCGCAGACCGTAGCGGATGGCGCTCACCAGGGCGAAGCGGTTCCGGCTGCGCAGGGAGACGTGGATTTCGGGGTAAAGGGGGGCCATTGCGGTCCTATCCATACTTATAACGTCCGGAGCGCGGAAAACGTTTCACCCCTCCGAACTCGCGGGGAACGCCGTCCCCTCCTTTGGACTCCTGCCGCGAGGGCGCGGTTAGCAGCGCGCGGCCGAGCCGGGATATCTTCGCGCGATGTCGGTCCGCGGCCACTTCTGGACGATCGCGCCCCGCTTGCGCCACGGCGTCCGGCCACTGCCGGCGCCGGAGTCGCGTCCCTGGGAGACGGCGGTGTTGGACCCGATCACCGGCGAGGTGCCGGTGACCGGCCTGCTTCGCCAGGTGCCCGGGAGCGAGGATCTCCTGGTGCTCGTCCATGGTCTCGGCGGCGGCATCGGCAGCCATTACATGGTGCGGGCCGCGCGCGCCGCCGAAGCTGCGGGGATCTCCTGCCTGCGGCTGAACCTGCGCGGCTGCGACCGCCGGAGCGGCGACTTCTACCATGGCGGGCTGACGGCCGACCTCCACGCGGCCCTGGCGAGCGAGGAGCTGAGCGTCTATCGACGGATCTTCGCGCTTGGCTACTCCCTCGGGGGCCATGTGGTGCTGCGGCTGGCGACGGAGGAGACCGATCCGCGGCTCGCCGCGGTGGCCGCGGTCTGCGCCCCCCTGGACCTCGGACTCTCGCAACGGGAGATCGACGCGCCCTCGCGCTGGGTCTACCGCCGCTACCTGTTGTCGAGCCTGAACGATCTCTATGCCGCCGTCGCCGCCCGCAGCCGGGTGCCGCTGGCGGTCGAGGAGGCGGCCCGCATCCGCACGCTGCGCGAGTGGGACCACCGTATCGTCGCGCCGCGCCACGGATTCACCGGCGCCGCGGACTACTACGCCCGCGCCAGCGTGGCGCCGCGGCTTCGGGAGCTCCGGGTCCCCGCTCTGCTGCTCAACTCCGAAGCCGATCCCATGGTGCCCGCCGGCGCCGTTCGGGCCTCGCTGAACGGTCCCATCCCCAACCTGGAGGTTCGCTGGCTCTCCGGTGGCGGCCATGTGGCCTTTCCGCGTGAGCTCGACGCGGGATTGGGAGCCGGAACGGGAGTCGACCTGCAGGTGATCGGCTGGCTGCGAGCGCGGCCCTCACCCTCCTGAGAGAAAAAAAGGATGCCCCAGCGGTCTAGGGGCATCTTTGATGAGGAGGCCGGTCTTGGGACCAGCCGCGGGGGCCGGCTCGCGATGAGCAAGCTCCCCGCTGCTGCCACTAGACCCGCTTCCGGCGCTATAGGTTTAGACGGATGGAGGCTGGAGATTTTCCACGCCGCCGAAGATCTCGGCCAGCCGGCTATTCCGGGAAGGCGCGTTGCAGGCGTTCGATGGCGGCACGCTTGTCGCCGGAAGCCCAGAGATCGGCGGCTTCCATCTCAGCCCGGAGGACGAGGTAGCGCGGGTGGATCGACAGGATCACCCGGAAGTATGTCCGCTCGTCGTCGAAGTCGAAGCGAGGCTCGGGGGAGCCGTTCTGACGCATCTTGCGCCGGATCTTCGGAACCCCGGTGCCGCGCGCCTCTGCCAGCCGCAGCTCCTTCAGGAAGTCGCCGATCCTCCGGTTGCGAGCAGGGACGGGCGGTATCGATTCGCCGGGCTCGAAATGCTTCGGCTGGATTCCCGGTACGGGTCCAGGATAGTTGATCACCTCCATCCGATCCGGATAGAGATAGACCTTGACGGGCTCGGGAGGCGCCTCGTAGCTTCGGTGATAAAAAGCGTTTACGAGGGCCTCTTCCATGGCGCCGTAGGGATAGGGGACGGTCTTCTCGACTTCGGCCTGGCCGGGCACTTTTTGCAGGAAGGTGCCACCCAGGCTGTCGAGATAATCCAGGGCGGACTTGATCTGATAGGGAATCGGACCGCGGAACACTCTCTCCTCGAGGAGATCGCCTCCTCCTCTGAAACGAACGACTTCAGTCCTGGTACCCTGGAAGAACCGATCGGGATCTTCCTGGAAGAACAGCAGAGCCACGTTCCTGGGAACTTCATGGGCGTTGATGCGGACCACGAGGTTCAGGAGCCGATAGAGCTGGCGATCCTCCAGGGGAGGCTCGTGGTTGATCAGATCGCTACCCACTTCGTGGAGGAACCGCTTGACGAGGAGCGGCGAGAGATCCTCGATCCGTGCTTCAAGGCTGCGGCGGTCGTCGAAAGGCACCTTGGCCGTCAACGCGATGAGCTGGCGCAAGTCTTCTCCTTGCGCCTTGATAGTTTCGGGTCCCCGACGGATCCAGAACTGGAGGGGACTACCGGAGACGTTGAGGTTCTCAGGGGCCTGGTAAGGACGTGTATCCCCGCCTGGTGCCCAGATGACGAGGAGCGGCACGCCCTCATACTCGATGGGAAAGAGGAGCGGCAAGAAATCCGGGACGATTCGCTTGCAGGCCCCGCGAACCTCCTTTTGGACACGCTCAAGGTTTAGTCCAGCAAGCCCCACCGGCGGAACGATCGCTCGCCCCCCCTCCTCTCGTACACCGAGGATGACATACCCTCCTCCGAGGTTGAGCAGATCGTTCGCGAAGGCACATACTGTTCGTACGGTTTGTGCCTTGATCTGGTCATCCCAGCCCGCCTTGAATTCGATCCGATTGCTCTCGATAGACCGGCTCTGGAGCAGATCCTCAAAATTGACGGGCAATCCATTGAAGGAGGTGTCGGCCATCTCAGGGCCTATTATGAAAGATCTCGGCCAGCCTCTCGACGCCGTCCACCAGGCGCGGGCCGGGGCGGCTGAAGCAACCATTCGCGTCCACGGCGTGGACTCGTCCTTCCCGCACCGCGCGCAGGGAGCGCCATTCGGGACGGTCGGCGATGGCCGCGATCTGCTCGCCGGCGCCGGCTTCGTCATAGCCGCAAGGCATGGGGACGATCACGTCCGGGTCCGCCGCCGCCACCTGGTCCCAGGTGAGGCGGGCGGAGCGCCCTCCGGGCTCGCCGACGACGTCGATCCCTCCGGCGAGGTCGATCATCTCCGGCACCCAATGGCCGCCGGCGAACGGCGGATCGAGCCACTCCATGGCGAGCACGCGCGGCCGGGGCTTCTCCGCGACCGCCGTACGGACCGCCTCCAGCCGCCGCTCCAGCGCCGCCAGCAGCCGGGTCGCCTCCGTCACCCGGCCGGTGACATGGCCCACCCGGCGGATGTCCGCCAGGACGTCGCCGATCGTTTTCGGGTCGAGAGACACGATCGCTGGGCAGCGGGGGAGGGGGCGAACGGCGTCCTCCACCACCTCCGTCGACACCGCGCAGACGGGGCAGAGCATCTGGGTGACGATCACGTCCGGCGCCAGCTCGGCGATGAGCGCCTCGTCGAGGGTATAGAGGCTCTTGCCGCTCCTCAACTGGGCGGAGACGGCCGCGTCCACCTCGGCGGCGCTCATGCCTGGACGGAGAGCGCTTCCCGTGAGCGCCGGCCGTCGCCGCG
>Ga0134122_10004641_pt1 | contig 10182 bp, 6 predicted proteins | sample KB302_FD_96461 | JGI IMG/M metagenome (GOLD analysis project Ga0134122, IMG submission 96461) | Terrestrial soil microbial communities without Nitrogen fertilizer from Kellogg Biological Station, Michigan, USA - KB3-0-2 | ecosystem: Environmental > Terrestrial > Soil > Unclassified ... | reverse complement strand
GGGTAAGGCCCCCTCGATTGGGTCTTCGGGGGGCAAGACGGCGATTCCCTCAACGGGGGCGAAGGCGGCGACGTCGTGAAGGGGGAGACCGGGAACGACTCCTATTTCGAGCTCGGCGGTAACTACGGCGTCTACGGCCAGTCCCAGAACGACGCCGTCGAAGGGAACGTCGGCCGCGATTTCCTCGAAGGCAATCAAGGTGCAGACGGCTTGTACGGCGGCGATTCCGCTGACGTCATGTTCGCCGAGGACGGAGAAGCGGATACCGTCATTGGCGGCGCCGGGGAAAGCGGCCATACCCAGCCGTGCTACGTCGATGGCTACGACGCCTGGACAGCCTGCGAACCGTTCTAAGAGCGTCTTGACGTACTGATTTGACCCAGGCCCGCCCCCGTCAGGCGGCTACCGCGGCCTGGGGCATCTGCGCCGGCAGCGGGACGACGATCGCCTCGCGGCCGCGCCCGGGGACAGCCGGTTGCTCGCCGCGCAGCTGCTTGTGGCTGCAGACGACGTAGCACCACTCCATCAGCAGCATGCGGGAATCCGGATCCATCTCCTCGATCGTGGCGCCGACGAGCTGGCGCCCATCCTCCTCCCGGCAGGAGCGCACCTGGACCCGCGCGGGGATCTCGTGCCGCTCGCCCGCCGCGTCGCGCAGCTCGAGCAGGACCTCCGGGGTCGAGCCGACCGCGAGCGGGGCGTCGAGGACGAGCCCCATTCCCGACGCGCTCGCGTCGACCAGCCGTCCCGCGACAGCTCCCTCCTCGTCGAAGACCCGCGCGGGTGCGTCGCCCTCGAGCCGGTAGACCAGGCGTCGCTGCTGGCGGCGGCCCACCGCGAGCAGCGTGCGCCCGACGCGGCGCAGCTCGATCAGCCCCAGCAGGGGGACGACCACGGCCGCGATGCCGGGCAGGTCCGGCAGGGGGCCGACGCCGGCCAGGTCGAGCAGGCGCAGCAGGGTCCCCCCGGCGAGGATCAGGCCGCAGGCGACCACGAGGTGGAGCTGGCGGACGGCCTGCAGGCCGCCGTCGCCCGCGCCCTGCTTCGGGGTCACCTTGAAGGCGGTGCGGCCGGGACGGACAGCGCAGCGCAGCGCCCTGGTGAAGATCTCCATCGTCAGCAGCTCGTAGTGGGCGGTCTCGCCGATCCGCATGTAGCCGCGAGCCAGCGCCGTGCCGGCGGCGAGGTTGAGCGTCACCGCAGGCAGCCAGAGCGCGGCGAGCGCCACGACGCTCACCTTCATCGGCAGCTCCCCGGTCCAGAGGACGAGGCCGAGCGTCGCCAAGAGCAGCAGCCGCATCGGCGGCGCCAGGTAGGCGGCGAGGCTGGTGAAGAAGGAGAGGCGCTGCAGCGGCCGCAGCTCCCGCGCGCGCAGCGGCGACTCCGGCAGGGTGAAGACGGCGAGGTTGCCCCGCGCCCAGCGGTCGCGCTGCAGGAGGTAGCCGGCGAGGTCATGTGGCGCCAGGCCCTGGACCAGCACCTCGTCGTGGTAGCGCGTCCCCCAGCCGTGGCGCTGCAGGCGGATCGTCGTGTGGAAGTCCTCGGCGATCGTCTCGGTCGCGACGCCGCCGATGTCGAGCAGGGCCTGGCGCCGCATCAGCGCCGAGGAGCCACACCAGTAGGCGGCGCCGTGGCGGTCCTTGCCCGGGCAGACGACGCGGTAGAAGAGCGACTGCTCGTGGCGGCCGACGACGTAGTGCTGCACCGAGTCGTGGTTGAAGAAGTCGTGGGGGCTCTGGACCAGCGCCAGCCGCTCGTCGTCGAAGTAGCCGACCATCGCGTCGAGCGCGTCCGGCATCGGCACGTGGTCGGCGTCGAGCATCAGCACCAGCTCTCCCCCGGTGCGCGGCAGCGCCGCGTTGATGTTCCCCGCCTTGGCGTGGGTGTTCTCCTCCCGGGTCAGGTACCGCGCCCCGGCGATGCCCGCCAGCTCCTCCATCTCCGGGCGCCGCCCGTCGTCGAGCAGGTAGGTCGTGTGGGGATAGGTCAGGGCTCGGCAGCCGGCAAGGGTCGCGGCGACGACCTCGACCGGCTCGTCGTAGGTGCAGACGTAGACGTCGACGCTGCGCCCGGGCGTCGACGGCGGCCGCGACGCCGGCCTGCGCGACCAGGAGAACCAGGTCAGCGTCGCCAGCGCCCAGATGCCGTAGATCTCGGTGACCAGCAGCATCGCGAAGGCGATCGCGCTCGTCCCTTCGCCGCTCCAGCCGATCCGCCACGTCAGGTAGCCGAGGCCCCAGAGCAGCGCCACGATCGCCAGCGAGCGCAGCAGCCACGGATGGCGATCGAAGTAGCGCCCGAGTCGGGTCTGCCCGCTGGCCCGCATGCGAGCCCATCGGCCTGCCCGGCCCCGCCCTTGAGTTCCGCCTAGAATCGATCCCGCTGCGCCCGGAGGGGTGCCGGAGTGGTTGAACGGGGCAGTCTCGAAAACTGTTGGCGTCGCAAGGCGCTCGTGGGTTCGAATCCCACCCCCTCCGCTTAACCGTCGGCTAAAGTCGCGAAGCTTTGAAGACCCCGCTGTGTTTGGGAACATGCAGCGGAGCGAAAGCCGAGAAAGGGGTTATCCGGTGGGGAAGAAGAGCTTCAGCGTCGTGAGTGTGCTTGTCTTGGTCCTGACGATGCTTGCGACGCCGTTCGCGCAAGCTGAAGAAGTCACGCGCGACAGCTACAGGGAAGCGGTCGAGCCGATCTGCAAGACCAACACGGAAGCCAACAAGCGGATCCTCAAAGGCGTCCGCGCCAAAGTCAAGGCAGGCAAGCTGAAAGCCGCCGGCACCCAGTTCGCCAAGGCCGGAGCGGCGCTGAAGAAAGCCCACGGCGAACTCAAAGCCGTGCCGCAGCCACCCGCCGACGAAACGAAGCTGGCGAAGTGGCTGGGCATGATCGGGACCGAGGTCATGCTCTTCCAGAAAGCCGCGAAGCAGCTCAAGGCGGGCAACAAGACCGGCGCCCAGGCGACCGTGATCCGGCTCACCCACAACGCGACGCAGGCCAACAACCTGGTCCTCGGCTTCGAATTCCATTACTGCCGCTTCGAACCGTCCAAGTTCACCTAGGCCCGCGGACCGCGCCGGCGGCGGCTCTGGGCTAGCCTTGGAGCCGCTGCAGGACCCGCCCAGGTAGCTCAGTTGGTAGAGCACTTCCATGGTAAGGAAGGGGTCACGAGTTCGAGTCTCGTCCTGGGCTTTCTCCTCCGCTAGGCTGCGCCTCCGTGGACTTCGCCCTGACGGACGAGCAGGAGGATTTCGTCGACGCGATCCGGCGCTACTGCGATCACGAGTGCGGCACGCCGGATCAGCGTGAGCGCCTCACCGACGGCTACACGGAGCACCACAACGCGACGATCTACAAGGAAATGGCCGAGCTCGGCTGGCTCGGCCTGACGATCCCCGAGGAGTACGGCGGCTCGGGCGGCACGATGCTCGACGCCTCGATCTTCATGGAGGAGACCTCGCGCGCCCTGGCGCCGATCGGCGGCTACGCGACGACGCTGATCGTCGCCAGCGCGACCAAGCGCTTCGGCACCGAGGAGCAGAAGGAGGAGATCCTCGGCGGCATCGCCGACGGCGCGGTCGAGGCAATCGCGATGACCGAGCCCGAGGCCGGCTCGGACGTCGGCGCCCTCAGCACCGCGGCTGAGGCGGTCAACGGCAGCTACGTGCTCAACGGCCAGAAGGTCTTCTGCTCGAACGCTCACATCGCCGACCACGTCCTCGTCGTCTGCCGAACGACGCGCTCGGCCAACAAGCACGAGGGGCTGAGCATGATCTGGGTCCCGCGCGACGCCGACGGCCTCGAGGTGATCCCGATCGACACGATGGGCGGCCGCGACACCAACCACCTCTACTTCACCGACGTCGAGGTCTCCGCCGAGGCGGTCCTCGGCCAGGTCGACCAGGCCTGGACCCAGCTGATGGCGGGCCTCAACGTCGAGCGGCTGATCCTCGCCGCGACGATGCTCGGCATCGCCCAGCGCGTCTTCGACGACCTCATCGTCTACGTCAAAGAGCGGCAGCAGTTCGGCCGTCCGATCGGCTCCTTCCAGTCGCTGCAGCACCGCATCGCCGACATGGCGACCGAGATCGAGGCGGCGCGCCTGATGACGCGCTGGGTCGCTACGCTCACCGACGAGGATCCGGACCGCATGCTGCCCCGCGAGGCCTCGATGGTGAAGCTCTTCGTCACCGAAGTCGCCAAAAAAGCCGCCCTCGAAGGCATGCAGATGATGGGCGGCTACGGCTACGCCTCCGAGTACGACATGGAGCGCCTCGTCCGCAGCTCCCTGGTCTCGACGATCTACGGCGGCACCTCCGAGATCCAGCGCAACATCATCGCCAAGACGTTCGGGCTCTGAGGTCGGCATACTTCAGCGGGCAGGAGTGAGAGCGCCCGTAGCTCAGTGGTCAACGGGGTTTTAACGAGCCCCAAAGAGCGTCGGTCTTTCAAGCCGAAGGTCGAGAGTTCGATTCTCTCCGGGCGCATTCCGCGGGGTTCCAGGCAGCGCCGCGCTTTCCCGGCGTAGAGCCGTTTGCGCCGGTTCCTCTCGAAGCCCCGTTCCGCGCCGGACTCCGGCGTAGCATGGTTATATGTCTTCGAAGCCCAAGGTTGAGATGCGCGGGAGACTTGCGCGATGCGGTCCAGTGGAGCTTCGCGAGCCTTGAGGCCGCTATCGACGCCATTGCTGAGGAAGCACGGCATCGCGATTGACGAAAAGCACTGGCGGCGCAGCGAGGCCGCCACGGACCTGCATAAGCGCGGGGCGTTTTGCCTAAGGACCTCTCTACCCTGCATCGGTTCCCTGCATCGGTTGCTCAACGAGGAGCGCAAGGGAATGTTCTACGAGGGAGAGGACCCCGATCTATGAGGACCACCTGGCAGCAGTTGGCTCCTCAGCGAGGCGCGCTCGCTCGCTTGGGTCCCATCGGCCCCGAGCTTTGGTCGGAACGCCTGCGGTTCGACCGCGCGCGCTACCCGGCATCAGCCCGCCGAGCCTCTAAGGCAATCACCGGGGAGGTCTTCGGAGTTCCTCCCTGAAGGTGGCCGATTTGCCCGCTGATATCGATCTTTACGCCGACGAGGTGGATTGCTTCTGGGCGAAGCTGAAGGGCGGGGACGACTTCGCCCACTGGTCGGTTTGGTATGGCTGCGTGCTGTTCGATTCTGGCGTGATGCGCGAGGCTGCGGAGTATGTGGGCGAGCGCGGTGCCTGGCCTGATCTCGAACGCAAGCTCCGGCAGGCTCGCAGCGCGCTGGACTTCGCCGAGCAGATGGTCGACAGCGGGACTACGCCGCAACCCTGGGGCAGGTGCGCGGAACCCTCTCTCTCGTCGCGCGGTGGTTGCTGCTCTTCCCCTGGTGCGCGACGAGCTGGCGGGACAGGGGCGGTTGCGTAGGCTCGGGCGATCAGCCAGGAGGGGAATCTGTCGGGGGGGGGGGCATCGCTGCGTAGAGCTCGTGGCGCTATTGCCTACCACCGCTCCTCGCGATCACTTCGCGGGCGTTCATTGTCGCCCAGCCTTGATCCGTCCAAAGGCCATAAACGTATGATACGTGTTGTCGGCGTAAGCGCGAGGAGTTGCGGCCTGTTGGCATGGCGCAAGCAGATCCAGCAGGAAGACATGAAAGACTTCGCCTTGTGCGGGCCCCAATCCATCACTAAACGCAGGGAAAAAGCGTGTCAAGACTGACGGAATTGATCGCGCGGGTCGCCAAAGCCGACCCATCTCTGGCCGACGACCTTCAAAGGGAGGTGGAGGTTCTCGGTAGTCGCCGACCTTTCGGTCTTAACTTCGAGCGGCATGTTCCCGAGTCGATTGAGCTCCCGAATCGGAAGGTCCGACTCGGCGATAAGGTCGTCTTCCGCGAAGAGCAGGATCAGGGTCGGCACATTTGGACCGTGCTTGGGATCTCCGGAAAAGGAGAAATGCGGGTCGCCAAGTTGCTAGAGGAAGAGTCTTCCGGCGAGAGGAAAACGATTACCGCGTCCCTCGGCGACCTCGTTGTGATCGCAGAGTTCCGTGACCCAATCTACCCTGGCCTTCGCTCGACCGGAGCCGTTGAACAGGGCACTGACAAGCCCTTTCACACCGTGATCAATGGCGAGAACTACCATGTGATTCAAGCACTGAACTTCGTGTGCCGTGGTCAGGTCGACTGTATCTACATCGATCCTCCCTACAACTCGGGAGCTCGTGACTGGAAGTACAACAACGACTATGTGGATGCGGAGGACGCTTATCGTCACAGTAAGTGGCTGGCGATGTTGGAACGCCGACTTCGCCTCGCGCGCGAACTGCTGAATCCAAACGACTCGGTTCTGATCGTGACGATCGACGAGAAGGAGTATCTCCGTCTCGGCTTGCTCTTGGAGCAGATCTTTGTCGATGCGCGAATCCAGATGGTCTCTGTGCAGATCAACCCAGCAGCAGTGGCGCGAGCTGGCTACTTTGGGCGGGCTGATGAGTACTACTTCTTTGTGATGATCGGCGAGGCGGGCGTCCAACCGATGAGTCTTGGAGCCGAGTGGATTACCGCAAAGGGGCGCACCCATCGCGGTCAGATTCGCTGGGACCTTCTTAGAAAGTCAGGCTCCAGCCCAACCCGCGACGGACATCCGGAAACTTTCTACCCGTTGCACGCCACCGCGGATTGCGGATCGATTCTCCGGGTGGGCGAGCCAATCGGCGAGAAGACTGCCCGTAAGACGATCGAGCCGGGTCCTGGCGAGACGCTTTTGTGGCCGATTCGCGACGATGGATCCGAGGGGAGGTGGAGGGTTGGCCCTCGGATGGCGTCTGAGTTGCTCGCCAACGGCTTCCTGAAAGTCGGTAGGCCAAAAGGTGAACGGACCCCTGTCTACTACCTCGCAACCGGCGAGCGAAAGAAGATAGCTTCCGGGATCTACGAGGTGACCGGGCGAGCCGAGGACGGCTCCGTGATTACCAAGGATCTCGAGTCTGTAGAGCGAGTCAGCGTACCCGGAACGCAGTGGCGGATCGGCAGCCATGATTCCACCCAGTATGGGTCGCGTCTCTTGCGAGCGTTCCTCCCGAACCGGAAATTTCCATTCCCGAAGTCCTTGTTTGCAGTCGAGGACGCGCTTCGCTTCTTTGTGGGCGATAAGCCTGAAGCTTTGATCCTCGACTTCTTCGCCGGGTCGGGTACCACGGCGCACGCAGTCATCCGACTGAACAAACAAGATGGCGGGCAACGCCGCTCGATTATGGTCACGAACAACGAGGTCTCTGCCGAGGAGGCCGCGGAGCTCCGCGCGCAAGGACTATCTCCGGGAGATCCCGAGTGGGAGAAGCTGGGGATCTGCGAGCACATAACCAAGCCTCGGATTCGAGCGGTGATCACTGGAGAAACGCCGGAGGGCGAGCCAATCAAAGGCGAGTACAAATTTGGCGATGAGTTCCCAATTCCCGAAGGGTTCGCGGAGAATGCCGAGTTTTTCGACCTGACCTACGAGGATCCCGAGCAGGTTCGCTACGGCCTAGGATTTGACGCAATCTCGCCCTTGCTCTGGATGCGTGCGGGAGCGACTGGGCCCCGCGTCGAAGATTCCGATCAGCCACTTGCCTTTGCCGACACCTATGCGATCCTCTTCGATCTCGACCATGCCGCTGCGTTCGTAGCTGCGGTCCGAGAGGAACACTCGCTGCGCGTCGTCTACATCGTCAGCGATGACGAGGCTCGGTTTCAGATCATCGTGGCACAGCTTCCCCCAGGGTTGGAGACCGTGCGCCTCTACGCTGCCTACCTCGAGAGCTTCAAGGTCCAAGTGGGCGCCTAGGTGCAATTCAAGCTCAAGGATTATCAGGAGGACGCGGTCGCCAAGACGCTGGATCGTCTCGCGGACGCCCGGGACGATTATCGAAGCAAGGATCGCCTTGTCGCTTTCGCACTTTCCGCGATCACCGGTGCGGGGAAGACTGTCATGGCGTCGGCGGTCTTCGAGGCCCTCTTCGAGGGTTCTGAGGATTTTGAAGTCGATGCTGATCCAACGGCTGTGGTCCTATGGGTCACCGACGATCCCAACCTGAATGAGCAGACGCGCTACCGGATCATGGAGGCCAGCGATCGGCTCGGGCCCTCGCGGCTGATTGTGATCGAGGAGAGGTTCGATGCGAAGCATCTTGAACCTGGAAACGTCTACTTCTTGAACCGCCAGAAGCTGACGGGTAAGACATTCATCACACCGAGCAATAAACGCACCTACACGCTCTGGGAGACCATTGGCAACACGATCAATCACGGCGATCGCACGCTCTACCTCGTCATAGATGAGGCACACCGGGGAATGCGCCCGGCCAATATGAGCAGGGATGCGGAGGAGCGAGATCGGTCGACCACGGTCCTGCGGCTGATCAACGGTTTGAACGGAATCCCACCCGCTCCGATCGTTTGGGGGATCTCGGCCACTGTAGAGAGATTCAACGAGGCGATGAAAGGCGCTGATGATCGCATCACTCTCCCCAACGTGATTGTTGACAACTCAGCCGTTCAAGCCTCGGGCCTGCTCAAGGACACGATCTCGCTTGACCTCCCGGGAGAGGCCGGCGCTTTCGAGACCGTTCTCGCGCGCGAGGCCGCCAAGGCCTGCCGAGAGGCCTCGCTGCTTTGGGAGCAATATGCGGTTCAGGAGAACCTGCCCGAGCCAGTCCGCCCGTTGCTCGTCGTGCAGGTTCCCAACAAACCATCGGCGAGTGAGTTGAAGGTGCTCCTCGACACGATCTACGATGAGTGGAAGGAGCTGGCGCCCGGTGCGGTAGCCAATGTCTTCGGAGAGCGCACGGACGAGCAGTACGGTGCTCATGAGGTCCCGTACATCGCTCCTCAGGATATTCAGGACGCAGCACATGTCCGCGTTCTGCTTGCTAAGGACGCGATTTCGACGGGATGGGACTGTCCGCGCGCAGAGACCTTGATGTCGTTGCGGCCTGCAAGAGATCGGACCCACATAACCCAGCTCCTCGGTCGGTTGGTGCGGAGTCCGCTGGCGCGACGGATCGAGTCAGATGAGCGCCTGAACGCAGTCACCTGCTTCCTGCCCCGGTTCGATCTGTCCGCAGCCAAGCACATCGCGGACGTCATGACCGGCGCTGAGGAGGAGGGCGACAGACCCGCTCCTCCAGCGCCAGGGCGTGTTTTGATCGAGCCGGTAACGATGCTGTGGGACGAGTCGTTGCCTGCTGCGGTGAGGGAGTGTTTTTTGGACCTGCCGAGCAAATCGACGCCCAGGACTCCTGCCAAGCCGGCTAAGCGCCTGCTTAGTCTCGCTGCCGAGCTTGCTCTCGACGAGCTGCGGCCGACCCCAAATGAAGAGGCCTTCGAAAAGCTCTTCGCCGTGCTGGACGGTCAACTCGCTCAGCGCGAGGCCGAGGTCGAAGAGAGCGTTGAGGCGATCCTTACCGCCGAGATCAGAAGAATCTCGGCCAACCGTCTCGAGGGCGAGCTCTCGGAGGAGAGCCGAGAGCTTCCATCCGATGCCCGAACAATTGACGACGCCTTCAAGACGGCAACCCGTTCCTTTGGCGCGGCGCTCGCAAACGGTTACGCCAAACGACTCGCCAGCAAGGAAGCGGATGAAGAGGACGAAGTTGACCTTTACACCGCTAAGGCAAGAGTTGCCGCGCTCGCCATGCTTCCCGCGGTTGTCGAGCAGATCGAGACCGCGGCCGAGCAGATCATCGACTCTTGGTTCTCGGCTTTGCACGCGGCAATCAAGGGCCTGTCTGATGAACGCCGGGGTGTCTATGACGAAATCAAGCGCCAAGCGCGCGAGCCGCAGCTGGTCGAAGTTATCGTTCCGGCATCGCGTATCGAGATGACGTACGAGCTCGAAGGTGAGAAGAAGATGCCCTTGCCGACCCGCGACCGTCACGTGCTCTGCAACGAGGAGGGGCTCTACCCGATAGGCAGACTCGGCGGTTGGGAGGTCGAAGTTCTAGATACTGAGCTTGGACGGGACAACACTCTGGCCTGGTATCGCAATCCCTCTTCGCCAACCAAGGACTCAGTGCAGATTCCTTGGAACAACGGTGAGCGGTGGCGTTCCATGCAGCCCGATTTTGTCTTCTTCGCCAAACGCGGGGACGGGCAAGTAGCCCCGCTGATCATCGATCCGCACGGGCATTATCTAAACGACGCGCTTGAGAAGCTAAGGGCTCTGGCCAGCTT
>Ga0134122_10004640_pt1 | contig 10182 bp, 11 predicted proteins | sample KB302_FD_96461 | JGI IMG/M metagenome (GOLD analysis project Ga0134122, IMG submission 96461) | Terrestrial soil microbial communities without Nitrogen fertilizer from Kellogg Biological Station, Michigan, USA - KB3-0-2 | ecosystem: Environmental > Terrestrial > Soil > Unclassified ... | reverse complement strand
GCCTGCCCCAGCACGCGCGACCACGCCTCGATCCACTGATCGAGGAACTGCTTCCACTGCGAGACCAGATCGGGCGAGACCGGGGTCTGCGCGAACAGGCGGGCCCACTGCTCCAGCCCGTTGTTGAGGACGGGCCGCCAGAACGCCATCGGATCGGGCGTGGGGGCGGGCGCCGCCTGGCTCACCATGCGCGTCCAGGCCTGCGTCGAGTCCTCGAGCTGCTTGCGCCACATGTCGAAGAACTGCGCGGTCGCGGCGGCGGGATCCGTCATCGTCATCCCCTCACGAGCGCGTGGCCAGCCAGCCCGAGACCTTGGGCCAGCAATGGGTGGCGGCGCCCCGGCCGGCGATCAGCGAGATGTGGCCGCCGGGCAGCTCGATGTAGTCCTTCTGCTGGCTGCCGACCGCGTCGATGAGCGCGCGCACGCACGCGGGCGGGGCGATGTAGTCCTCCTTGGCGCCTACCACGAAGATCGGGCAGCGAATGTTCTCCAGCTTCACCGGCCGGCCTCCGAAGACGAGCTCACCGCGGACCAGCTTGTTGCCCTGGTAGAAGTCGCGCACCCACTGACGGAAGAACTCGCCCGGAAAGGCCACGTACTCGTTCGCCCACTTGTTGAGCGCGGTGAAGCCCTCCACGTACTTGTCGTTCCACAGGTTCCACCAGAGGTTGAGGTTGGTGGAGAGGTCCATCGTCGGCTTGAGCAGCTTGAAGCCGGCCTTGACGAGGTCGGCCGGGACGCTGCCCAGCGTGTCCACGAAGCGGTCGACGTCGAAGTACTTCTTGTCGAGCCACAGCCCGAAGATGCCGATCTGCGAGAAGTCGATCGGCCCCGCCATGTTGATGAAGTTCTTCACGCGGATCTCGGGGTGCGACGCCACGAACGACGCCGACAGCGGCGCGCCCATGCAGTAGCCGAGCACGCTCAGCTCCTCGGTGCCGGACGTCTCCATCACCTTGCGCGCCATCCGCGGCAGGATCTTGGTGACGCAGTCCTCGAAGGTGAGGTCGTTGTCCTCGGGCCCGAACACGCCCCAGTCGAGCAGGTAGAAGTCGAAGCCCTCGCGCGTCATGTGCTCGATGAACGAGCCGCCCGGCAGCAGATCGAAGATGTAGGGCCGGCTGATGCCGAGGTTCGGGACGAACAGGATCGGGGTACGGTGCGTGCGGCGTGAGGCGTACCGGTACAGGCGCGACTTGTTGCGCTTGTAGATCTCCTCGCGCGGCGTCTGCCCCGTGCGGGGCTCGGCGGCGGTCGCCAGCTTGGCGAGGTTGGTCAGGCGGCGGACGTTGCGGTCCAGCTCCTCCTGCCACTGCTTGACCGTCTCGGGCGACGCGCTCACCGCGCCTGTCGCGAGACCGTTGGTGAACCGTTCGACGACGTCCGCGAAGCGCTCCTGCCCCATCGAGGGAGCCCTCCCAGTGCCCGGGGTGGCGACGATGGGCTCAGTATAGACCGACGACGCCGCGGCGCGTCAACGCAATTTCGCGCGCCGCGGCACGCGGAGGGGTTCGAGGGGAACCCTGCGAGGGTTCCCCTCCCAACAGCCTACATGGCGAACATCGAGCCGAGCTTCATGGCCAGGCCCATGTCGCCCTTGACCTTGAGCTTGCCGGACATGAAGAGCATCTGGCCCGACTGCTTGCCGGAGAGCATGTCAATCCAGTCCTGGGCCGAGATCATCAGCGTCAGGTTGGGACTGGGGGCCGCGCCCTGGTTCACGGTGCAGGCGCCGTCCTTGATGACCGCATTCCAGGTGCCGCCACCGTCGCCGCTGATGTCGTACTGGATGGTCGCGTTGGTGCCCGCCGCCTTGTCGGCGCGAAACCGCCCCGGCATCGCCTCGAAGGACTCTCTGACTGTCGGCATGATTTCCTCCTGACGTTTAAAAGGTAAAGAGATCCATGCCGCCCGTGATGGGCAGCACGGCGCCGGTGATGTAACGGGCGCGCTCGGAGCACAGGAACGCGATCGCGTTCGCCACGTCCTCCGGCTCACCTTCCTTCTGCATCGCCACCCGCTTGACCATGCGCTCGTAGAGCGGACTCAGGCTCGCGTTCGGCGCGATGATGCCCGGTGCCACCGCGTTGCACGTCACGTTGTAGCGGGCGCCTTCCAGCGCGACCGACTTGGCGAAGCCGATCACGCCGATCTTCGTGGCCGAATACGCCGTCTGGCCAAAACCGCCCATGAGACCGGCGATGGAGGCCATGCACACGATGCGCCCCCAGCGTCGCTCGCGCATGCCGGGGAACACCGCGCGCGTCACCTTCATGGTGCCGGTGAGGTTGACGGCCAGGTTGAACTCCCAGTCCTCGTCGCGCATGTCCTTGAGCTGGCCCACCGTGTAGATCATCCCCGCGTTGTTCACGCAGATGTCCACGGGCCCCAGGTCCTTCTCGACCCCCGCGACCACGTCCTGCACCTGGCCCGTCTCGCGGATGTCGCAGGCGTAGCCGCGTGCCTGCCCGCCCCCCGTGGCGATCTCCTTGGCGGTCTCCTCGGCGCCCTCGGCGTTGAGGTCGACGATGGCGATCTTGCAGCCTTCGCCGGCCAGCGCAAGCGCGTCGGCCTTGCCGAGACTGCGGGCGGCGCCGGTGACGAGGGCGACCTTGCCGCGGATGCCCAGGTCCATTACTTCCCCTTGAACTCGGGCTCGCGCTTGGCGAAGAACGCCTGGATGCCCTCGGCGGCGTCCTCGCTCTTGAGTGTCGGCATGAACGCATCGATCTCCACGTCGATCGAGCGCGCCATCGGCGCCTCCAGCCCCTCGTCGACCGCCTTGATGATGGCGGCCATGGCCAGCGGTGCACGCTTGCCGAGCTGACGCGCCAGCGCCCGGGCGTCGTTCAGCGTCTCGCCTTCCTTGCACAGCCGATTCACCAGCCGCAGCTCCAGGCACTCCTTGGCCGGGATCTGCGTGCCCAGCAGCAAAAACTCCAGCGCCTTGGTGCGGCCGATCAGCCGGGGCAGCCGCTGGGTGCCGCCGTAGCCCGGGATGATGCCGAGGTTCGACTCCGTCTGGCCCATCCGCGCCGTCTCCTTGAGCAGGCGCAGGTGGCAGGCCATGGCGATCTCGCAGCCGCCGCCCATGGCGTGACCGTTGAGCGCGGCGATGACGGGCTTGGGGAACCGCTCGATCTTGCGCATCACGCTGTTGCCGAAGCGGATGAAGTGATCGACGTCGCCGCCCGAGAAGGCCGAGCCGAGGTCCGCGCCCCCGCAGAAGATCTTGTCGCCGGCGCCCGTGATGATGACCGAGCGCACGCCCTCGTCCGTCTGCACGCTCGTGAGCGCCGCGTTCAGCTCGCGCATCAGCGTCTCGCTGATGGCGTTGGCGGGCGGCCGGTTGAGCGTGATGACGGCCCAGGTCTCCTCGCGCGCCAGGATGAGCGTCTCAAACCCCATGACGAGTGACTCCTTTGAGGAAGATCGCGGTCACCGCCTCGGCGGCGTCGGCGAGACGGTAGCCCCGCTTGCCGAGCACCCAGGACGTGGCCACCTGGTCCATGGCCCCGAACAGCACCTTCGTGGCCACCTTCACCGGCAGGTCGGGATCGAAGCGGCCCGCCGCCACGCCTTCCTCCAGGATGGACCCGATCAGGTCGAAGTACGCGGAGACCTCCTGGGCGGACGCCCCGCGGAAGAACTTGTGTCCCTGCCGCAGCTCGACCTGCACCACCTCGGCCAGCGCCGGGTTCTCCTCGAGCACCGTGAAGTGCACACGCACCAGCCGCCGCAGCTTCGCCTCCGGCCCCTGCTCTTCGGCGATCTCGCGGCGGAGGAATGCGACGAACTCCGCCATCTTCTCGCGAAAGAGCGTGACCAGGATTTCTTCCTTGGTCTTGAAGTAGAGGTAGATCGTACCGCTGGCGATGCCGGCCTCGCGCGCGATGTCGGACACGCGCGAGTTGTAGTACCCCGTCCGCGCAAACACGCGGATCGCGGCATCGACGATCTGCTGGGGCTTGTCGGGATCTCGCATTCGAGACGACCTCTCGTCGCCAGAAGGGATGACTGAATCGCGGTTCATTCTACGGGCGGGCGCGAAAGCCTGTCAACGCGTGTTAGAGTCCGCCCATGCAGATCAAGTACCGCATCGGCGTCATGCCCGGGCCATGGCCGTCCGAGGGCCGGGACTTCTTCTGGCGCTTCGTCGACCTCTGCGAGAAGAGCGAGATCGACTCCGTGTGGTTCTCCGAGCGCCTGTCCTCCCCCCTGCCGGTGCCCGAGCCCATGACCGCCATGGCCGCGGTGGCCGCGCGCACCACGCGGCTCAAGTTCGGTCCGAGCGTGTTCATCACGCCGTTCCGCACGCCCGTGCTGGCCGCACGCGAGATCGCCATGATCGACTACCTCTCCGGCGGACGCATGCTGCCGGCCTTCGGCATCGGCGTCGAGCAGGAGCGGGAGTTCCTGGCCGCCGGCGTGCCCTTCAAGGAGCGCGGGCGCCGGACGGACGAGGCCATCGCGATCATGCGCAAAGTGTGGGCCGAGGACGACGTCACCTTCACCGGCGAGTTCTGGAAGCTGGACCGCATCACCGTCCTACCCAAGCCTGTGCAGCAGCCGATGCCGCTGTGGATCGGGGGCAACAGCGAGGCCGCGATGCGGCGGGCCGGGCGGCTCGGCGACGGGTGGATCCCGTCCTTCATCACGCCCGAGCAGTTCCGGGTCGGCGTGGACAAGACCCACGCATTCGCAGCCGAAGCAGGACGCGAGGTTCCGGCCGATCACTTCGGAGTTCTCTTCTACTACTGCCTCGACCCGGATCCCGCCGCCGCCCGCGCGCTGGCGGCGCCGTTCATCCCGCGCGGACGCGTGGACGACGCCACGCTCGCACGCTGCACGGCCTTCGGTCCCGCCGAGCTCGTGCGCGAGCGGCTCGAGCAGTACGTTGCCGGCGGCGGCTCCAAGTTCATCCTGCGCCCGATGGGCCCGCCGGAGCGGGCGCTCGATCAGCTCACGCAGCTCGCCACCGACGTCGTTCCCGGCTTCCATCGACGCTGACTCGGAGGGAGGCTTCGCCCCCTTCCGACGGCGCTCGAACTGCGCCATCAACGGAAAGGGAGAAATTTTTTCGCTACAAATTCCGAGGCGTGTGTTTTGATCGTGACGTGATCCGCGAGATGCGGCTGATGGAGGACGACACCCACGGCTGATCTCGCGCGATGGACCGCCTCGCTGTCGCCGGAGACGCAGCTTCTCCTCGGTTGCGCCCGGACGACGCTCTCTCCCGTTGCCCACGCCCGACTCGCCGCCCTGCAGGCCGCCCCTCTCGACTGGGACGTCGTCCTCGACGAGGCGGTCCGCCACGGCGTGATCCCGTTCCTCCACCACCACGTCGCCACACTGCAGCCGCCGACGGCGGCCGCGCAGCGCCTGGAGCGTGAATTCGCCGCGGTCGCTCGCCGCAGCCTGACGCTGACCGCCGCCCTGGTGGACGCGGTCACCGCGCTTCGCGGTGCCGGCATCGGCGTGACGCCCTTCAAGGGCCCGGCGCTCGCGGTGGCCGCCTACGGCAGCATCATCCTCCGGCAGTTCGACAACCTCGACGTTCTCGTCCATCGCGCCGACCTGCCCGGCGCCGAGCGGGTCCTCACGCAGTACGGGTACCGGTCGGCCTCCGGCGCCGCGGGCCACGCGCGGGCGTGGACGCGCGGCGACGTGACGCTCGCGCTGCACTGCGGACTGGCCACGCACTGGGTCGGCACGCGCGGGGTGGCCGGCCTCTGGGTGCGCCGGCGGCCCATCGAGCTCGGTGACACGCGCGTGCCCGCCCCGTGCCCCGAGGATCACCTCGTGCTGCTGACGTTGCACGCGGCGCAGCGGATGTGGGGGCGCCTCGGCTGGCTCGCCGACGTCGCGGCGCTTCTCGAGCGGCATCCGGGACTGGACCACTTCGCCGTGCGCTACGAGGCCCGCCGGCACGGCATCGAGCGGATGGTGCGACTGGGGCTCGGTCTGGCTCAGGCGCTGGTGGACGCGCCGCTGCCCCGCGAGGTCGCCGCCTGGGTGCGGCGCGATCGCGGCCTCGACCACCTCGTCCGGACCGTGTGCGCGCGCCGGCTACGCCCGGCTGCGGCGCCGCCCGGCCTGCTGGAGTCCACGCGCTTCCACCTTCGCAGCCGCGAGCGCTGGGGCGACCGCGTGCGCGACGCCGCGCGCGGCGCGGGCACCGTCTTGACCTTGCCCGCGCGCATCGCGGCCCGCGCCACCACCGGGCTGCGCGATCGCAGCCGGCGTGCGGCGCCCGTCATTCCCGCATTCCACCGCTGAAGCGCCGGAAATACTTCCAGACCGGATCGAGCAGGTAGAAGCGCGGCGGCACCGCCAGGTACGCCTCGAGCTGGCTCGTGTGACGGCGACCGAAGGCGGACGTCAGGAAGCGATCGACGTCGAAGCGCTGCTCGGAGTCGGCCATGACCACGAACTCCTCCGGCCGCTCCACCCCCTGGGCCGCCAGGAGCCGTCGCGGCGTCAGACGGTCGGCCATGGCGGCGACCGCCGCCGGCAGGCGCTCGCGAAAGCGCGGCACGTGCTCCTGGCGGCAGATCAGCATGGCCGCCACGCTGTGCACGCCCGCCTGCGGCACCGAGGCGTACTCGTAGAGGCTGTCGAGCCGGATCGAGGTGCCGGCCGCCTCCCCGAAGCGCCCCTCGCAGTCGTCGACGGCCTCCAGGAGCGCCTTGCGGCCCGAGGACATCACCGCGGTGTCGTCCTCGTAGATCGCCAGGGTGAGGAACTCGCGGCCCACCAGCTGCTCGCGATAGACGGCGATCTCGAGCAGCCCGCGGACGCGAGGCGCCAGCTCCTCGTGGGCGCGGACGAGCTCTTGCCGCAGCAACGCTTCGTGGCCGGCCCGGGCAGCACAGCGCCGAAGGAACAGAGGCACCTGGGCGTCAGGCCTTGAGGATCTCGATGAGCATCGACGGCTCGATGTTTCCCCCGGAGAGCACGACGCCGATGCGCGCGCCCGGCCCCAGCGGCAGGCGCTTGTGCAGCACGGCGGCCGCCGGCACCGCGCCGGTCGGCTCGACGACGATGCGCGCGCGCAGGGCCAGGAACCGCACGGCCGCCCGCACCTCGTCGTCGCTCACCAGCAGGATGTCGGTCAGGAGCTTCTTCAAGATGGGGAAGGTCAGCGCGCCCGGCGTGGTGAGGCGGATGCCGTCGGCAATGGTGGGCGGCGGAGGGATCGTCACTCGCTCGCCGCGGCGGAACGACAGGTACGTGTCGTTGGCGGTCTCGGTCTCCACGCCGAAGATCTGCAGCCCCGGAAACAGGGCGCGGGCCGCCGTCGCGCAGCCGGCCATGAGCCCGCCGCCGCCCACGGGCGTCAGCAGCGCGTCAAGCGACGGCACGTCCTCCAGCAGCTCGAGCGCCGCGGTCCCCTGCCCGGCCATGATGGCGGGGTCATCGTAGGGCGGCAACAGCACGCGGCCGGTGCGCTCCATGATCTCGCGCGCCACCTGCTCGCGGTCCTGGGTATGGCGGTCGTAGACGACGATCTCGGCGCCGTAGTTCCGCGTGGCCTCGACCTTGAGCGCCGGCGCGTCCTTCGGCATGCACACCACGGCGGTCGTGCCCAGCATGCGCGCGGCGAGGGCGACGCCCTGCGCGTGATTGCCCGACGAGAAGGCCACCACACCGCGGGCCCGCTCGGCGGCGCTCAGCGTCAGCAGCTTGTTGAGGGCGCCGCGGATCTTGAAAGCCCCGGCGCGCTGCAGGTTCTCGCACTTGAAGAACACGGTGAAGCCGCTGGCGTCGTCGAAGGACTGCGACGAGATCACCGGCGTGCGGTGGATGCGGTTTCCGAGCCGGCGGGCGGCCGCGCGGACGTCGTCAATGGTCAGCGTCATCGGCGGCCGATTATGCCCGTGCGGGCACGCCCTCGCAACACGCGTATACTGGCCGCCATGCGTTCGCTGACCGCGGCACTCGCCGCGCTCCTCCTGCTCGCCGGCTGCTCGGCGCTCTCGATCGATCTCACGCCGCGCGTCCGCCCGCTGGAAGAGGAGACCGTCGAGGGACGCGGCGACGCGAAGATCCTCCTGATGGACGTCTCCGGCTTCATCTCCGACGAGTCGACCGGCAGCGTGCTGACGATCGGCACGCCGCCCGCGCGGGTGCCGATGCTGGTGCGCATTCGCGAGGAGCTCAAGAAAGCGCAGAAGGACGACAAGCTCAAGGCCCTGGTCCTCCGCATCAACAGCCCGGGCGGCACGGTCACGGCCTCCGACATCATCTTCCGGGAGCTCGAAGAGTTCCGGAAGGCGACGGGCATCCCGATCATCGCGTCCATGATGGACGTCGCTGCCTCCGGTGGCTACTACATTGCCCTCGCCGCCGACACCATCGTGGCCCACCCCACCACGGTGACCGGCTCGATCGGCGTCATCATGATCAGCCTCAACGCCGAGGGCTTGATGCAGAAGGTCGGCCTCGCCACCAACACGATCAAGTCCGCCCAGCACAAGGACATGGGCAGCCCCTTCCGTTCGCTGACGCCGGAGGAGCGAGCGATCTTCCAGTCCGTGATCGACGACCTCCAGCGGCAGTTCGTCGCCAAGGTCGTGGAGCGCCGGAAGCTGACGCCGGCCGCGGCCACCGCCCTGGCTGACGGCCGCATCTACACCGCCGAGCAGGCGCTCGGCCACCGGCTCGTGGACCGCATCGGCTACGTCGCCGACGCCGTCGCGGCCGCCCGGCAGGCGGCCAACCTCGACGAGGCCCGCGTGGTCGTCTACAAGCGGCCGCGGGAGTACCGCGCCACGTATTACGCCAAGGCCGAGAGCGAGGCCAGCTCGCTCGCGACGCTGAGCCAGCTCGCCGGTCTGACGGGCGCCGGCCCGAAGTTCCTGTACCTCTGGAGTCCTTGATTTAGATAGGGGGGAGCGCTGGCGCTGCTCCCCCCTAAGACCCCCCAACGCCTCGGAGCGCGAGATCGGCGCGACGCGCTCCTCCAGAGGTACTACGACAACGGTTGAAAAGATCGACTGTGCACTTCTCTGCGTGGTGGTGGTCGGTGGCAGTGGGATTGCTCCCCTCATACAGTGGGGCCCGAAAAAATGGAGGGAGCAATGCGTTCAGTGGGGATGCGCTCAGCGATCGTAGGGACGGCGTGCCTGGTGGCCATGGCCGGAATAGCCGGGTGCGCGACGAGGAGTGGTGTCGGGTACAGCGAGGAGCTGCCCAGCCACCGCATGACCGGGATGGAGCCGAGCGGTACGGTCACCCGGGTGGACGACACGCAGCAGGTCGTCGTGCTCGAGAACGGTCAGATGTACCGCGTGGCCGGCAGCGATGCCGTCTACGTGGACGGCCGGCCGGTGGCGTTCCGCACCGTGCGGCCGGGCAGCCGGGTGACGATCGTCAACGGCACGCCGGTGGTCTACCAGAACGGCCAGTACGTCGTGGTGCAGTCGCAGCCGGCTACCGGCGCGGTGGCGCCGGGCGGCGTTCTGACCTCGCCGCCCGCCGCGGTGGTGACGCCGCCGCCGCCGAGCACCGTGGTCGCCACGGCACCCGCGACCGTCGCGGTGCCCGGTACGCTGCGGATGACCGGCCGCGTGACCGACGTGGACCGCAGGGAGATCAGGGTCAAGCTCGACAACGGCGAATCGTTCGAGTTCAAGCCGCCCGCGGGGATGATCTTCCGCAAGGGCGACCCGGTCACGATCGACATGACCATCGGCGGCTCGCCCTCGGCGCTGCCGCGCTAGTCACGGGACGGGGGAGCGTCGCGCTCCCCCGTCGCCGCGCGCGCATATCCCTCGCACGTCGTCACCGGCAGCCGGGGGTACTTCGGAAATCTCGGATCCCGCTCGCTCAGCCCGCACCGCCAGAACGTCGAGCCGCGCGCAGACGTGACCGGACGTGCATGCGCGCACGTCGCGCAGAGACCGGCTAGCGGCCCTTCCACTCGGGTGCGCGCTTGGCGAAGAAGGCGGCGATGCCTTCCTTCGCGTCGTCGGACATCCCGACCAGCGTGATGAGCTCGCGCAGATAGCGGAGCGATTTCCCGTAGTCCATGTCCTGGATGGTGAACGCCGCCTCCTTGGCCAGGGCCACCGCGCTGGGGCTGAATCCGGCCAGCGTGGTGGCCAGCCTCTCCGTCTCACGGGCGAGGTCCGCGCGCGGCACCACGCGGCTGACCAGACCCATGTCGAAGGCGTCG
>Ga0134122_10004639_pt1 | contig 10184 bp, 11 predicted proteins | sample KB302_FD_96461 | JGI IMG/M metagenome (GOLD analysis project Ga0134122, IMG submission 96461) | Terrestrial soil microbial communities without Nitrogen fertilizer from Kellogg Biological Station, Michigan, USA - KB3-0-2 | ecosystem: Environmental > Terrestrial > Soil > Unclassified ... | reverse complement strand
GCCCTCACCCCGGATCGGGTTTTCATCAGCGAGTTCGGCCTTCCGGGGATTGGGCCCCGAACTCGCAGTCGCATTCAGATATTTCTTCATGCAGCGAACACATGGGGCATAGCCCTCCTGCTCAGCCTGATGCGCAGTGATTGTTCGCAGTCGCGTCTTGTCATGAATAAATGGACAGCTAGCCACATGAAACGTCTTTCCATCCTCGGCAACAATCACAATCATGTCCGGAGGTACACGTTTCGAAGGACGAGCATGCTCGGACCGCAGACTTGGCCGGTTAAAGACTGATGATCGGGCCACCTCGATACCGCCTGCGACGAAAAGAGACGCGGCTGCGGCAACTGCCCAGCCAAGGAAGGTTCTCCTGCTGCGCGACATGTCGCCTTCCAATCGCTGACGCAGACGCCGGCTGAAACCGGCTGGCACTTCCATCATGCGTTGATCCCCGTATAGCTGGACCACATTGCGGGTGCCGGCAAGGACTGCGGCGCAGCGCTCGCATTCACCGAAGTGTTCTTCGATCACCAACTGCAATTCAGGGTGGACTTCACCATCAAGATAGTTCGAAATCTCGCGCCAGACGTCCTCGCATTTGATCACCATGGTTTTGCTCCCTTGGCGAACTGAATCCCGCCGCTCCATGGGCCGCCGAGCCCAGGCGCCAGCAAATCACGTAACATAAGGCGTGCCCGAAGCAAACGGGTCTTGACTGATGCGGTGGAGATGCCTAAGGCCGTGGCCGTCTCTTCAATACTCACTTGCTCCATGTCACGCAGTACAAAGACTTCGCGGTAAATCTCGCCAAGCGAATCGAGCGCTTCCGCCAGCTTTTCCCGGATTTCCTGGCGCTCCAAGGCTTCCGAAGGAATCTCGCGCCAATCGGCAAAGTCGCGCGGCGTGTACGTATCCTCGTCGCTTTTGCCCTTGTCGATCGGTTCCATAAGACCGGCGCGCTCCTTTCTCCTCTTCATGCGCGCGTCGTTCAAAGTGATTTGGATCAGCCACGTGCTGAACTTCGCTTCTGCCCGGAACTGCCAAATATTCTTGAATGCCTTCAGTAAGGCCTCCTGAACGCAATCTTCCGCATCCGCTTCGTTGCGTAGGATGAGAAATGCTGCTGTGTAAAGGCGACGCTCGTAAGGCCGGATCAGCTCATAGAAGGCCTCATGCTCGCCGTCCCGAATGCGTTCGATGAGACGCTGTTCGTAATCGTGCTGCGCTGGATTCTCCAGCGGCCCAACCGATGCAGCCATTGCTCCTCACCGCGGCAAGTCAGAGTCATTGCGAGCAGCGCTATACGCAACGTATTCCGGATCTTTCTTCCATCCTGTCAGCATGGAAACGAAGTTGTTCCAGCCATGCAGCACAACCATGATCAAGTGCCCGAAGACGAACAGGAGCATCGCCCACATGATGACGAAGTGCCACAGCCGTGCGTAATGGAACCCGCCTATCATCCAAGCCAACCAGGAAAACTGTATGGGTTTCCAAATTGCGAATCCTGTCGCCACTGACAACACACCAAGAATGAGAACGGCCGTGTACGCGTTCTTTTGCAGAGGATTATAGGTCTCTCTCGCTGGCGGCTTTGGCCCAAAGAAGAAATAGTAATGCACCATCGGCCAGACTCCGGAAACATCGCGCGGCGCACAAAATACTTGCTTGTAGTGACCGCTAAACATTCGATATCCCAAGTAAACCAGGCCGGTGCCGAGATAGATCCACATGAAGGTGAGGTGCCATTGCAACGCGCCTCCAAGCCAGCCGCCAATCGCAAGAGACTTCGGCCAATTGATCAAAGCTTTTTCAGGGATCTTCGCGCCGAAGCTCTGGAACGCGCGGAAAATTTGGAGACCGCTTCCCGCCATTACAAATAGAGAAACAGCGTTAACCCAATGGCAAAGCCTGATGATAAGGAGGATGCTCGTAAACGGCCTCTGTCAATTCACCACTGTTCGCGTTTTCGATGGCGATTGCTGAGCTCGGCATCATCCCACCGGACTTACTACAACCCGTAAAACTCGGAATAACCCTGGTCTTCCCAATATCCAACTCTTGAGAGAACGTTTGTAACTTTCAGGCTGGTGAGGTACTTCGCCTGCTTATAGCCAACCTTCGTTGGAATTGTGAGGCGCACTGGCGCTCCATGCTCCCGGTTCAGCGGCTGATCGTACATCTCATAGCAGAGGAGTGTCTGCGGATGTAGGCCGGTAGGCATATCCAGCGATTCGTAATAGTCATCGGCACACTCGACATAGATGAAACGGGTGGTTAGGTCAGCTCCGATCATTTTCAGGAAATCAGAAAGGCGAGCACCGCCGAAACGGCCAATCACGTCCCAGCCCTCTACGCAGACATGTCGCGTGTTTTGCCGGAACTTAGGCAGCGCCTGAATTTGTGCAAACGTGTACTCTCCTGTCTTTTGCACTGCACCCGTCACGGTGAGTTTCCATGCGGTAAGATCCACCCCAGGGTCGTCGACATCGTAATCATTGATTGGAAATCGGTTGCAAGGGGTGAGTTCAGAGTCGCGGAAGGTTCTCGCGAGATGGCCAGACCGAAACACTTCCCCGGATGCCCAATCGCTAAATCTCAGTCCCGCCTTGAGCAGTGGCTCCCGGAGTTTGGGGACAGCAAACGCACCTGAGGCTAGCAAAGGCGTTAGTTTCAGCAATTCGCGCCGGTTCATGCCCTTGAAATTCTTGATATCCAAGCGTGAGCTCATCTTTTTGATCAAGCTGATTGTGATTCGCGAAGCCAACAAAGGTTACAACACTTGTGTCGGGTCGGAATAAGCTTTCCGGTTCGTTGCACGGACTTCTGGCTGCGCACTTGTGCGGATTAGGGCTTCCTGGGCGGAGAAGGACTCGGACAGCCGTGTCACCCTACGATCCGGCAACGGCTGCCCATAGGTCTCACCGCGCACAACGACACTAATTCTGCTTCATCTTGTCGTCGTTCTTCATGTCGTCATGCTTCATGTTGTCGTCTTTCTTCATATCGTCTTTCTTCATGTTGTCTTTTTTCATTTTGTCTTTCTTCGCTTTCTTTCCTTTCTTGTCCTTCATTTCATCCTTGCTCATGTCATCTTTCTTGGACTGATCCTGGCTCATGTCGTCGTGCTTCATCTGGTCCTGCTGCTGCGGTTGGTCCTGTTTCATGTTGTCGGTGGATTGCGCAGAACTCGACAAGGGGAGAGCTAGTATGCAAATGGCCATTATTCGGTAGAGCGTATTCTTCATGTCTGTCCTCTTTCTTGCCTTCGTGAAATTCACCGGGCAGTGCTCGTGCGAGAATGAGATTCCTTAACTACAAAAAAGTTTCGTGATCCCGCCTTCAAGCGGCTGCGTTATTTCTTAAAGACGCGTTGCGTCCCACCTACTTCCCAAGTGACTGTTGCAAAAGGCCCTCAATTGTTCCGGATTCGACTTCTCCGGAATCGTTGTAAATAGCTTTTCCGCGACCATCTAAAACGAGAACGTGTGGGATGTATCCCTTATAGTACTGTTTGACAAGGTCTTGTTGTTCAGGAGAGCGCTTGGTGTCCAAATCGATAACCACGAAATGCACCCGTTCGCGGTACTTGTTGTAAAGCTCAATCGTGCGTCGCGCTTGCCTTTTGGAATTGAAGCATCCCTCACCATAGATAATGACGTAATTTGGTTTGTTCGGAACGAATCCCGATTGCGCGTCGTCTCCCGTGATCAGCGGGCCATCGAGGCTGTCGCTCGAATAATCGAGGCCCGGGTTGAGCTTCAGATTGTCAATCGCGAAAGCTGTATGGAAACTGAACGCTAGAGCAAACAACAGCATGAAACGTTTCATCATTTTTCAACCTCCAGCTGAATCGACTCTTTGCCAATCCGGGAACCGTCAGCAAATCGAGCGACAGCTTCATCCGCGACTTCCCGGAAAGATCGTCTTGCGTTGCTCTCTTGGGCAGTAAGATATCCGGCCCCGAAATAGAGCTTCCCTTCTGGAGTGATGAACGACGTGAGGGGCAGTCCGGCTGGAAGGTTCAGGATGGCTTGCGCTCGCTGCAATTGCGCAACCAGTTTGGGAGACGCGTCATAGTCAACTTTCACCGCAACAAAATGTTGATTGATATAAGTAGCTGTTTCGGGCCGGCTATATGTGTCGCGATCCATAAGGTCACACCACGGGCACCACACGGCCCCGACATCCAAGAGGATTGGAACGTTCAACTCTGCCGCGCGCCTGAAGGCATCCTTCCCCCACGGATACCAGCCCACAGGCTGGCGGCTGGCCCGACTCAGATAAGGCGAATGCTCAGCAACGAGGTGGTTAGGCTTTGTTCGGGCACTCATGCCAGTCGCCAAAACCAGGATCGAGGCTGGCACCAGAAGCTTTCTTCGCATGTACGACTCAAAATTCAAACGTCTCCTCCTCCGCTACCAAAAACATGGGCGCCCCGCCAGAGGAGATCGAAACCGCATTCGCCAGCGTCTGTTTCCCACCGTCCGACGCTGCGCAAGCTTCGAGGGCCTGCATGGAAGGAAAATGAACTTCCGCGATGCGGTGAAATGCAGGTTTCCCGCTTGGCGATCCCAGGACTTTGGTGGCGACCATCCTGGTTTTGCCCGCCAGTTTCTCGACGGCCAGTGGCGCATGCTCGTTCTTATAGATATGTTCGAAGGCTTGAACGTCTTTAGGAGGTGGGTACATCACGATTAATTTGACTGACATCTCTGTCACTCCTGGGAACAATAGATGAAATTGAAAATGTGAGTCACGACGCTCAGCCGCAACTCACATTTGAAGTACATTAGAACGCGGCGATGCCATTGAAGCCGGCTTTTGCCAGGATCACCTGATCTTCGCTTACGTTGGTAAGTGCTCCACCTTGCTGGGTAATGGCGAAAACACCAATGGTGCCGTTACCAGAATTAAGGGTATAGAGAAACGCGCTATCGGCCGTGACCGCGATATCCAGATTGCCAGATCCTGTTGGATTGATTCCTAAAACGGTTGACCCGATCGGCGTCAGCGATCCGTTCGCTGCGATGTGAAATCCGGAGATCGTCGAGGATGCCGCATTCGAGACATAGACCCAAAGTCCATTTGGTGTGGCAACATTCCAGCAGTTGGCATTGCCTAACGTTGCAGCTCCTGTGCTGATAGGGGAAAGGGTTCCGTTAGCGAGAATTGAGTAGGAGGAGATTGTGGAAGCGTCGCTGCCGCCGGCGGGACCGGTTTCAGAAACCAAGGCCGCACCGTTCGGGGCGAAGGTGACCGAGAAAGCACCCGGTTGTGAATCGGTATTAACGACGATAGGGCTCAGCGTTCCATTTGCCAGAACCTGAAACACATCGATATTGTTTGTGGCGCGTTCCGTCACCACCAGAAACTGGCCATTCGGGCTGAAAGCCAGCGAAGCGCCCTCGGAGTTGTTGGTCGTCAGAAAACGCGTAGAGTTCGGGATTTGCCTGAGTTGACCGTTTGCACCCACCGTAAATCCGACGACATTGCTGCTGCCGCCAACGTTTAGAACGTAGACCAGACCTCCGTGCTGAGCGACGGCGTTGGGCTCAGCACCGCCGGTGGGCTTTTTATCGACCAGTGCCAGGTTTGAGCCATGAACTTGGAAAGCTGAAATCTCGCTGCTACCGCCATTTACTGCGAACAGAAGCGAATGGTCCTGACTCAAAGTAAGTGACCCTTGGGATTCCAGAGGATCAGTGACGCCTCCGGTACCCCGCCCGCCAGTTGCAAATGTTCCAGCTTGTTGCAGCGATCCATCTGCAGCACGAGTGAAAGAGATGACTTCGTTCCGGCTGGCGGAATTGTTCATCACGAATACGGCACCGGGCTGGCTTTGACGTGCAAACTGCGCCTGAGTGGCAACCGAATACGATATGCTCGCGACGAGCACAGGTAACATCAGACCGCGACTTACTCTACGCATTCTTCAACTCCATGATTAAGGTGTACGCGTCCCAGAATTAGAAACGACACTTACGCATTGCCTTCCGTTTGAGATCGCGTGATGAATGTGAGCAACATCGGATTAAAAAGTTTCGAGGAAAAGCTGATTATTTATCGGAACTTTGTAAAATATTGTCCCTTGGCGAACTGGCTATAGTTAAAACCAAGATTGTGCGCAAGAAACGACCGGCTTGCACACGGCTCCAGGCTCGCGTCAGCACGATCCTCGTCGCGACACCGTTGTGGCGCCCATCGGGCTGGTGGATTGGACCCCATTCTGGTGGACCGGGAGGATTTGAGGCATCGAGCAGACCACAAGAATTGGCCCTGAACTCGAGCATGGCATCCAAAATTCGAGGCACGGCGCCAATCAATAATTTTGTCTGGTTCACTCAACAGCGACGGGGTTTCGATTGGACTGCGGCGAAAACAAATCAGTGCGTCTCCCGAATCGCCAAGTCGCTGATAACGGCTATTTTTGCTTCCCAGCGCAGACGCGGCGCGTGTTTCCCAAACTGCAAGAAGGGCTTCGATGCAATGAAACACCAATTTCAATTATCACGTTTTTATCACGTTCTAGAGCTAAAGCTACTTATGTGAAGGATTGGAACACTGCGCGCTCCGGTTATAAACCATTGAAACTAAATGGCGGAAGCGTGTGCGAGTCGAACGCACCGGCGACGGGGTGACCCGCCGCCTGCCGGTTTTGAAGGTCGGTTTGGGAGACCTCACGCCCACGCCTAGGGCCCCAGCGAGCGAACGCAGCGACGACGGAAATCCATGCGCAAGGTGTTGGCAGAAACCGAGCGGGAACAGATCGTCCGCGCTCTGGAACAAGCGAACTGGGTGATTTCAGGCGCCGCCGCGAGACTCGGAATGAAGCGCTCTACGCTGCAGGCACGAATGTAGAAACTCGGGATGCAAATTACGAGAACGGGCGCTAGCCGTTCGACGACAAGCTAGCGCCCGCTCAATGCCCGTACTTTGCTTACGCAGTTTGCATCACTCGCCCGACGCCCTGGCGTGAACTCGATCGTTCTTCCACGCCGTCGTGGAAGAGTCCGGCGAAGGCCGCGCGCACTCGATAGGCCGAAGCCGCCCGGATTCCTGACGGGTGACGAGCAAGCCGTAAGTTGAAAAAGTTGAGGCCACGCGGGAGGAGGTTCAACTTCCGTATCGCCAACGATTCGGCCCGAGCAGCTACGAGAAAACATCCGTAAGCCTGCGGACCTAATTTGCCGCCCTTGATACGAGGGCATCAGGTCGTGGGCATCGTGCCACCGTCGACAATGTAATCAGCGCCGCTGATAAACGCGCCTCGGTCTGAGGCGAGGAAGGCTACTAGCTCCGCCACTTCCTCGGGTCGGCCTGGCCGGCCGATGGAAACGCCTCCAAGCATGTCCATAATCCGTTGACGCGCAGCGTCCTCGCTGATGCCGCGGCCTCGTGAAATGTCAGCGATCATTCCCTTTGCGCCTGAAGTCTCGATGAAGCCGGGCGAAATCATCGTGACTCGCACCCCTTTCGGAGCGACACCCTCGTTATAGTCGAACCGGCCGAACTCGGCCGATTCGATGATGACTAGTTCACAGTCACAGAAAGCGAGGCCGTATGGGTCATTGGCCCCGTGGCCGAAATGGTGACAGTGTAAGCGTTGGCCGGCGTGCCGGGAACGCCGTTGCTGCTATTCGAGAAGGACGAACTGCCGCCTCCGCAGGAAGTCAGCAATGCCAGGCCCACAAACAGGAGACAGGCCCACAAACAGGACCGCTTCTGGCGCGAGGTAAGACCTGCTCCGAGCCCCACCAGGCCGACGATCGGCAGCCACATCCCATAGAAGATGCCCTTTGAGCCCGGTGCGAGCGACGCCTTCGTTCCCGCGGTCGCGCGGAACGTGAGCGTGGACTTTCCGGAGCCGGTGATCGAAGCCGGGGAGAAGGTGCACGTTGGAGCCGGCGACACGATTGGCGAGATGTTGCTACAGGACAGATTCACCGTGCCCGTAAAACCATTCAGCCCGGTGACGGCAATGCTCGAAATAGACGATCCTCCCGGCGCAACCAAGGAAGGCGAGAACGGCGAAGCCGTGATGGTGAAATCTGCCGGCGCGTTGTAGGTATAGCCGTTGGGCGAAGTGCCGTTCTGACCGTGGCTGTTGGTCACCACCAGGTCCACCGCGCCGGCGGCATGGGCCGGAGTAGTCGCTGTGATGGCAGTGCTGCTTGCTACCGTCACGCCCGTCGCAGCTGTTCCGCCAAAGCTCACGGTGGCTCCGGAAACAAAGTTCGTTCCCGTGATCGTCACCCCGGTTCCGCCGGACACAGGTCCGCTGGCGGGTGTGACGGATGCCACGCTGGGCGCGGTATTGATATAGGTGTAGCCGTTGCTCAATGTGCCGCTCTGGCTATCGGAGTTGGTGACCACGACGTTCACTGCGCCGGTCGCGTGCGTGGGAGTCTTCGCCGTGATCGAAGTGCTGCTCTCCACGGTCACGTTCGTCGCAGTGGCTCCGTCAAAGCTCACCTTGGCTCCGGACAGGAAATTCGTGCCTGTGATCGTGACCCCGCTGGCCCCGCCGGAAGAGCCCGAGTTCGGGGATACGGAAGTCACCGCCGGCGCCGGATTTCCATAACTGTAGCCACTGTTCAGCGTGCCGCTCTGGCCATCGGAGTTTTTAACTGCCACGTTCACCGCGCCTGCGCTATGGCTAGGGGTCTTCGCCGTGATCGAAGTGCTGCTTACCACCGAGACGTTGGTCGCGGCCGACCCGCCAAAAGTTACCGTCGCTCCCGAGGCAAAGTTCGTTCCCTTAATCGTCACCCCGGTATCACCGCCGGCAGATCCCGAGTTTGGCGACACCGATGTCACCGTGGGCGCCGGATTGCCGCCCCCAGAGCTATTCAACAGCACAAAGCTTGCCACTGATGGCACGCCTTTGTTGTTGATCAAGAACAGCATGTAGTAACCAGGAGGCGCAATGTTGCCGTTGGGCGGAGCCGCTACGCTCAACGCTCCCGATCCGGCCGTGAATGACATACCTACCAGGCGTTGGTCAAAGTCAAACGAATGGGTGGAAGAACCCGGGCGCACCAACACGGCTTGAGAAATATTTGCGGCGTCCGGAGTCGAAACCGTAAACGATCCACCCCACGTGATGTTTCCGGGCGCACTGGAGATGCCGGGCCTGTTGGCGGGGCTGCCGTCCGAGTTGAACAGGTACGCCGGCTTGTAGATTTCCATGTGCGATTCATAATTCCCGCGTTCGGGGTTGCTGCCGCCAAGCCACACGGTGGCATCGGGCAAGAGCAGCGAGACCGTATGGTACAGGCGCGGATAAGCATTGGACCCGGCCGACGAAAAGCTGTTATTCGAGGGATCATACAGATCAGCGTTCAGACTGGCGGTAGAGGCACTTTCATCGACAGCGGATCCCCCCAACGCCAAGATTTTTCCTGTGGGCAATATGACCCCATCCATATCGATTCGCGGCTGGGACATTTCGGGACCCCACTGCCAGGATGGCGAAGACGAACCCAGATCAATCAGCTCTGTGGTTGCGGTCGAGGGATTATTTCCACCCAGAATCATGACCACGGGGTCGTAGTTGTTCGCCGGCGTCAGCGGGAGCAGAACCGAGGTGCCATAAGTGCGTGTGCCGCCGTAATTTGTACTGGCAATGTTCAGGCTCCACGTCGTATTCGCCGGGTTGAAGAGATGGGAGTTGGGTTGTGAAGCCGATGCGAATACCTTGCCATTGGGCAGCAGATGCAGCCGGGGAAAAAGAGGTGGCGTCCAGGGCGCCGCAAATTGCTGACTCCAGCCCGACCCCGCGGTAAAGAATTCGACCGCATTATTGGTTGATTCGTTCTCATTCGTGCCGGAAAACGCCATGATCCGCCCATCCCCTAACATAGTCACCGTTGGATACCAGCGTCCATGGGCCATATTTTGCTGGTCAATGAAGGTGTTGTTGGCCGGATCGAAGATGGTGCTCTGTGAGCTCCCCTGGAAGGGATCGTAGGCCAGGGTGCCCCCAACGATGAGCATTCGCCCGTCGGGGAGCGCCGTCATGCCATGGCAGAAGATGTCCCACCCGATGGACAGCTGAGTGATAGACTGCGCAGCCAGATCTAGGACAACCGCGCCGGAATGATTTCCGCCACCGAAAGGCGGCCCTGAGGGACAGCCTGATCGGGAAGGCGGACAATTCCCCGAGCCCGCCGTCACCAGTATCT
>Ga0134122_10004638_pt1 | contig 10185 bp, 6 predicted proteins | sample KB302_FD_96461 | JGI IMG/M metagenome (GOLD analysis project Ga0134122, IMG submission 96461) | Terrestrial soil microbial communities without Nitrogen fertilizer from Kellogg Biological Station, Michigan, USA - KB3-0-2 | ecosystem: Environmental > Terrestrial > Soil > Unclassified ... | reverse complement strand
TGACGCGCTGATCCTCCCGCTCACCCCAGCCGTTGCCGCCGGTCGATCGCGCTGCCGACTTGATCTCTTGTCTTGACATCCAGACATGTCTCGGCAATATTGCTGCGCGGGCACGGCCGTCACGGCCGGTTGAGGTCACGCGTCAGCACGGACGGTGATGCATGGATCGACGACAATTCCTTCACCGCAGCCTCGGCGCGACGATGTTCGGGCCACTCGTGGCCGACATGGCCAACGGTCAGGCCCCCGCTCCTGCCCCGACGCCCGCATCCGGCACGCGCAAGCCGAAGCACGACGCGCATTCGAAATCGCTCCATTGGCTGCGTTCGGCTGACGAGGTGGCCGAGGCGGCGATCGAGATGGCTTGCGGCGGCGTCTGTGTGACGGTGCAGCCGTACCCCGGGCACGTCGATCCGGCGCGGATCGCACAAGAACTGCCGGCGTTTGCCGCGCGCGTGCGGAGTCATGGTCTGCGCGTGACGCAGATCAAGGGACCGGCGATCACCGACACCAGCGAGCCCCACGCCGAGGCCATCGTCGGCGCGGCGGCGCAAGCAGGCTGCACGCATTACTCGCTTGGCGGATACACCTACGATCTCGCGAAACCACTCGCGCCGCAGCTTGACGCGATCAAGGTCCGCGTCGACAGGTTCGTGCGGTTGAACCAGAAGCACCGGATCACGCTCGTCTACGACACCGTCCCCGGCGCGGCGTCGGTCGGCGGCGTCGTGCTCGACCTGTTGTCGGTGATGAAGGAATTCGATCCGAAGTACGTCGGCTTTCACTGGGACACGGGGCACATGGCGCTTCACGGCGACGGCATGTGGGAAACGCTCATTCGGCACGCTCGCCCCTACGTGGCGGCGATCGGCTGGCGCGATCGCGGCTGGGTCCAGGACCTGGGGCTGCTCGGCGAAGGCGGTCCCTATGCGGGTCCATATCCGCGCGTCGAGCCTCTCGTCACCCAGCCCGACGGCGGCGCCGTGCCAGGGACACCCAGGGCTGCCGGCGGCGGGCGTGGCGGCGACGATGGGCGAGCGGGTGCGCCGGGTGGTCGAGGGACGGCAGGAGGCAGCGGCCGAGCGGGAGCGGGTGGCGGCCGGGGGATCCCGGGTGGCGAGGAAGAGGGCGGGCCTCCGTCGGGAGGACGCGGCGGCCGCGGCGGCGGACCGCCGCGCGGTCCCGCGAATTCGGCCGGCGCCGGCAGCATCGATGCGAACAATCCGCTCTATCGCTCGCGTGACGGAGAGATGCCGAAGCGGCCGATCGGCGGCAAGAATGCCAAAGGTGGCGGGTGGAGCACGCCGAATGTCGCGATGGGCACCGGCCTGGTTCACGTGCCGCGTGTCGCGACGCTGCTCGCGGAAATCGGCTTCAGTGGTCCCTCGGAACTGCAGTCCGAATATGCGGGCATCGGCGGCGCGGAAACCGGCGCCGATCGGATCGCGAGGCCACGCCAATGGGTCATCGGCATGCTGAAGCGCGACGTCATCACGATTCGCAAGTCGTTCGAGATGGCGAATTGCGGGCTCGCAATCTGAGGCGTCACGGGTGGGAGATGGCATGAAACCGGTTGCGGTGTTCGTTGCCGCGGGACTCTTGGCGCTCGCTGTCGTCATCAGCGCCCAGGCCCCGACCGGCTGGCCTGCGGCAGCCGGCGATCTCGGCGCCACGAAATATTCGCCGGTCGATCAAATCACGCCGGCGAACGTCACGAAGCTGGCGCAGGCATGGACCTATCAGCCTGGAGGTCCTTCGCCGATTGTCATCGACAACCTCATGTACTTCGTTGCCGGCGGCAATGTAGTGGCGCTCAACGCCGACTCCGGCACGGAAGCCTGGAAGTTCAAGTTGAGCGACGCGACGGCCGGCGGCGCGGTCCGTCGCGGGATGACGTACTGGCCGGGTCTGCCAGACCACGCTCCGCGGGTGCTCGTCACGGTCGGCGGCGGCAGGCTCGTTCAACTCGACGCGAAGACCGGCAAGCTCGTCGGCGGCGCGGGCGTGATCGACCTCGAGAACGGCATCATGGACGCCATTCCCGGCGGCGAGGCCTACGCGATTGCCTCGCCAGTGGCCGTTTACAAGAGCCTCGCCATCTTTCCCGGACGCACCGGCGAACACAATCGATGGGGCATTCCGGGCGATCTGCGCGGGTTCGATCTGTTGACGGGGAAGGAAGTGTGGCGGTTCCACACCGTTCCGCAGCCGGGCGATCCGAATTTCGGCACCTGGGGTCAGAACGGCTGGCAGAATCGCAAGGGCCCTGGCTCGTGGCAGCCGCTGACCGTCGACAACGTGAACGGTCTCGTGTTCGTGGCGTTGGGCAACGCCGTCGACCAGAATTACGGCAACAGCCGGCCTGGCGCCAATCTCTACTCCGCCAGCGTCGTCGCGCTTGACGCCGCCACCGGGAAGTACCGGTGGCACTTCCAGACGGCGCACCACGACATTTACGACGGCGATCTCAACGCGCCGCCGATGTTTGCCGAGGTCAACCGGAACGGCCAGCGCATTCCCGCGATCGTGCAGGGCACGAAGACCGGCCTGCTGTTCTTCCTGAATCGGCTCACCGGCGAGCCGATCTTCGGCGTCGAGGAACGGCCCGTGCCGCCCACCGACGCGCTAGGCGACGCGGCGTGGCCCACGCAGCCGTTCCCGCTCAAACCCGAACCGATCACGCGATTGTCGATGACACGCGCCGAGGTCTCGAAGATCTCGCCGATGGCGGAAAAATACTGCACGGACATCTACGACCAGGCCGTGCAGATGGGGCCCTATACGCCGTACGGCATGGTGCCGAGCATCTCGTTTCCGAGTTCGACCGGTGGCGCCAGCAACAACGGCGGCGCGTTCGATCCCGGCCGGGGTCTGGTGTTCGCGACAGCGCGCAACGTCGCGACGATCGGGCAACTGTCGGCCATGCTCTCGTCGGACGTCCTGCCGTCGTTCGGCAAAACCAAGATGCCTTTCGAGTTCTACGTGGATCTCGACGGCTATCCCTGCAACGCCCCGCCGTGGGCCGAGCTCTTCGGCATCAACGCGAACACGGGAGACACGGTGTGGCGGGTCCCGCTCGGTGAATACAAGGAATTGACGGCGAAGGGGATTCCGAAAACCGGGACCGCCAGCAATTCGGGCGCGCCGTCGGCAACAGCCGGCGGACTCGTCTTCATTGGAGGCACGTCGGATGGCCAGTTCCGCGCGTTCGATTCGATGACCGGCAAAGAGCTGTGGTCGACCAGTCCGGGCTTCAACGTCAGCGGCTACGCCGTGAGCTACAAGGGCGCCAACGGCAAGCAGTACGTCGTCATCTCAGGTCCGAGCCTGATCGCGTACGCGCTGCCATAGCTGGCGGCACGCGGCGGACTGCGATTCGCATTCGGGAGGAGTGATGCTGAGGCCAATTCTCAAGGGAATTGCGGTGACTGTCGTATCGACGACGGTCGTGTACGCGCAGACGCCAGCCGCGCCGCAACAACCAGGCGGTGCTCAAGGGCGCGGCTCCGGCCCGGGTGCCCGCGGCGGCGGTAGTCCCAAACTCCCGACCGAGGCCCAGTGGGCCGCAATGTCTCCGAAGGCGAAGGAGTACGTCGACAAGGCGAGGGCGCTTGCCGGAAACGACCCGGACCTGCAATTCGACTTCGGCATTTTCTGCAAGGCATCGGGAGGATCGCAGAACGAGGACCGCGCGAGCATTGGCGTGCCGAACAGCGAGCCGCATCTGCAGCCATATCCCGCTCCCAGTCCTGCGGCGGTCATCGGCGCACAGCGCCTGTTCGACAACTTCTACTGGATCGGGAATACCGGCATCGGCGCCTGGTTGATCACGTCGAACGACGGCTACATCCTGTTCGACACGATGAACAGCGAAGCGGACGCGCGCGACATCATCATCCCGGCGATGAAAAAGTTGAATCTGGACCCGGCGAACATCAAGTACCTGGTGTTCGGCCACAACCACTTCGACCACACCGGCGGCGGCGCCTACATCCAGCGCCTGACCGGCGCCAAAGCCGTGATGCACCGCGATGACTGGGAGATTTATCTCAAGAGTTCCGGCCGCGGCGGTCGCGGCGGGCGAGGCGCCTCCGCCGACGCTCTCGCGCCGGCTGTCGAGCCGGTGCGGAAGATGGAACGCGACATCGATGCCACCGACGGCATGAAGATCACCGTCGGCGACGTCACCGGGACGATCTTCACCATGACCGGACACACGCCGGGCTCGATCGGCATGGTCGTCCCCGTCAAGTATCAAGGGCGCGAGCATCCGATCCTGCTGGTGACGGCGGGCACCGATGTCAACACACGCGGCGACTTCATCGGCGGCTACGAGCACATCTGGGACGAGGCGATCAGGATGAAAGCGGAGAACGTCATGCAGGCCCATCCCAACACCAACATGAATCTGCTCGCGAGGACGAAGTATGTGAACGACAACTATCCCCCTGCGACGAACCCGCTGCTCTACGGCGCGGCGCGAACCGAGCGCTACATCAACATCATGCGGAACTGCACGCTGGCGCGAATGGACATCCTCGGCTGGTAGCGCTGCGCCATGCGTGCATTGATCAAGACCGCGCCCGGCGTCGGCAATCTGGAGCTCCTCGAGATCGCGCCGCCGGTGCCGGGGCCGGGCGAGGCGCTCGTCCGAATCGGCCCATCCGGCCTGTGTGGCACCGATCTCCTGCTTTATGACGATCTGTATCGCGGCCGCAGGCGGCCAGTGCCATTTCCGTTGATTGTCGGACATGAAGCGTCAGGTGAAGTCGTTGAGCTCGGACCTGGCACGGTCTGGCCGCCTCCGGGCACGCGCGTCGGTATCGAGGCGGTCGCCGGGTGCGGGCATTGCTATCACTGCTTTCGCGGGAGCTACAACCTCTGCCAGGACTGGCACCACATCGGCCTGACGCGCGCCGGCGTCCTCGCAGAGTTCGTCGTGGTCCCGACGGCGTCACTGCTGCCGTTGCCAGACGATGTCACCTTGGAGAGCGCGGCGTTCCTCGAGCCACTGGCGACGGCCGTGCACACGCTGGAGCGTGTGAAGCCTGCGCCAGGGACCGCGGCGGCAATCGTTGGTCCCGGTCCGCTCGGGTTCCTGCATCTGCAGCTGCTTCAAGCGGCCGGGGCCGGACCGATTGTCATCTACGGGCAAACCGGCGACGAGGGGCGCCTGGCCCTGGCGGCGTCGCTCGGCGCCGAAGTCTTCGTTGGCGATCGGCGCGAGATCGCCGCGCACGCAAACCGTGTCACCGATGGGATTGGCTTCGGCCTCTCGATCGAATCGGGCGGAACCTCCCTGGCCATCCAGACCGCGCTGGATGTCGTGGCCGGCAAGGGGACGCTGGTGAGCCTCGGCATTGTCGGCGTCACCGAAATCGACGTCCTGCAGGTGATGCGCAAGGATTTGACCTGGATTGGCGTCGTCGCGAGCGTGCGTCGTCACTTCGCGGAAGCGATCAGGCTGATTCACACCGGGAAGATCAGGCCGCAGGAATTGATCACACACCGGTTGGCGATCGGCGACGCGCTCGCCGGCTTCGACGCGCTGCGGCGGCGCGAAGCCGTGAAAGTCATGTTCCGCCTCACCGCGTGACGACCGTCGCCATTCCGGCCGCGGCGGGGTAAGCAACCGTACTCGCACGGTTACCGGGTTCGAGAACAGGCGGATCGATGTCAGCTCGCGGCCATATCGTGATGTACGGATATCAGGACGTCATTAACTGCGGAGGAGGGTCCATGTTGCTTCGACAGGTGCTGCGAGACGCGGCCGCCATTGGCGCCGTCATCCTCATGCTCGCTGCGGCGGCGGCGGCGCAGGGCGTCACCGGAACAATCACCGGCACGGTGAAGGATGCACAGGGAGGCGTGATTCCGGGTGCGACCGTGACCCTCATCAGCGCGACGCGCGGCACCGCGTCGGCACCGGTCGTCACGAACGCCGCCGGAGATTTCGTCTTTCCCAACGTCACCGCCGGCGCGTATACGATTCAGGTGGAACTGTCCTCGTTCAGCACCCTGCGCCGGTCCGGCGTGGAGGTTAGCCCCGGATCGATTGTGGCGCTGGGCGCGCTCACGATTCAGGTCGGCGCCACCTCCGAAGTCGTGACCGTCATCGCCGAAACGCCGCTCGTGCAAGCCGCCAGTGGCGAACGGTCCTTTACGGTGTCGCCACAGTCGGTGAGCAACCTGCCGCTCAACAATCGCACCTTCGACTCGCTCCTGTCGTTGGCCCCCGGCGTCGTGGTGACGCCGGCGCGCTGGATCCCGCCGCTCGCGCGGGCGGCGGTGGCGGGTCCAACTACATGCTGGATGGCGCGACCGCGATGGACCCGGGCATCAATCGTCCGGCGACGCGGGTCAGCGTCGAATCGCTGGCGGAAGTGAAGGTGGTCACCTCCACCTACCAGGCGGAATACGCGCGGTCGGCGGGGCTCCAGATCAACGCCGTCACCAAGAGCGGAACCAATCAGTTCCGCGGCTCGATCTATGAGTTCGCGCGCAACTCGAAATGGAACGCGAACCGTCAGACCAACATCGTCAACGGCGATCCCAAACCGTTCGAAGACAAACAGGACTACGGCTTTTCGCTGGGCGGTGCGGTCGGCCGACCCGGAGGCCGGAACAGACTCTTCTTCTATTTCCTCACGGAGTTCAACCCGCGCACCTTTGGCGGTGACGTGAACCGGTACCGGGTGCCAACGCTGCTCGAGCGCCAGGGAGATTTTTCCCAGAGCCGCGACAACAACGGCAATCTCTACCCCTACATCAAGGATCCGCTCATCGCCGGTACGTGTTCGGCCGCCGACACGAGAGCCTGCTTCCAGGACGGCGGCGTCGTCGGACGAATCCCGTCGGACCGTCTCTATCAGACCGGCATGAACATCTTGAAGTGGTGGCCGGCCCCTAATATCGGGCAGCCGGCCGGTCAGGCGTACAACTTCGAGAGTGTCGACCCACAGGTTAAGCTGCTCGGCTACCAGCCGGTCATCCGCACCGACTATCAGCCCACGCCGAACATCCGCGGCAGCTTCAAGTTCCTCGAGTACCAACAGCCGTCAAAGGTGATCCCGGGGACGATCCCCGGGTTCAATGACACCGAGGAACATGACTTCGGCATCTGGCTGCCGGCGGGCACATTCAACTGGACGATGAGTTCGACGATGTTTCTCGAAGCGTCCTTCGGCGCCAACTTCCACCATCAGGAAGGGTGCTCGATCACGGGCGGGGAACCCAACTACTGCCGGACCGGGTTCAGCGTCACGTCGGCCGGCAACCGCAACCTCTCAGGGTTCGGCGCTATTCCGTACCTGTTTCCCGATGCCACGGTGCTCGACCCGAACACGTTCAGCTACTGGGTGCTCAATCAGGTGAACACGACGATGTGGGACGGCACGCGTATTCTGGCGCCACCGCAGTTCGTCTGGGGCACACGAGTCGCCAATCCTCCGCATCCCAACGTGGGACCGTTCGGGGCCAACCCGGGCGTGACCGGTGGCACCAACTTCATTCTCGATACCCGGAACCGGACCTGGAACGCCAGCCTGACGAAGGTGCGCGGGCAGCACACCTTCAAGACGGGGTACTACTATTTCCGGAGTCTTCAGCGCCGGGGCGCCGGCAACGTGACCGGCAACATCAGCTTCGCAAACGACACCAACAACCCGCTCGATACCACGTTCGGTTTTTCGAACGCCGCGGTCGGCGTGTTCAGCACCTATTCACAGACCTCGCGGTGGGCCGAAGGCGCATTCCTGGCGGTGAATAACGAGGCGTTCGCGCAGGACAACTGGCGCGTCAGCCGGCGGCTGACGCTGGATTACGGCGTCCGGTTCGTCCACATGCGACCGCAGTACGACGCCTATGGGTTCAGCTCGAACTTCCTGCCGGGACAGTGGAACGCGGCGCAGGCGCCGAGGCTCTACGTTGCCGGCTGCGCGAACAATGTGTATCCCTGCCCCGCCGCCAATCGCCGCGCCATGGATCCGTTGACGGGTCAGATGCTCGGCCCGAACTCGGCGCTGGCTGTCGGCACACTGGTACCGAACAGCGGGTCGACCACGAACGGCATCTTTGCCTCAGGGCAGGGTCCGGTGGCGGAAACCATGTACACCTATCCGGCGATCGGGTGGACGCCGCGTTTTGGAGCGGCGTGGGACGTCAAGGGCGATCAGCAGTTCGTGGTGCGCGGCGGCGCCGGATTGTTCTATGACCGGGCGCCGGCCAACACGGTCTACGGAACCGTCAACAACCCGCCGTACACGCGGAACGTCACCGTCCGTTACGGTGAGCTCCAGAACATGAGCGCGACCGGCCTGACGACCGAGGCGGCGCCGGCGTTGACGGTGTGGCAATACGACAGCAAGTATTCGGCCTCGACGCAGTGGAATATCGGCACTCAGATCGTCCTGCCCTTCGCGTCAGCGCTCGACGTCGCGTACACGGGCCAGCACAGCTTCAACACGAATGCCGCCGTCAACGTCAACAGTATCGATCTGGGCACGGCGTTTCTGCCGTTGACCCAGAACCCGGCACTGGCGACTTCGTCGTCGTCGACCGACCCGACCACGTCGTATGCGTCGACGAATCCCGACCTGCTTCGCTTCTACCGCGGGTATGCCGCCATCAACCAGCAGCAGCCGATCGGCTGGCGGACGTTTCACTCGATTCAGATTGGCGTGAACCGACGCTTCCACGACGGCTTGCAGTTTGGATTCAACGACACGATCAGTTTGTCGGACCGGCAGAACGCCCCGTTGCGCCTGCAGCACAACGCTGATGGAACGATCGCAATCCGGCCGGATCAGCCGACGGCCGACGAGCTGTTCGGCGACAACCATCCGTCGCGCCACAGAATCGGCGCGCAGTTCGTCTGGACGATGCCGCACCTGTCGGCTGCGACCTTCGGCCGGCGGGCGATCGGCTACATCGTGAACGACTGGAGTCTGGCGGGCATCTGGTCCGGTGTGAGCGGCGCGCCCTATGTCGGCGTCGCGCCAAGCGGGGCGATCACCGCCGCCTACCAGAACGGCGGCGGCAACGTGAACCTGACCGGGTCACCCGATTTTGCGCCCCAGGTGCGCGTTGCCGGCGACCCCGGCAGCGGCTGCAGCGACGATCCCTTGCGGCAGTTCAACACCAGTGCCTTCCTGGGACCGGTGGTTGGCAGCGACGGCCTGGAGTCGGGGAACGGCTACCTCAGGGGATGTTTCATCAGCAGCACCGATCTTGCGATCTCCCGCACCATCAGACTCGGGGGGAGCCGCACCATCCAGCTGCGAGCCGACGTCTTCAACGTGTTCAATCAGGCGGGCATCATCGCGCGACAGACGATCATGAACCTGGCGAGTCCGAGCGCCCCGGCGACCATCACGAACCTGCCGTTCGATGCGGCGGGCAACGTGATCGACGCGCGGGCCAAGCCCGCGGGAGCCGGTTTCGGAGTGGCGACCGACTACCAGCCGCCGCGCACGATTCAGCTGCAGGCGCGGTTTTCGTTCTGAGATGTAACCGCGGAGATCGCCGAGACCGCAGAGACGAACCTTGGATGTTGGTAATCCGGCTATTTCAGCGGCCGCGGCGTCACGTCGGCGTCGGTGAGTCCGAGGCTCCACTTGATGGCCTCGAAGTACATCCGATAGACGTCCGGATTGTCCCAGGTCGATGCGGCGTGGCCGAACGCGGAATAGAAGACACGCCCCTTTCCGTACATCTTCGCCCACGCGAGCGGAAAGTCGCCGTCGGTCCGGTGCAGTTCCGGATTCGGCGGCATTTTCGACACGTCGAGGCGCAGCAGCACGCGGATCTTGTCGCGCGAGTAGGCGTGCGCCTGGTAGAACTCCTCGGTGACATTGAAGATCGGCGGAAAGTGTTTCGTCGCGGGGAACGCCGGATCCTCGTTGATCACGGAGCCGTACGCCGTGTTCCACGGATGGCCGTCGTACCGCGCGCCCAACATCTCGCCAAACTCCGGCCATGATTCGAACGCGGTCGATCCGGTGTGACCGGCCACAAATCCCTTGCCGTCGTCTTTGACGAACGACAGCAGGTCGGCCTTCTGCTGTGGATCCAGCTGGATCTCCCGATGTCCGAGAAAGAATATCGCGTCGACGTTGGCAAGACTGGGGCCGCCGCTGGCCGGTTTGCCATCAGTCATGAGCGGGTGCTTTGAGATGATGTTCGAAT
>Ga0134122_10004636_pt1 | contig 10187 bp, 4 predicted proteins | sample KB302_FD_96461 | JGI IMG/M metagenome (GOLD analysis project Ga0134122, IMG submission 96461) | Terrestrial soil microbial communities without Nitrogen fertilizer from Kellogg Biological Station, Michigan, USA - KB3-0-2 | ecosystem: Environmental > Terrestrial > Soil > Unclassified ... | reverse complement strand
TGAGGACGCTCAGCGAGAGGCGCTTCCGCGACTTGGCCGGCAGGGTGAAGGCGAGTTCGTGGGTGGGTCCGATGCGGCCGAAGACGGTGTCCAGGGTGGGGTTCTCCTGGGACTGCGTCGCGAAGGTCGACGCCCAGGTGACGGCGAGGATGATCTCGACGTCCTTCTTGCCGCGGTTGTCGAGGTCGACGAGCACGGGCCCGTATTCTCCCCGGACGGCGCGTCCTCCCCAGCCGGCGGATCCGGAGACCTGGATCTCCTGTTCGGGCGGGGCGGCCGCCGTGGGAAGGAGCAGGGCCAGGACGACGGTCGCGATCCGCATAGGTTGTTTGAAGATTGGACGACGGTATTGTATCGCGAAATGCGCCGAAACAGCTTCGCGGAACCGTTCGCGGTCCGGGATATCAGGATTTTCCTGAAAGTTCCAAAGGGCTCCGAACGGGCGCTGATTGTAGGAGTATAATTCAGGGAATCTCCGGGAGGGATACGGTCATGGCGCGCGTGGATCTGCAGTGCGGCTGCGGGCATATGTTCTTCGTGGGCGACGCCCAGCTCAAGCAGCCGGGTGGCGTCAAGTGCCCGGCCTGCCTGCAGCCGGTCCGCGCGCCGGCCGGAGCGGCCTCCGCCGCCAAGCCCGGATCGCCGAAAGCCCCTCCTCCGGCGGCGAAGGACGAGATCGAGGAGGACGCGGGCTTCGACGACGCTCCGTCCCCCGTCGCGCCTTCCCGGACCAAGCTCTATGTGATCGGGGGAGTCGTCGGCACCGTGGTCCTCGGGGCCATCGTGACCCTGGTGATCGTGCTGATGTCGCCCGGCGTGGACTACGAGAAGCAGGCGCGCCTGGCGGAGGAAGCCCGGAAACGGCAGTTCGAGGAGATCTCCAGCAAGGGAAGCAAGCCGTCAGGCCCGATGGGGGCGACCCCGGCCGCGCCGACGCCGGCCGAGCCCGCCAAGCCCCCGCGGTCGACCGAATACAAGCCGATGCCGGCGCCGCCGAAGCCGGCGGTCATCCCGCCCGCCCCGGCGCCCACGAATCCCCAGGTGGCGCCGACGCCGCCCAAGACTCCTGCGGCGGGTTCCGCGATGAACGCGGAGCTGCTGGGCCGGCTCCGCTCCGAGGTCCTCGTGCTCCATCCGTTCTACCTCAGCCTCGTCCTCACGCCGGCGGAGAAGTCGAGGCTCGACGGGCTTTCGTCCTCCGGCCGCGGCGGCGCCGAGGATGGCGACTTCCTCCTGTCGGTCCTGACCGGCGGCAAGCTCAAGGCGGTGCGTGACGAGGTCGCGCTCATCGGCCAGACGCTGCCGACCCTGGAGCGGGAGTCGCAGGAGAACCTGCCGGTGGACAGGGTCACGCTCGTCGAGAGCGGCCGCGTGATGAACTGCAAGATCCTGGACGAGGGCGCGGAGGTCGTCAAGGTCTCCCGCATCATGGCGAGCGGCGTCGGCGGGCAGCTGCCGATTCGGAGGGACGCCATCAGCAAGATCGAGAAGGGCAAGGGCATCGGCTCGGATTTCGCCGCGCGCTGGGAATCGGCGCAGAAGGGCACCCTGGCGGGCCAGGTCGAGCTGCTCTCCTGGTGCAAGGACAACACCCTTCCGGGGCAGGCGAAGCTGGTGGCCTTCACGATCCTCCGGGCCGATCCCTCGGTCACGCTCGCCAGGACCGAGAGCGGCCTGCCCACGGACCCGGTGAAGTATGCGGAGGAGCTCGCCAAGGGGGGCATGATCGCCTACCAGGGCAAGAACTGGAGCCCCAAGCAGCTGAAGGACAAGTTCATCTCGGACGGCTTCGTGCTGCTGGACGGGAAGTGGTACTCCAAGAAGGAAAAGATGATCGTCGTGCCCGGGCTCTTCCGCTACGAGCGGCAGGCGGACAAGCCGGTGAATTTCTCGGGCAGCGCGCTCCTCTGCCACGAAAGCGAGACGACCTACAAGCAGGTGCAGGACGTCACCACGGGACAATACGTCGAGCAGGCGGAGACGAAGCTGCTCCGCCGCTTCTATTCGCCGCAGATGACGGTCGGGCTGACGGCCCGGGTCCCTCCCGGCGTCGTCGCCCCGGTCAGCACCTACGAGCTGGACATCCGGCTCGAGATCGACGAACCCACGCCCGCCGCGAACACCAAGATGACGGGAGAAGTGATCATCAGCGTGCCCGTCGGCGCCGCGATGCTCGACGCGTCGGTGATCACGGCGGCGGAAGTGAAGTCGGGCGGCTCGATCGTGGTCTACCTCGTGACGGGCCTGGGCACGGGCGAGAACGAGCGTCGCACGAAGCTCTACACCTGCGACCCCAAGGAGAACCAGTCGCACGTGATCCCGACGGAGCTGATCCGCGGCGCGACCGACCTGACGCTGGTGGCGGTGATCGAGCAGACGGCGGCCTACAACCCGAAAACGGAGCGCCGCCACGTCCGCGGCGCCACCTTCAAGGGGAAGGTGCAGCAGTCGCCGGCGGTGGACGTCATCCACTACCGGCAGATCCCGGACTACAAGGCGCTGCTCTTCCCGTCGAACTCGAACACGATCGAGGTCTTCCGCCTGAAGACGGCCGTGGCCGATCCCTCGCCGCAGCTGGACAAGCTGTTCGCGTCCAACCCGGACGCCCTGCGCTAGGTAAACAGTACTCCGTACCCAGTACACAGGCAGAGACGTCCCCCCCCCCAGCCCCCTGGGGGAGGGCAGAGCGCAACCGCTGAAATATCAAGCCAACCGCGAGACATCGGGCCAATTGCTTTGATCGAAGCTGTGATCGGTTGGAGATGAACAGGGGTTGCTTTCATCGATGAAGACGAAGCGGGAATCGCGGGGACTAGTCTGCCTGTGTACTGGGTACTGGTTCCGGTCTACTTCTTCATCCCTCTCGTATAGGCGCACCAGAGGCCGTAGTACTTAGCGAACTGGCGCCGCTCCTCGGTCGAGAGGCCGCTCCACCAGCCGCCGATCTCCAGCGCCTGCGGACCCGTCATCTGGCTGGGGTTGAAGGTGAGCGGGTTGCCGATGACGGAGGCGCCCTTGATGGACTTCTCCGGGGCGAGCGGCGGCGTCTGGAGGGTCAGCGCCTCGGTGCGGCGGCGCATCTCGATCACCACGTCGGCGAAGATCTTGATCCGCGACGTCACGTCGTTGGCAATGATCTCGATCGTCCGATCCGCGGGCTCCAGCTTGGAGGAGCTGTTCAGCTCCGGATACTTCGGGGGCTGGACCGGCAGGCCCGGGGTCACTGCGGGGCGTCCCAGCCCGGCCGTGGTGCGCGCCTTCTCGTTGGAGGCGTCGAGGGTGAGGATGACGTAGGCGACGTACTCCTTCTCCAGCTTCAGGCCTTTCTCGGCGCACCAGGCGAGCAGGGGGGCCAGCTTCTCCAGCTGGCCCTTCGCCTCGGCGAGCTTTCCGGGGAACTCCGTGGCGGCGCCCTTGCCCTTCTCGATGCGCTCGATCTCGTCCCGCGGGATCGAGACGGCGGCGAAGCGGCTCTTCACCTTCACGAACTCGGGGGTCTCCTGCACGATCTGGCACTCCAGCTTCGTGCCGTTCTTCCGGAAGATGACGTCCGAGGCGACGTTCTCCTTCAGCTTGGGCTCGAGTTCAAGAACCTTGGATCGGATGCTGTCGGCCTCGCGCTGGAAGCTCGGGATGGCCTCGTTCAGGATGCGCGTCCGGAGCCAGTCGATGTCGTCCGAGCTCCCCTTCTTGTTCAGCGTGAGATCCTCGAGGCGCTTGCGCTCGGCGGGGATGAGGTAGCTCCGGTAGCCCGGGGGGAGGGAGTCGAAGCGGCTGCTGATGTCCTTGAGCAGCTCGGCGGGGATGCCCACCATCTCGGACACGGTGCCGGTCGAGGGCGATCCGAGCTCCATGAGCGAGGGATGCCGCACGAGATTGAGCAGCTCCTTCGTGTCTTCGGGGAAGTCCACGTAGAGCGTCATCTTCTTGTCGCCGCGGGCGATGTTCACCTGCTCGAGGGCGGGGCCGGAGCGCCAGTTCATCACCCAGGTCTGCAGCAGCGCGGCTGCTTCGCCCGCCTTCATCGTCGTCAAGTCGCGCTGCGCGAAGCCGAGGATCTGGTCGTTCTGGGCGAGGTAGGCCTCCAGGGCGATCTTCTCGCCGACGGAGGACAGCTCCCCCAGGTCGTACTTGATCTTGCTCTCGTAGCGGGCGATGTCCGCCTGGAACAGGGCCCACTCGTTGGTCAGGTTGCGGTAGCGCATGCACTCCGAGATGATCGCCGTCATGTTGATCAGCCGGACGTTGTTGAGCACGTCGTTCCGCAGCTCCGAGATCTGGTGGCTGTCGTACTTGGGCTTCGGCGGGGGAGGCGGGGGCGGCAGCTCGAAGGTCGAGGGATTTCCCGGGTTCCGGGCTCCCGGGCGCGAGCCCGGGGAGCTGCCCAGCCCGGTCAGCTGATCCTTGCCTCCGGCGGCGGCGCCGCTGTCGTCCGGGGCGGAATGGCCGAGGGTGAAGGCGAGGATGGTGCCGGCGACGATGACCACGAGCACGCCGACGCCGACCATCATCTTGATGGCGCGCTGCTGGCGTTGCTTCTCGGCCGCGATGGCGCCCGCCGAGGTGGGCACGTCCTTGCCGGGCTTGCGGCCCGGGATGCGGACGGTCTGGCTGCAGGAGGGGCAGGTGACTTCATGGCCCGGAGTCGAGCCGGGGATGAAGAAGTTCCAGCCGCAGCTGCAGTTGAGCGCGATTCTCGCCATGGGCTCGATTCCCTCCCGTCAGGGTTTCCCTGACCTGTTCACGGCTAGTCTACCCTACCGTTGGACGTTCGGGGCCTTCGCCCCTGCTGGAAATTCTTCCGCTCATTTCGGGGTCCGGTTGTATCGGGCCCGGGCGCACCACACGCCGTAGGCGCCGAGGAATTCCCGGCGCTCCTCCAGGGGCAGCTCGCCCCACCAGGTCCCGAGCTTGAGCGCCTGGTCCCGCGTCAGGCCGTTCCAGTCCGGGGCCAGCGGATCCTTGAGCTGGGCCGCGATCCCGCTGAAGCGCGAGGGCATGATGAACTCGCGGGAGTAGCTCATGCCCTCCATCTGCTTCCGCATCTCGGCCATCGCATCCACGAGCACGCCGTTCTGGGCGGCCGAGGAGGCGAGGTTGCGGCTCGCCGATTCGATCGTGTCGTTGTTCGACTTGAGCTCGGCCGAGGCGTCGGCGCTGCTCTCCCGGCTCGCGGCGAAGAGGGCGTTGATCCGCTCGAGGGGCTTCCCGTAGCTGTACTTGACGTCGAAGACGCCCAGATCCTCGGAGTCCGAGACGAGGAACATCCCGTCGCCCTTCACCTCGGCGCGGACATAGAAGCGGCTGTGCCCGTAGACCTTCTCCGTCGCATCATGCTGGCCGTCGTTCTCCCCCGGCGCCGAGAGGGAGTAGAGGACCTTCATGGACTTGTCGCCGATTTCGGTGACGACCGAGACGACCACGGAGCCCCCGACGCGGGCGACCTGCGAGCGGGCGTGGACGCGGGCCTCCACGATGTCGCCGGGCGCGGCGATCTCGATGAAGCAGACGCCGTTGCCGACGTAACGCCCCGTGGCGACCAGCTTGGTCTTGGGCACCCAGGTCTTGCTGCGGAAATCGTAGGCGCTGTCGCTGGTCGTATGCGTCTGGGACTGGATGTTGGCGCCCTGCAGGTTGCCGGTGTTGCGGTAGAGGTTGTCGATCCGGAAGGTCTTCTGGATCTTCTCGCACCAGAGCCCGTTGACCTGGACATAGCCCACGGACTTGAGCTCCTGGCGCAGCTGCTCGGGGGTGTAGATCTTGCCGCGATACTCGATGCGGTCTCCCGCGGGAACCGGGTCCGCTTCGGGCGCGGCGGCGAAGGGATTCCGGGCAACTCCCGCGTCGTTGCGGCAGCGCTCGTCGCCCGGATCGAGCAGCAGGCCGGCGGTGGCGGCCAGCTCCTGCTGGAGGGGAAGCTTCTTCTCCCGGGCGAGGGCCAGCAGCTTGAGGAGCTCTGTCTTCTGCCCCTTCGCCGCCTGGTAGGCGTTCTTGAATTCCGCGGCCGCGCCCTTGCCTTTCTCGACGCTCAGGATCTCCGAGCGGTTGATCGTGACGGCGCCGAAGCGCGCCTTGATCTTCACCGTGGTCTCGGTCTCTTCCAGGATCGTCCCTTCGATCTTGCGGTCCTTGCAGACGACGGTGTCCGTCATCGACGCCGGATCGGCGATCTTCGCTTCCAGCTCCCGGACCCGGACGGCGAAGGAGCTCTGTTCGGCGTCGCATCGCCTCAGGAGCTCCGGGAAGCGCCCCGTGAGGAAAAGGGTGTCCTCGTTCGTCCCCTGGCCGGCCAGCAGGAGGGCCTCCGCGCGGCCGCGTTCGTCGTAGGGCAGCGCGTTCCGGTAGAAGGCGGGCAGCGCGGCCAGTTTCCGGCGGATTTCGTCCACGATCGCGACCGGGAAGGGCGCCAGGGGAGACGGCTTGGGCTCGGTGGGGGCCGGGACGTAGCCCGGGGTTTCGCCCAGCACGATGCCGGCCTGGTGGACGAGCGCGACGAGCTCGGGCGCGCGCTCCGGGAACTTGATCTCGAAGGACACCGGCTGGCGGTTCCGCAGGACCGTGACGGGTTCAGCCGCGCCGGGGCGGAAGGCGCGCAGCCAGACCCGGAGATCCTCGGCGAAGGCCAGGGTCCGCGCGGCCTCGATCTTTCGTCCGGCGAAGTGGGTGAGCCGGTCGCCCGAGCGGAAGCGTTCCGGCGTTTCCTGCTGGAGCCCCTGTTCCTCGAGCCTCAGGACCAGCTCCTGGATTTCCGAGTCGAACTGGCGGATGCGGCCCTGAAGCTGCTCGTGATCGGGCTGCCGTCCCGAATTCAGGAGGAGGGTGGCCACGAGCCCCGCCATGTTCGATTGAGCGACCACGGCGCCGAGCTGGCGCCGGAGCTCGGCGGCGGGGACGGTCGTCCGGGCCGGCGTCGCCGGAGGCCCGGACTTGTTGAGCTCCGGGGCCGGCGAGACGGGCGTCGGGGGCGCCTTGAACTCGAGGGGCGCGGGCTTCGGCGGCGTGTAGGAGATCTCCTGCGGGTCGTCCTCGCGGCGGGACGAGCGAGGAGTCAGGAGGAGCACCAGGAGGAGGAGCACCAGCGCGGTGAGGGCGCCGGCCGCGACGATCAGTTTCCGAGGCGCAAGGACGGGGGGCGCGGCGGCGCGGCGGGTGGTGGCGGGGCGCGGCCCGGCCGGCGTGGGCACCGTCAGTCTCACCGGGTCTCCGCAGGAAGGGCAGTGGACGACCCCGCGGGCGGCCGCGGGGACATAGAACTCCCAGCCGCAGGCGCAGGTGACGGGATGGTTGCTGGCCACCCTCGGACGCGGCGGGGTCGGACGATCTTCGGGCAGGCCGCTGATCCCCACTTCGTGCGAGCGCCCGGCGGCCGAGGCGAGCGCCGCCTTGAGCTCAGCCACGGTCGCAAACCTCCGGCCGGGATCCTTCTCCAGGCAGCGGTAGACGATGCCGTCGAGCCGCTCGTCCACGCCTTCCTTGCTGCTGGGGGGCGGGAAGCGGCCGATGGGCAGCTCGCGCGTGAGCATCTCGTAGAGCAGGACTCCGAGCGAGTAGATATCGACCCGCTGGTCGATGTCCTTGGGGTGTTCCAGCTGCTCGGGCGCCATGTAGTGGGGCGTGCCGACGGCCAGGTTGGTCTGCGTCAGCTGGGTGGAATCGGTGTCGACTCTTTTGGCCAGGCCGAAGTCGGTCAGCTTGATCCGACCGGTGCGGTCCACCAGCACGTTCTCGGGCTTGATGTCGCGGTGGATGATGCCCTCGCGGTGGGCGAACTCGAGGGCCTCGCAGAGGTCGAGCGCGATCTTGAGGGCCCGCTCGGGGGCGAGTTTCTTCTCCCGGAGGCACTGGCGGAGGCTGACGCCCTCCACGAACTCCATCACGAGGAACATCAGGTCGCCGTCGATGCCGTAGTCGTAGAGGTTGACGATGTTCGGATGGGAGAGGCCGGCCAGGGCGCGGGCCTCGCGGTCGAAGCGGAGGCGGAACTCCTCCTCGACGGCGAGGGAGCGAGGGAGGATCTTGAGGGCGACGTCGCGGTTGGAGACCGGCTGGCGGGCCCGGTAGACGATGCCCATCCCGCCGCGCGCCACCAGCTTCTGCACGTGGAGCCCGTGGAAGGTCTCCCCGGGCTCGACGGGGACCTCGTCGACGGGGGTGTCGGACATCTTCACGGCCATGGCGGCCAGGCAGCGGGGACAGAGGCCCCCCGCCTGGTCCGCGGCATAGGTGCAGCCGCAGCTGGGACAGGTGAGTTGCATAACCTATTAACTATAACAGGGTTTATTCCTAGGCCTTTACCGCATCCAACAAATTGCGAACCTCCTCGTCGGCCTCGGCCGGATCGCTCAGCGATCCCGCGACCTCGGCTCGGAGGATCTCCCGGTAGCGCTTCCGGGTGCGGTGGATGAGGTTGTTGAGCCGGACCACGGTGATCCCGAGCTTCTTCGCGGTCTCGTCGTAGGCGGGCCCGCCCGCCAGGTGGGGCTTGATCGCCTCGAAGAGGCCGGGTTCGAGCTCCCGGGCGAGCGTGGAAAGCGCCCGGGCCATCGCCTCCAGCGCCCACTGGCGGTTGAAGGAGCGTTCCGGAGTCTCGTCGCTCGTCGGCATGATGGTGAAGTCGCGCTCGGCCCGGGTGAAGTCCAGGGACAGCATCGCCTTGCCCCCGCCGCGCTTCTGGGCGCGCTTGCGCTCCGACTCGTTGATGAGGTAGCGCTTGAGCACCGTCAGCAGGAAGGTGCGGAAGCGGCCCTTCTCCCGCGAGACGCCCTTGAGGAAGTCGCGTTCCAGGAGGTCCGCGAAAAAACCCTGCGTGAGATCCTTGGCCTCCTCGGAGGGATAGCCCCAGCGGCGGATGTAGACGTAGACGGGCTTCCAGTAGCTGCGGATCAGCTCCTCGAGCGCTTCCTGGGAATGGTCCTTGGCCTTGAGGACGAGGGTCCAGAGGGTGGCCTGGAAGCCCCGCTTCGACCCGCCCATCGAGGTATCGCCCGGCATTGCTCGCTCGCCCCTTCGCTGTTCGATCGACCGTGCTAACGTCCCGCCGCCGCCTCCGGTTCACCGTGGAGAAAACAACCAGGAAGCTTTCTCCACCGAGGAGGAATCAACCAGGAAGCTTTCTCCACTTCATCGGAGGCTGTTGAGGTGGACGCGCCATTCTGCTTCGACGTCGCCGATCCGCTTGCCGGCGAGTTTTTCGAAGGCGGCGAGCTTGTTATTACCCGCCGAGACCTCCGACACGTAGGTCTCCATCCGCTCCCGGGTCACGCCCTTCGACAGGAGGTAATGGGCCAGGCCCCAGGCATGGGCATAGGCGGCTTCCTGCCTCGGGATGTCGCCCGCGTGCTGGGTCTGGAACATCTCGACGCCCGCGGACACGATCGTCCCCACCGCGATGAGGCGGTTGCTCTGCTGCTGGCTGCGGAGGAGGGCGAGGAACTCGCGGTGGACCCCGCCGTGCACCAGCTCGCCCGCCTCGACGACGCTGCGCTCGAAGTAGGTCGCCATGCCCTCGTGGAGCCAACGGGGAAGGCCGGCGTTGTCCGCCTCCTCCCAGAGGAAGTTCGTCGCGAAGGCGTGGAAGGATTCGTGGAAGAGGATCTCGTACATGGTTCTCATCTGGTTCTGCAGCACGGCATGGTTCTGGCGGATGACCTGCTCGTGCTCCGCGATGGCCTGGTTCGCCTTGGAACGGCTCTTGGCGAGCAGGTCCATCGCGGCCCGCTCCTGGGCCTTGATGGCGTTCAGCCCTTCCAGCTTCTGTCGCTCGATCGACGCCAGGACCTTTCCGTCCTCGACGCCCTTCTTCTGCCGCGCCGCCTCCTCGAGCACCGCCTGCCGCAGGCCCCGGAACTCCCTCGCCAGCCGCTCCTCGTCCGCGGCGATCTCCTTCTTGAACTGCTCGATCTCCCGCTCGGACGTGAGGATGATCGAACGGATCCGCGCCTCGTCGTCCTTCTGGACGCCGTAGAAGGCGGCGATGTGGTTCGCCTTCGGGTCGAAGTAGGCGGGATTGGAGGAGACGCCGCCGCGCGTCGCCTGCTGGAAACTCGCGAACTCGGCCGCGTTCGAGAAGAAATACACGTCGATCCGACGGGCCGCGTTGCGCCGCACGGAGAAGTGCCGCCGGTAGGCGTTGAACATCTCCTCCAGCGTGAGCGCGGTCTCGCGGACCTGCGGCTCGGGGCAGGTCG
>Ga0134122_10004635_pt1 | contig 10187 bp, 8 predicted proteins | sample KB302_FD_96461 | JGI IMG/M metagenome (GOLD analysis project Ga0134122, IMG submission 96461) | Terrestrial soil microbial communities without Nitrogen fertilizer from Kellogg Biological Station, Michigan, USA - KB3-0-2 | ecosystem: Environmental > Terrestrial > Soil > Unclassified ... | reverse complement strand
GATTCAGAACCGTATTGCCCAAAAAGGCTGCCCTTCCGGCAATACCCTCCGCATGCGTCCCCCCTCGCCCGTCAGGGAGAGGGGGACAGGGGGTGAGGCTTCGCAGGGCAGGCCGCTCCGGACGGCAAGGAGTCACTGGACCCGGACCTAATTCTGCTCGATCTCGAACGGCATGTCGCCGCCGCCCAGCAGGTCGCTCTCGCCGGGCATCTGGAGCGACTCTTCCATCTGCTCGCGGGAGATGTCGGCGGTGAACTGGACGCCCTGGATCTTGAGCCGGAACTCGTCCGGATTGGTGGCGCGGCGGAGCGCCTCGTCCAACGTGATCAGTCCGCTCTTGTAAAGCTGGAAGAGCGATTGATCGAACGTCTGCATGCCGTACTGGCTGGTGCCGAGGGCGATCTGCTCGCGGATGTACTTCGTCTTCTCCTTGTTCTCGATGCACTCGCGGATGTAGGCGGTCGAGATGAGGACCTCGACGGCCGGCACGCGGCCCATGCCGTCGGCGCGCGGCATCAGGCGCATGGAGAGGATGGCCTTGAGCACCTGCGAGAGCTGGATGCGGATCTGCTTCTGGTGGTGCGGCGGGAAGACGGAGATGATGCGGTTCACCGTCTCCGTGGCGTCCAGGGTGTGCAGGGTCGAGAACACCAGGTGGCCGGTCTCGGCGGCGAGCAGCGCCGTCTCGATGGTCTCGTAGTCGCGCATCTCGCCCACCAGGATGACGTCGGGGTCCTGGCGCAGGCCGGCGCGCAACGCGCCGGCGAAGGAGTGGGTGTCGACGTCGATCTCGCGCTGGTTGACGATCGACTTCTTGTCGCGGTGCAGGAACTCGATCGGGTCCTCGACGGTGATGATGTGCTCGGTGCGGGTGGAGTTGATGTAGTCGATCATCGCCGCCAGGCTGGTGGACTTGCCGGAGCCGGTGGTGCCGGTGCAGAGGATCAACCCCCGGCGCTCCTCGCAGATGCGCTCCAGCACGGGCGGCAGCATCAGCTCGCGGATGCTCTGGATGCGCGCCGGGATGACGCGCAGCACCAGCCCTACCGCGCCGCGCTGCTGGAAGACGTTGCAGCGAAAGCGCCCCAGCCCCGGCACCGAGTAGGCGATGTCGAGCTCGAGCTCCTCCTTGAAGCGCTGCTTCTGGCGGGCGTTCATGATGGAGAACGCCATGGCGATGGTGTCTTCCTGCATCAGGCGTTTCAGCTCGCCCAGCGGGACCAGATCGCCGTCGATGCGGATCACCGGATGGCTCCCCACCTTGAGGTGGAGGTCGGAGGCCTTCCGCTCCACCCCGATCTTGAGCAGGTCATTGATGTTCATGGCGGAGAACCTCCTTTGGAATCCCGTTACAGCCGGCTACAGCGCCTTCGCCTCGCGGACCTCCTCCTGGACCTGGGAGTGCACCGGATAGAGCCAGCCGTAGCGGTCTCCGATCTCACCGCTGGTGATGCCCTTGAACTCGGTCAGGAGCCGCCGTGTGACCTCGCCCGGGCAGCCGCGCCCCACCGGAATGCGGTCGACCGAGCGGATCGGCGTGATCTCGGCCGCGGTGCCGGTGAAGAACATCTCGTCGGCGGAGTAGAGCTGGCCGCGGGGGATCACCTCCTCGCGCACCGGAATCCCGAGGTCGCGGGCGAGCGTGAGAACGGTATTGCGGGTGATGCCCGAGAGGATCGAAGACGCCACGGGCGGCGTGATCAGCGTGCCGTCCTGCACCAGGAAGACGTTCTCGCCGGAGCCCTCGCTCACGAAGCCGCGAGAGTCGAGGCCGATCGCTTCGACGTATCCGTTGGCGAGCGCCTCCATCTTCATGAGCTGACCGTTGAGGTAGATGCCCGTCGCCTTGGCGACCGCGGGCATCGAGTCCGCCGAGACGCGGCGCCACGACGAGACACAGACGTCCACCCCCTGCTCCGCCTCCTCGCCCAGGTATTTGCCCCAGTTCCAGACGGCGATGAACACCTCGACGGGCGAACGCAGCGGGTTGACCCCCAGGGTACCGAGGCCGCGAAAGACGATCGGCCGGATGTAGCAGGCCTGGAGCTCGTTGGCCCGGACCGTCTCGCAGCAGGCCTCCGCCAGCTCCTCGGAGGAGAAGGCGATCGGCATGCGGTAGACCTTCGCCGAGCTCTCGAGACGCCGGATGTGCTCTCTGAGACGGAACACCCCCGGCCCCTGCTGCGTGTCGTAGCAGCGGATGCCTTCGAAAACTCCCGAACCGTAGTGCAGCGCGTGGCTCAACACGTGGACGGTGGCCTTCTCGAAGTCGATGAGCTGGCCGTTCTTCCAGATCCAGCGGATACCGGCAAAGAGGTTGGACAAGGCGGCCTCCTTTGGGAGCGAGCTTTGAGGACAGCTCGATGCTAGCCCGAACCCTCGGGGCGGGTCAATTTTGGATTTGGGATTCCGGAAGAAGGTAGCAGGATCAGGGCGGCTCCCACGAGAGCGGCCGTCTCCAGGCGCAGGATCCGCTCGCCGAGACCGGCGGGCTGCCAGCCGGCCGCCAGCAGCTCGCTGCGCTCCTGAGGATCAAAGCCTCCCTCGGGGCCGACGAGGAGGGCTCCTGCCGCGGAATCCTGAACGGGCGGCCCTATGTGGCCGCCCTGTTGCGTCTCGGCGTAATTTCCAGGGCGGCCACATAGGGCCGCCCCTACAGGATCACCCTCAGGGTCCAGGAACCAGCGCCGTTGCAGACCCACGGCGAGGCGGCCGAGCTCGCTCCAGGCGTGGGGACCCGTGATCTCCGGCAGGCGCGAGCGGTGGCACTGCTCCACGGCCGCCGCCGCCACCCGGCGTAGCCGCTCGAGGGTGCCGCCGCCGAAGTCCCGCGGCGCCCGCACGGTATTCAGGAAGCGGATGGCGAAGACGCCGACCTCCGTCGTCTTCTCGACCAGCCACGAAGCCCGCTCCGGCCGGCAGGTGGGCGCCAGCAGCTCCAGCCGGAACGCGGGCTCGCGGTCCGCAGCCGGCTCGCCGAGGGCGACCGTGGCGGAGGTGTGGTCCACTCGCGCCACCCTTCCCCAGCGTGCGCGGCCCTGTCCGTCCACGACCCGCATCTCCGCGCCCGCCGCGACCCGCCGCGCCCGAAACAGGTGACTGTATGGCGCTCCCTCGATTCGGACCTCTGAGGCGTCGAAGGCGGCGGCGTCGATGAGAAGGGTGATCATGGGCCCTCACCTCCCCGGCCCTCCTCTCCCGCCCCCTCCCTTCCCACCTCACCGGGAGAGGAGGGAGAAAAACCAAGGGCAGAACAAGAAGAGTTGCTCTTCAGGGCCTGGCCAGAATTGCCGTTCCCCTCTCCCGGTGAGGTGGGAAGGGAGGGGGCGGGAGAGGGGCCAGGGGTGAGGGCTCTTGGGCGGGGGCCGTCTTCCAGGCCCACCCGGAACGCCACCCATTCTCCTGCCTCCCGCCGCTGCCGCTCGACGAATCCCAGGCCTTCCAGACGGTCCAGCACCTGGCGTCCCCGCTCGGCGAGGATTCCCGACAGGATCATCTCCGCCTCCGGGCCCAGCCGCCGCACCAGCTCCGGCATCTCCGGCAGGATCTGCTCCGGCACGACGTTGACCAGGGCGAGGTCGAAGAGAGGAAGCGCGCGGAGGGCTGCCAGACGGCCGGCGAACCAGCGCGGACGGAGATCGTTCAAAGCGCTGTTGGCGCGGGCATGAAAAGGCGCCGCCGGATCCACATCGAAACCCACCACGCAGCGTGCCCCCTCGAGCAGAGCGGCGAAGGCGAGCACGCCGGTGCCCGTGCCGACGTCGAGCACCCGGCGGCCCCGCACGTCCGCGTCCTCCAGCAGCTCCAGGGCGAGCGCCGTCGATTCGTGGCTCCCCGTGCCGAAGGCGGCGCGGGCGGGCAGCCTCAACAGCCGCCGGCCCGATGGGACCTCGACCGCCTCCTCGGGCTCGCGCGGGTCTATGAAAAACATCCGGCCGACGGGAAAAGGCCGCGCCTGCTCGCGCCAGGCGGCGAGCCAGTCGGCGTCGGGCACGATCTCCTCGGCCGCGAGCTCGACGCCGGCGGCGACATCAGCGGCTGGAGACTCCAGGGGGAACCAGGCTTCGAGCCGCAGCCGGCCGTCCGGCCCGGATGAGGAATGAACGCCCAAGGTGCCGGCGAGCCAAAGATCGGCCATGAGGGTATCCTCGAGGTCGGGCGCGAGAAGATAGACGCGTCTCAGATGTGGCATTGAGGAGCTCAAGGACTTCAAGGACACCAAGGACGATGAAGGACATCAGGCGTTTTCTGTCCCTGCTGTCCTTTACGTCCTTCCCGGCTTCCGCAGCCGGCCGGGCCTACCCGAAGAGGTTCTTCACCCGCTCCATGACCGTCTTCTCCTCCTTGACGGTGTGGCCGCCCAGCTCGGCGAGCCGGCGGAGGAGCTGGACCTCCTCGTCGGAGAGATCGCGCGGGCTGGGCACCTCGACCTCCACCGTCACCACGTGATCGCCGCGCCCGCTGCCGTCGAGCCGGTCGATCCCCTGGCCGCGGAGGCGGAAGTCGCGCCCGTGCGGCGTCCCCGGCGGCACGTCGAGCGGCGCCTTGCCGTGCAGCGTGTCCACCTCGGCCATGGTGCCCAGGACGGCTTGCGCGTAGCTGATGGAAGCTCGCGACAGCACGGTCGAGCCGTCGCGGCGGAAGTGCCGGTGTGGCCGCACCTGGAGGACGACGTAGAGGTCGCCCGGCGGGCCGCCACGATGCCCGTGCTCGCCCTCGCCGGAGAGGCGCAGCCGGGCGCCGGTATCCACTCCGGCGGGAATCTTGACGTTGATCGAGCGCTCGCGCTCCACCCGGCTCTCGCCGTGGCATTCCTTGCAGGGATCGGAGATCACCCGGCCTTCACCGCGGCACTGAGGGCAGGTGCGAGCCACGGTGAAGAACCCCTGCGTGAACCGCACCTGGCCGCGTCCGCCACAGCCGGAGCAGACGGCCGGCGGAGCGCCGTCGGCGCTGCCGGTGCCCGAGCACCGCGGACAGGTCTCCAGCCGCGGGATGCGCAGCGCCGTCTCGGTGCCGAAGGCGGCCTCCTCGAAGGTGAGCGTCAAGTCGTAGCGCAAGTCGGCCCCCCGGGTCATGCCGCCGGAGCCGCCGCCACGGCGCCCGCCGAAGCCGAAGATGTCGCCCAGGATGTCCGAGAAGTCGGCGAAGATCGTCGGATCGAACCCTCCGGCTCCCGCGCCGGACACCCCCTGATGGCCGAAGCGGTCGTAGCGCTGCCGCTTCTCCGTATCCGACAGCACGGCATAAGCCTCGGCGGCCTCCTTGAAGCGCTCCTCGGCCGCCTTGTCGCCGGGGTTCTTGTCCGGATGGTCGCGCACCGCGATCTTGCGGTACGCCGACTTGATCTCCTGCTGGCCGGCGGTGCGGCTGATGGCCAACACCTCGTAGTAGTCGCGTTTGGCCATTCCTTCTAACCTCTCGCCGGGCCGGAGCTGCCGGCGCGGGTGAGCATGACGTCGGAGAGCGTGCGGGAGACGGTGTTGAGGTCGAAGATCGCCGCCTCGAGCTCGGCGCGCTTCTCGTTGGCCAGCGCCATGCGGGCCTGCAGCAGTGCTTCGTTGATCTTCTTCGCGTCGGCCTCCTGGATCATGTCGCGGAATTGCTCGAAGACCCGGTCGTTGCTGTAGATGAGCCCCTGCAGGCGGTTCTTGAGCTGGCGGACCTCGCGCCGCTCGGCGTCGGCGTGAGAGCTCTTGTCCGCCTCCGCCACCAGGCGCTGGACCTCGTCCTCCGAGAGACCGCCCGCGGGGTTGATCTGGATGCTCTGGGAGAGGTTCGTCGCCACGTCGCGGGCCGAGACGTTGACGATGCCGTTCGAGTCGATGGCGAACGTCACCTCGATCTGCGGCACGCCGCGCGGCGCCGGCGGGATGCCGACCAGCTCGAAACGGCCGAGCGACTTGTTCTCGCCGGCGATCTGGCGCTCCCCCTGCAGGGCGTGGATCTCCACCGTGCTCTGGTTGTCCACGACGGTGGTGAAGATCTGGGTGTTCTTGGTCGGAATCGTCGAGTTGCGGTCGATGAGACGGGTGAAGAGGCCGCCCTGGGTCTCGACGCCAAGGGAGAGCGGCGTGACGTCGAGCAGCACGAGGTCCTTGATGTCGCCGCGCAGAATGCCGCCCTGGATCGCCGCGCCCATCGCCACCACTTCGTCGGGATTGATCTCGCGGTTGGGCTTGCGGCCGAAGATCCGCTCCACCGTCTGAGCGACCAGGGGAGTGCGGGTCTGTCCCCCCACCAGCAGGACCTCGTCCACCTCATCGGCCCGCAGGCCGGCCTCCTTCAGCGCGTCGCGGCAGGGGCCTTCGGTGCGCTCCACCAGGTCGCGCACCAGATCCTCCAACTGAACGCGGGTCAGGGTGCGGGCGAGATGGCGCGGACCGCCGCGGTCGGCCAAGATGAACGGCAGGTTGACCGCCGCCTCGTCGGCGGAGGAGAGCTCGCACTTGGCGCGCTCCGAGGCCTCCTTCAGGCGCTGGAGGGCCATGCGGTCGTTGCGCAGGTCGATGCCGGTCTCGCTCTCGAAGCCCGCGATCAGCCAATCCATGATCCGCTGGTCCAGGTCCTCGCCGCCGAGGTAGGTATCACCCGCCGTCGAGCGCACCTCGAAGATCCCCTGGGAGAGCTGCAGGATGGAGATGTCGAACGTGCCACCCCCGAGATCGTAGACGGCGATGGTGTGGGTGGCGCCCTGGCGGTCGAGGCCGTAGGCCAGGGCCGCCGCGGTGGGCTCGTTGAGGATGCGCACCACCTCGAGGCCGGCGATCTTGCCGGCGTCCTTGGTCGCCTGGCGCTGCGAGTCGTTGAAGTACGCGGGGACGGTGATCACCGCCTCGCGCACCTCTTCCTGCAGCGCCTCCTCGACGAAGTCCTTGATCTCCCGCAGGACCAGGGCCGAGATCTCCTCCGGGCTGTACTGCCGGTCGCGGATCTCGATCTTCACGTCGCCGTTGACCGCCTCGGCCAGGGTGTAGGGGAGGATCTGGCGCGCCCGCTCGACCTGCGGGTCCCGGAACTTGCGGCCGATCAGCCGCTTGACGGCGAATACCGTGTTCTGCGGATTGGTGATGGCCTGGCGCTTGGCGATCTGGCCGACCAGGCGGTCGCCCTCCTCGGAGAAGGCGACGATCGAGGCGGTGGTGCGGCTGCCCTCGCGGTTGGCCTGCACCACCGGCACGGTGGCCTCCACGATGGCGGCGCAACTGTTGGTGGTGCCGAGGTCGATACCGATGATCTTGCTCATCGCGGGGTCGTTCGCCGGTTCGAAGTTACGCCTATTGTACGTGCTTGGCTGTCTTGGGTCCTGGGTCCTGGGTCTTGGGTCTTGAGGTCTTGAAGAAGGAAACGAATCTCGTATTCAAGGCCCAGCACCCAAGACCCAGGACGGGGGGACGGGGATCAGAGGGCGGCCCCCTCCTCGCCGCCGGCCGCGGCGGGGGACGCCGCCTCGGGCGGCACCGCGACCTTGACCATCGCCGGGCGCAGGAGGCGGTCGTGCAGCCGGTAGCCGCGCCGCAGCTCGGCGACGACGGTCGGCGCCGCCACCTCCGGGCTCTCCTCGCGCGATACCGCCTCGTGCAGGGTGGGGTCGAACGGCTGGCCGACGGCGGCGACCTCGGTCACACCGAAGCGCCGCAGCAGCTCCTGCATCTGGCGGTGGATCAGCTCGACGCCCCGCTTCAGGTCGTCGGCGGACCCCTGAGCCGAGAGGGCCAGGTCGAGATTGTCGGCCACCGTGAGCAACTCGCGCAGGGGCTCGAGCAGGGCGTAGCGCCTCAGCTCCTGGCGCTCGCGCTCGCTGCGTTTGCGGAAGTTGTCGAAATCTGCCAGGGTGCGCGTCGAGCGGTCACGCAGATCGGCGATCTCCCGCCGGAGCTGCGTCACTTCGTCGCCGCCCGTAGCGCCGGCCTCCGGCCGTGAGCTCTCTGCGGCTCCTTCCACCGCCGCCATGGCTTCGCGCATGGCGGCCTCCAGGTCCGTCTGTTCGTCCAGATCGAGGGCCACCTCGGAGGTGTCGCCCGCATCTCTCGCGTCATCTGCCATTGCGTCCTCGCTGTCTCTCTTATCTTCGCTCGGGCCGCCCCGAGAACGTCCCCGCCAGGGCGCGGCTCAAGGTCTCGCGCAGGAAGCTCACCAGGGGGATGACCGTCTCGTAATCCATCCGCGAGGGACCGACGATGCCCAGCGTCCCCAGCGGCCGCTCACCCACTCCATAGGGGGCCGCCACGACGCTGAAGTCCAGCTCCGAGGTGAGCTCGCAGTCCTCGCCGATCAGCACCCTCACGCCCCCACCCTGGATGCACTGATTGAGGATCTTCACCAGCCGCGCCTTGTCCGCGAAGGCCTCGAACATCCGCCGCACCCGCTGCACGTCGGACAGCTCCGGCTTCGCGAGGAGCATCGACGTGCCGTCCACCACCACTCCCGGGGCCCCGTCGACGCTGAAGCCGTTTCGCGCCAGCTCGATCGTGCGTGCCAGGACACCGTCCATCTGCGTCCGCTCCTCGCCCATCATCCGCAACAGCCGCTCGCGGATCTCGCGCAGCGTGTGGCCGGCGAAATTCGCGGTCAGGTAATTCGAGATCCGCACCAGCTCCTCGCGCGCCATCTCCTCCTCGGTCTCGATCACCTTGTTGTCGATGAAGCCGGTCGAGGAAACCACCACGCACAGCACCTTGCGCCCCGAGACCGGGATGAAGTCCACGGCCTTCAACACCGTCTCACCCATCGCCGGGGTGACGACGATTCCGACCTGGCTCGAGAGCTCCGAGAGAAGGTGGGAAGCCGTTCCCATGAGCTGATCGGCGTCATCCGACCCGCCCTTCAAATTCTCCTGGATGTAGCGCCGCTCGCGGGCCGGCACCAGGCGGGTCTCCATCATCGAGCCGATGAAGAGATGATAGGCCGACGTGGTGGGGACGCGGCCCGCCGAGGTGTGGGGCTGCATCAGATAGCCCCACTCTTCCAGGTCGGCCATCACGTTGCGGATCGTCGCCGCCGAGAGGCCGAGCTTGCCGTGCTTGGCGACCGAACGCGAGCTGACCGGCTCGGCGCTCAGGATGTACGTCAGGATGACGTCCTTCAGGATCTCTCGATCCCTGGCGGTCAGCTTTCCGTGATCTCTGGCTTCCGTCATGATGACGATTCCTAGCACTCTCGCCAAGAGAGTGCTAACGGATAGTAGCCCGACCGCTGCCCTTTGTCAAGGTGCGCTTGGTCCAAATTACTGAAGACAGGGAACTTGGGCAGCCCCTGGGAGCGCCGGCATCCTTGCCGGCTTTCTTCTTCCTCGCTCATCTGCCGGCAGGGATGCCGGCGCTCCCAGGGGCTGCTATCGTAACCTCATGACCACCCCCCTCGCAGGCCTCCGCTTCTCGCTCGTCGGCCCCGGCAAGGTCGGCTCGAGCCTGGCGTGCTGGGCGATGGCGGCGGGGGCGGAGCTGGTCGCGGTCGCCGGCCGGCGACCGCGGGACGCCGCCTGGCCGGGTGGACCGGCCTGCAGCGACCTGCGCCACCTTGAGACGGCGGAGCAGGACCTGCTGCTCGTCGCCGTCACCGACGGCGCCCTCGCCGAGGTGGCCGCGGAGCTCGCCCGGCGCCGACAAGCCAGGGTCGCGCTCCACACCTCGGGAAGCCTGGATGCCGCCGTCCTCGCTCCGCTGCGGCTGACCGGCTCCGCCATTGGATCGATCCACCCGCTCAAGGCCTTTCCCTGCCGGCTCGCCGACCCGGCGGCGGCGCGGGGCGTCTTCTTCGCCGTCGACGGCGACCCGGCGGCACGGGAGCTGGCCGGCCGGCTGGCCGCCGCGTGGGGGGGCGCCGCCGCCGAGGTGCCGGCCGCGGCGCGGCCGCTCTACCACTTCGCGGCGACTCTTGCGGCCGGGGGAGTCGTCACCCTTCTCGCCGCGGCGGCGGAGCTGGCCGGCCGGCTCGGACTGCCGCAGGAGGTGGCGCGCGGCTATCTGGAGCTGGCCCGCGGCGCCGTCGCCGCCGCCCGGGAGACCCTCGACGCCGGCCGGCCCCTCGCCGCGGCCATCACCGGCCCCGCCGCCCGCGGCGACCGCGCCACCTTCGAAAGCCACCTCGAAGCCCTGCGGCGCCTCGCCCCCGAGAAGCTCGACCTGGCGACGGCTCTGGCCCGGGAGACGTTCCGCCAGACGGGGCAGGAGCCAGAGGTCTTGGGT
>Ga0134122_10004633_pt1 | contig 10189 bp, 9 predicted proteins | sample KB302_FD_96461 | JGI IMG/M metagenome (GOLD analysis project Ga0134122, IMG submission 96461) | Terrestrial soil microbial communities without Nitrogen fertilizer from Kellogg Biological Station, Michigan, USA - KB3-0-2 | ecosystem: Environmental > Terrestrial > Soil > Unclassified ... | reverse complement strand
TCCGAACCGGGTATCCGGGCAATGCCTATGTGAAGGGCAAGCAGCTGAGACTGACCGGCGGCGCCCCGATCGAGGACGTGTGGGTCGAGCACAACACCACCCAGCCGGCGGACTCCGGCCCCTTCACGCTCGACCTTTCCAAGGGCACGTTTCGCCGGTTCACATATCGCTACAACATCGTGGGCTTTGGAAACGGAGGCCCCACCGTCGAGGGAGTGTGGAGTGGAGACGATGCGTCGCTGGACTCGGTGGCCCCCGAACGCGACTTCGCGCTCAACGCGCTCGTCAGCCTCGGCAATGCGGTCGGGACCTCCCGCGTGGCCAACTCCCCGTCGGTCTGGCGCCAGCCTCAGTGGCTCTCGTTCGGCGATGCGGCCTCCGCGGGTCTGAACCCGGATGGCACGCTCTCGACCAACAGTCCCCTGAAGCGTCGTGCGAAGGACGGATCCGATCTCGGTGTCGACTTCGAGCGCTTCAACGCGGCCTTGAGCGGCTCGGGAGCCGCCGTTGTAGCCGCTGCACAGCCGGCCCCGTCTGCACCGGTCACCGACGCACCGCCTCCCGCGTCGGCGGTGGGGCCGAAGACCAAGTGACTATCACGCAAATGGCGGCTCTGGCCCAAGCCAAGAGATTTTTGGAGGGGCGCTTCCCCGAAGCCTACGGAGCCCTCCAGCAGCTGCGCTACCGCCGCACGCTCCGGCGTGCCTTTGGAGACGTCGCTGCCGCGCGCGACCTCACGTTCAGGCCGGCCCCTTTCAGGGGCTCTCGTACCCTCCGTCCGTGGCCACTCCCGCACGGCTGATCAGCCACGCCTTGTTGCCGAAGCTGCTCGGCTCCTACGAGGAGGAGCTGCACCCTGCGGTCTCCGAGCTCCGGCAGCACACGTATTCACGTGTGATCAACATCGGCTGTGCCGAGGGCTACTACGCCATCGGCCTCGCACGCGTCCTTCGGGCGCCGATCTACGCCTTCGACAACGACGCCGAGGCCCGCCGCCTGTTCGGTCTCATGGTCCACGAGAATGGCGTCGCCGGGCACATCACCCTCGGCACCGAATGCACACCGGAACACCTCCAGGCGCTCACGCCCGAGCGGGCGCTGGTGATCTCCGATTGCGAAGGATGTGAGCGCTTTCTCTTCGCGGACTCCGTTGTTCCACACCTGCGACGCTCCGACCTGATCATCGAGCTGCACGATTGCGTCGATCCTGCGATCTCTCGCACGGTACCGGCCCGCTTCGCGGCGACCCACCACGTGGAGATCATCCAGCGTGCGCCGCGCAATCCGGCGGACTATCCCGCGCTTCGCGACATGCCGCCGTACTCGCAGGCCCTCGCGGTCAACGAGTTTCGCTGGGGCACCATCATGTGGGGGATCTTCCGGGCCAAGGCAGCCTAGCCCGGATCGCGCCCCAGAAGGCATCCGACCCAGGATCGAGCCGCAGACCCCTCAGAGCGAGGGCGACGGCGCGCCCCCGCTGCGAGCCGGTCCACAGTCGCTTCGCCGAATTGATGCTGTCGGCGGCGCGCCATCGCCGAGTGGCGCGGGCGATCGCGTCCCGCCCGAGCCTCGGCCCGGTATAGGCGAGCCCGACCAGCTTCCCGTAGAACTCGTAGTGTCGGGCCTGGTAGTCGCGGACCGCCAACGAGGTCGCCACCGCGTCGTAGGCACGTCGAGCGTGCCGTCGAAGCCGATCGGGATCTCGATCCAGTAGCTGCAGGGCATCACTCGCGGCGAGCCCATTGGCGATCGGCACGTCCACGTAGGACTCGTTCGGGACGAGGACCTCCGGTATCCTCCCGACGGCGGTCGAGATCACCGGCACTCCACACGCGGCCGCCTCGAACACCGGCATGGGCCCGCCTTCGATACGCGATAGGCAGAGATAGGCGTCCAGCGTTGCATAGAGCCCAGGCATGTCGAAGTAGGAGGGGGCGAGCCTGACGGTGATGGGGAGGCCAGCAAAGTCGGGCCGAGCCAGCGTGTCGCGCCACTTGAACCCGGTCACGACCAGCGTGACGTTGCTCCCGGCTCGAGACCTCAGGACCTCCGGGAGGAGATCGATCCCTTTTCGATCGAGTCCATACTCGGCCGTGCTGAAGAACCCGACCCGCCAGCTCGCGTCGCGGCGCCGGGGTCGATGGTCTTCGAGGCGCCGGCGGCCGGCTTCGAAAAAGGCTTCGTCGACCGGCTGGGGGATACATGCGATGCGGCTCGGATCGACCCCGCGGCTCTCCAGGAGGTCTCGATACTGTCGGGCGTGCACCACGATCCCCTGGCACCGCGACAGATAGTCGAAGGTGGTCTCGTAGGGCTCGACGTGATGCACCGAGCAGACGTTGATCGCCCTGGCGTTCCACGCGGGTGGCTCGAGTACCGTCCGATGAAGCATCCAATGGACGATGTCCGCGGCGTCGACGAGTCGGTGGAATGACTCGGGATCCTTGGCCGCATTCCACAGATTGGCGATCGTGACGTCCCATCCCTCTGGAACTCCCAGAGCGAGAAAGCGAGCCAGCGTGCCGATGGCCCACGCATCCTGATTGACGACGAGCAACACGCGCACGAGGACGCGCTAGGCCAGGAGACGGCTGCAGTGGCTGAGATAGTAGGCGGCGAGCTGCCCTCCGTGCAGGAACGAGTCGAAGAAGCGTCGACTGTTCTGGACGAGGGCCCGGCGAGCCGGTTCATTCCTCAGGTAGTACACACACAGCTCCTCGAGGTCCGAGTAGTCCGGCTTGCAGTACACCACGTGCACCCGGTCCTCGAGCGGCACGTGGAGCCGCGACTGGTGCGGAGGCCCGATGACGCAGCAGCCGATCGCCAGGTAGTCGATGAGGCGGAAGGTGATCGGCGAGTAGCTGGGCAGGTCGATGCAGATGCGTGACCGGGCGACCTCGCGGAGGAAGCTGCCGTAGCGGACCTTGGTCTGGCCTCCCATGAACTGGAAGGCGGAGCTGGCGCGGAGGATTTCCAGGGCCCGGCGGCGAACCTCGAAGCTGAGACCGAAGCGTCCGTGCACGTCGTAGAGCGGCGGCGCGGTGTCCCGCAGGGCTCGCAGATGGGGCAGGAAGGCGTAGATGTCCGGGTGGTTGTTCACGTAACCGCCGGGGACCAGGCGGTCCCGGGATCCGTAGCCCTCCAGCCGATACTGCATCTTGAAGTGGAGGTCGGCCTGCTCGTAGGCCTCCTCGTTGAGGTCGAGGTAGTCGGACACCTCGACGTTCACCCGGAAGCGGCGGCCCCGGTGAGTCAGGTGGAAGACGATCACGCCCTTGAAGGGCTGGGGGACGTCTCCGACGCTCGTGGTGACGAACTGCGAAAGGGCCATCCGGATCTGCTCGCCCCAGTTCGCGAAGGGCGCCCACTCGTAAACCGCCGGCCAGGTGATGGTCACCTCGCTCAGCAGCTCCCGGTCGATCGGCCAGGTCAGGGGAGCCGGCTCCTCCCCCGGCGCCGTCTGCCACCGCCAGTAGGCGTCGACGGCCCGCCCGCTCCAGTACTGCGGGCTCAGCAGCGCCTGGAGGTTCATCGGCTCCGCTGAAGCTGGGCCAGGAGCTCGTCGGCCCGGCGGGACCAGGTGTACTCGGCGACGATCCGGCTCTGGAGGGCAGGCAGGCGGGCATTGAACGTGTCCGGGCTCTCGAGGAACCGCAGCACCTGCTCGGCGAAGCGGGTGGGGGAGTCGCCCACGAGGAAGAGGTCCCGGAGGGGGGCATCCAGGAACTCGACCCCTCGGGGCGTGGAGACCACGAAGGTGCCGCAGGCGACAGCCTCGATGATCTTGTTCTTGAAACCGCCCCCGGAGACCAGCGGAGCCACGTAGAGGGCCGCCTGGGCGATCTCGGTCGGAATGTCCGGGACGTCGCCCTGGATCTCCACGCTGCCCCCGGACCGCGCCAGCAGCGCCGGGACCGGGTTGCGGCCGGCAACCCGGAACGTGACGTGGGGGCGCTGCCGGCGGACCAGCGGGAAGACCTCGTCGATGAACCAGCAGACCGCCTCGTAGTTGGGCGGGAAGTCCATGTTGCCGGTGAAGACCAGCCGGGTGGGAACCTTGGTCGCCTGCGCCCGCGGCTGCTCGATGCTCAGCCCGTTCAGCAGCACGTGATTGTCGCCCGGCCGGCCGGTCATCGCGTCCAGGCAGCGCTTGTCGACCGGTGAGGCGAGGAGGTTCATGGTCGCGCGCCGCCCGTAGTACCGCTCCTGGAAGTGATAGGCCAGCAGGCTCCGCAGATCCGAGAGGGCGGCCCCCAGCTGGCCTCGGCGCAGATGCATGCCCAGGGCGCGACGAAAATAGAGCACGAACGAGTCGACCCAGTCGATCAGCACGGGCATCCGCGCCCGAAGCGCATCGACCAGGAACAGGAAGCCGCGGTCGCTCACGATCAGCGCATCCACGTGGTTCTGGGCGATCAGCGCCTCCACGGCTCGGGTCGGGCCCTCGCGGAAGGAGCGGAGCCGCCGGTTCACCACGGCCGGGTGATGCGCCGCCAGCCGGACGAGCGCCCCTCGCTCTCGCGGCTGCGGGTAGTCCAGGACGAAGTGGCCGCTGATGAAGCCGTCGCGCTTCAGCTCGTCGAGGTAGTCGACGCGCGCCGCGAGATCGGGGCCGGCCGCGCCGTTGATCCCGAAGTACACGGTGTGGCCCCGCGCGAGCAGCTCCCGCGAGAGGTTGAACCAGCGCAGGTTGCCCCCGTGGCGCATGCCGGACGCATGGTCCAGGCCGATCAGCCAGAGCAGCGTGAGCGGGCGGGGGGTGGTCACCGCGACCGGCCGACGCTCCGGGTCAGGTCGACGACCGCCTGGTCCGGTCGCGCCAAGGCCAGCCCCCGGCGGGCGTCCTCGCCCCCGTTGCCGACGACCAGCACCTCCGCGTGCTCGAGCATGGGGTCCAGGCTCTCGCACATGAGCGAGGCGATGTGCGGGATCTCCTCCTCGATGTACCGGCGGTTCGCCCCGCCGAGACGGGCGATGGAGACGCTGCGATCGAGGATCCGCACGTCGCAGCCCTTGCCGATCAGGCCCTCGACCAGGCGCACCATCGGGCTCTCGCGGAGATCGTCGGTGTCCGGCTTGAAGGCGAGCCCGAGGACCCCGATGCGCCGGCGGCGGGTGGCCAGTACCCGAGCGATGCCCTGCTGGATCTGCCGCTCGTTGGAAGGCAGGATCTCCCCAAGGACCGGCACCGCAAGATCGGCCGTCCGGGCCGCGTGGAGCAGCGCCCGCACGTCCTTGGGCAGGCAGGACCCGCCGAAGGCGAAGCCGGGCCGCAGGTAGGCCTCGGAGATGTTCAGCTTCCGGTCCATGGCGAAGACGCGCATGACCTCCTGGGCGTCGGCGCCCAGCGCCTCGCAGAGATCGCCGATCTCGTTGGCGAACGTGACCTTCAAGGCGTGGAAGGCGTTGGAGACGTACTTGGCCATCTCGGCCGTCCGTACCGAGGTATGGGCGAACGGGGCCTCGACCCCCGTGTACAGCTCCCGCAGCAGGGAAGCGGTCCGGGCGTCGGGGCAGCCCACCAGGGTCAAGGGCGGCCGCGCGAAATCCCGCAGCGAGGATCCCTCGCGCATGAACTCGGGGTTGACCGCGACCGACAGACCCTCGCGCTCTCCGGCGCTGGAGAGCGCGGGGATCAGGACCGACTCGGTGGTGCCGGGCAGCACCGTGCTCCGCAGGACGACCGTGTACGGCTTCCGGAGCTGGTCCAGGACCCGACCGATCTCCTGGGCGACCCGCTCGACGGCGGTCACGTCGAGCTGACCGCTCTCCCGGCTCGGCGTCCCGACGCAGATCAAGGCCAGGTCGGACCCGGCGATGCCCTCGGCGGCCGACGTGGTGGCGCGGAGGCGCTGGGCGTCGACCACCTCGCGGAGCAGCTCGCCGAGGCCGGGCTCGACCAGGGGGGAGGTGCCGGCGCCGACCATGGCCACCTTGTCGGCGTTGGTATCGACCCCGGTCACGTGGTGACCGGCCCGCGCGAGGCAGGCCGCGCTGACGCACCCGACGTAGCCCAGGCCGAAGACGCTAACCCGCATGAGGCGAGGCGACCTCCTCACAGAGCCGCTCGAACTCTCGCCCGACCTGCGCCCACGAGTAACGAGCCTCGACCAGCCGGCGCCCGGCCTCGCCGATGGCACGCCGCCGGGGCACGTCCTCGAGGAGGGCCAGGACCGCCTTCGCGAAGTCCTCCGGGCTGTCGGCCTGGAGGAAGTGCTGCCCGGGAGTCATCGGCAACCCCTCCGCTCCCACCGAGGTCGACACGACCGCCTTGCCCATGGCGAGCGCCTCGAAGATCTTGAGCCGGGTGCCCCCGCCGATCCGCAGCGGCACGACGTAGACCGCGGCCTCGGCCACGTAGGGCCGCACGTCGTCCACGGTGCCGGTGATCTGCACGCCCTTGGCGGCTCCCAGCGCCTTCAGCCGCTCGCTCGGGTTGCGGCCCACCACCGCGATCGTCAGCCCGGGGATCCTCCGCCGCAGACGGGGCAGGATGGCCTCCATGAAATGGATGATCGCATCCTCGTTCGGATACCAGTCCATGGACCCGGTGAAGACGAGCCGGGCCGGCTTCTCGGCGGTGCCGTTCGGATGGAAGTAGGAGGCATCCACGCCGGTGGGGATGGCCCGGATGTCGGCGCCGGGTGCGTTGGCCGCGAGCAGGGCCCGGTCGGCCTCGGAGACCGCGACGGTGAGCCGGGCCTGCCGGCACGCGCGCGCCTCGTAGCGGCGCATCCGGCGCCACTCGGCGGCCAGCAAGGCCCGGCGCCAGGCCCGCGTCTCCACGGCGTGCAGGCGCTTCCAGATCATGTACTCGACGTTGTGCTCGAACAGGAGGGTGGGAGTCACTCCCCCCACGGGCACGTTGGCCGCCGCGACCAGGAAGTCGGCCACGCACACGTCGACTCCGGCCGAGAGCGCTTCGTCCACCTTGCTCCGGAGGGCCGGCACGCGACACTTCCAGAGGTCCACCGGATAGGAGGAGAGCCAGGAGCCGAGCAGGGCGACCGCGAACCGGGAGGTACCGGCCTTGGGAATCAAGTAAGGAATCGAGACGATTCGCTCACAGTCCTTGAGATTCGCCTTCAGGCCTTCGGGATCGTCGGCAGGCCCGTGGGTGGTCAGCACGGTGACCCGGTGCCGCTTCGCCAGCTCGGCGATGGCGTGGAAGCTGCGGAGCCGGCCTCCCATGTTGAGCGGCCACAGCCCGCCGATCTTCACCCAGAGGATCCGCATGGCTCAGTGCCGGGGAGCGATCTCGGCGGGCTCCTCGCCGTCCAGGAAGATCCGCTGCCACAGCTCGAGGTTCAGCAGGCACCACAGCCGGTCGGGGTGGTTGCCGGTGCCGGCTTCGTGCTCGGCGACCAGCCGCTCGAGGACGGCGGGATCGAACAGCCCGCGCGCGAGGGCCCGGGGGCCCAGGATCGTGGAGCGCACGGAGGGGGCGAACCGCTCCCGGGCCCAGCGCCCGAAGGGGACCGGGAAGCCGAGCTTCCGGCGGTGGAGGATCTGGCGAGGAATCCGATCCTTCAGGGCCTCCCGCAGCACCGCCTTGGTCTTCCATCCCCGGACCTTGAACCGATCCGGCGTCGTCACGCCGTACTCCACGAGCTCGTGATCCAGGAACGGCACGCGGCTCTCGATGGAGGCGGCCATGCTCATCTGGTCCTGCTTCATCAGCAGCTCGACCAGGTAGGTCTGCAGGTCGGCGTGGCTCATGCGCTGGAGGGTCGAGCCCGGCGCCTCCTCGAAGCAGCGCAGCTGCTCCCGATACGGGTCGACGCCGTCCGCCAGCGTGCGGTCGCTCAGCAGGGCGTGGCGGAGCGGCTCCGGGAACACCGCGAAGTTCTCGTACAGGATCGAGCGGATTCCCGGCTCGAACATGAGGAACGTCCGGCTCGCGTACCGGCGAAGAGCGTGCGGCAGGCGAGGTACGACGCGCCGGACGCCTCGCCGTACCGGGCCGGGCGCGAGCCGCCGGTACGAGCGGCCCAGCCGCTCGTTCAGGGCGGTGAGCCGGTACCACGCGTAGCCCATGAACAGCTCGTCGGAGCCCTCTCCGGTGAGGACCACCTTGACGTGGGGGCGGGCCAGCCGCGACACGAAGTGGAGCGCGATGCTGGACGGGAACGCGATCGGCTCGTCCTCGTGCCAGATCAGCCGCGGCAGCGCGGCGTAGAACTCCTCCGGCGAGACCGTGACCTCGTGGTGCTGCGCGCCCACCGCCTGGGCGGCGATGCGCGCGTAGGGGAGCTCGTTGCTCGCGTCGTCGTCGAAGCCGACCGCGAAGGTGCGGAGCCGATCCTGCACCATGGGCGCCATCAACGCCGCGAGCCCGGTGGAGTCGAGACCGCCGGACAGGAAGAGCCCCAGGGGAACGTCTCTCATGAGATGACTGCGGACGGTGGCCTCGAGTAGACCCCGGAGGTCGAGCGCCCGCTCCCGGAGAGAGGCCGGGCCCTCGTGGGTGCCGACCGGGAGGCTCCAGTAACGTCGCCGCTGGGGCCCGCCCGTGCGGGACCACACCAGCGTGTGGCCCGGCGGCAGCTTCCGCACGCCCTGGAAGAACGTCTCCTCTCCGGCCACGTAGCGAGTGGCCAGGAACTCCGGAATCGCGGCCACGTTGAGCGCGGGACGGCCCGGCATTCCCGCGAGGACCGCCTTGATCTCGGATCCGAAGAGGAGCTCCCGGTCGGTCACCGCGTAGTAGAGGGGCTTGATGCCCAGCCGATCCCGCGCCAGGAGGAGGCGCTCGCGGGCCTGGTCCCAGAGAGCGAAGGCGAACATGCCCTGCAGGCGCTCGACGCACCGGTCGCCCTCCTCCTCGTAGAGATGGAGGATCGTCTCCGTGTCGCTGCGGGTGCGGTAGCGGTGTCCGGCCGCTTCGAGGCCCGGCCGGAGGGCCCCGTGGTTGTAGATCTCCCCGTTGTAGGTGATCCACACCGTGTCGTCCTCGTTGGCCATCGGCTGCACGCCGCCGGCGACATCGACGATGGCGAGGCGGCGATGCGCCAGCCCCACCGGCCCCTCGATCCAGAGGCCTTCCCCGTCGGGGCCCCGATGGCGGAGGACGTCGCGCATGCGCTTCAGGCGCGCCTCGTCCACCCCGTCCTGGCGGTCGAACCGGAGAATCCCGGCGATGCCGCACATCAGACGAACTCCTCGATGCCGAAGCGGCGTCCGATCTCCGCGAGGTCGAAGTTGAGCGCCATCTCCTCCGACTTGCTGGCCGCCTGCCTGTAGCCGGGCACACTGAAGGAGCCGAAGTGGCCCTCCGCGACCCACCGCTCGCTGATCCCGTGCACGCGGCCGCCGTAGCGCCGCTTCCAGTAGCGGATGCCGACCCCGTGATCGTAGCTGTACTGACGGCGCCGCGCGCGCTCCTGCTCGTCAGGACAGCTGGGGTGGCTCCAGATGCAGCGCCACCACCCGCAGCCCCGATCGAACTGGCTCTGGCTGGCCGCCCGGGTGGTGCATCCGAGCAGCTCCCAGTAGCGGTAGCTCCGGGGCTTGAGGAGGCCTCGGCGGCCGCCGTAGGAGAACACCGCGGCCATCTCACCCTCCGGGAGGCCCTCGAAGATCTGGACCGCCTTCCGGAGCTTCGGCAGCCTCATCAGCAGGTCCGCGTGCCAGAAGGCGAGCCGCGGGGTCCACAGGAAGGCGAACTCGAGGGGCACGTGCACCCAGAGGGTGGGGAGCTTGAGGTGCGCGTTGAAGTCGATGGGGATCGCCTCGGGGATGAGCGGGGGGCAGGAGACGCCATTGCTCGGATCCCAGCCCACCACCGGGGTCCACCCCATGGCGCGCACCAGCTTCTGCTGGGCGAGGCACCACGGATCGCTCAGGTTCCAGCACAGCCAGGGCTTCTCGCAGCCGCGGACGGCGCGCTCCCAGTGGGTCGCGGCCTGCCGGACGTCGGCCATGCTGCGGTCGAACGCCTCCCAGTTGCCGGTGCCGGACCGGCCCTGCTGCTGGGCGAACTCCCAGACGGTGGTCACGCGCGCTGCCTCTGCCAGAGGTCGCCCGGCACGATCGCATTCGATTCCCCGAGGCGATTCAGGGGGCGATCAATCAGCGCTCCGCCCACCAGACCGGTCCGCATCACGCGCGCTCCAGGCGGGCGAGCTCACCGTCCAGGTAGAGGGCCTCGTGGCGATGCGGGAGCCGGAGACCCCTGAGCGCGCCGTCG
>Ga0134122_10004630_pt1 | contig 10194 bp, 5 predicted proteins | sample KB302_FD_96461 | JGI IMG/M metagenome (GOLD analysis project Ga0134122, IMG submission 96461) | Terrestrial soil microbial communities without Nitrogen fertilizer from Kellogg Biological Station, Michigan, USA - KB3-0-2 | ecosystem: Environmental > Terrestrial > Soil > Unclassified ... | reverse complement strand
CGCGGCGCCTACGCGGGGGAGGGGACGAACCCGGGCTGGTCCCTCGGGGCGGGCCTGAAGGGAGGCGGCGCGACCGGGACCCCTCCGGGTCCGGTGTCGCCGCCGGGAGGAGGAAGTCCGGTGAAAAGCGGAGGAGGCGGCGGACATTCCTGCGGCGCCATCGGTTTGGAGGGATTGCTCATGTTCGGATTGCGGGAACTGCTGCGTCGTCGCCGTCTCGCGCTCGTCGCGCTCGCCCTGATGTCCTGCACGATCTCCGGGGCGTCGTCGGCGATGCCCCAGGCAACGAACTGGACCCAGAAGGGCGGCAGCCTCTCCGCCGACGTCCAGGGCTATGCCTACAATCCGTCGATCGCGGTCGGATCGAACGGTTCCCTCTACGCCGTCTGGTCGCAGCACCGCAAGGCGGATGTCTGGGAGATGGTCTCGCCCTACGCTGCGGTTTACGCCGGCGGCGCCTGGCAGGCGCTCGGCGGCCGCATCGGGAACACTCCGGGCCCCGGATGCGGGCAGGGCTATGATCCGTCCATCGCGGTCCTCGGGACCACGCCCTACGTGGCGTGGTATGAAGGCCAGGGCTATGGGTGGGGAACGGTGAACGGGATCAACTGCGGCAGTTCGATCTTCGTGTCCCATTGGAACGGCAGCGCCTGGGTGCGCGATCCGAACGCGGCGATGGTCAACGGCGCGCTGAACGTGACGTTCAGCGGCTCGGGCGCGATTCTTCATGGACGCAATCCGCGGCTTGCGGTCATCAACAACAAGGTCTATTGCGCGTGGATCGAGTCGCGCCCCGGCGACTGGGCCGTCACCGGATACAACGTCGTCGTCGTGAAGCACCTGGATGCCGGACAATGGATCCAGGACGGCACGGAATTCAACGCAGGCTCCACCACGGGTTCGCGGATCACGGATCTTTCAATCTCGGACGTCGGCGGCGTTCCTCACGTCGCCTGGTCGGAGTATGCGCGGGCTCCGGTCGCGACCGGGACGAAGAACAGTCCGGGGACGGTCCAGATGGCGAAGCTCTCGGGAGCGGCCTGGACCCTCGTGGGAGGGAGCCTGAACATTTCCGCCAGCGGGTATTCGGGAGGGGTCGGCCTGGCCGTCTCCGGCACGACTCCGTTTGTCGCGTGGCAGGAACGCAGCGCGGGCGGCCGGAATCAGATCTACGTCAAGCACTGGACCGGCAGCGTCTGGGCGGCGGACGGGGCCAGCTTGAATGCGGATCCCTCCGGTGGGGAAGCCGGGCGACCGACGCTCGCCGCGTCCGGCGGGAGCGTCTGGCTCTCCTGGACCGAGGGCGCGCTCAACCAGCCCTCGCAGCTCTACGTCCGCTCGCTGGCCGGAGGCGTCTGGGGTCCTGCGGAAGGCAGCCTGAATCGGGATGCGTCAAAGGGCGCGGCCGACACGCCCGCGCTGGCGATGGCGGGCGCCGTTCCCCAGCTCGTCTGGGGAGAGTACGATCCCTCCTCGGCATCCCAACAGATCTATGTCAAAGGCCGGGACAACTCCGGGGTTCCGATTTCAACGGCGCTGGCCTTGTTCGGGAGCTCGGGTCCTGCGGTGACCGTCCCCAACAACACCTGGGTCCACCTGCACCCCGGCGGCGTCGCGAAGTCCAGCTGGGGGGTCGGAGATGAGTCGTACAATTCGTTTCATTACGCCCCGGGGATCAAGAAGGCGATCCTCTATGGGATCTATCACTCGCCCACCGTTTCGTACGGCGAGAACCAGAACGCGCTTCTGGCCTACGATTTTGCGACCAACCGCTGGGATCTGCTGGCGCCCGGCGAGTACGCGGCGAGCGAGCATCTGCCCGGAACCGGGCACGACGAAGGAAATTCCACGGTCGACACCGTGCATCATCTCTACATCACGCACGGCAACCTCACGCCCGGGCACGAGTCCTGGTACCAGACCACCACCTTCGATCTCAAGGGTCACCGCGGCAAGCGGATGATGCCGCCGAACGAACCCAGCGGCCCTCGAACCGACACGATGGCCAGCGCGTTCGACCCGGACCACGACCTCGTGCTGATGATGGGGCCCGCGAACTCCTGGCTTTACGATCACAACACGAACCTCTGGACGCCGCTGGCGAACTCGCCGCAGGGCACGACCGTCTGCCTCGTCTACGACACGAAGAATCACCTGTTCGTGATGTTCAACGGTCTTTCCAACGCCCACGAGACCTGGGTGTGCGATCCGGTTTCCAAGATCTGGACCAAGAGAGCTCCCGCCCTTTCTCCTCCCACGTACTCCTACCCTTATCCGCCCAGCGCGGCTTACGACAGCGTCAACGGCGTGACGCTGCTCATGGCCGGGAACAAGCAGGAGGCCTGGGTCTACGACGCCGCGGCCGATACTTGGACGCGGCTGGCGGATGTCCCGGCGGGAGTGGCGGTGAACCAGGTCGACGGAGTGTATCTGGTCTACGATTCCGACCATCAGGTCTTCCTGCTGCGACACGGGGCCGACATCGACCAGCTGTGGGCCTTCCGATATTCGCCGAGCGGAACTCCGCCGGACACGACCTCGCCGTCCGTTCCGGCGAGCCTCAGCGCCACGGCGGCGTCCACGTCCCAGATCGATCTGACCTGGTCGGCCTCGACCGACAACGTGGGCGTGGCCGGCTATCGCATCTATCGGGGAGGAACCCCGATCGCGACGTCCGTGGCGACGTCCTACTCGGACACCGGACTGTCCGCGGCGACCGCGTACACCTACACGGTGGCGGCCTATGACGCGGCGGGCAACGTGTCCGGGCAATCCTCGCCGGCCGGAGCGACGACGTTCGCGCCCTCGGGCGACACGCAGCCGCCGACCGTGCCCAGCGGTTTGAGCGCCGTCGCCGTCTCGTCGTCGCAGATCGATCTCTCGTGGACCGCGTCGACGGACAACGTCGGCGTCACCGCCTACCGCATTTCGCGGGGCGGCGCGCCGCTCGCCACGGTGACCACGGGCACGAGCTACTCGGACCTCGGGTTGACGCCGTCGACCGCTTACTCGTACACGGTGATCGCGGTGGATGCCGCGGGGAACGCCTCGGCCGCTTCCGGCGCGGCGTCGGCGAGCACGCTGGCGGCTCCCGCCGGGGGAGGGGGCGGCGGCACGGGCGGCGGAGGGGGTTCGGGGAAACACACGTGGGGCTGCGGCCTGCTGGGCTTCGAGGTGCTGCTGGTGCTTGGGCTGGCGCGGCTCGGGAGGCGACGCTAGTCGCGCACGGCCGCGCAGACCATCTCCAGCACGCGACGAAGGCCGTCGTCGCCGCCCAGCGTCCCGTCGTGGAAGGGCGTGCGCGGGATCGGCTTCCATCCGTCGCGCGAGCCGTCGTACTTGAGGGTCTGCGGAATCCCCGTCAGCTCCTCCTTGTACTGCCCGTCGCTGCCGCCCATCTTGTAGATCGCCAGGTCGAGCGACGGGACGACGTAAAGACAGAAGCCGCCCGCGCCGGATTTCCAGTAGGCGTCCTTCGGCGCGCCGGCCACGTGGCCGTCGGCGTTCACTTCGAACTGCAGCGAAAACAGGCAGTGCGGATTGAACTTCGACGGCTTGCCGACCAGCTCCATGTACTCGGCCGGCACCAGCTGCTGCTCGCCCCAGCGGCCCTTGCGGAGCAGGCAGTAGCAGAAGCGCATCACGTCCGTCGCGTGGAGCGCGATGCTGCCCGCGCCGTTGGCGTGCGGCATCGTGAACTCGCCGCGATGCAGGCAATAGGCCCAGGGGCCCCAGCCCATCGGCTTGCCGAGCCGCTCGGCGATGTAGTCCTGGAGCTCCATCCCCGTCAGCCGCCGGAGCACCATCGATGCGATATGCGGCGCGGGCGACGAGTAGGAGTAGCCGTCGCCGGGCTTGCACCAGAGCACCGTGCGGAGGGACGACTTGTCGAGGTCGCGGATGTCCTGGCCCGGCACCGGCGTGAGCGGGACCACCTCGCCGTTCCTGATGCCCGGGGCCTTGCCTTCGCCGTGATAGCCCGCGCTCATGCAGAGCAGCTGGCCGAGCGTGATTTCGGCGCGGCGCGGGTCGTCGAGCGGGAAGGCCTCGGGAAGATACTTCTCCGTGAAGACCTTCGTGTCGAGACCCTCGGGGATCGCGTCTTTCTTCTCCTTCAGCATGATGCCGCTGGCGATGCTGGTGAAGGCCTTGCCGCAGGAGGCCATGTCGGGGTTCGCGTCGCGGAAGGCGCGGCCCGCGTACTTCTCGTAGACCAGGTAGCCGCGACGGACCACGACGAGACCCGCGTTCTGGGTGCAGCGCTGGGTCTGCTCCCAGGCCTGGTCGAGCTTGACGGGATCCATCCCGGCCAGTTCCTTCATCTGTGCCGCGTCCTTCGGCGTCCGCCATCCGCCCGCGCTGTCGGGGGGCGGATAGTAGTCCTGCGCGGGGAACAGAAGCGCGTTCGCGAGAAGAGCTGTTGCGGCCAGTGCGTTCATGAAGTTAGATATGCCGCAAAGCGCCGGAAATCTCCAGGGATCTCTAACAGGGTGAACGATGGCCTCTCTCTTCGACCCCGCGATCTTCCGCAGCATCCGCCTGCGCAACCGCATCGGCGTCTCGCCGATGTGCCAGTACTTCTCGAACGAGGGGAAGGCGTCGGACTGGCACCTGGTCCACCTCGGCTCGCGCGCGGTCGGCGGCGCGGCCCTCGTGATGGCTGAGGCTACGGCGGTGACCGCGCAGGGGCGCATCTCGCCCACGGACGCGGGGCTCTGGTCCGATGACCAGGTGGCTCCGCTCGTCCCCATCGCTCGATTCATCAAGGAGCACGGCGCAGTCCCCGGAATCCAGCTCGCTCACGCAGGCCGCAAAGCCAGCACGGCCGCGCCCTTCGCCCAGAAGAAGGGATTCCTGAAAAAAGAGGAGGGCGGCTGGGACATCGTGGGCGCGAGCCCGGTCCCCTTCAACCCCGGCGACCCGCCGCCCCGGGAGCTGACGATCGCCGAGATCGGCTCGATCCGCGAGTCCTTCCGCGCCGCCACGCTCCGCGCGAAGGCGGCCGGCTTCCAGTGGCTCGAGCTTCACGCGGCGCACGGCTACCTCCTCCACAGCTTCCATTCGCCGCTGGCCAACCGCCGCAGCGACGCCTACGGCGGAAGCCTCGAGAACCGGATCCGCTTCACGCTCGAAACGGCGCGGACGATGCGCGCCGAGTGGCCCTCGGATCTTCCCATGAGCGTCCGGCTGTCTTGCACCGACTGGGTCGACGGGGGCTGGACCCTGGACGATTCGATCGTGCTGGCGCGGCGCCTGAAGGACGAAGGGATCGACCTGATCGACTGCAGCTCGGGCGCGACGGTTCCCGGCGTGAAGTATCCGGTGGGGCCCGGATGGCAGGTGCCGCTGTCGGAAGGCGTCCGGTCGAAGGCCGGCATCGCGACCGCCGCGGTGGGGATGATCAGCGAGGCGAAGCAGGCGGACGAGATCCTGCGGAGCGGGAAAGCGGACCTGGTGATGCTCGCGCGCGAGATGCTGCGCGACCCGTACTGGGCGCTTCACGCGGCGACCGCGCTCGGCCGGCGCGAGGCGATCCCGCTTCCGCCGCCCTACGACTACGTGGTGCGATAGCTAGACCGCGGTCCAGCCGCCGTCGACGAGCAGCGTGTGGCCGGTGACCATGTCGGCCGAGGGACTCGAAAGATAGACGACGGCGCCGACGATGTCCTCCGGCGTGGCGAGGCGGCCCATCGGGATGCGGCTGATCACGTCGTTGTAGAACTCCTTGTTCTCGAACATCGGGCGCGTCAGCGGGGTGTCGACGAAGGTCGGCGCCACGGTGTTCACGTTGATCCGCAGCTTCGCCCACTCGAAGGCCAGCACGCGCGTCAGGTTCACCACGCCCGCCTTGGCCGCGCAATAGGCCGCGCGGTACGAGTAGCCCACGACCCCCATCTGCGACGCGATGTTGACGACCTTCCCCGAGCCCTGCGGGATGAAGGCCTTCTTCGCCGCCGCCTGGGTGGTGAAGAAGACGCCCTTGAGGTCGATCGCCATGATCTTGTCCCACTCCGCTTCCGTGACGTCGACCGCCGGCCGCGGGATGTTGATCCCGGCATTGTTGATGAGCAGGTCGATCCGGCCGAACTGCTTCAGCGTCGCGTCGAGCGCCTCGCCGATCATCGGCAGCTTCGAAACGTCCAGGGGCACCGCGAAGGCCTTCCGGCCGATCTTCTCCACCTCGCGGGCCGTGTCGCGGGCGGTCTCCAGCTTGTCCGGCAGTTCGGTGAGAGCGACGTGCGCCCCGGCCTGCGCGAGGCCGATGGAGATCGCGCGGCCCAGGCCCGATCCAGTCCCGGTGACGAACGCGATCTTCCCCTCGAGGCTCAGGCTCGGCAAACTCATGGAATTCCCCTTCAAGGTTGGGCAGATCCTTCCACAAGGGGAAACGAAATGCAAGAACCCGACACAAACTATTGGCCTACCGTAATAGTATGGTAGGGGAAATAGGATGAACGGGGCGGGGGCTTTCCTCTAACTAGCCGAGGATTCACTGTGCAGGGGCTGACGCGATTCGCAGCGCTGATCCTTCTCCTGTCCCTCGGATCCTCTTCCACGGACGCCGGAGAGCAGTCCCAGGACAAGGTCGACTTCAGCCGGGACATCCGTCCGATCCTCGCCAACAACTGCCTCCTCTGCCACGGTCCCGATGCCAAGGGCCGGAAGGGCGACCTGCGCCTGGACGTCCGCGAAGGCGCCCTGGTTGCGCACGAGGGGAAGGCCGCGATCGTGCCCGGCAAGCCCGACCAGAGCGAGCTGCTCCGCCGCGTCTCGACGACCGACCGCGACGAGGTCATGCCGCCGACGAAGACCGGCAAGAAGCTCAGCAAGGAGCAGATCGGGCTGCTCAAGCGCTGGATCGAGCAGGGCGCCCCCTACGCCAAGCACTGGGCCTTCGTGAAGCCCGAGCGGCCCGCCGTGCCCGACCTCAAGGACCCCTGGGTCCGAAACGACGTCGACCGCTTCATTCTCACCCGCCTTCTCAAGGAAGGCCTGAAGCCTTCTCCGGAAGCCGACCGCTACGCGCTCGTGCGGCGCCTCTCGATCGACCTGACGGGGCTGCCTCCGACCATCGAGGAGGCCGACGCCTTCGCCGGCGACAAGGATGCGAACGCCTACGAGAAGCTGGTCGACCGCCTGCTCGACTCGCCCGCCTACGGCGAGCGCTGGGGCCGCGTCTGGCTGGATCTCTCGCGCTACGCCGACTCCCAGGGCTACGCCGAGGACCGCCCGCGCGTCATCTGGGGCTTCCGGGACTGGGTGATCAAGGCGATCAACGCGAACCTGCCCTTCGATCAGTTCACGATCGAGCAGCTCGCGGGGGACCTGCTGCCGAACCCGACCGAGGCGGAGCTGCCGGCCACCGGCTTCCACCGCAACACGCTCACCAACACCGAAGGCGGCACCGACGACGAGGAGTTCCGCAACTTCGCCGTGATCGACCGCGTGAACACGACGATGGCCGTCTGGATGGGCCTCACCTTCAATTGCGCGCAGTGCCACGACCACAAGTACGACCCCTTCACGCAGGAGGAGTTCTTCCGTCTCTTCTCGTTCTTCAACCAGACCGAGGACAACGATCATGCTGACGACAGCCCCTTCCTCTCGATCTACACCGACGACCAGAAGAAGCAGAAGAAGGAGTGGGAGGACGACCTGGTCAAGCTGCAGGCGACGCTGGACACGGCGACGCCCGAGCTCGACGAGGTGCGCCGGAAGTGGGAAGCGGCGCTGGCCCAGCCCGTCGCGTGGACCTCGCTGAAGACGCTCTCCGACGTCGGCGAGGACGGCTACGTCACGGCGGCGGGGAAGGCGACCTCCCTCAAGGCGCACAGCGACCTCCTGTCGATCGCGGCGGTGCGCCTGGAGAGTCCCGCGCCCTTCGCGGTCTCCAGTCTCCTGCTCTCCACGGCGTCGCCCGAGGCCAAGGCGCCCAACGTGCGGACCGTGCGGGTGGAGCTGCCCGGCAAGCAGCGGATGCTGCACCTCGCGGAAGTGCAGGTCTTCAGCGGCGGGGAGAACGTGGCCCTCAAGGGCACGGCGAAGCAGAGCAGCACCGATTTCGGAGGCGACGCCAAGCGCGCCATCGACGGCAACACGAACGGCGACTACAACGCGAACTCCGTCTGCCACACCGGCGTGGAGGACAACCCCTGGTGGGAGGTCAACCTGGGCAAGGAGATGCGCGTCGACAAGGTCGTCCTCTGGAACCGGACCGACGGCGGCGACGGCATCCTGCAGCGCATGAAGGGCTACCGCCTCGTGCTCTACGAAAACCTGAAGAAGCAGGTCGACGAGCGGAAGTCCGACGGCTATCCCAACCCGAAGACCGAGTACTCGTTCGACGGCGTCCGCGAGATCTCCCTCAAGGCGGCGGGCGGGGTCTACGTCCCCGACAAGCCCTTCGCGGCCACGAAGGACACGGTGCTGCAGTTCAAGCTGGACCATGCGGCGCCGGGCAAGTTCCGGCTCCAGGCCACGGACGACGTCCGCGCGCGCGGCGCGGCGGAGATCCCGGCCGACGTGCTGGCGATCCTGAAGAAGCCGGAGGCCGAGCGTTCGAAGGAGCAGGCGGCGAGAGTCGCGGCCTTCCACCGGACGATCGCGGCCGAGCTCGCCCCCGCGCGCGACAAGGTCGCGGCGCTCAAGAAGCAGCTCGAAGGGCTCAAGCCGGCGATCACGGTGCCGATCATGAAGGATCTGCCCGAGAACCGCCGCCGCAAGACGCAGATCCAGATCCGCGGAAATTTCCTGGTGAAGGGCAAGGAAGTGAGCGAGGGCGTCCCCGCGCCTCTGCACCCCTTCCCGGAAGGCGAGCCGAAGAACCGCCTGGGCCTCGCGCGCTGGATCATGCATCCCGACAATCCGCTGACGGCGCGCATCGTGGCCAACCGCCACTGGGAGCAGCTCTTCGGCGCCGGCCTCATGAGCACGAGCGAGGACTGGGGCATCCGCGGCGAGATCCCCTCGCATCCCGAGCTGCTGGACTGGCTGGCCACCGAGCTGGTCCGCGGCAAGTGGGATCTCAAGAAGTTCGTGAAGCTGATCGTGTCCTCGGCGGCCTACCGGCAGTCGTCGCTGGTGACGCCGGAGCTGATCGCGCGCGACCCGTCCAACCGCCTGCTGGCGCGGGGCCCGCGCTTCCGCCTCAGCGCCGAGGCCGTGCGCGACCAGGCGCTCGCGGCGAGCGGCCTCCTCAGCCGGAAGATGTACGGCCCCTCGGTCTACCCGCCCCAGCCGAAGTCGGGGCTGAGCGCCGCGTTCTCGAACTCGACCGACTGGGAGCCCAGCAAGGGCGAGGACCGCTGGCGCCGCGGGCTCTACACCTTCTGGCGCCGCTCGGTGCCCTATCCCTCGATGGCGACCTTCGACGCGCCCGACAGCTTCGTCTGCACGGTGAAGCGGATCCCGACCAACACGCCGCTGCAGGCGCTAGTGACGATGAATGATCCGGTTTACGTCGAATGCTGCCAGAACCTGGCCCGCAAGGTCGTGGCCGAAGGCGGCGCGTCCGCCAAGGAGCGGGCGATCTACGCCTTCCGGCGCTGCCTCGCGCGGCCGCCGAAGGAGGCGGAGCTCGCGAGCATCGTGGCGCTGTACGAGAAATCGAAGGCGAAGTATGCGACGGATCCGAAGCGGGCCCACTCGATGGCGACGGAGCCGCTCGGCCCCGTCCCGCAGGGGGCGGACGTGTCGGAGCTCGCGGCCTGGACGGTCGTGGGCAACGTGCTGATCAACCTGGACGAAATGTTCATGAAACGGTGAGGCCGATGAACGAACGCGAACAGAATCTCCTGGGAGTGACCCGCCGGCAGTTCCTCCAGAACTGCTCCGTCGGCCTCGGCGGCATGGCGCTGAGCTCGGTGCTCGGGTCGAGCGTCTGGGCGCCCGCCTTCGCCAAGGCTACGGCGGGCGGGCAGGAAGACAACCCCCTCGCGCCGAGGAACACCCACTTCAAGGCGCGCGCGAAGAACGTCATCTACCTCCACATGGCGGGCTCGCCGCCGCACCTGGACCTCCTGGATTACAAGCCCGAGCTCGTGAAGCACGACGGCCAGGACTGCCCCGACGCCTTCCTCAAGGGGAAGCGCTTCGCCTTCACCTCCGGCGTGCCGAAGCTCCTCGGCACCCCGCAGAAGTTCGCGCAACACGGCCAGGGCGGCGCCTGGGTCTCCGAGGCGCTGCCGGAGATCG
>Ga0134122_10004629_pt1 | contig 10197 bp, 10 predicted proteins | sample KB302_FD_96461 | JGI IMG/M metagenome (GOLD analysis project Ga0134122, IMG submission 96461) | Terrestrial soil microbial communities without Nitrogen fertilizer from Kellogg Biological Station, Michigan, USA - KB3-0-2 | ecosystem: Environmental > Terrestrial > Soil > Unclassified ... | reverse complement strand
CCCGGCGGGGCCGCGGGTCCGAAGGTGCTTTTTCCACTGTCCGTCATTCCGGCCGTATGGCGCTCGGTGCGCCGCTTCCGCCCGCACGTCGTGCAGGTGCACGAGTCGGACGGCGCGCTGGCGGCGGTGGTGGTCAAAGCCCTGGGCGCGTGGATGGAGCCGCGCCCCGTCGTCGCGGCCTTGCTCCAGGTGAGCTACATCGAGGAGCTGCGGGCGGTGCGGCCGCTCGTCGCGGATGGACGGGAATTGGGGCGGCCGGGAAGCGCCGAGATCCTCTTCCGCTGGCTCAAGGCGCCGCTGCAGATCCTCCTCGGACTGGTCACCGTCCGGGCGGCCGATCTGGTGCTGGCGCCGAGCGCGGCCACCGCCGCCGAGATCCGCCGCGACTACCGGGCGGATCGGGTGGAAGTGATTCCCAACGCCACGGGAGGCCTGGAGGTCGAGCCCGCCGGAGGGGTGGAGGGCGAAGGGGGGTATCTGCTCTTCGTCGGCCGGTTGCGGATCCGCAAGGGCGTCGAGGTGCTGCTGGCGGCCCTGCAGGAGCTGCGGCGCCGGTTTCCCTCGGCGACATTGCGCATCGCCGGCGACGGCGAGCACCGGGTGCGATTGGAGCGCAGGGCCGCCGAGTTGGGGTTGGAAACGGCCGTCTCCTTCCTCGGCAACTGCGGCGCGGCGCGGGTGAGGACGCTCCTGCACGGCGCCGCGGCGCTGGTGGTGCCTTCCATCTATGAAGGCATGCCGCTGGTGGTGCTGGAGGCGATGCAGGCGGGCGTGCCGCTGGTCGCCAGCCGGGTGAGCGGCATTCCCGAGGTGGTGGTGGACGGCGAGACGGGCTGGCTCGTACCCCCGGAGGACCCGGCGGCGTTGAGGGATGCGCTGGCCGAGGCCCTGGCGGCCCCTGAGGAGGCGCGGCGGCGGGGCGCGGCGGGCCGGCGGCGGGCCGCGGAGCTCTACCGTCCGGCGGTGGTGGCGGAAAGGTGGCGCGCCGCGGTAGCCCGGGCGTCAACGCCCGGGCTACAATGCGAGGAAGCCGGATGAATCCGGCTCCGGCGTTTTTCGAGCCTCCTTCAGGAGGCTTTTCGTTTCGACGGCAGCCCGGGCATTGATGCCGGGCGAGGCCTCGGGCAGGGTATCGGAGGATCTTGCTTCGATGATGGGACGTGCTCTGTTGATTGTGGGTGCCATGGCGACCCTCGGTGTCGTCGCCTCGGCCGTGCTGGGCTATTTGCTCAGCGCGCCGGCCGATCCCGACATGCCGCGCCACGTGCTGGTGGGATTGGCGTCGAGCCTGCTGCTCCTGTTCTCCCACTGCTGGATCATGTTCTACCTGATCGGCACCGGCAAGGCGATCAAGGACGCGGTGCGGGACCACGGGCTCGACCCGGCGCTCGCCGAGGAGACCAAGCGCTTCAAAAACGCCTCCTATCCCTGGCTGATGCTGGCGATGGCGCTGGTCATGGCCACCTTCATCCTCGGTGGCGGCGTCGCCACCGGCTCCCTCCCCTCGTGGGTGCACCACGTCCTGTTCTATGTCGCACTGCTGGCGCAGGTCTACGCCTTGTGGATCGAGCAGCGCGTGCTCGCCGACAACGAGCGGCTGATGGCGGACGTCGACCGCCTCCTGGCCGCGGCGTAAAACCACGATGAGCCCGAACGTCCTCTTCGCCGCCCTGATCCAGCTCCTGCTGCTGTGGCTCGCGATCTCCGTGCACGAGTCGGCGCACGCCTGGACGGCCGATCTTTGCGGCGATCCGACCGCCCGCACCCTGGGGCGCGCCACCTTGAACCCGCTGCGCCACCTCGATCTCCTCGGCTCCCTGCTGTTCCCCGCGTTGCTGCTGACCGCCGGCTGGCCCTTGTTCGGTTGGGGGCGGCCCGCTCCCGTGCTGGAAGGGAAGCTCCGCCGTCCCGGCCGCGACGGCGTGCTGGTCATGGCCGCCGGCTCGCTGGCCAACCTGGCCGTGCTGGGGGTTGCCACGGTGGCCATCGTGGTAATGGTGCGGGTGCTGGGGCCGGAGGCGCGGCGGGCCGCGTTGCTCACCCTGCTCCACCAGCCCGGCGCCGAGCACCTGGCTTCTTTCCCGGTGATGTTCACCCTGGTGCGGCTGGCGTCCGTCAACGCCCTGGTGGCCGCCTTCAACCTGATCCCTCTGCCGCCGCTCGACGGCGGCCAGATCGCTCTGCACCTGCTGCCGCCCGACTGGGCGGCGCGGCTTGCCGCCGTCCGCCCCTACGGCTTTATGATCGGGGTGCTGGCCGCGGTGGGGCTCGTGCCGTTCCTGCTCCTGCCCTTCTACGGATTTCTCGGCCTGGTGATCAACTTCTCCTGAGGAGGACGCGTGAGCGAACCGAAGACCGTGCTCTCGGGCATGCGCTCGACGGGCAAGATCCATCTGGGCAACTACTTCGGCGCCCTCAAGAACTGGATCGACCTGCAGGACCGCTACCGCTGCTACTACTTCGCGGCCGACTGGCACGCGCTGACCAGCGACTACGCCGATCCATCGCAGATCGCCGGCCACACGATCGACATGGTGACCGACTGGCTCGCCGCCGGGCTCGATCCCGAGAAGTCGACGATCTTCGTGCAATCGATGGTGCCCGACCACGCGGAGCTCCACCTGCTGCTCTCGATGATCACGCCGCTGGGCTGGCTGGAGCGGGTGCCCACCTACAAGGAGCAGATCCAGCAGATCGAGAACAAGGATCTCGCGACGTACGGGTTCCTCGGCTACCCGGTGCTGCAGACGGTGGACATCATCGTCTACCGCGCCGACTTCGTGCCGGTCGGCGAGGACCAGTCGAGCCACATCGAGGTCAGCCGCGAGATCGTGCGCCGGTTCAACTATCTCTACGGCGCCGAGGTATTCCCCGCGCCGCAGGGCCTGTTCACGCCGACTCCCAGGGTGCCGGGCATCGACGGGCGGAAGATGTCGAAGTCCTACGGCAACGCCATCAACCTCTCGGACCCGCCGGAGGTCATCCGCCAGAAGTGCATGCAGATGTTCACCGATCCGCAGCGGCTCAAGAGGACCGATCCGGGCCGGCCGGAGGTCTGCAACCTGTACGAATTCCACAAGCTGGTCTCGACGCCGGAAGTCCAGGAGCGGGTCGCGCGGGAGTGCCGGGCGGCGCAGATCGGCTGCGTGGACGATAAGAAGCTGCTGGCGCAGATTCTCAGCGACTTTCTCGCTCCCTTCCGCCAGCGCCGCGACGAGCTGATGCGCGACCGCGACACGGTCTACGACATCCTCATCGAGGGCTCGCGCCGGGCGCGGGAGCGCACCGGCGAGACCATGGCGAGGGTGCGGGAGGCGATGGGCCTCGACTACCGCAAGGCGATCGCGAAGGTGGAGGGCATCGCCGGATGAGCGACGAGACGCCGGAACTACCGGAGCTGGAGACGCTCCATCCCCGCCGGGGCGCCGCTGGGGAGGACTCGGCCGCCGAGATGGAATTGACCGCGAACGGCGAAGCGCCGCCCGGCGCCGCCCTGCCCGAGTCGTGGCGCGTCCATCTGCCGATCTTCGAGGGACCGCTCGACCTCCTGCTGCACCTGATCAAGCTCAACCAGGTCGAGATCACGGACATCCCCGTGGCCGTCATCTGCGATCAGTTCCACGCCTACCTGGGGCTGATGGAGGAGCTCAACCTCGACATCGCCGGCGAGTACATCTACGAAGCGGCGCTGCTGATCTACCTGAAGTCCAAGATGCTGCTGCCGCGTCCATCGCTGGCCGGCGGGGAGCCCGAGGAAGATCCGCGCCAGGAGCTCGTCGAGCGCCTGCTGGAGTACCGGCGGCTCAAGGAGGCCGCGCAGTCCCTCGCCGAGCTCGACCGCCTGCGTATGGGGATCTGGACCCGCCAGCCGCAGCCGCTGCCCGCCGGCCCGGAGGACGAGCAGGAGGTGGACCTCGGCGAGGTCTCCCTCTTCGACCTCCTGGGGGCTCTGAAGCAGGCCCTGGTGCGTTACGACAAGGAGCATCCACCGCCGCTCCTGCTCACCGGCGAAGCCTACTCGGTGCGGGGTCAGTTCGACCGCCTTCTCGGAAGGCTCGACGCCGGCCACCCCTTCGACCTCGTGGCCGACCTCAAGGGGCTCTCCTGCCGGGCGGAGGCCATCGCGGCTTTCCTCGCCGTCCTGGAGCTGGCACGGCTCAATCTGGTTCGTATTCATCAGACAGAGAGCGGCGACATCCTGCTCTACCGTACGACGCGCGAGCTGGGCGAGGCCGAACGGGAGGCGATCGGCGGATGATGGAGCGGAGCGAAATGGAGGCGGCCCTCGAAGCGATCCTCTTCGTCTCGTCCGCGCCGGTGCCGCGATCGAAGCTGCTGGAGCTGTTCGACGAAGAGGAGCGCGAGCAGGCCGCCGAAGCCCTGGCGGCGGTGCTGGCACGCTACGCCGGGGAAGGCCGGGGTGTCATGGTCGAGGACGTCGGAGGCGGCGTGCGCCTGGCCACCAGGCCCGAGATGGGGGGCTGGCTGCGCCGGTTCTTCGAAGTCTCCGGCGGCACCAAGCTCTCCATGGCGGCACTGGAGACGCTGGCGATCATCGCCTATCGGCAGCCGGTCACCGGCCCCGAGGTCCAGGAGCTGCGCGGCGTCAACTCCGCGGGCGTCCTCAAGACCCTCCTCGAGCGCCGGCTGGTGCGCATCACCGGACGCAAGGAGGTGGTCGGCAAGCCGTTCCTCTACGGCACGACGCGGGAGTTCCTCGTTCACTTCGGGCTCAACAGCCTCAAGGACCTGCCGCCGCTGGAGGAATTCGAGGAGACGTTCGGCAGCGGCGACGCCGGTGCCGTCGCCGGCCTCTCGGAGATGGCGGGGCTGCCGCAGGAAGTCCCCACCGATGAAGGTCCGGCCTTGGAGGATCAGGAAGAGCGGTTCCTTCGCGAAGTGGCCGAGCTGGAGGAGCGCGAGGATGCACTGCCGGTCGAGGAGACCTCGTGAGACCCCGCCCGGCCCCTCACTCCAGTAACGGTAAGAAAGCGGTCGTAGCGGCGGCCCTACGTGGCCGCCGTTCTTCATCGCGCACCTGTAAACGGCGGCCACGTAGGGCCGCCGCTACGACCCTCCGGCATTCTGTTTTCTGTTTCGGAGAGGGATTCTCGTGAGCGAAGACCGCCTCCAGAAGATCCTGTCGCGGGCTGGGATCGCCTCCCGCCGCAAGGCCGAGGAGCTGATCCGGGAGGGGCTCGTCACCATCAACGGCCGGGTGGCCGAGCTCGGTGAGAAAGCCGACCCCGAGCGGGACGCCATCAAGGTGGACGGCAAGCGGGTCCAGCTCTCCCACGAGCACCGCTACCTCCTCCTCAACAAGCCCAAGGGTTACATGTCGACCCTCTCCGATCCCGAGGGCCGGCCTACCGTGATCGATTTCGTGCCGCCAGGGATGCGCCGGGCGCTGGTGCCCGTCGGCCGCCTCGACTTCAACACCGAAGGCCTGCTGCTGCTCACCGACGACGGCGAGTTCGCGCAGCGGATCGCCCACCCCCGCTACGGCAGCACCAAGACCTATGAGGTCAAGGTGAAGGGGATTCCCGGCGAGGCTCAGCTCGACCGGCTGCGGACCGGCATCGTGCTCGACGGGCGGCGCACCGCTCCCGCCAAGATCACTTCGCGCTCGTTCAAGCCGGCGGGGGCGCGCCGCCGAGGGGAACCGGAGAGCGAGAATTCCTGGTGGATGGTCGAGCTCACCGAGGGCCGCACGCGCCAGATCCGCGAGATGTTCCTGCACGTCGGGCATCCCGTCCAGAAGCTGCGGCGAGTGGCGATCGGTTCCCTTCGCGATCCCCGCCTGCCTCTCGGCGCCCTGCGCGAGCTGACCGGGCAGGAGGTCCAGAGGCTCCTCAAGTCCGCCCGGACTCCGGAGGAGAAGTCGTCACGCAAGAAGGCGCCTCCGGTGTCCCGGGCAGGAGGCCGGAAGGCGAGCGCGAAGCGGCCCGCGGTCAAGCCGGCTCGCCATGGAGCCAAGAGGCCCGCCGCGAAGAAATCCACCGTCCGCGCCGGCCGCTCCGCCGCCAAACCGCGGTCGGGGCGCCGATGAGCCCCTCCTCTCCCCTGATCGTCGCCGTCGACGGTCCTTCGGGAGTGGGCAAGAGCACCGCGGCGCGGCGGCTCGCCCTTCGCCTGGGCGTGCCGTTCATGGACACCGGCGCGATGTATCGCGCCGTCTGCCTCAAAGTGCTGGAGAGCGGCGTCGATCCGCTCGACCGGGAAAGGGTCGTGGCCATCGCGGGAGAGGCTGACGTTCGCCTGGGCCGGCGCGAGGACGGCAGCTTCGAGGTGCTCCTCGATGGCGAGCCGGTCGAGGAACGGATCCGGACTCCCGAAGTTGGAGAGGCGACCTCCACGATCTCGGCCTACTCGGAGGTGCGCCAGCGCATGGTCCGCCTGCAGCGCGAGGCCGCCGGCCAGTTCGGCGCCGTCCTCGAGGGACGCGACATCGGCACCCGCGTCTTTCCGGACACGCCCTACAAGTTCTTTCTCGACGCGCGTTCCGATGTCCGCCACCGGCGCCGTTTCGACGAGCTGGCCGCCGCCGGCCGGCCGGTTCCCCTCGATCAGGTCGTCGAAGAGATCAGCCGCCGCGACCTGCGCGACAGCACCCGCACGGACTCTCCCCTGACCCGGGACGGCTCCTATACCTTCATCGACTCTTCGGAGTTGTCGATCGACGAGGTGGTGGAACGGATGGCGCGGGAGGTCGAAAGATGAGGCTCCGCGGTATCATGATGGACGGATGGCCCGGTATGGGATTCCGGAGGATCTACTATGTCACAGCCGCTGAAGGACATTCAGTACATCTCGGACGAAGACGGCAATCCCACCGCCGTTATCGTCCCCATTGACGTCTGGCGCGAGATCGCCTCTGAGAAAGAGACCGCATACCTGCTCCGGAGCGAGACCATGAAGCGCCGCCTATTGGAAGCCAGGCAACGCCGGGAGGGAATCCCTCTGGAAGAGGTCCGTGAGAAGCTTGGAATTTGATCGACGAGGTGGTGGAGCGGATGGCGGGGGAGGTCGAGGGGGAATAACGCCCGGCAACCATCTTGCAGACTCCTTTCCTGACGGAATCGGGCACATACCGTGCCGGTCGACCAACAACTCAGGAAGGAGTCCACGAATGGGTCTGATCCAATTCATCAAGAACGTCGGCAGGAAGCTCGATCTCAGCAAAGCAGACAATAGCCCTCAGCACGCCGCTCAGGGGCAGCAGTCGCAGGTGCGTGCCGCAGCCCAGCAGGCTGCCGCGACACGGGACCTCCTGCAGGCCGAAGAGCGCAAGCGGGAATCGGCATTGGTCAACCTGATCAACCAGATGGGCTTCAAGGTGCGGGATCTCGCCATCGACATCGAAGGCTCCAAGGTCGTGGTACGCGGCCAGGTGGACACTCAGGAGGAACGGGAGAAGGTCATTCTGCTGGTGGGCAACACCGAGGGGATCGACTCCGTGGATGACCGGCTTCAGGTGTCGCATCCAGAGCCCGAGGCTCAGTTCTACGACGTCAAGCCGGGGGACACCCTCTCCAAGATCGCCAAGCAGTTCTACGGCGACGCCAACAAGTACCACCAGATCTTCGAGGCCAACCGTCCGATGCTCAAGGACCCGGACGAGATCTACCCGGGGCAGAAGCTGCGCATCCCCGCGACGGCCGCCGTCGGCGCCCACGCCTGAGCCTCACTCCCCCCTTTCCCCCTCTCTCCCACCGCACTTCCGCCTGCCGGGAGAGAGGGGGCGTGAGCTCAGACCGGGCGGCAGGCCCTCTGCGATGCGGAGCGCGAAGGGTTGAGTCTGCAGGCTCTTATTCGTGAAGCACCTGGTGGACGAAGGCGACGGCGATCGATCCCTCGCCGACGGCCGAGGCCACGCGTTTGATGTTGCCACCCCGGACGTCGCCGGCCGCGAACACTCCGGGGAGACTCGTTTCGAGCAGATAGGGCGCCCGCGCGAGCGGCCATTGGGCGGCGGCCAGATCCTCCGGCGAGAGATCCGGTCCGGTCTTGATGAATCCCTTGGCGTCGAGCGCGAGGCACCCGTCGAGCCAGGCCGTGCTGGGCGAAGCGCCGGTCATCACGAAGACGTGACGAATATCGCGAGCCTCGCTCTCGCCGGTCTGATGGTTTCGCCAGTGCACGCGCTCGAGATGGCCGTTCCCTTCGATCGCCGTGATCTCGGTTTCGGTTCGCAAGTCGATCGCGGGGCTGTCTTCGATGCGCCGGATCAGATATAGCGACATGGTTTCCGCGAGGCTGCCCGAGCGGACGAGCATGTGCACGTGCCTGGCCGACTGCGCCAGGAACACCGCGGCCTGGCCGGCGGAGTTGCCGCCTCCCACCACGATCACTTCTTCTCCGGCGCACAACTGCGCCTCCATGAAGGTGGCGCCGTAGTACACGCCGGCACCCTCGAATTGTGAGAGGTTCGGCAATGCCAGCCGGCGATATTCGGCGCCCGTCGCGATGACGACGGCGCGCGCCGGCACCCGTGAGCCGTCGTCCATCTCGATGGCGTACGGTTTGCGGTCGCACGTCAGCCTCTGAGCGCCCTTGGCAATCATCACTTGCGCCCCGAACTTCTGGGCCTGGGTATAAGCGCGGGCCGCCAGATCCTGACCCGAAATGCCGGTGGGAAAACCGAGATAGTTCTCGATCTTCGAGCTCGCGCCCGCCTGGCCGCCCGGCGAGCTCGCTTCCAGCACCAGGACGTCGAGCCCTTCCGACGCGCCGTACACGGCCGCCGCCAATCCCGCAGGGCCGGCGCCGAGGATGACCAGGTCGCGGAGATGGCTGCGGTCGATCCCCTGGTTGAAGCCGAGACAGTCGGCGATCTCCTGATTGGTCGGGTTGCGCAGCACCACCTCGCCGCGGCAGATGAGCACGGGAACGTCCTCGGCGCCGATGTGAAATTGATCCAACAGATCCTGGACGCCGGTGTCGCGGTCGAGGTCGATATAAGAATGGGGATGGCCGTTGCGGGTCAGGAACTCGCGGACGCGCAACGTTCCGGAGCAATGGTTCGAGCCGACGACGACGACGTCGCCGAGGCCGTGGGCGATGAGCTCGACGCGGCGGAGGATGAAGGCCCGCATGATGATCTCGCCGAGCTCGCTGTCGGTCTGCACGAGCGCCAGCAGGTTTTCGCGGGCCAGCTCGATGACCTCGCCCGGCTCGATGGCCCGTATGCGGGCGAGCGCACGGCGGCCGGAGAGCATGGTGACCTCGCCGGTGAACTGACCGGGACCCAGCACGCCGATCCGTGTCTCGCCGGTGCCGGAGGGCCGGACGGCCTCGAGCTGGCCGGCCTTGACCAGGAAAAACGGAATCACCGGCTGTCCCGCCTCGATGAGCACCTCGCCTGCCAGGACCGGACGCACGCGTCCGTGCGTCGCGATCCGCTCGCTCTGCGCCGGCGTCAGCGTCGGGAACGTCTGCTCGGCCGGCGAGGCGAGGGTCGGCTGGATCAACGGCGCAGGTTCGGTCATGGGTTCTGTTCCATCGGTGTCAGGTCGCGCGGCGTACCGCTTGGAGAAACCGCAGCCTATAACGAAGAGTGAAGCTTGAGGAGAGTCTTGGGAGCCGTGTTCCGCCAGGCCATGATGAGTGCGTCGTAGAGGATCGCCTCGTCGGCGGCACGAAGCGTCACATAGCTTGCGCCGCGCCTTCCCCAGCCGCTTGGCACCGGTGCGAACACGTCAGGCCGGGCACGGACGAGAACGTCCTGCTGTCCGGCGCGGCCGTCGGGTCCCTTTGAACGGCTAACCGAAAAGACGCCCCGAAGGGGTGGCCATTTGAATAGCCCGGCGGCGCCAGCCCCGGGGACGCGCATCGAGTCCATCCCGAGAGCCCCGACGGGGCGACACGCGGACGCAGGAGATGCCACCCCTTCGGGGTTACCAGGTGTTGATAGGGGCGCCTGTCCCCGGGGCTGGCGCCGCCGGGCTATTCAAATGGCCACCCCTTCGGGGCGTCTCTTCAGGACGGAGAAAGGACGAACGTCGTGCGCTTGAGACTCGCCACCGCTTCCTCGAAGCCTCGCTGCGGCGGCAGCGCGCGGCCTTAAGACCTCAGGATGACTCCGGTCATCCTTGACGCGATCGCGGTCATCCTGAGGATGACGCCGGTCAGGCTGAGGATGACCGCCGTCGACTTGAAGAAAACTTGAGTCATCCTTGACCTGACCCCGGTCATCTT
>Ga0134122_10004628_pt1 | contig 10198 bp, 8 predicted proteins | sample KB302_FD_96461 | JGI IMG/M metagenome (GOLD analysis project Ga0134122, IMG submission 96461) | Terrestrial soil microbial communities without Nitrogen fertilizer from Kellogg Biological Station, Michigan, USA - KB3-0-2 | ecosystem: Environmental > Terrestrial > Soil > Unclassified ... | reverse complement strand
TGTGTCGCACCTGCGCGTCATCGCTGTAAAAAAATAATGCGCTTGCGGTAACGATTGCGTCATTTCGTTGTTCTAAGCTTTTCTTATGGAACGACCAGAGCTCGCATTCACCGCCGTGTTCCTGAAAAGCAGGCACGGCTACATCGGCTTCGTGGAAGAACTTCCCGGGGTCAACTCGCAGGGCCAGACCATCGAAGAGGCGCGCGCCAACCTGCGCCGCCTCGCCGCGGTGGTGTTCGCGGAAGAGCGCACCCAGTCCGCCGAACTGCTCGAGGGCAAGGACGTAATGCGCGAAGAGTTCAGGGTCGCGGTCCCGCGCAGCTGATTTTCCCGCGGCGCAATGTACGCTGCCGCACAGCCATGGCACACCTTCGCTGCTAGCGTATAGACGCGGCGGGCATTCGTGCCGGCCAAGCCAGGGCGCGTCATTCAGGAAGGAAATGCCATGAAACTTTCAAGCCTTTGCCGACCCCTGCTGGCGCTGGCCAGCTTTGCGCTTTTGACGTTCGTCGACCTGGCCGCAGCGGAGCCGCCCCTGCGCGCGACGCGCCTGGGGTATGTCAGCGGGACGGTGAGTTTCTCGCCCGCCGGCGAGCGCGATTGGCTACGGGCGAGGGTCAACCGGCCGCTGACGCGCGGCGACCGCCTGTGGGTTGATGACGGCGCGCGGGCCGAACTACAGTTCGGCGGCGCGGTGATCCGCCTGGGCGCGGGCACCAGCGTGACGCTGCTCAATTTCGACGATCGCATCGCGCAACTGCAGCTCTCGCAGGGCACGCTCAAGCTGCGGGTGCGGCGCATCGGACCGGGCCAGTCGATCGAGGTGAACACCCCCAACCTGGCCTTCGTCGTGACCCGCCCGGGTGAATACCGAATAACCGTGGATGAGGATGGCGACGCGACCGCGGTGAGAGTGCTGAACGGCAGGGCCTATGTTTATGGCGACGGCGCTTCGTATGCGCTCGGCACGCAGCAAGGCTATCGCTTCTACGGCACCGATCTCTCCGACTATGACCGCGTGGCGACACGGCGCGACGACGATCTGGACCGCTGGGCGCGCGATCGCGACAGCTTTTACGACCGTTCGCCTTCTGCGCGCTACGTCTCGCTCGACGTGGTCGGTTACCAGGACCTCGACACCCACGGCACCTGGCGACGCGACCCGGAGTACGGCAACGTGTGGGCGCCGAGGAATGTTTCTTCCGACTGGGCCCCGTTTCGCGACGGTCACTGGAGCTGGGTCGACCCCTGGGGCTGGACCTGGGTGGACGACGCGCCCTGGGGCTATGCCGTGTCCCATTACGGTCGCTGGGCCAACAGAGGGGGCACCTGGGTCTGGGTCCCGGGTCCGCAACGCGAGCAGGCAGTCTATGCACCGGCGCAGGTTGCGTTCGTGGGCGGCCAGAATCTGCGCGGCTCGTCCGCCGGCGTTGCCGTCGCTGCCGCCCTCATCGGCTGGTTTGCGCTGGCACCGCGCGAGGTCTATCAGCCCTCGTATCAGGTGAGCCGCAGCTATTTCGACCGCGTCAACCGCAGCAACGCGGTGGTCGCGCCGGCCAGCGTCACCAACATCTACAACACCTACACCACCAACACGACCACCACCAATGTGACCTACGTCAACCAGCGCGTGAGCGGTGGCGTGGTCGCGGTGCCGGCGCAGGCGTTCACCCAGTCGCAGCCGGTCGCAAAGGCATCAGTTCAGGTATCGAGCGAAGCGGCCGCCAAGGCGCCCGTGGCGAGTGCTGCCCCGGTGGCGCCGGTGCAGCAAAGCGTGCAAGGCGGCGCACCCGCCGCCGGCGCCAAGCCGACGCACCGCGAGCGTCCCGTCGTCGCCCGCACGGCGCCGCCGCCGCCGCCGCCCTCGTTCGCGGCGCAGCAGCCGCAACTGGCCGCCACGCCCGGCCGACCGATCGACGAGGCGAAGCGCAAGGAAATGAAACCCGCCGCAGCAGCCCCGGCGCCCGCCGTCACAGTGGTGACCACGACGCAGGCGCAAGCGCCGACCGCGCCCCCGCCGGCGACGGCTCCGGCTCCAAAGTCACCCGAGCAGCGCAAGTCTGATTCCGCCAAGGCCGATACAGGCAGGCCCGAAGGCGGCAGAGGCGAAGGACGCAGACGGGAAGGCGACAAGGCGGACACGGCAAAGAGCGATGCAGGCAAGGCCGATGCGGCGAAAGCCGACAGCGCCAAAGCTGATGCGGCGAAGGCCGATGCGGCGAAAGCTGAATCCGCGAAGGCCGATGCGGCCAAGGGCGAGGCGGCAAGAAGGGATGCAGCGAAAGCCGACGCCGCGAAGGCAGATGCAGCCAGGGCCGACGCCGCGAAAGCGGATGCAGCCAGGGCCGAGGCACGCAAGGCGGATGCCGCGAAAGTCGATGCTGCCAAAGGCGACGCGATGAAAGCCGAAGCCGCGAAAGCAGCGGCCGCCAGAAACGAAGCAGCACGAGCTGAGGCAGCGAAAGCCGATGCAGCCAGGGCTGAAGCTGCAAGAGCCGAAGCCGCGAAGGCCGAAGCCGCCAGAGCGGCGGCAGCAAAAGCCGATGCAGCACGGGCCGAGGCAGCCAAAGCGCAAGCAGCTCAAGTCGAAGCCGCCAAAGCGCAAGCAGCGCAAGCCGCGGCAGCGAAAGCACAAGCAGCCCAAGCCGAAGCCGCCAAAGCGCAGGCAGCGCAAGCCGCGGCAGCGAAAGCGCAAGCAGCCCAAGCCGAAGCCGCCAAGGCGCAAGCAGCGCAAGCCGCGGCAGCGCAAGCAGCAGCTGAAGCCGCAAAAGCGCAGGCAGCGCAAGCCGCGGCAGCGAAAGCGCAAGCAGCTCAGGCCGAAGCAGCAAGGGTTGAAGCTGCGAAAGCGGCGGCGGCGAAGGCCGAAGCGGCGAAAGCCGACGCAGCGAAAGCCGAAGCTGCAAAGGTGGCGGCAGCAAAAGCCGATGCCGCGAAAGCCGAAGCCGCGAAAGTCGACGCTGCCAAGGCCGGCAAAGGCGAACGGACCAAGGGCGATCTTACCGACGCCGAGAAGGCTGCGCGCAAGGAAGCCCGGGCACTGCGTTCCGAGGCGCAGAAAGCGGAAGACGACAAGAAGTAGATTGAGCGGGAACCGCTATCATCCGGCGGCATGCCGGGTGAATCTCCGCCGATAAGCAGGACCGAGTTGTTCGCCCGGCTGGCCGAGGGCCATGCCGCCGGGATTACCGTAGTTACGCCCAACCGGCGCCTCGCCCAGGTGCTGAAGGCCGAATTCGATGCTTTTCAATCGGGCAAGGGTCTTTCCTCCTGGGAAGATGCCGACATCCTTCCCTACGAGGCGTTTGCCGCGCGCTGCTACGACGATGCGCGCTACATGGAAGGCGGGAGCGGGCTGCCGATGCTGCTCTCGCCGCCGCAGGCGCAGGCGCTGTGGGAGGAGGCGATCCGCGGCTCGCGCTGGCACGGCGCGCTGCTCGACGTGCCGGCCACCGCCGCGCACGCAATGCAGGCCTGGCAGCTAGCGCATGCGTGGCGCATTGCCGGTGCGCTGGAAAAATTCCCGGGCGGCGAGGACGCACAGGCGTTTGCGGCCTGGGCGCGCGCCTACGCGCAGCGCTGCAGGAAAGAGGGCTTCACGGATGCTGCGCTCCTGCCAGACCTGAAAATCGAAGCTAAAAGCCCCAAACTCCTCGTCGCCTACGCCTTCGACATCGTGCCGCCGCAGACGCAGGACCATTTCAAGCGCTTTGAATTGCTGTTCTGCACTCCGAAGAAAAGGCAAGGCAGGGCAGGCAAAGCCTCGTTCGCCTCGCCGCGCGAGGAGCTCGAAAGTGCGGCGCGGTGGGCGCGCGCAAGGCTGGAGCGGGGCGCAAAACACATCGGCATCGTCGTCCCCGAGCTCAATTTGCGCCGGCGCGAGGCGGCGCGGGTGTTCGCGCGCGTCATGGGATCGGCGCTGCCGTTCGAGCTCTCCATCGGCGAACCACTTGCGCAATATCCTCTGCTTGCATTTGCTCTCGATCTCGTCGAATTTTCACAAGGAGAAAAAGCGTACGAAGACGTGAGTCGCATCCTGCGTTCGCCGTTTCTCGGCGGCGCGGAAAAGGAGATGGCGGCGCGCGCGCGGCTCGATGCGCGCCTGCGCCGCCTAGCGGGCGCGGAGGTTTCCCTGCCCAGACTGATTGGCCTGGTGGAGGGATGCCCGCTTCTGCGGCAGCATCTTGAAAAGATCTTCTCACTAAAAGCCGAAAAACAGTCTCCCCACGACTGGGCGCAGCACTACACGTCGCTGCTGGCGGCGGCGGGCTTCCCGGGCGAGCGCACGCTCGATTCGGCCGAATTCCAGGCGCGCGCCAAGTTCAACGAGCTGCTCGGCGATTTCGCCCGCCTGGGTGTTCTCGGTTTGCAGCTTTCTCCGCTACAAGCGATCGCGCATTTGCGCCGGCTCTGCGCCGAAACCCTGTTCCAGCCCGAAGGCGCGCACGCACCGATACAGGTGCTGGGCCTCCTCGAGTCGGCGGGCATCGAGTTCGACGCGCTCTGGGTGAGCGGGCTCACCGACGGCGCCTGGCCGCAGCGCGTGCATCCGGATCCCTTCCTGCCGGTGGCGCTGCAACGCAAGGCCGGGATTCCGGCGGCTTCCGCCGAGGCCTCGCTCGCGCTCGACCGCCAGCGCACCGAGAGCTGGGCCGGCGCGGCGGATGAAGTGGTGTTCTCCTGGCCGCGGCGCGAGGAGGATCGCGAACTCTCGCCGAGCCCTCTCATCGCGCACATTGCGCAGGGCACGGTCGCGTTGCCGCCCATCGCTTCCTATCGGGATCTGATTTTCAAGGACAGAAAGACCGAAACCTTCACCGATGAAACGGCGCCCGCGCTGGCGTTGAAGTCCATCAAGGGCGGCACGCGCGTGCTCGCCGACCAGGCCGCATGCCCGTTCCGCGCCTTCGCGCGCCACCGCCTCGGCGCCGAGGCGCTCGATGCCCCCGAGCCGGGGCTGGATGCGATGCAGCGCGGCCAGCTGCTGCATTCGCTCATGGCAGGCATTTGGGGCGAATTGAAGTGGCAGGGCGAATTGGCTGGAGACGTTTCTTCCGCCATTTCCAGGGCGGCGGAAAATGCGGTTAAAGCGCAAGGCCTAGAAGGGCATTTCGCGGAGCTGGAAAAGCAGCGCCTCATGCGCCTGGCGCTCGAGTGGCTCGACGTCGAAAGGTCCCGTGCTGAATTTGAAGTAGTGCAAATCGAACAAAAAAGGACAATCGAAATCGGTGCGCTTTCGTTCAACGGCCGCATCGACCGCATGGACCGCCTCGCCGACGGCACGCACGCAATCATCGATTACAAGACCGGCAGCCGGGCGACGCCGAACGACTGGATGGGCGAGCGGCCCGATGAACCGCAGCTGCCGCTCTACGCGGTGAGCGCCACGGAGAATCTTTCCGCTGTGGCGTTCGCCAAGCTGCGCACCGGCGACATGAAATTCGCCGGCCTCTCGCTGCAGGAGGGCGCGATTCCGGGCGTGAAGCCCGCCAAGTCCTGGTCGGGCCTGCTGCAGTACTGGAAAACCGAGCTCGAGCGCCTCGCCGCGGGCTACGCCGAGGGGGCCGCGGGCGTCGATCCGAAGAAGGGCCTCGCCACCTGCCGCAACTGCGACCTGCAGCCGCTCTGCCGCGTGCACGAGCGCCTGTCCGCACTTGGCGCGCTTGAAGAATCCACCCCCGCAGAGGATGATTCCTGATGCGCCATAGCGCGTTGTATGCGGCGTTCGACCGCGTGCCGTCTGCGAAGGGCGCATCGATCCACATCGCGCACGCGGTGCGCGCGCTGCATCGCGCCGCGGGCAACACGCTACTTGCCTGCGTCGCCGACGCGCACCTGCCCGAGGCCGAGCGCGAGGGCGGCGTCGAAGTGATGCGCCTGGGCGCCGGCGCGCCCGATCTGGTTGAGCGCGTGCGGCTGTTTCGCCGCTCTCTCGCCTTGCTGCTCGAAGCGCAGCGGGAGTCGCTGCGCGTGTGCCACTTTCGCGATCCCTGGTCCGGCATCCCGGTCCTGGAAGCGCGCGGCCGCGGACGTGCCCGCTTTGCCTCCGTCTATGAAGTCAACGGCCTGCCCTCGATCGAGCTGCCTTATCGCTTCCCGGCGATCGCCGCGCGCACGCTGGAGCGCATCGCGGCGATGGAGCGGCGCTGCCTCGCCGAAGCCGACCACATCCTGACGCCCTCGGCGACGCTCGCGGGGAACCTCGCAGCCATGGGTGTCGCACCCGAGCGCATCACCATGATTCCGAACGGTGCCGATCTGCCGCCGGCTGAACTGCGCCGGCCCAAGGGGGCGCCGAAACGCTACTTTCTTTACTTTGGCGCGCTGCAGCCCTGGCAGGGCGTGGGGGCTGCGATCGCTGCGCTGCCGCGCATCGCCGACCTCGGCATCCCGCTCGTGATCTGCTCTTCGCAGCCGGCCAGGATCGGCCGCGCGCTGCAGGCGCGCGCGCAACGCCTGGGCGTGCAACAGCGCGTGCACTGGCGCCACGAGCTCACGCGCGAAGCGCTCGCGCCCTGGATCGCGCATGCGCTGGCGAGCGTGGCGCCGCTGACCGAGACGGCGCGCAACCTCGAGCAGGGCTGCTGCCCGCTGAAAATTCTCGAATCCATGGCTGCCGGCACGCCGGTGATCGCCTCCGACCTCGCGCCGGTGCGCGAACTGGTGGCGCACGGCGAACATGGCCTGCTGGTGCGCCCGGGCCGGCCCGAACTGCTCGGCCGCGCGATGCGCGCGCTCGCCGACGAACCTGCGGCACGCGCGGCGATGGGACGGCGCGCCCGCGCGCGCATGCGGCGCCACTACACCTGGACAGGCATCGAGCAGCGCCTGGAACGCTGGTACCGCGGGAAAGTACTTGGGCAAAGGGGGAGCGCATGGCCGATATCGCAGGCAGCTACGAGCTGAAGGGCGTTGCACCGGTCGAGGAGTGGAAGAAGCGCATCGCGGGTTTGAGCGCGCAGATCCATGCGCGCGACACCGAGCTGAAGCGAAAACGCTCCGCAATGAAGAAAAAACGCAACATCGCGATGGGCGTTGCCGTTGCGATCGGCGCCGCGATCGGCTTGTGGACCCATCCGGTGGCCGGCATCGTCGTCGCCATCGCCGGCATGATCGGCGCGGCCTTCGCCTTCAAGCCGCCGGCGGCGGATTTCGTCGGCGAAGAGCGCGCGATTTTCGTGCGCGACCTGGTGGCGCTTCTCTCCGACGTCGCGCCAGGCGGCGCGCTCAAGCTCGCCGCCCAGCTCGACGCGCGCCGCGGACTCCCGCCGGCCGAGCTGCCCGGCGGCAGCGACAACGCGATCGTCAGCAAGGAGAAGAAGGAGGACTGGCTCTCGGGCTCGTTTGCGGCGATCCCGGGCCTGCGCCTCGCCTGGCATATCACCGAGTGGCGCACGGTCAAGCTCGCGCGCAAGAAAGTCGTGCGGCGCAAGACCAAGATCAAGGTGAAGGCCAAGTTCGCGCTCGCCACGCGCCTCGCGGTGCGGCTCGACGTGGACCGGACTCTCTTCGCGCTCAAGCCGGTGCAGAATCCGCAGCGCGCGCAGGACGGCGACTCGACGCTCGACGTGCGCGAACGCCCGAGCGGCTGGAGCCTGCGCGCGCGGCGCGACCTGGTGCAGAAAACCCAGCTCTGGACCGCGGACGTGGTCGATAGCCTCGCCACGCTGCGCGAGCAGGGCAAGGCCGAGTACTTCGGCCAACCGGCCGCTTCGCTCATCAACCTCATGAAGCTCTGCGAGGGGCGCCTGCTGCCCGCTGCGGCGCCCGCAAAGGCGGCGTCATGAGCACCTGCGCGACGTACAGCGGAATTCTCTTTTCACGCAAGCCCTGCGGCCAGCCCGGCGTGCTCACCTGCGGGCGCTGCAAGAATCCGGTCTGCAAGCAGCACGTCCGGCCGCAATCGAGCGGCCCGTTCCTCTGCCCGAGCTGCGATGCCTACGCCAACGACGACGACTGGGGCTATTCGAACAACGACCACCGCTGGCATTACCGCGACCGCTCGCACTCCGACAGCGATCTGAGGCCTGCCGCAGCGGGTGCCGCTGGCGCCGCCGCGCATGAACTCGGTGCGGAGGACAAAGAAGGCTTGTCCACCAATGCCGCCGGTGCCTGGCACGGGCCGGATGGTACGGACGGCGCGGATGCCGACGCCAGCGCCGACAGCGCGAGCGACGACGGCGACTTCGATGCGAGTTGAGCCATGGCTTTGAATCTGCGCCTGCTCTGGATCACCGCGCGCTACGCGCCCGGCCGCGGGGGCATGGCGGTGTCCTGCGACCGCGCCGTGCACGCGTTGCGGCGCCGCGGCGCGTGGATCGACCTCGTGCACCTGTCGCGCGCTGCGACCGAAACGAGCTACGCGCTGCGCGAGAACGGCAGCGAGCGCGTGCTGCCTGCGGGTGAGGAAGCGCCGCACCAGCTTGCCGCGCTCTGGCCGCAACTCGCGGAATCCGGCGGCGGCTGGACGCACGTCGTGGCCTTCGGTGGCGCGCTGCCCGCCACCGCGGCCTCGGTCTACGCCGCCTGGCTCGGCCTGCCGCTGGTGGTGCTCCTGCGCGGCAACGACTTTGACACCGGCGTCTACCTGCCCGAGCGCCGCTCCGCGCTCGAGGACGCGCTGCGGCGCGCCACGCGCGTGGGCTGTGTGACTGAGGACCTGCGCCGGCGCGTGCAGCGCCTTTATCCCACGGCGGCGGCGGTATGGACGCCGAACGGCATCGACGCCGCCGACTGGCGCGCGCTGCCCTCGGACCGGGCACGCGCGGCGGCGTTCCGCGCGAAGAAGGTGAAAGCGGGGCGCAAGCTGATCGGTCTATTCGGCGATCTGAAGGCGAAGAAGGGCGTCGAGCTGCTGCTCGATGCGATCGCCGCCTCCGGCCTCGCCTCGTCGCTGCACCTCCTGGTGGTGGGCGCGCTGCCCAGCACCGAGTTGCCGCGCCGGGTGCCCGGCCTCGCAGTGACGAGCGTGCCGCCGATGCCGCGCACCGACCTGATCCCGCAGTTGCTCGCCTGCGATGCGGTGGTGCTGCCGTCGCTCTACGAAGGCTTTCCGAACCTGCTGCTGGAAGCGGCGGCGCTCGGCGTGCCGCTGCTCGCCTCGAACGCGGGCGGCGCGGGTGTGCTGCGCGACGGCGAGCACGGCGCGCTCTTTCGCAGCGGCGATGCGCAGGATTGCCGCCGCGCGCTCGAGCGGATCGTTTCCGCCCGCGCGGGGACCGTTAAGGCCTGGCGTGCCGCCTGCCGGCGCCTTGCCGCCGAATTCACGCTCGAGCGTGAGTGCGATCGCTACCTGGAACTCTTCGCCGGCAGCGCGGTTCCCGTGTCGGCGAAAGTCACACGCCTGAAACGATGATCGCGGTCTACGCCATGGGCGGCGGTCTCGGGCACCTCGCGCGCGCGCGTCGCGTGCTGCAGGCGCTCGGCTGTGCGGGCGCGGATGCCGCGATTCTCAGCGCGTCGCCGCTCGCGCGTGGCCCGGACATCGTGCCCGTGCCGCGCCGCCTTGCGCATTCGCGCACGGAATTCGCGGCGTGGCTGAAGAAAACGTTGCGTGCCCTCGCGCCGACGGCGGTGGTGGTGGATGCGTTTCCGCTCGGCATCCTTGGCGAGCTCGCCGATCCGCACGTGCTGCCCGAGGCGCCGCTCTATCACGTCGCGCGGCTCCTCAGGTGGAACACTTATCGCGAAGCGTTCGCGGGGACGCCGCGCACATACGATGCAATACTTGCCGTAGAAAAACTGGCGAACGCGCACCAGGATTTCCTTGGCTTGCATGCGAAAGCCTTTCGCTCCATCGAATTGCCTGTGCAAAACCAAGGCGTAACGGAAAATCCATTCAAAAGGAACTCCGTTTGGCTGGTCGTACATAGCGGGCCGGCCGCGGAAGTACGCGCCCTGATGGAGTTCGCCCGGAGGAAAGTCAAAGGCACCGCTCCCAATTTCGTCGTCGTCTCGCCGCGCAGCCTCGACCTGCCCGAGGGCGTGGAACGCGTCACGCACGCGCGGCCCTGGGAGCTGTATCCGCATGCGGCGCGCATCGTCACCGCCTGCGGCTTCAATTCCATGCTGGAAACCGGACCATGGCGCGCCAAGCACCTGTACATGCCATTGCAGCGGCGTTTTGACGATCAGGAAATGCGCGCGGAGCGCGCATACAAGGAGGCGCGACGTGCGCGCGGCTAGGCGATGCTAGGCCGAG
>Ga0134122_10004626_pt1 | contig 10199 bp, 10 predicted proteins | sample KB302_FD_96461 | JGI IMG/M metagenome (GOLD analysis project Ga0134122, IMG submission 96461) | Terrestrial soil microbial communities without Nitrogen fertilizer from Kellogg Biological Station, Michigan, USA - KB3-0-2 | ecosystem: Environmental > Terrestrial > Soil > Unclassified ... | reverse complement strand
CGATGCTGATGGAGAACGGCATCCAGTTCGTGCACCCCGCCAACTACCGGCTGCTGGTGATCAAATAACGGCGCGTGCGACGAGACCAAGAGGGCACGAAGACACGAAGACGCACGAAGAGCAGCCGCTGACAGTTGCAGCGCTCTGCTCGGGCCTCGCGGCGCGCCACGGCCAGCGATCGTCCTCCAACCTCGGCAGTGACTCACGCGCCGCGCGGGATCGGTTTTACACTGTGGCGCATGCTCGCACGGCTGCGCCATGCGGCGATCGTCCTCGCGCTCGGCGCCGCGGGCCTCTCCGCGGCGGTGAACGATCGCGACATGGGCGACGGGCTCGCGCGCGTGCGGCTGATCGTCGCGACCCGCGCCGCCAGCGTGTCGGTGACCGTCGCCGGCGCCACCATCGCCAGCTACCTGCCTTCGATCCTCGCCGGCCCGGCGGCGATGACGGTCAGCCGCACCGGCCGCGCGCTGCAGCTGTCGCGCAACACCGCCGGCCAGTCCGCGGAGGTGGTCTTCGACGTCATCCTCGCCGACGCGGTGCCCGGGACCGCGCTGACCTGGAACGTCAGCGCCGACTCGAGCGCCGAGACCTCGATCGAGATCTACGCGATGGCCGATGCCGCCCGCGCGACGCTCGTCGATCGCTTCACCGCCACGTCGACCTCGTCGCAGTTCGTCAGCGCGCCGGAGCTCCTGCCGGCGCCCGCGACCCTCGCCCCCGATCGCTTCCTGCCGCGCATGGTGCTCGCGTTCTACTACCCGTGGTACACCGTCGAGACGTGGCAGAGCAGCCAGCTCGGCGATCGGCCGCTGCCGCGGTACTCGACCGACTCGCAGGCCGATGTCACGCGTCAGGCGGTGCAGGCGCGCGCCACCGGCATCGACGCCTTCGTCGTGTCGTGGCAGGGCCACCAGGGCGGCGCCGGCGCCGGCCCGGGCTTCAACGACCGGCGCATGCAGCTCGCCCTCGAGGCCGGGCGCGCCGCCGGCATCAAGGTCTGCGTCTACACCGAGACCTACGTCGCCAATCCCCACAACGACCCGGCCGCGCCGATCGATCCGCAGACGCTGTTCGAGTGGCTCGCCGATCTCGTCGATCTGTTCGGCAGCCACCCGGCGTACCTGCGTGTCGGCGATCGGCCGGTGATCTTCACCTACGCCGCGTCGCTCCTGCCGCAGCCGCGGTGGGCCGAGGTGATCGCGCGCCTGCGCAGCACCGGCCGCAACCCGTTTCTGATTGGCGATTTCTCGCGATCGACGCTGCTCGACCTCTTCGACGGTGAATATCAGTACACCAACGTCTTCTCGCTCGGCGACACGCTCGTCGACCTCAATCGCACCGAGAGCCTGCGCGTGCGCACCATCAACCTGCTCCGGCCCGGCGAGCGGCGGCGCCTGTGGGTCGCATCGGTGACGCCCGGCTTCGACGACAGCCGGCTCACCGAACGTCCGGTCGCGCATGTCGTCGATCGCGCCGACGGCACCATCTACGACAAGCAGTGGTCGGCGGCGATCGATACCGTCGCCGACTGGGTCGTTGTCACCAGCTGGAACGAGTGGTATGAGAACACCCACATCGAGGCAGGCGAACGCTACGGCCGCGCCTACCTCGATCGCACGCGCGTGTGGGCCGCCGCCTTCAAGCGCGCGGCGAAGGAGCGGCCGACGATCGAACCGTGATCCCGTGACCCGGCGGAACCCCCAGGAGGAGCCCATGTCTCGTCGTTCCCTCGCCGGCGTGTTGATGCTCGCCGCGCTCGTCGCCGCCGCCTGCGACTCGACCTCGCCCACGGCGCCGCAATCGATTCGCGTCTTCGGCAGCACGACGAGCGCCGCGCCGCCGACCGACCGTCCGCCGGCGCAGCCGGTGCCCACCTCGCCCGCGCCCAACCCGCCGGGGCCGCTGCCGCCGACGCCCCCCGCGCCGACGACGCCGGTGCCGCCGAGTCAGCCGGTGCCCATTCCGCCGATCACGCAGCCGCCGGTGGGCCTGCCCGCGCCGAACCCGCCGGTGGCGGTGCCGCTGCCGACGCCGCCCGCTCCGACGCCGCCGGCGCCGAACACGCCCACGCCGGCGGTGCCGCAGCCGCCTCCGGCGCCGAACCCGCGGTGAAACGTCGAGCCGAGTGCTTCATGAGAAATGTGTTCGTCCCGATCGCCATCGTGTTGCTGCTGACGGCGGCGCGCGCGCAAACGCCGCCGGCCGTCGACGCGCTGCCGCGCGCCGCGCCCGCGTCGCTCGGCTTCGCGCCGGAACGCCTGCGCCTCGCGACCGAGATGCTGTCGAAGTTCGTCGCCGACGGGAAGATCGCCGGCGCGGTCGGCGGCGTCGCGCGCAAGGGCAGGCTCGCGTATCTCGAGGCCGCGGGCTTCCAGGACCTCGAGACCCGCGCGCCGATGACGCCGCGATCGCTCTTCCGCATCTACTCGATGACCAAGCCGGTCACCGCGGTCGCGGCGATGATGCTGCAGGAAGAGGGAAAGTTCGCCCTCACCGATCCGGTCTCGAAATATCTGCCGGAGTTGTCGCGCGTCACCGTCTTCGTTTCGGGGGAGAGCGGGCCGACACGCCCCGCGGCGCGCGAGATCACGGTCGAGGATCTGCTGCTGCACACGTCGGGCTTCAACCATCGCACGTCGCATCTCTACGAGCGCGCCGAGGTGCGCTCGCGCGCGATCACGCTGCCGAAGTTCATCGAGAACATCACCCGCGTGCCGCTGATGGAGGATCCGCACACACGCTTCCGCTACAGCGAAGCCACCACCATCGTCGGGCGGCTGGTGGAAATCTGGTCGGGCAAGCCGTTCGAGGTCTTCCTGGAAGAACGGCTGCTGCGCCCGCTGAAGATGGCCGACACCAGCTTCTGGGTGGAGCGCGAACGCCAGCCGCGCCTCACGGGCGTCTACCAGACGACGCCGAACGGGTTGACGCCGCGGGAACTCGAAAGCGTGCCCTTCACCGAGAAGCCGGCGCTGATTGAAGGCGCGGTGGGGCTCGTGTCGACGGTGCCCGATTACCTGCGCTTCAGCCAGATGCTCCTGAACAAGGGCGAGCTCGATGGCGTGCGCGTGCTCAAGGCGGCGACGGTCGAGAAGATGACCGCCAACGGCCTGCCGCCGGCAATGGTGCAGGTGCGCGCCGGCACCGGGTGGGGGCTCGCCAACGTCAATGTCGCACCCGACGGCGAGTACGGCTGGGACGGGACGGCAGGCACGATCTTCTGGGTCGATCCGGCGAAAGAGATGGCCATCGTGCTGATGACGCAGATCGTGCCGCCGAATCCGGATGGGATCCGCCAGCGCTTCAAGACGCTGGTCAAGGAATCCGTCGTCCCCTGATACGATGCGCTGATGCAGAACTCATATATGCGCGTCGCGGCGGCGGGCGCCGCCGCCCTGTGGCTCGCCTCGGGCGTCGCGGCGCAGACGCCGCGCGTGTCGATCTTCGAAGGCGCGACGCTGATTGCCGGCGACGGCAGCGCGCCAATCGAACGCTCCGCGTTCATCGTCGAGAACGACACGATCACGCGCGTTGGCAGGCAGGGTGAAGTGGCCGCGCCGGACGGGGCCACGCGCGTCGACCTGGCGGGCCGCTTCGTGATGCCTGGTCTCATCGACGTGCACACGCACCTCGGCTTCCGCCGCGATGCGAGCTTTACCATCGGCAACTACACACGCGACAACATCGTCGACGAGCTGCGGCAGCTGGCGGCGCTCGGCGTCGTCGGCGTCGCCAGCGCCGGCACCGACCGCGGCTCGATGATGTTCACGATCCGCGACCGCGGCATCGCCAACGGCGCCTTCGTCAAGACCGCCGGCCGCGGCATCGCACCGCCGGATGCCGGGCCGTCGCCGCCGATGCGCGAGGTGCCGTACGGCGTCTCGACCGAGGATGAAGCGCGGCAGGCGGTCCGCGAGCTGGCGGCCGAGAAGGTGGACTTCATCAAGATCTGGGTCGACGATCGCAACGGCACCGTCAAGAAGCTGAGCCCGGCGCTCTCGCGCGCGATCATCGACGAAGCGCACAAGAGCAGGACGCGCGTCTTCGCGCACATCGCGACGCTGGCCGACGCCAAGGAGCTGCTGCGCGCCGGCATCGACGGCTTCATGCACCCGGTGCGCGACCGCGACGTGGACGACGAGTTACTACGGATGCTGAAGGAGCGGCCGCAGGTGTTCTTCGCGCTGACGCTGTTCGCGCCTCTCCTCAACGCGTCCGAGCGGCCGCCGCTGTGGCTGGGCGAGTCGCTGCGGACACGGGTGACGTCGACCGAAGAGGCGGCGCGCCTCCGCGACGTGGTCACCGGCCGCAAGCCTGAGTCGCTCGCGCCCGCGCTGGAGGAGTGGAACCGGATCACGGGGAACGTCCGCAAGCTGCAGGCTGCCGGCGTGAAGCTCGCGCTCGGCACCGACGTCGGCGGCGCCAGCGCCGGCGGGCTGTTCGGGTGGACGGAGCACGTCGAGCTCGAGAACATGGTGCGGGCCGGGCTCACGCCGGCGCAGGCGATCGTCGCCGGCACCAGCACGGCGGCCGCGGTGCTCGGCTTCGACAAGCTCGGGGCGCTCGCCGCCGGCAAGGTCGCCAACTTCATCGTGATTGATCGCAACCCGCTCGACGACATCACGAGAACGCGGCGGATCGTCAACGTCTATCTGCGCGGCAAGCTGGTACCTCGTCCATCTCGTACACCGGCGTCGCAGTAGAGTAGGGCCTCTCACACGTTCGGACAGAGCCACGAGGAACGGCATATGCGCGTCAAGCTGCTGGCATCGTCACTCGCGATGGTCGTGCTCGGAACCCTGGCCGTGTCGTCGCAGACGCGCGGGCCGTCGGGGACCGTCGTCTACGAAGGGGCGCGGCTGATTGTCGGCGACGGCAGCGCGCCGATCGACAACGGCGCATTCGTCGTGCAGAACGGCCGCTTCACCGCGATCGGCAGGCAGGCCGACGTCAAGGCGCCGGCCGGCGCGACGCGCGTCGATCTGGCCGGCAAGACCGTGATGCCGGCGATGATCAACGTCCACGTCCACATCGGCTACGAGGGCTACTCGACGTGGCGCGCCGAGAACTACACGCCCGAAAACGTCCTCGATCACCTGCAGCGCGCGGCGTTCTACGGCACCGCGGTCACGCAGTCGGTCGGCACCAGCCCGACCGAGCAGGCGCTGCAGTTCCAGCGCGACCAGCAGGCGGGCAAGTTCCCGCCGGCGTCGCGCTTCCTCTTCATGCCCGGCATGGCGCCGCCCAACGGCGGCCCCGACGCCGTGCTGCGCGTTGCCACCAACAAGCTGCACGTGATCAACGAGGTCACCAGCGCGCAGGAGGCGCGCGCCGCGGTGCAGAAGATGGCGGCGCAGAAGATCAAGGCCGTGAAGATGTGGGTCGACGATCGCCGCGGCACCTACCCGAAGCTCGCGCCCGAGACGTGGCAGGCGATCATCGACGAGGCGCACAAGCACCAGATGACCGTGCACGCGCACGCGACGACGCTCGAGGATCAGAAAGCGGTGGTCAAGGGCGGCGCCGACGTCGTGGTGCACATGGTGCAGGGCGAGAAGCTGGACGACGAGTACCTGGCGATCCTGAAAGAAAAGAAGCCGTACTGGGCGACGGTGATCGGGCTGGGCGATCCGACCGGCGTCTGCCAGCCGGATCCGTTCTTCGAGGTGGCGCTGCCGCCGAAGGTGATAGCCGACATCCGCGCCATGACCGAGCGCCGACCGCTGGCGCCGAGCTGCGGTCCGCCGTCGCCGAACGCGGCGCGGCGCGAGGAGATCATGGCCTACAACTTCCCGCGGATGATCGCCGCTGGCGCGCGCATCGTGCTCGGCACCGACACCGGCATCCAGCCGGGGCACACCTTCGGCTCCGGCGAGCACGTCGAGCTGGCGCGGTGGGTGAATCTCGGGCTGTCGCCGTCGGATGCGATCGTCGCCGCGACCTCGCGTCCGGCGCAGCTGCTTGGCCTGAAGGACATGGGATCGCTCGCCGCCGGCAAGCGCGCCGACTTCGTCGTCCTCGACGCCAACCCGCTCGACGACATCCTCAACACGCGCAAGATCGCGAGCGTCTACCTGGACGGCGCGAAGTTCGATCGCGAGGCGATGATCGCACGCTGGAAGCGCGCCGCCGAGTCGTCGCAGTAGGGCGTGGTCTCGTCCGGCGAACCGTCGCATCCCCGGCTTTACGGCGAGCTCGCGGCGTGGTGGCCGCTGTTGTCGGATCCGGCCGACTACATCGAGGAAGCCGGCTTCTACCAGCGGCAGCTGCTTGCGGCGTGCGACGGCCCGCTGCGGACGCTCGTCGAGCTCGGCAGCGGCGGCGGCAACAATGCGTCGCATCTCAAGGCGCGCTTCGAGATGGTGCTGGTCGACCGGTCACCTGGGATGCTCGAGGTGAGCCGCGCCCTCAATCCCGAATGCGAGCACGTCGAAGGGGATATGCGGGACGTGCGCCTCGGGCGCCTGTTCGACGGCGTCTTCGTCCACGACGCAATCGTCTACATGACGACGCTCGAGGAGGTGCGGCAGGTGATCGAGACTGCGTGGGCGCACTGCCGTCCCGGCGGCGCGGCGCTGTTCGCGCCCGATCACGTGCGCGAGAACTTCCGCGCCTCGACCGATCACGGCGGGCACGATCTCGGCGGCCGCGGGCTGCGCTACCTGGAATGGGCCTGGGATCCGGATCCCGCCGACGCCACCTACACGGTCGACTACGCGTATCTGCTGCGCGATCGCGACGGCTCGACGCGGGTGGAGTGGGACCGCCACATCGAGGGATTGTTCGCCCGCGCCGACTGGCTGCGGGTCTTGTCGGAAACCGGCTTCCGGCCGAAGATCGTTCCATTCGATCATTCGGAGCTCGAACCAGGGTCCTACGAAATCTTCGTCTGTCAGAAGCCGACCAGGGGCTAGGGACTGGGGGTTGGGGGCCGGCTCGGTTGTAGCGCACCCCTTCAGGGTGCCTCCGGTGTAGCGCACCCCTTCAGGGGTGCCTCCGTTGTAGCGCACCCCTTCAGGGGTGCCTCCGTAAATAATGTTCTGCGGGTTTCTGCGGGTCCTGCGTTGTCCGTCGTGACGAGCGAATGGAGATGGCATCGGTGAAGCACTTGTCGACTGAAGAACTGCACGCCGGGCTGGACGAGATCCGGCGCGCGCCGAAAGACGAAGGCGTGCTGGAGCTGATCGTCCGCCGCCCGCGCAAGGGCGAGCGCGAAGTGCTGCAGGAGGGGCAGCTCGACGTGCACGACGGCCTGGTCGGCGACAGCTGGAAACACCGCGGCAGCTCGCTGTCGGCCGACGGCCGCGCTCACCCCGACATGCAGATCAACGTCATGAGTTCGCGGGTCATCGCGCTGGTCAGCCAGGACAAGTCGCGCTGGCCGCTCGCCGGCGATCAGCTGTTCGTCGACCTCGATTTGAGCGCGGCGAACGTGCCGCCCGGCACGCAGCTGGCGATCGGCTCGGCGGTGATCGAGGTGACCCCCCAGCCGCACACCGGCTGCGGCCAGTTCCTCCAGCGCTTCGGCCTCGACGCGCAGAAGTTCGTCAACTCGCCGGTTGGCCGCGAGCTGCAGCTGCGCGGCATCAACGCGCGCGTGGTCAAGCCGGGCGTGATTCGCGTCGGCGACGCGGCGCGAAAGATCGCCACATCCCGCACCGGCGGCTGACGTGGCCGGCCCGCCGCAGCCGCCGCCGGAAGTCTCTGCGTATTACGACGCGTTCGCTGAAGAAGATCGCCTGGCCAGCGGACCGTCGCAGCTCGAGTTCGAGCGCACGCGCGAGATCCTCGCACGCGTCCTGCCCCCGCCGCCCGCGGCGATCGTCGACGTCGGCGGCGCCGCCGGCGCGTATGCCTTGTGGCTCGCCGCGCAGGGCTACGAGGTGCACCTGGTCGACGCGTCGCCGCGACTGGTCGACGCCGCGCGGCGGCGGAGCGCGGCGCACAGCCGCCCGATTGCTTCGCTGACCGTTGCCGATGCGCGAGCCCTGCCGCAGGCAGATGGATCGGCCGCGGCGGTGCTCGTGCTCGGCCCGCTCTATCACCTGCCGGAGGCGGCCGACCGCCTCGCCGCGCTCCGCGAAGCGCGTCGCATCGTCGCGCCCGGCGGCGTCGTCGCGGTCGCCGCCATCTCGCGCTACGCCTCGGCGCTCGCCGGCATCGTGCAGAAGCTGTCGCTGGATCCGCGCTTCGTCGAGATGCGCAATCGAGCGCTGGCGACCGGCGTTCACCGCAACGACTCGGGCCGGATCGATTACTTCACCACCGCCTACTTCCACCGCCCCGAGGACCTGCGCGCCGAGCTCGAGGCCACCGGCTTCGAGAACGTCCAGGTGCTCGGCGTCGAGGGACCGGGTGAATGGGTCACGAACTTCGAGGCGCGGTGGGCCGACGAGGCGCTGCGCGCCGACTTGCTGGACGTCGCGCGCCGGCTCGAGGCAGAGCCGTCGATCATCGGCATGAGCGCGCACCTGCTTGGCTTGGGATGGAGGTGACTCAGCGACCCAGGCTGCTCTCGATCCGCCGATCCGGGATCAGCCACATCAGCGCGACGGCGACGTAGATCACGTCGGAGATCACCTGGTGCACGAACGCGAGCGGGATGGCGATGATGTACAGCGCGGCCGACAGCTTGCCCTTGACGTCCTTGCCCACCGCCGCCTTCAGCTTCGAATGCGCGCCCTGGTGGTGGATGATGGTCCGTTCGAGGATCAGGAACGCGAGCCCCGACATCAGCAGCACGGCTCCATAGACCGCCGTCGGCAGCGCCTCCCAGTGGTTCTCGCCCATCCAGCCGGTCGTGAACGGCACCAGCGACAGCCAGAAGAGCAGATGATGGTTGGCCCACAGGATCGCGCCGTTGATGCGGTCGACCGTGTGGAGCATGTGATGGTGGTTGTTCCAGTAGATGCCGAGGAAGACGAAGCTGAGGACGTAGGTGAGGAGGGCCGGCATCAGCGGTTCGACCGTTCCCCATCCGGTGCCATGCGGCACCTTCAGCTCGAGCACCATGATCGTGATGAGCACGGCGATCACGCCGTCGCTGAACGCTTCGAGCCGGTTTTTACTCATGGCTCACTATAATCGCCGCGGGATCACCCATTGGAGGAGTCGGTGAGATTCGTCGTCTTTGCACTGCTGCTCGTCTCGAACGTTGCCCTGAGCGAGCGAGAGCGAGGGCCTGCCCTGAGCAGATGTTTCCTCCTCTACGAAACCGGCAAAGGCGAAGTGCGCCGCCGTCCGGCCGACCTCTGCGCCACGCGGCTGCTGCCCGCGTCCACCTTCAAGATCCCGCACGCGCTCGCGGCGCTCGACGCCGGCGTGGTTTCGGGTGCCGATGAGGTGATCAAGTACGACGGCGCGCCGACGACGATGGAGGCGTGGCGGCACGACCACACGCTGCAGACGGCGATGCGCGATTCGGTGGTCTGGTACTTCCAGCGCCTCGCGCAACGTCTCGGGATGGAGCGCGAGCGCGCCTACTTGCGCAAGTTCGACTACGGCAACGCCGATCCGTCGAGCGGGCTCACCACCTTCTGGTTGGGCGGTTCGCTGCAGATTTCGCCCGAAGAACAGCTGCTCTTTATGCGCCGTTTATTTCGCGACGAGCTTCCGGCAAGCCCTTCTGCGATGCGGACCGCCCGCCAGCTGATTGTGCAGCCGCAGGGGGTCGTCGTGAACGCGACCGGCCGCCATCCCTTCGTGGCGCCATGGCCCGCGAACACGACGGTGAGTGCAAAAACGGGAAGCGGCACCGATCGTGGCGGCCAATCGGTCCGCTGGCTCGTCGGGCACGTGGCGCGACGCGGCCGCAGCTGGATCTTCGTCAGCTGCGTCGCTGGCGGCGACGACACGCCCGCGCTGGCGGCAGTTGATCAGGCGGCTGCGGCCTTGCAGGAAGAGGGCGTGCTTCGGTAGCCCTCGCCCCCTTTTTGGCCTTTGCAGCGTTATCCATCGCCGTGGATCGGTGCGCGCCACCTGTCGTCTTCCTTAGAGAAACCTGTTGATCCCCAAACCAGCCGGATGTTAAATCGCGGCATTCATACCGTTCGACGCCGCTCTGTTCCGACCCTCGTCTAACCCAGGTTTCGGAGGAGGTCGCAGATGCGCAGGCTCCTTGTTGGTTTGTTCGTAGGTGTGGTTTTGAGCGTAGCGGCCGCGCCGCTGCGCGCGCAGCAGGGCACATCGGAGATCGG
>Ga0134122_10004625_pt1 | contig 10203 bp, 7 predicted proteins | sample KB302_FD_96461 | JGI IMG/M metagenome (GOLD analysis project Ga0134122, IMG submission 96461) | Terrestrial soil microbial communities without Nitrogen fertilizer from Kellogg Biological Station, Michigan, USA - KB3-0-2 | ecosystem: Environmental > Terrestrial > Soil > Unclassified ... | reverse complement strand
GGCCACGGCTCCTTTTTCAAATCCGGCACTGCGAATCATATCGTCGGCGCCATCACCGGAGTCTTCACCTTTACGCCATTTTATCATTGGCGTTGGGAACACGCGATCCATCATTCAAGCTCAGGCGACCTTGATCGCCGCGGCACCGGCGACATCTGGACGCTCACCGTGCAGGAATACCTGGAGTCCTCGCGCTGGAAACGGTTCGCATACCGGCTGGCGCGAAACCCGGTCGTCCTGTTCGTGATTGCGCCGCTCTTTATTTTCGTGATCAAACAAAGATTTCCCAAGGATGAAGCAAACCGGCGTGAGCGCCATTCGGTGTATTGGACGAATCTGGCGATTTTCGGCCTGGCCGCGGGGCTCAGTTGGATTTTCGGCGTCAAAGCGTTTCTGGCGATTCAATTGACCGTGATGGCGGTGGGCGGATCGGCCGGGGTGTGGCTGTTCTATGTGCAGCACCAGTTCGAAGGAGTTTACTGGGAACGGGGCCACGAATGGGATTACACCATGGCCGCGCTCAAAGGGAGCTCGTTTTACAAATTGCCAAAAATCCTGCAATGGTTTTCAGGGAACATCGGATTCCATCACATCCATCATCTGAGCTCGCGGATTCCCAACTATCACCTTGAGAAATGCCACGAAGCCGAGCCGTTGTTTCGCAACGTGAAACCGGTCACGCTGCTCTCCAGTTTGAAATCGCTTACCTTCCGCCTTTGGGACGAGCAGCGGCGCAAGCTGGTGGGTTACGGACATCTCCGGACTCTTCGAAGACAGGAAGCGGAAACTTCACGACGCTGAACTGAGCGTTCGATCCCAGGATTTGAATTCTTCGCGGGCGGGCTTCTTTTCCGGCACGGAACCTTGCTGGAGGATCAGACAAAAAACAGAACGGCCGGACTTTCGTCCGGCCGCTCCATTAGCAATGAGAAACAAATCTTCTTAGAACTGCCTGCCATCGGGTGCGGCGCTGCAGATTGACGCCTTACTTCACACACGGAACCCTGCACTTCTGCATCCCAACGACGGGTGCACGATACCCTATACAGCGTCCCCAGCCAGTCACCAGAACTGGTGACAAGGTTGCATTATTCCAACCTCCATGATCTGAGTGGGTTACACGGTTGGCTGGCCGAACGGGATTGAATTCGAGGACGCGCTGAAGAAAACCACCGCCGAGTTCAACGACGGCTCAGAAATAATCAGCGGCGATCCAAGCTGCGTTCGTAGAATTGTTTCCTGTTCACGTAAATAATCATGTTCGTTATGGCTAAATTGCCATCAACACGAGCCTCCCAAGGAACGCAAAGCTGGCTAAACAAGACTGCCAGTCCCTGTTTATCCACGTCGTTTAATTGGTGATTGGAAATCACCAGAACTCCGTCTGTAGGTCTTTCAAAACCTGGCCATCTTATAGAAGCATTCGTGGATATTTTAAGTGGGGAACCTTGGATTGCAGCGGTTATCTCCTCCACGATATAAGAAGACGGCGGCGATAATCCTCCCAATAATACGTTCCTGGGATTTACCTGCTTCAGATAACTTTTCACCGTTCTCAACGAATTGCTATCCAGTTTACAATAGACTGGAGCAATCATTTGCGCGATGCGATTTGCCTCTTTGAGGGCCTCCAATTCCTTTTTTTGTTCCTCCAATAACTTTTGCGCAACCGGATCGGTGCTGGAAATTTCCAACCGACTTGTTCTGGCATTGCGCGCTTCTGCGAGTTGATCCCTTAAGCTTCGACCTTCTGTTTCTAATTTGCTTTTTTCTATTTGTAGATTTTCCACCTTATTGGACATGACTTTTATGTCTCTCCGTAAGGTGGATTGAACAAGCTTTTGTGATTCGAGATCACGATTTGCCTGAACTAATTCCAAGCTTTTTGAGGCATTCATTTTCAACGGCGAGACATAGAGAAAGTGTGCTAAGAATATAAACAGCCCGACAAAAAATAACCCCAATAGCCCAACCAAAGCTTCCTTCAATTGAATCTTCAGCGCCTCCCCTCCAAACCAGAACCGATTAAATATGATAGCGAGAATCGCTGCGATAATCGCGAAGAGGACCGTGAGGGGAGCGTTTCCGGTCGCCAGCGTAATGCAGTCGACAAATGCGCTACTAAAATCCTCTCCCCAATACGCAGACGGTCCAAAAATGAGGGGGACAAAAATGCAAAATGCCCCGGTGCCCAACGCGATAAGACATACCGGAAGAGGCTTTCTCCAAAACGGCTTAGGGTCCATACCTTTCTCCACTGTTGATGGTGTTGATAGTTCCCGTCAAGCGTTGGGTTTGTCATGGATATAACCCGGCCTTCCCGGGTCTGAAGAAATCGCAAGAACAGGCGAAGGGTTTCGGCTTACCGCCGAAGGAACTTCGCTACCGCTTCTGTCCGCGTGCGGACCTGGAGTTTTTCGTAGATGCGCCGGATGTAGGTGTGAACGGTTTCGTAACTGATGCCCAGCTTCTCGGCGATCTCCTTGTAGAGAAATCCCTGGCTCAGGCAATCCAGCACCTCCTGTTCGCGTTGTGAGAGGTTTCCGGCGGGGACGGAGGAGTCCCCGGTTTTCTGGAACGACTGCACGACTTTTCGGGCGATATGAGTCGTCATCGGGGAACCGCCCTTGTTCACGTCGCGGATGGCTTCGAGCAATTCGGCGCTTTGGGTCCGCTTGAGCAGATAGCCGGACGCCCCCGCCGCCAGCGCGTTGAAAATATTCTCGGTGTCTTCGTAAACCGTGAGCATGACCACCTGAATGTCCGGGGCGACTTGTTTCAAACGCCGGACACATTCCACGCCATTCATCCCGGGCAGATTGATGTCCATCAACACAACGTTCGGGCGCTCCCGGGGCAGGGCTTCAAGGGCGGCCTCGGCGTTTGCAAACTGGCTCAGGCACTGGAACCCATCGGCGCGGCTGATGACGCGCGCCAGAGTGCCGCGCAACTGATCGTTGTCTTCCACGATGGAAACGGTGATTGCCATGATTTTACCCGGCGTTACCCAGGGGCGCGGCGAGCCGGACGATCGTTCCGCCTTCAGGGCCCGGGCCGATGGAGAAGCCGCCGCCGATATCTTCCATGCGCTTGCGCATGTTCAGCAATCCATTTCGCCCGGTCGCCTGGTTCATTCCAGCCGGGCCACGCCCATCATCCTCGATCACCAGTTCAAAACGTCCGGGCTCCAGTTTCAGCCGGAGCCAGACCGAAGAAGCCTGCGCGTGCCGCGCCACATTGGTTACGGCTTCCTTGGAGGCGAGGAAGACATTATGCCTGACTTCCGGAGAAATGCGCGCCTCGGGCAACCGGGCGGGCACATCGAGCCGGAAACGCAGCCCCGCCACGGCGAGGTATTCCTGCGCATACTTGCACACGTAAGTTATCAAACCGTCCAGCGTGTCGTTCGAGGGATTGACGGTCCAGACAATCTCGTCGAGCGCTCGAGTGGTCTCCCGCGCCGTCTGGGAAATCTGCTGAGCGTGGGCCTCGACGTCCGGCGAGCCCTTGTCGCTTTGCACGAGTTCGCCCAGCAGGGAAACCTGCGTGAGGTTGGCGCCGAGTTGATCGTGGATATCCCGCGCGATGCGCGCCCGCTCCTTCTCGATCGCCTCCCGTTGACGCAGACTCTCGAGTTGCCGGTGCAGTTTCTGGGTGGAGAGGTAGCTGACGACGCCAATGAATGCCCCAAGAAGAAGCGTGGCGCTGGCGCAGAGAAACCACCACGTCCGCCAGAACGCCGTCTGCACGACGATGTCCAGGCCGGTGCCGGTCAAATTCCATACCCCGTCTTCGTTGCAGGCCGTCACCTCGAATCGGTAATGCCCCGGCGGCAGTCTGGGGTAACGCGCCACGCGGGTGTTGCCCGCTTCGACCCAATCGGTTTCATGCTCTTTCAGCCGATACTTGAAGCGAGCCCGGTCAGGGGCGACGAGATTCAGACTGGCAAAATGAATCTCCAGGTGCTCTTTCCGCGGCGGGACGATCACGGTTTGCGACGTTGAACGCAGGCGATTCGTGTTCTGCAACTGACCGTCAACCAGGACAGCCTCGATGGACACCGGCGGCGGATTGGTGTTCGGGTTGAGTTGCGCCGGGTTGACCGAGACCAATCCTTTGATGGTGGGGAACCAAAGCCTGCCGTCCGGAGTGCGCCAGGCTCCGGGCTGGGACCCCACAGAGCATTCACGCGTCGGCAGGCCGTCCGGTCGGCCGTAGGCGCGGCAAGGGATGAACGTGTTCGCCGCCTTGGCGAAGTCATTCAGCGCCCTCTTGGGCACGCGCATCAAACCGGCGTTTGATCCGATCCACAAATAGCCCTGGTCATCTTCAATCAGGTAGCCAAGGCTGTCGCTGACCAGGCCTTCTCGAGTCGTGTAACGGGTCCATTTGCTTCCGTCAAACCGGCCCAATCCTCCTCCGCGAGTGCCAACCCAAAGAATCCCCTCGCGATCGACGAACAGGGACGAGATGTCCTCGCCGGGAACGCCGTCCGCCTTGTGAAACGTAACGAACTTGCCATCGCGCAAGCGGTTCAATCCGCCACCCCGAGTCCCGATCCAGACGTTGCCATCCTGATCATCGGCGATGGCCTGCACTTCCTCCGTGGACAACCCGTCGCGAGCGGTCAGCACGCTCCACCCTCGTTCATTCCGGCGCGCCACACCTCCCTGGGTCCCGACCCACAACTCTCCGCCGCGATCTTCATGTATGGCCAGCACGCCCCGGTAAATGGTCTTGAGCGCGGTCACGCGCTGGAACCTGCCATTTTGCAACTCGAACAATCCCGCCAACGTTCCGGCCAAAACCCGCTGGTTCCGGTCCGCGTGGATCGCCAGGACCGATGAGTTCGTCAGTCCTTCGTTCGGACCGAATCGCCGCAGGTCGCCTTCTTTCAGGAACGCGGCGCCGCTGGCGTTTTCGCCGATGGCGTTGAAACCCAGCCATAACCCTCCACGCCCGTCGCCGCAGACCGATTGAACGACGAGGTTCCGGGTCTCTTCGACGACGTCGAAATACTGTTGCTTGACGCGATTCAGGCCGCCTCCATCCGTTCCGACCCAAAGAGTGCCCTCACGATCGACAAGCAGGGAGAGGATGTAATTGTTCGACAATCCTTCCTTTGAAGTGAGAGGCGTGGCCTTGCCACTGGAGTCATACCAGAACACTCCTGCGCCAAGGGTTCCGACCAAGAGATTTCCATCCTGATCCTCGCAGGCCGCAGAAACCGAGGCGCGGTTCCAGGGATACGAACCAAGGTCGCGTTCGGGGCGATCTGCCGTCCACTTCTGCACGTGCCCGTCCGCCAGCCGCCAATATCCTCCGCGAGGACTGCTGGCGAGAAAATCGAGTTTTCGCACGGGTACTTCCCGCGTCACGGGGAGATCCAACGATGCGTCGGCCGCCAGCGGTGCGATGGCGCATTGGCGTCGGTCGGTGCCTATCCAAACGGGACCGCCGGTCTCGGCGACGATCACGCGGCAGGCGCTCGGACCCTCCCAGCCGAAAAGGAAAGTTGCGAAGCGGCCGTTCCAATAGCGCCAGAGTTCCCCGTTTGCGCTGTAGAGCCACACCGCGCCGTTCGAGTCCTCACATGCCGCGGACAGACGTCGCTCCTGGCCTTGTCCGATTTGGGGGGCGCTTGTGACCCGGCCATCTTTGATCAATGCCACGCCGGCGTTCTCGGTGCCCACCCAGAGATCGCCGTGAGAATCCTCGAACAGCTTTACGATCCGGCTGCTGTTCAACTCCGGTGTGTTGTTCTGATCAAATACCGTGAATCGAAATCCATCGAAGCGAACAAGACCGTTGAGAGTCCCCAGCCACAGGTATCCGTCCCGCGTTTGAGTCATCGTGATCACCGAGTTTTGCGGCAACCCGTCGTCTGTCTCCCAGACGTCGATGGTGTAACGCGAGCCCGCCCGAAGAAAATTGTTTGGCGCGGCCGTGGCTTCGGTGGGAAAGCAACAGAGCGCGAGCCACGCGCTTGCGAGAGTCCAGTAGCGAATCGGCATACCCAGTCGTTACTTGCTGGCCGGCGCCCGTGCGAAGACAATTCGCGCAAGGGCGCCTGACCCAGCTTGACCGGATCGGCAAGTCGAAGCAAGGCGACTCCGCTCCTCTAGAGAATCGCACCTGCTACCACGGGCGCAGACTCAACCGCGCGGAATCCGCCAAGGGAACGAACGCCAAGACTCGGACGAATCAACTCGGCTTCCACGGGGCGCGGTAAGCGCGGCCCAGCAGTTTGCTCGCTCCGTCGTCGCCGACAATGACTTCCTTGTTCGCGTCCCACTTGATCTTGCGGCCGACGAGCATGGCGATGAGGCCCAGGTGCCCAGGAATGGCGGAATGATGCGCCACTTCGACCGGAGCAACGGGTGGCTGGCGTGACTTCACGGAGTCGAGGAAGTTGCGCCAGTGGCCGCCTTTCGTGAAAGGCAGTTTCACCTTGCGTTTGTCCTCGGGGAGATTGCGGGAATCCTCCCATTCCTTGTGGGAGGATTCGAATGCGTTGCCGCGATTCACCCAGACCCAGCCGTCCGTGCCGATCCATTTCGTGCCGCTGCGAATGTCGTCGTGACCGCCGGCGATGATCATCGTGATATCGTCCGGATACTTCGCGGTGATGCGGTATTTCGTGCAGGTATTCCAAAGGGCTTTGGGATCGGGAAATTCGCCCTGACCTTCGATTTCCAGCGGACCGATCCTGTCGTCGTTGCCCAGCCCCCAGTGGCCGATATCGCAGTGATGACCGATCCAGTCCAGCAACTGGCCACCGCCGGTGTTGTAGTTCCAGCGCCAGTTCATGTGCACACGAGCCTGGATGTAAGGCTCCATTTGGGACGGGCCAATCCAGGTTGGGAAATCGAGTTCGGGCGGCGGATCGCTCACGGCGAGTTCCCAGGCTTTGCTGCCCGGCAGGACCTTCGCCAGATTGTCCACTTTCTCCGGGAGTTGCGCCAGTTTTTGCAGCAGGGGCTTCGCCGTGCCGGGGAAATCGTTGTGGCCGCTGGGCAAACCGACTTCCACACGGGTGACTTTTCCAATCAGGCCGTTACGGACGATCTCCGCAGCGTAGTGGAAGTGCCGTTCCGAGCGCTGCCATGAACCGGTCTGCCACATGCGCTTGTTGGCCTGAACAGCTTTCACGATGGCTTGCTGCTCGGCGATGGTACGGGCAAGCGGCTTCTCCCCATAAATGTCCTTCTTGTTCCTCGCCGCCTCCACGGCGATAAGCGCGTGCCAGTGGTCCGGCACCGCCAGCATCACGGCGTCAATGTCGGTGCGAGCCATCATCTCCCGGTAATCGTGATAGGTTTTGCAGTCCTTGTTTTTATAGTGGCCGTTGATGGCGTTCACGGACGCCTCCAGGTGTTTCTTGTCGATGTTGCAGGTGGCGACGACCTGACAGTCGGACTCCCGCATGAAGTTCCCGGTGTTGCCCGGGCCTTGCATGCCCCAGCCAACCACGCCCATGGTGATTCGCTCCGATGGCGCCGGACGACCGTCCGCCCCGCGGGCGCTGGCAGGGATGATCGTGGGCACGGCGATGGCCGCTGCCGTAGTCGTGATAAAGCGGCGGCGGGAAATTCTGACGGATGAATTGGAAGGTTTCATAGCCGCAACGTTGCCCCATCGGCCGGTGCCGTGCGAGCAGAAAAAGCACGGCCTCCGGTCCCTTTGCGAATGCCCGGGCCGTTCGCGCACTTCGGAGCGTTGACACGCAATTTTTAAAAATGTATGCGTTAGACCGAGGGCAAAGATATGCTGGACGCGCATTTTGACAGGGATCGCCGACGCTCCCCGCACGCGAGGAAAACCGCTCCGCTTCCGCGTCACCTCCGAAACCGCGCGTTCACTTTGATCGAACTCCTGGTCGTCATCGCGATCATCGCAATCCTTGCGGGACTTCTTCTCCCGGCGCTGGCGAAGGCCAAGGCCAAAGCCCAGGCCCTGAGTTGCATGAACAACGGACGGCAGATTCTCCTCGGCTGGCTGATGTACGCGGATGACCACACCGGCATGCTCGCCAATGCCTTCGATACGTCGGTGGGCGGGTGGCTGGACGGCTGGCTGAATTACAGCGGGGCGGCCGATAACACGAACACCGATCTGTTGCGAAAAGGTCTGTTGAGTCCGTATCTTCAGAACGTCGCGGTTTACAAATGTCCGGCCGACAAAAGCCTGAATTTCGGCACGCGCGGCACGCCGCGCGTCCGCAACATTTCCATGAACCAGATGTTCCGGACGTGGAGCGATGGCTGGTCGCCTTCGCCGCCCTGGAGAATCTTTACAAAGTCCGGAGACATAATTGATCCCAGCCCCAGTGGACTGTGGGTAATCATAGACGAGAATCCGGACAGCGTGAACGACGCGGCTTTTGCGGTGAGAATGAGCCCTCCGTGGCCAACCACATTTTGGCAGGACGGTCCCGCCAACTATCACGGCGGCGGATGCGGATTCAGTTTTGCCGATGGACATTCCGAGATCAAAAAGTGGAAGGACGGTCGCACCCTTGCCCTGAGGACGACTTACAAAAGCTCATTTCCATATTCGGTCCTCCAGACGCAGAACAAGGACATCCTCTGGGTTCAGGAACGAACCACCGCCAGGAAGTAAGCGCTCGAGCGTTTGCCCGGATCAGACGATCGCCTTCAGTCCTTTTCGTCCACGTGAAACTTGTGCAGAACGCGGTGAAACACCGGGGCCAGAGCGATGGTCATTGTCGTAATGAACACGAGCCCGCTGAACAGCGCGTAGGCGGTGGCGAAGAGTTTTGCGCCGTTGCCGCGCAGCGGGTCCACCGGCCCCATGCCGGTCAAGATCATGGATGCGTTCAGCAGCGCGTCAATCCAGGGAAGACCAGCGAGATAATGATAACCAACCACGCCGATCACCAGGGCCATCGACAGAATCAAAAAGGCAACCGCGAGTGATTTGACGAGGCGCCGGATGAATCTCGCCCGGGGAATGAGCTTCTGCCTTCGTGATTCAAACATGGTTGAGCGGGTTGCTGGAGGTTGAACCCCGGGCGAGTCGCCGCGCAAGTTGATTTTGATCGAAGGAATGACGTGGAATGAAGGCGAGATCGCGCAGCCCACAGGTGAACGAACGGAAAACCCGCTCACGCCGTCAGGTTCGTGCGCTGGCACGCCAGCAGGGATTTCGGGGCTTCCAGTCCTGTGCGACTGCGAGTTTTGAAAATGCGTTAGCCGACGCGGGCAGCTTCCGCGGATTGCTTCGCCTCCTCCAGCACCAACCAGCGACCTTTGATCCCTTTGACCAATCCCGCCAATTCCTCGAAAGTTCCGGGCTTCACAAAATAGCAGTTTGCTCCCAGTTCGTGTGCCTTGTTCATGTCCGAAAAATGATCCGAGGCGGTCAGCACCACCACAATCAACCCGGCCAGATGCGGCTGCTCCCGAATCCACTCAAGCACTTCAAAGCCGGAAAGCTTCGGCAACCTGAGATCGAGCAGCATCAGGAACGGGACCGGATAGCGGGCGCGATCAACGTAGTCGCCTTCCCCGGAAAGATACCGGATGGCGTCCTCGCCGTCTCTGACCTCAAACAGGGGATTGGCGATGCGGGCGTGGTCAAACGCGCGGCGCAGCAACAAGGCGTCCTTCTCGTCATCCTCCACCAGAAGAATGGCGGAGTCGCGATTTGTCACCGTATCAAAACGACCTTCGGAACGCATAATGATTCAGACACGCGATGATTTTGAGACGTTCAACCGCGGCCGGATTTTTTTACGCTCGACTCGCTCACGAAAATTTTGCGTGAGAAATTTGTTTCGATTTCGGCGCCGGTTTTGGATCCTGCGATTCCGGTCGCATCGAATAACGCCGATCGCTTCACTGATTCGCAAACAGCGTCGAGCGCGAGCAAGTTTTGGGATCGCAATCGGGACCGTTCGGAATTAAAGACAGGGCAACTCAATGAATTCCACGGTTCCTGTCCGCCTGATGCTCGCTTCCGCTCTCTCGCTTTCGATCGGTTGGGGTATCCGGGGGAATTTCGGACACGAAACCGGAGCCATGATTCCCGGCGCGCTGGCGGCAATCGCTGCGGTGTCGCTTTCGGGTCGCGAGGATTGGCTGCAACGCGTCGGTTTCTTCGCGTTCTTCGGCGCATTGGGGTGGTCCTTCGGCGGGAGCATCTCTTACATGCAGGTTATCGGCTACACACATTCGGGAG
>Ga0134122_10004622_pt1 | contig 10205 bp, 9 predicted proteins | sample KB302_FD_96461 | JGI IMG/M metagenome (GOLD analysis project Ga0134122, IMG submission 96461) | Terrestrial soil microbial communities without Nitrogen fertilizer from Kellogg Biological Station, Michigan, USA - KB3-0-2 | ecosystem: Environmental > Terrestrial > Soil > Unclassified ... | reverse complement strand
GTCCGCCGGCGAGTAGCGGCCGAAGGGCTCGAGGATGTTCTTGGCGAAGAACCAGGTGGTGTGGCCGAGGTTCCACCACGGCGGGCTCACGTCCGGCATCGACTGGATGCGGTAGTCCTCCGGATGCAGGGGACGGCAGAGATCGACGCTCAGGGAACGGGTTGCACGATAGCGGTCCAGAAGCTCGTCGCGGTTCACGGCACCTCCTTCGCGCGACATTGTATCCGCGGCGAGGACGGCCCGTCGTAGAGGTACGACGCTCCGTCGTCCCAGTACGGCGGTTCGTGTAGCGGTACGACGCTCCGTCGTAGAGGTACGACGGCTCGTGTAGCGGTACGACGGTTCGTCGTAGAGGTACGACGGTCCGTTTAGAGCTACGACGCTCCGTCGTAGAGGTACGACGGCTCGTGTAGCGGTACGACGGTTCGTCGTCGCTGTACGACGGTCTGTGTAGAGCTACGACGCTCCGTCGTAGAGGTACGACGGTTCGTGTAGCGGTACGACGGTTCGTCGTAGAGGTACGACGGTCCGTTTAGAGCTACGACAGTCCGTCGTAGAGGTACGACGGTTCGTGTAGAGGTACGACGGTCCGTCGTAACGGTACGACAGATTGTCGTAGCGGTACAGAAGTCATCGTCGCAGTACGACAGCTTGTCGTAGAGGTACGACGGTCCGTCGTAGAGGTACGACGGTTTGCTTTCCGGGGATACGGCTCGTCCATAAGGCCGTCGAATTCGGCTAGCATGGGGAGGTGTCACTCCTCGATACTCCCCTCACCCGGCAGCTCGGCATCGAGGTGCCGCTGATCTGCGGCGCCATGTACCCGTGCAGCAACCCCGAGCTGGTGGCGGCGGTCTCCGAGGCTGGCGGAATCGGGGTCCTCCAGCCGCTCTCCATGGTCTACGTCCACGGCCATGCGTTCGGCGAAGGTCTGAAGCTCATCCGCAGCCTCACCGCCAGGCCGGTGGGGATGAACGTCATCGTCGAGCGCTCCTCCAAGGTCTACGAGGAACGGATGCAGCGGTTCGTCGACGAAGCGATCGAAGGGGGAATCCGCTTCTTCGTCACCTCCCTGGGCAACCCTCGGTGGGTGGTGGAGAAGGCCCATTCGGCGGGAGGATTCGTCTATCACGACGCCACCGATCGCAAGTGGGCGCTCAAGGGGCTGGAGTCTGGGGTGGACGGCCTGATCGCGGTCAACGACCGCGCCGGTGGGCACGCCGGCCCGAAGAGCGCCGAGACGCTGATCGCGGAGCTCGGAGATCTTGGCGTTCCGGTGGTCTGCGCGGGCGGCATCGGCGATGCGGATGACTTCGTCCGCGCCTTGAGACTTGGCTACGCGGGAGTCCAGATGGGCACCCGGTTCATCGCCACCACCGAGTGCACCGCCCATCCCGACTACAAGAAGGCGATCGTCGATGCCGATGAGGCCGACATCGTGCTGACGGAGCGGCTCACCGGCGTCCCCGTCGCGGTGATCCGAACTCCCTACATCGAAAAGGCCGGCAGCAAGGCCGGGCCCATCGCCCGCTGGATGCTGCGCGGGCGCAAGACCAAGCATTGGATGCGCACGATTTACGCCCTGCAGTCCATCTGGAAGCTGAAGCGATCCTCTTTGCGGTCCTTTTCCTACCGGGATTACCTCCAGGCCGGCAAGAGCGTGGCCGGCATCGAGGCGATCGAGCCGGCGGGAGAGATCGTGCGGCGGTTCCGGGAGGCGGCGCCGGAAGTGGTTCCGTGCGCGTTGTAGACTGCCATGGATGCTGTCAGTGATTGTCTGCGCCGTCTTCGCCGTCCTTGCCTCCCCCCAGACAACCGCCGCCGACCTTTTCATCGACCGTGCCGCCGAGTGGGGGCTCACCTTCACCTATTCGACGGGGCAGAGCGGCGAATTCTATTTTCCGGAGATCATGGGCGGCGGAGCGGCCCTGTTCGACTACGACGGCGATGGCGATCTGGACGTCTTCCTGGTTCAGGGGCATCCGCTGAAGCCTGGCTCGCCCGTTCCCGGTCCGGCGGCGTGGGGCCGGCTGTTCCGTAACGATCTGATCACTCCTAAAGGCAAGAATCTCATCCCCCGGTTCGTGGACGTAACCGAGGCGAGCGGCATCCGCGCCGCGGGATACGGCATGGGAGCGGCCACCGGCGACTACGACAACGACGGCCGGCCGGATCTCTATCTCGCCAATTTCGGCTCCAACCAGCTCTGGCACAACAACGGCGACGGCACGTTCACCGACGTGACGGTCAAGGCCGGAGCCGACGATCCGCGCTGGAGCACCGGCGCCGCCTTTGCGGACCTCGACCGCGACGGATGGCTCGATCTCGTGGTCCTCAACTACGTGGACTACAGCGTGGAGAACAACGTCCGCTGCTTCGCGGCGAGCACCCGGCGTGACTACTGCGGACCCAGCACCTTCAGCCCGGTGACCAGCCGGCTGCTGCGCAATCGGGGAAACGGAACCTTCGAGGACGTAGCGCTGCGCTCCGGCATCGGCCGCAAGCCCGGCCCGAGCCTCGGCCTCGTGGCGGACGACCTGGACGGCGACGGCTGGCTGGATCTTTTCGTCGCCAACGACGGCGCCGCCAATTTCCTGTGGATCAACCAGCGGGACTTCACCTTCCGCGAGGACGGGCTGCTCGCCGGCGTGGCTCTCAACACCGCCGGCCGGCCCGAAGCGGGGATGGGTATCGCCGCCGGCGACGCGGACGGCGACGGCGACGACGACCTCTTCCTCACCCACCTGACGGCGGAGACCAACACGCTCTATGTCAACCAGGGCGGCGGCCAGTTCGAGGACGCCACGGCCCGCTCGGGGCTGGGCGCTGCGAGCCTGCGCTTCACCGGTTTCGGCACCTCCTGGATCGATTTCGACAACGACGGTTGGCTGGACCTCGCCGTCTTCAACGGCGCCGTCAACCTGGCCGGCGCCATGGGTGAGGGCGCGGGATTGAGCCCCTATGCCCAACCGGACCTCCTGTTTCGCAATGTGGGTGGCGGCAAGTTCATTGAAGTGGGTCCTGAGGCTGGCACAGCTTTCCGGACGCCGAAGGTCTCGCGGGGAGCCGCCTTCGGCGACGTGGACAACGACGGCGACACGGACATCCTCGTGGTGGATGCCGATACTCCCGTCCGCCTGCTGGTCAATGAGACCGGCAGCCGGAATCCCTGGCTCGGCCTGCGCCTGGTGGGTCCGCTGGGAGCCCAGGTCGAGGTGCTGCGGAAGGACTCGCCGGCCCTCTGGCGGCGGGCGGCCACGGATGGGAGCTATGCGTCGGCGAGCGATCCGCGGGTCCTGATCGGGCTCGGAAATGCCTCGGAAATCACCGGCGTGCGGGTGGTCTGGCCAGACGGCCTCGCCGAATCCTTCCCTCCGCCGGCGTTGCGGACGTATACGGCGCTGGTTCGCGGCACGGGCAAAGCTCTCGGAGCGCCGAAATGACGCTCGCCGGGCTCGCCCTCGGCCTTATGCTGGCGACCTCCAATGCGACCCCGGTGCGTTTTCCCGACCTCTCCGGCCTGGAGCCGGCGGTGGCGGATCAGATCGGGGAGATACAACGGCTCCTCGGTTCGCAGCTCGCCGAGCCCGGAGCGGAGACACGCAAGGTCGCCGCCGCCTATGGCGACCTCGGCCAGGTCTACCTCGCCTACGGTTTCAACGACGCGGCGGCCGACTGCTTCCGGCTCGCCGCGCTCCGTGATGTCCGCGACTACCGCTGGCCTTACTTCTTGGGCGCTGCGGAACAGGCCGCCGGTCGTCTCGATGCCGCCGCAAGGGCTTTCGCTCACGCCTTGGATCTTGATTCGGGCGCCGCGGTTGCCAACATCCATCTGGGGGAGATCCGGCTGCTCCAAGGTCGCCCTGAGGAGGCTGAGGTCGTCCTGAAGACAGCCTCGTCCACGCCGGCCCTCGGGGCCGCCGCGCATTCCCTCCTCGGCCAGGCGGCGCTGGCCCGGCGCGATTTCAAGGCCGCCGCGGAACATCTCGAAGCCGCGCTCGCCGCGGTGCCCGAGGCCAACCGGCTCCACTATCCGCTGGCCATGGCCTATCGCGGTCTGGGGGACCGGGCGAAGACCGAGGAGCACCTGGCTCATGCCGGCCAGGTAGGATTGCGGCCACCCGATCCGCTGCTGGACGCGGTGGCGAACCTCCGCGTGGGAGAGCGGATCGCTCTAATGCGCGGCCGGGTAGCCGCACAGGCGGGGCGCTATACCGATGCGGCCACCGAGTTCCGGCGGGCCCTCGCGGCCCAGCCCAAGAGCATCGAGGCGCGGGTCAACCTGGGCTCGGTGCTGGCCCTTGCCGGAGACCGCCCGGGCGCGATCGAGGTGTTTCGCCAAGCTCTTCTCCAGGACCCGGCGAACGCCACTGTCCATTTCAACCTCGCCTCGCTGCTGGCGGACGGCCCCTCGCGGGATGAGGCTCTCGCGCACGCCGACGCCGCGGTGGCGGCACGTCCCCAAGACGCCGAGGCGAGGGGCCTCCGCGCGCGGCTGTTGCGCGACGCCGGCCGGCTCGCCGAGGCCCTGCCGGAATACGCCCGCGCCGTCGAGCTCGCGCCTGCCGACGAAGCCGCACGACTGGGAGAGGCCGAGACTCTGGTGCGATTGGGCCGTTTCGCGGCGGCTCGGCAACGCCTGGAGGACAGTCTGAACCAGATGCCCGCCAGCGGATTGCTGAGCCATGCCCTCGCCAGGCTTCTGGCCGCGTGTCCGGACCGCTCCGTGCGCGATGGCGCCCGCGCCATGGAGCTGGCCCGCGCCGTTTGGAACGCGCTGCCTTCCGCCGGACACGCCGAGACGATAGCGCTGGCCTTCGCCGAGCTCGGCCGCTGCTCCGAGGCCGCGCAGTGGCAGAGCAAGGCCATCGAGGCGGCTCGACAGGAAGGGCTCCAGGCGCGTCTGGACGAGCTCAGCCGTGCCTGGGCGGCCTACGAGCATGGGGAACCCTGCCGGCCGTGAGGCTCTACCAGGCTCTGATCCGCTCCGGAACTGTCGCGGTGTTGGTTGTGCTCTGCGGGTGCGGCGATGCCGTGCAGCGGCGGGCCGCCGAGCTGACCGGTGGCGACCCCGGGCGCGGGCCGGCGGCGATGCGCCACTACGGCTGCGGGGCCTGCCACAGCATTCCGGGCGTCGCGGCGGCTCGCGGCCAGGTGGGGCCGCTGCTCGATCACATCGCCAGCCGTCCCACTCTCGCGGGCGAGCTGCCCAACACCCCTGAGAACCTGATGCGCTGGATCCGCGATCCCCAGGGGATTCAGCCGGGCACCGCCATGCCCACGCTCGGCGTGACCGAGCGCGATGGGCGGGACATCGCCGCCTACCTCTACACGCTGCGCTGAGCGTCGCAAAGAGAGCCTATTGAAACTCGGCTCCCAGCCCTGATCTCGCGACCGCCCACAGCTCGCGGCCCGCCGCCAGGACAGGTAACGGTGAGACCAGAAGACCGATGAGGACGGCTGGCGTGCTGCGGCGCATAAAGCCCCCTGGGAGCCAGACAGCCTCTCCCGCGTCATGGATCGATAGCGGATTATGCTATAGAAGCTTATCGGAAGGCAATCCCTTCGCTAGGGGATGCCCGGCAGCGATGGACGACGGGAGCCCGGAGGTTCCGCGCCGCTCTGCGGGAATCCCTCTACAATGAAGGCGGTTGAACCTGCTGATGACACCGGACATGGCAGCACGCAGCTCGCGGGGCGCCGAGCCTCTCGTGGCTTGGCCGGGCTTGGCGAGCCTGCGGTTCTCGCTGCCTCTGGCCTACCTGTTTTCAAAGATCTTCTTCTCGATCTACGGCGGCGCCAGCCTGCTCGCCAGGCTGCGCGGGGCGCGCGAGGCCTTCCACTTCGACTGGGAGCTGCGGCTGCCGTTCGTGCCTTCCGTGGCCATCGTCTACCTCTCGGTGCCGGTGCTGCTGCTGCTCGCGCCGTTCATCCTGCGCACCTGGCGCAGCTTCACGCCCTTCTTTCTGACGCTCACCGCCGAGACGGTGGTTGGCGGTCTCTTCTTCCTGCTGGCGCCGATGGTTCAGGGCTATCCGGAGCGGCAGGCTTACGGTCTCGGAGGAGCGGTCTTCCGGCTCGCGGACCGGTTGAACCTCGATTACAACGAGTTCCCATCGCTCCATATCGCCTTTGCCGTGACCGCCGCCCTGGTCTACGGGAGGCGGTGCGGTTGGCTGGGGAAGACCCTGTTCGGCCTCTGGGCGTTCACCGTCGCCTTCTCGACGATGCTGATGCACGAGCATCACCTGCTCGACGTCGGCGCGGGAGCCCTGCTCGGTCTCGCCGCGGTGGCCACCGTCCAGCGCCGTGCCTCCAATGACCGCTTCCTGGAGGCCCTGCGCATCGAGGCGCTGTGCCTGCGGGAATTCGCCTCCTTCGTCCGCCGCCGCATCCGCTATCTGCTGTTTTTCTTTGCCCTTTTTCGCGCCTCCCTGCCGCATTGGCGCCAGACCCGGGTGCTGCGCGCGGCCTATTGTCTGGTGCAACACGTCGACGAGCTTCTCCGCGGCGGCCGGCGGCTGAAGGTGGATCCTGAGGCCTATGTGCAGGGGATCCTGCGCGGCTTGCGGGGTGAAACCGTCTTCGGTGACACTCCGGCGGAGCAGCTCGCCGAGTTTCTGGCGGGAGCGGTGGGAGAACAAGGGAAGGGCAAGCTGATCGAGCGCTTCGAAACGCTCCTCGGCGACCGGCACCGGAGCGACGCCCGACAGCCCATGGGCGGCGCAGCGCTCGTCGAGCATCACCGGGAGATCCTCTCCCTGGCGCGCAGCCTTAGCGGCTCGCACGGAATTTTTTACAGGTAGAGCGAGAAAGGGGAGGGAAAGAGAAAAGGGCGCCCGACTCGCGAACGCCCCTGAGCTTTCGAAAGTTGCGACTACTGGCCGGCCGGCGGGGTGGTGTCGGTGCTCATGGGCTCCGACGTCATCGTGTCGGTGCCCATGTCCGAGGTGGCCATCTCGGTGGTCATCGGCTCGGCCGTGGTCTCCATCTCGGACGTTGCGGGGGTCTCTTCCTCCGTCGTCTCTTCCTTCTTGCACCCGGCGAACGGGATCAGCAGGAAGGCCAGCAGGCAGAGAAGCGAAAGGTGAACGGACAGCTTCTTCATTTTGTTTTCTCCCTTGTTAAATGGAACTGATGTAAGACGACTGGGCGATGTTAGCCGTTATCGCCCACTTTGACCAGATTGATGACCCTCTTGACACCTTCTGTGTCGCGAGCGAGATCCTCGGCTTTGGACCGGGCTTCCGGCTTGGCCACCCGTCCCTGGAGCGTCACGACGCCTTCGTTGGTGTCGACGTCGATATTGAACGGGTTGATGTCGCCGTCGGCCGCCAGCTTCGCCTTGACCTTGGCGGTGATGGCGGCGTCGTCGATCTGCGTCCCCGCCGAACGCGTCGAGCTGCACGCGCCCAGGGCCAGGGCCAAAACCAGCACGAGACATACGACCGGTGCACGCAGCAGCCAGTTGTTTCGGTTCATGGCATCCTCCTCACTGTTGAGCTGTTGTCGTTCGAGTCTGTGGCGTCAGATCCACGCGTACAGAGTTGCTCTGAAGCAGAATTTGTGCCACAGCCTCCTGGTCAAGTTACAACAGTGAGTCGTCGGACGACGCGGAAGTATACAACTTCCCGTTTGGCTCCTCAAGGGGGAGGAGCCCGCGCCGGTGTTGCTCCGGGGGGCGGCTAGGCCTCCCGGTAGGTGTTGAGGCGATTGTACAATGTCTTGAGGCTGACGCCTAGGATGTCCGCAGTTTTTCGCTTGTTACCGCCATAGGCCTCCAAGGTAGCCATGATCAGCCGGCGCTCGACCTCCTCGATCGAGGTGCCCACCTGGAAGTTGAGGCTGCGCACCGAGCCGGAGTCCCCCCCGACCTCCCGCGGCAGGCACCGGGGGTTGATCTCCTGATCGGCCATGATGAACGCCCGGTGGACCACGTTCTTGAGCTCGCGGACGTTGCCCGGCCAGGAGTGGGTGCATAGACGTTCCAAGGCATCGCCGGAAAACGCCTTGCTGGTGCCCTGCCGCTCGTTGAGCTGGCCGAGGAAGAAGTCGGCCAGGAGCTGGATGTCGTCGCCGCGCTCGTTCAGCGGCGGCATGAGGATCGGAAACACCTGCAGGCGGTAGAGCAGGTCTTCGCGCAGCTTGCCGTCCTGCACGGCCTTGTGGGGATCGCGGTTGGTGGCGGCGATCACCCGCACGTCCACCTCTACCGCCTGGTCACCGCCGATGCGCATGAGCTGGCCGGTCTCCAGCACCCGCAGCAGCTTGACCTGCAGCTCGATAGGCATCTCGGAGATCTCGTCCAGGAACAGGGTTCCCATGTGGGCGCGTTCGAAGAAGCCCTTGTGGCGCCGCTGGGCGCCGGTGAAGCTGCCCCGCTCATGGCCGAACAGCTCGCTCTCGATCAGGGTGGGCGAAATAGCGCCGCAGTTGAGGGGCAGGAACGGCGCCTTGGAGCGCCGCGACAGCAGGTGCAGCGTCTGGGCGGCGAGGTCCTTGCCGGTGCCGCTCTCCCCGACCAGGAAAACCGAAGCGTCGGTGGGGGCGACCCTGGTCATCATCTCGTAGACCGCCTGCATCGGCGGTGAGGCCCCCAGCAGCAGGCCGAGCCTGCCGACTTCCTGCGTCTCGGCGACGGGAGCCGCCGCCTGCGGCGCCGGCTGGACGCTGGCAACGCTGGCCAGAATGCTCTTCAGCCGGCCGATGTCGAGCGGCTTGGTGAGGTAATCGCTGGCCCCCAGGCGCAGCGCCTGGACGGCGCTCTCGACGTCGGCGTGGCCGGTCATCAGCACGACCTCGGTGGCGGTGCCGAGCTCGAGGTCCTTCAGCAGGTCGATGCCGCTGCCATCCGGAAGATAGAGATCGACCAGCGCTACATCCGGCGTCCGATGGCTGACCTGGGCGCGGGCGTCGCGCAGGGTGCAGGCGGTGTTGGTGGTGAAGCCCTGCCCCTCGATCAGCTCGGCGAGCGCGGAGAGAAAATTCGGATCGTCGTCGACCGCGAGCGCATGTGGCATGGTCACCTCACCTCCTCGTCTCAATGCTGGGGTTTGCCAGGACCGCCAATTCTACTTCATAGGCCTGGGCGCCTTCGGCGGCCTGGACACCCGCAGGCGCTGCGGCCCTCACCTCGCCGCCATGCGCGGCGAGGATCGAGCGCGCGACCCAGAGCCGAGCCACGGCCCCCGCCGGAGAGAAGCGGAGCTCGAAGCCGGGGGCGGGCGTCTCCAGGGGCTCGGCTTCCGGCGGACTCTCCGCTCCCGCCATACCGTAAACGCGCAGCCTCGCCCGGCCGTCCAAGCGCTCCAGCTCCAGGCGCAGCGCCCCCTGCTTCGGCGTCCCGGCCAGAACGGCCAGAGCGAGGTGGAGGAGCGCCTGCCGCAGCAGGTATCGGTTGCCTTCAACCGCCAGCGGTTCCGCGGGCAGCTCGGCCTTCACCTGCACCTGCTGCTTGCGGGCCGGCGCCACCAGCAACGCGGCCAATTCCTCGGCGAGCTCGCGCAGGTCCACCGGCTCGACCTTGTCGCTGCGCGGCGAGATATAGGCGAGAAAGGTCTCGAGCCCGCGATGCAGGCGCGTGAGCTCCTCCCTGAGCACGTTGACGTAGCGCAGCAACTTGTCCTTGCTGTCCGGATCCGCGGCTCGCCCGGAGGCGATCGACTCCTTGAGGATCTCGAGATTGAAGACCATGGCGTTGATCGGCGCCCGCAGATCGTGGGCCACCGCGGGCGAGATCTGCGCCACCGATCGCATCTGGGAGGTCAGGCGCAGGTCCGTCTCCAAGCCGGCCAAGGTGCCGAGGTCCTGGACGAGGAGGATGCCGCCGCCCTGCGGATCACGCCGCAGGTCGAAGAGCACCCGCCGGTCCTGCGCGCCGGTCTCCTCGGCCGCGGCGAGACCCTCGACCCTGGGCAAGTCGAGCGCGGCCCAGTGACTGCCGCCGCCCGCTCCGTTGCCGCTCAGGCCGGCGCTCGCCAGCCGGGGAGCGAGCTGCTCCCAGAGCCGCTGCAGGTCTGAAGCGTCCGCGCAGCCGAGGAGGGTCAGCGCTCGCGAGTCGGCGAAGCCTACATTCCCTCCCTGGCCCAGGCTCACCACGCCGGGACCGAGGAGCCCCGCGAGATCGTCCGACGACGAGGAGCTGGAGCTATGCGGGGTGAGCGGGTTCTCTGACATGCCCATGACTCATTCTCCATCCGTAAAAT
>Ga0134122_10004620_pt1 | contig 10207 bp, 11 predicted proteins | sample KB302_FD_96461 | JGI IMG/M metagenome (GOLD analysis project Ga0134122, IMG submission 96461) | Terrestrial soil microbial communities without Nitrogen fertilizer from Kellogg Biological Station, Michigan, USA - KB3-0-2 | ecosystem: Environmental > Terrestrial > Soil > Unclassified ... | reverse complement strand
GACGCCGCGTTGCCGCCGACGGCGCAGGAGACTCTGGCCAAGAGCCGCAGGAAGCGCGACGAGTCTTCGCTCGCAAAGGCCAATGCCGAGCTCGAAGCAGCACTGCGCGAGAAGGATACCGTCAGCGACAAGGACCTCGAGGAGCTGGGACAAGCACGCGCCCGCGCGATACAGGACGCCTTGCTCGGCTCTGGCGGCCTCGATGCGAGCCGCGTCTTCGTGATCGCCGCCAGCGCGAAACCGCCGGCGGACGGAAAAGTGCGACTCGAGCTCAGTTTGAAGTAAAGCTGGTACGCGTTCTGGCGCTGGCGAACTGCGCGCGTTTGAGCAGCACGTGCAGCCGCGCGCCGCGCGCAACCTTCTCCGCGCGCAGACTGCCCCCATGTGCCGAGAGAATCGAGCGGCAGATCGCGAGCCCGAGGCCCATGCCGCGCTGCTTGGTGGTGAAGGAAGGCGAGAAGATGTGCTCGAGCGAATCCTCCGGGATGCCGGAGCCGTAGTCCTGGACGAGGAGATCGACCTGGGCGGGTTCGGGCCCGTTCATGGTGGTCACGATCAGGCGGCGTTCGGCCGCCGGCGTGTCGGCCATCGCCTCGCAGGCGTTGCGGAACAGGTTGAGCAGCACCTGCTGAATCTGCACCCGATCGCACCAAACCTGCGACAGATCCGCAGCGAACTGCGCTTCCACCAGGACTTGATGGTCGATCAGCTCGCTGCGCGCCAGCGTCAGCGCTTCGCAAACGATCTCGTTCAGATCGTGCGGCTCGCAACCGATCTCGCCCTGCCGAAAGAGCAGACGCAGCCGCTGGATGACCTGCATCGCGCGCCGGTCGCACGAGATGATGTCCCGCAGTGTCTCTCTCACGCCGAGCAGGTCTGGCGGCTGGCGATTGAGCAGGGCCACGGCCGCTTCGGAATTGCTGAGAATCGCCGCGAGAGGCTGGTTGATCTCGTGAGCGACCGCCCCCGCAAACTCGCCCAGCATGGCCGCGCGTGTGAGGTGGGTGAGCTCGTGCTGTTGAGAGCGCACTTCCTGCTCGGCCTCAATGCGAGCGGTAATGTCGGTGAGGGTCAGCACCGCGCCGCCTTCGGCCCCGCGTAACGGCTCGATGTGCGCTTCGAACCAGTAGACGTGGTCGCGGTCCTTGCGGCTGAACTCGATCTGGCGCCTGGCCTTCTCATCGGCCAGGACTTCGCTGGTGGCCGCTGCGAGAGTATCGATGAACTCATCGCGGCCGTCCGGCGCGTCGCACGCGTCGAAATAGCTGTCCCCGGGCTGCAGCTCGCGCAATCGACCCAGCACGCGTGGGGAATTGCGACGCCAGGATTCGTTCAGCTCGAGCACGACGCCGTTGCGATCGAGCACCGCAATCTGGTCTTCGAGAGAGGCCAGCACGGCGCGATGGAGTGTCGCAATGCGCTCGCGCGCGGAACCGGCGGCGTCTCGTTCGTGAAGCAGCGCGGCCAGCAACACGAGCGCGATCAGCGTCACGAGGAGATAGCAAACGAGCGACAGTGCGACGGTCACGGGGTCCTGGCCCATGAACGGCCCGGCCCCGTGCAACACACCCCAGGTCGACAATCCGCCCAGCGCCAACATTGACCAGCAAACGCCGGTCGTTCCCGTGCGAATGGCTGCCCACAGCAGCAGTGGCAACGGCGCATAGAGCAATGCGCCCGCGGGAATCGAAGGGACGATCGGCACCACGAATACACACGTGCCAACGACCATCAGCAGCGACGCCAGGACCAAGGTCTCGAGCACACGGGCCTGTCGCGGCCATATGGCGCGAGCGCGCAGTCTGCTCGGGACTTGCACGATCAAGGGGACGAGTACCACGATTGCGAAGGTGTTCGTGAGGGTGCGCACCACGACCGTCAACCAGAAGCGGCCGGGGATGCCGACTGCACCGAAGGCCGCAGCCATGAGGACGCTGGTCACGAGGGAGGCGGCGACACCGGCCAGGAGAATGAGGTTCGCGACGCTGCGCAGGCGGTCGAAGCGCCACGGCGGGCGTTCGAGCCGGAGCAACGTTCCGGCAGCAAGGAGCGCGAGCCCAGAGTTCGCGACGTACTGGATCGCGATCTGCACACCCCCCGCGTTGCTCCACTGTGCGAGCCCGTGTACGGGGACGAGTGTCGTGAGATACGCCCACCAGTACCGCGGGGGCGTGACGAGGAACGCGGCCATCAGGATTGCGTTGGGCGCCCAGAGCGCCGAAACTCGTACGGAAGGGAACTCGAGCGCCGCGCCTAGTTTCGCGGCGACGTAGTAACTCAGCGCCACACCCAGGGAGGCGGCGATGATCCGGCGCCATGACCACGGACTCTTGTTCGATCCGGCCGTAAAACCCTCATGACGGGACGAGTCGGCTAGTGCGTTGGCATATCGGGAGTCGTTCAGCGCTCCGTTGAGCATCCGACCTTCCTGTCAGCAATCACCTCCATCGGCAGCTTTGCCCCCCGACCTCATCGAGTGCATTGGCCCAAAGGGCAATTGACCTTCGCGCCACGATTCGATCCGTTGCCGCGAATCGCGTCGACGCGCAAGAGCGCTCTCGCATGGGGGGGTAGCTTTGTGGGTGCTCTCGGCGGAAATGCCGATCAGCGTGGCCACCCGCACGAGCGCCGCCAGCGAGCGGACTCCCATTTTGTGCATGACGCGTGCGCGATGCACCTTGATGGTCTTCTCTACCGTGCCCAAGTCCGCGGCAATCTGCTTGTTGAGGCGCCCGCAGACTACCTGTTCGAACACCTGGCGCTCGCGTGGGGTGAGGGTCGCGAGCCGGTCGGTCGCCTCGTGCACGCGATCCCCGGCGCGGCGCCGGTCCGCCTCGATGCGCAGGGCTTCCGCCACCGCGCCGAGTAGTTGCCGCTGTCCCACGGGCTTCGTCAACATGTTCACAGCCCCAGCGCGAATGGCCGCTACCGTGAGCGGGATGCTGCCCTGGCCCGTCAGGAAAATGATGGGCTGAGTGGACCCCAATGCCTTCACGGAGGCCTGGAGCGCAAAGCCATCCTGCCCCGGCATCACCAGGTCGAGAATGAGACACCCTGGCGCGTGGGGATCGTGTATGGCCAGGAACTCCGCTGCCGAGGTGAATTCGCGCGTGGCGTAGCCCGACGCACGCAGCAAACGTGCGATGGCGCGCACCACTTCCACGTCGTCGTCGACAATGAACACCGTAGCCGTGCTCATAGGCGTCCCTCTTGGTTAGCGTTGTTGGAAGGGTGCGACCTGCACAGAAAAGCGTACACCCGAGGCGCATTGCTCACCAGTGCGTAAGCAGGTGTACCGCGCGGCCGGCGAGCGCAGTGCAACGACACCCCCACAGGACTGCGCCTTCCGCGGTACATATGGGGGTCTCTCAGCTCGAGCTGCGCTTTAGCCGCAAGGCCGGTTGTCACGGTTTCGCCGGCTTAAATGAGAACTTCTGTCCGGCAACGGACATTTCGGCCATGGCCCCGCCTTTGGCAATGGTGAAGACCGCAAAGCCCTTGCGGTAGCCCCCGGTCGTGGTCGCATCCTTCTTCCCGCCGCTCGCCGCGGCGCCCGTTCCGGTCGTACCCGCCTTGGCAGAGGCCGAGGCGGTAATCGCGATCGCCCCGATGTCCGCCCCGAATTCGAAGTTGTCATGCGTGAATTCATCGAAGGCGCGCTGGTCCTCGAAGAACAGCATCTGGCTGTAGGCTTGCCCGCCCGCCTGCAGACCCACGCTGACCTGGGTCATCGTGCTGTCGCCGGCATAGGTGCCCTGCCGGTACACGCGCCCGGTGCCGCGCGCGCCTCCGACCACCAGCCCGCCTTTGCCGATCGTCGGGAACACCGCATAGCCGTAGCTGTTCTTGAAGAAGGCGGCGCTTTCACCCGCGTTCTTGAACAGGTCGATCGTGTCGGCATAGGGATCGGCCAGCGCGGCAACACTCGATAGCAGGAGCGCTGCGCTGAGGATGAGTCGAGGCAATGTCTTCATGTGATTCTCCGCCGATCGATGCCTATCGGTGGCCCAACGGGAATTGGAGGTTGAGCCCCGCGTAGAACTGCAAGCGCGGCACACCGTCGCCCGCGTGCAGCACCGTCCACTGCGGCTCGGCGAAGAGGTTGTAGGTCGTCCCGTTCCCCTTCCACACCTTGCCGAGCCCCAGGCCAATCGGAATGAAATGGGTGCCGAGCTCGAGGTCCCAGCTCCAGGTCGCGGTGCTCCGCAGGTACCACCCGCCCGGCATGTTGTAGATGACGAAGGGCTGCGCTTGCAGATTGTTCTGCGTGCGGCGCTCGTCGTCTCCGGCGAACGAGTGCTGCCAGGTGACGAGCCCCCCGATGAGTCCCCACTTCTGCGGCGCCACGGCAAGCAGGGCAAGCCCCGCCTGCCATTTGCCCGTGCCGGTGTCGTCGCGACCGGCCGTCGGTGCGGTGAGCTGCGGCCCGATCCCGAGCTCCATCGAGGCGCGCTTGAAGAGAAGAATGTCGAACACATTGAGATCGCCGAGATCGGTATGGCTTTGCGTCGGCGGCACGTCGGCGGAAGTGACGACCGGCAGCGTCACTCGCAGCAGCTGCGGCATCCCGAACAGTTTGTGCGGCAGCGATGCGCGCAGCAGCGCGGCGTTCGAGTCCGCATCGTCGAGTCCGTAAAAGCTGTCCGTGTACTGATCTTGAAGGTTCAACCCGAGACTCGGCGTCAGCGGGTTGTTCGATGCATTCATCTCTTCGTTGGACGGCTGCGCGCAGAGCGATGCGGTGTGGCTCACGACCAGAAGGGCTGCTATCCATCGAGACCATTTGGCTCCGTCCATCGTGACGTGTCGGCTCCGCACGGAACGATGCTCGCCAAGCGGTGCGCGCTAAACCATTGGACTTTGTGACGACGACTCGTTGGACCTTGGGGCAATTGCACGCACGCGAGCCCCGCAGGAGAGTCGTGCGCCATAACACCGGGAGCGCACATGACTCGCTTTGCGATCTGGTCAGGAGTGCCTCTCGTACTGTTCGCGCTTCAGCTCGGCACGCCGCTTCGCGCGCAGCAAACTCCCGCTCCGGCGCCGCAACCCTTGAAGTCGGTATCACTGGGATTGGTGCCGTACCCTGCCAAGAAGCAATCGACGACTCAGCAGACCAAGGACGACACGGAGTGCTACGACTGGACTCGCCAGTCGACTGGAATCGATCTCTCCGCGCCCGTGTCCCAGCAAGCGTCGACGGCACAACCTGCGGCGTCCGGAGCGGGCGCGCACGGCGCGTTGCGAGGTGCAGCGGCTGGCGCGGCAGTCGGCGGCATTGCCGACGACAAGGCTGCCGAGGGTGCCGCGATCGGTGCCGTTGCGGGCGCAGCGCACAGCTCGCGGAAGAAGAAGGAGCAGGCAGCGCAGGCCCAGCAACAGGCAAGCGAAGCTCAGCAGGCGCAGGCCGCGGATCGGCTCAACACGTTCCGCAAGGGCTACACCGCCTGCATGGAAGCCCGTGGCTACACTATTAAATAGAGTCGAATAAGTAACATTGCCCGCCGCGAGCGCGTTTCACTTCGCGACGCGACCCGGGACGATCGTGAAGTCGACACCTAGACCCCACGCACCTGCGCTCTTCGGCGCATCGACATAGTAGCGCGCACGTGCACCGATCGCGGCGAACAGCGAGCCGACGCTCAGCACGCGCGACACGCTGAATCCGACTGGCAGCAGCGTCTGCTGCGTCTGCGAGTCATAAGAAGCCTCAAGGTTGAACGTGATGCTGCTTCCGGCGCGAGTCCACGACGCAAATGCTTCGAGGCGCGACTCATCGCTCGACTGGCCCGATGCTCCCCACAGCTGCGCGAGCGTGATCCCCGATACGGAGTTTCCCTCCTGCTGCACGAGGATCACAGCGGGTCCGACTCCCCAGCCACCGGCGCCCACGCCGTTCGCGCTGGCGGTGTCCATGCGGATGACGGTTCCGAGGCCCCAGGTGCCACCGGCGCTGTTCATCCGGCGTGGACTGAAGGAGAGCGTTTCATAGATGTCACCGAGTCCGTGGCCGTCCGGCAGCGGAGCGGCCTCTGCGCGGGATTCGAACCGCACGCGAGTCTCGGAAACGAGTTGCCAGCGATCCGTCAGAGGGATCGGGATGATCGGGCGCAGAGTGAATGTCTGGCGCGTGCCCTCGTGCTCCTCCCCGACGTCGTAGTCGGAGTCGTAGTCAGCGCGTACACGAGAGAGCGTGGAAACGGGATTCGTGAGCAGTATGAGCACATCCTGCGCAGTGGCAGCCGGCGCTGCGCTGGAGCAGAGCATCAGCAAGGGCGAGTACACGACTGCGTGGCGTGCCCGCATGCTCTGCGCTCCGATTCAACGAGGGCTTTCCCGCACGGCGCAGCGGAAGCCGATGTGACCCGTCGCGGTGTCTATCATCTGCGGATAGCGCGCGGCAGGCCGATAGCGCCGGCAATAGTTCGGCGCACACAGATACGAGCCACCCTTCAGCACCTTGCGCGGAATGCGCGTCTTGGGCATGCACGGGTCGTAGCTGTGCTCGACCGAAGGCCCGTGCGGATCGGCCGGTACACAGCACGACTTGTGCAGATTCGGCTGCTTGTGCTTCGGCCGGTACCAATCGGTGGTCCACTCCCACACGTTGCCCGTCATTTCGAACAGACCGTAGCCGTTCGGCGGGAAGGACATCACGGGAGCGGTGCCCTCGTATCCGTCGGCACACGTGTTGCGCCAGGGAAAGTCGCCCTGCCACGTGTTCGCCATGTGAATGCCACCGGGTGTGAGCTCATCACCCCACGCGTACGCCGCCGCGTGGAGTGCGCCGCGCGCCGCGTATTCCCACTCCGCTTCGGTCGGCAGAACTTTCCCGGCCCATTGCGCGTAGGCCTGCGCATCTTCGAAGGCCACCTGCACGACCGGATGATCCATGCGCTGTTCGATGGTGGTGCCCGGGCCTTCCGGATGAGACCAGCAGGCGCCCGGAACGTAGCGCCACCACAAGTGGAAGTCGTCGATGCGGACGGGCCTGCGCGGAGCGCTGAACACCAGAGCGCCCGGCACCATCAACTCAGGCTTCGCACCGGGATACAGTTTGGGATCGAGCGGGCGCTCGGCGAGCGTGATGTAGCCCGTCGCCTCGACGAAGCGCGCGAACGCGGCGTTCGTGACCGCCGTGATGTCCATGGCGAAGCTCGACACCGCGACGAGGTGCGCCGGCGCTTCCTCCGGATAGAACTGATCCGACCCCATCACGAACACGCCTCCGTCGATCCAGACCATTCCGTCGGGAACGTACGGCCCACGAAGGGCTTCGAGCGACGGATGCGGCTCGGGGTGCTGCCATTGCGGCGCGGGTGTGCTCATGGGCTTGCCCTTCTTCTCTTCAGATGTGTTCGTTCCGTGTCTCGAGCGGGCGGCTCTGCCAGGGCCAGCGACCTTCCATCTCGACGACGATCGACCAGCTGAGGAACGTGCGGATGAGAACCAGCAGTCCGAGCTCGAGAATCGTCCGCAAGGTCGTTTGCAGCGCCACCGTGCGCACGATATCCGCGGCAACCAGGATCTCGAGGCCGAGCAGCAGCGAGCGGCCCAGGCGGCGGCGATACCGCTCGTAGTATTCGAGACGCGGCTCACGGCTCGACGCCATGTGATACACCCACGTGGCGGTGGCGAGCGCAATGAAGACGACGATGAGCGTGACGGCCAGCGCTTCGATGGCGAAGGCGCTGCGCTCGATCCACAGCTCTACGCGGGCACCTTCCACCGCCGCGGTTGCGGGGATCGAAGCCGGCGGCGGCGACGCTGCGAAAGCAATTCCCGATGCCAATGCAAGTGCAAGTCCGAGGGTCAGAGGCGACCTGCACATCGGGGCTTTCACGGAGGGGGGGTTGCGTCGCGCCGCCGGTATCCTGGTGATCACTTCTCGGCAGTGGTGATCGGCTGTGCCGTGCCGGCCTGGAATGGAAACTTCGCGAAGATCTGCGTCATGGCCTTGTCGATGGCGGCGTCGCGATTCTTGAGGTGCTCCTTGGTCACTTCACCCACCGCCACGCCTTCCCAGACCATCTGTTTGCGTTGCGTATCGACCATGTCGACGTTGATGGTGCCCTGCGTGTAGTTGACGGTGTACACATCGTTCGAATAGCCCGGCCATGCGCCGTAATAGCCGGCGCGGTAGCCGTAGTAGCCGCCCGTGCTGGGCATGGATTGTATTTCCTGCTTCTCCTGCAGGCGGCCGGAGACGTTCACCAGCAGGTCCGGGTTCGTCGCGTCGAGCTGGTAGCCGCGCTGTTGCATCTGATTCGTGACCGAGGTCTTCACCGCCTGCGTGACGAGGCTCGAGTAGCCCATCTTGTCCGTGGAGAGCGGCTCGACGAAATTGTAGGTGCGATACTTCGAGAAGTCGGCCGCGTGATCGTAGTCGGAGCGGACGTCGGGCTTCGAGGCACAGCCCTGCAACAGCACGCCGATTGCGAGGAGACACAGCACGGCTACGAACGTAACGAGCCGTATCGATTTCATGATGGCCTCCCCTTGCTCGAAGTCCCTTCGGTGTCGCGAGAATCGACACACACGCTCGCAGCGACAATTGGACGTTGGGCCAACGTACGTGGCGCGCAAGACATCGGTGTTCAACGCGGCTGCGGCGAATCGCTCGGCCCACCGACCTCGCCCGCATGTTTGATCCTCTTGCGCCAGGCGACGTAGGGTGCGGATGCCAGAACGCCCACGACCAGCGCGAGCAGCACCGCCGCGGGCACGAGCGTTTGGTCGGGAAAAGTGGCCGCGGCAACCGCGAGCGCGACACTCGGGTGGCGTGCCGCCGTGGCCAACGCGAGCACGCTGCGATCATCGGGCTCGGGACCTCCGAGCAGATGTCCGACTGCGAGCCCCAATGCCGTGAACGCGACGATCGCGAGAAGCGTGCCATCGCCGATCAACGCGCGGATCGACGGCCACTGCGCGATCACAATCGGAATGAAGCCGAACACGAGCAACAGCAGCCCGAGCCTGCTCGACCACGGCTCGATGCGAGCAGCGAGCCCTGGCGAGTAACGACGGACCGCCATGCCGACGCCGAGCGGCAGCAGCACGGACAATGTCACGATGCTCAACACATCGCCCGCGCTCACGTGTGCGCCCTCCGCGGCACGGGCGCCGACCCACGCCATCGTGAGCGGCACCAGCACGATGGCGAAGAGCGCGCTCGCGAGCAGCAGCCCATAGGTGTAGCCGCCGCTTTGCGTGAGCTTCAGCTGCTTGCCGGGCAGGAATGGCGGAACGGGCGAGATCGACAGCGCGAACAGCGCGATCTTGACCGGAGGCCGCAGGTCGAAGGTCGTCACGAGCCACAGCACGAGCAGCGGCATCACGACGCTCATCGCGAGCACCGAGCGCACGAGCAGTCCGGGCCTGTCGAAGAGATACCGCGCATCGCCGACGCTCGAGCGCAAGCCAAGCGAGAACACCACCAGCATGAGGCTGGCGGCAATCGTCGTGCGGACGAGCGAGGCGGCGTCCATCTACTTCGAGACCGACCTTCGGAACATGCGCTCGACCTTTTCGTTGGTCGCGTCACAGCAAGACTGAGAAGCCTGCGCGGCCGCCATTGCCTGGTTTGCCGCGCTTTGTGCAGAGCTCGCGGTCTGACTCGCCGACTGAGCAGCGCTGGCCGCTTGATCGGCGGACTGGCGCGCGGCCTGCGTGTCGGTATTGAGGCGCGCGACCTGGGACTTGAGGTCCGCGACCTCGGCCTGGAGTGGCTTCAGATCGGTGCAGCCCGCGAGCATCGCGAAGGCGAGCAGTGCGCCGGCAAACGGCAGATTTCGGGACGACATGCGGCAGTCTCCTTGGGGTAAGGGGCCTCGTGGAGGAGGCCCGGAAGGCATCAGTGCTCGAACGCGTACACGCGTTTCCAGTCGCTCTTCATGTCGATGAGCGTCCAGTTGCGCGCCTTGGCTTCATCGAGCGCTCGGTCGAGGCGGCCGAAGTGCGAGTCGCGGTCGTAAGCCCATTCACGCTCGCCGTCCGTGTGATGCACGAGCGCGGCAAAGCGCGCGCCGGGCCCGGCCATGGTCCATTGCAGCATCGCGAGGTCACCGTCCGAATTGCCGAAGGCCATCGTCGGACGCCGGCCGATGAACTTCTGGATCGAGACCGGCTTGCCCTCCTTGTCGTCGATGGCATCGACTTGCGGCAAGCGCCGCAGGACGGGCTTCGCGTCCTGCAACTCGTAGCGAAG
>Ga0134122_10004618_pt1 | contig 10210 bp, 8 predicted proteins | sample KB302_FD_96461 | JGI IMG/M metagenome (GOLD analysis project Ga0134122, IMG submission 96461) | Terrestrial soil microbial communities without Nitrogen fertilizer from Kellogg Biological Station, Michigan, USA - KB3-0-2 | ecosystem: Environmental > Terrestrial > Soil > Unclassified ... | reverse complement strand
GGCAGCGTCAAGCTATCCGCAGACAGAATCGAAAAACGCATCGCGATCGAAAGTGACCGGCTTACGGTCGAATACAAGCTTGAATCTGGAGTGGCGCCCCTGCAAACCGAGATCAATTTGGCCATGCCAAGTTGCGATGGGTTTCTCGGCCGCTACGTGATCAATGGCGAAGTGCCCGGCGGTTTTGGTCAATCGTTCACGTGGCAAGGTGTTACCCGCGTTGCACTCGAAGATCGCGTACTGGGTGGTCGCGTGGTACTGCAATGCAGTCAGCCAGTCACAGTCAGCGCGGCCCCGCACCGTACGGTGTCTCAATCGGAGGACGGTTTCGAGAAGATCATGCAAGCCGTCACGTTGATGGCGATTGCGCCAGCCGGCACTTATTCGCTTACATTGCACTCGGAAATCTTGCGCGATTGACACGCCAACGCCAGCGGCGAACATGGCTTGGTGGCGCGGTACTGCGCCGGCGTTCGTGAGGTCATGCAGGTGGCTGCGTCGCTTTTTCTTTCGTTGCCTTGCTGGCACTGGCCACCCCTTGCTTAGGCTCCGACGGCACCGCGTCACCATTCTGTACGACGCATTCGGGGACGCCTCCGGCCTCACCAAGAACTGGGGATTCGGGTGCACTGGTGGAATACCGCGGGATGCGCATTCTCTTCTACACCGGCAACAACCCGGAGGTGTTTGCCCACAATGCAGCCGCTGCCGGAGTGGATCTTGGCCATCTCAATTTCGCGATTGTTTCGCACCGGTTAAGTTCGTAAAGCAGCCTGGACGGTGCTAAAGCATCGTCGGTGCAACGCCACATCGCGTTCGCTGGCAATCCGACCCGAAGTCGTCTATAAATCTGCGAACCTCCAATTTGGAGGGCAGCGTCCAGTTTCAAATGAGGAGGCGGAAATGGCGGAGCAAACTTCGCGTCGCGGGTTCCTGAGGTCGTCTGCGCTCGGATTAGGCGCAGGTGTCACCGCACTTGCGGCCGCAGGCTGCACTGGTGGCGTCACCGCCACCGGACCAAGCGCGAACAAACTGAACGAAGTCCTCAAACGCGGCACGGTGATCGTTGGCACCGGCAGCACTAATCCGCCCTGGCATTTTGAAGACGAAAAGGGAGACCTGCAGGGCTTCGACATCGAAATGGGCCGTTTGCTGGCCAAAGGCTTGTTCGATGACCCGGCCAAGGTTCAGTTCGTGCGTCAGGCGTCCGACGCCCGAGTGCCAAATTTGCAGACTGGTCAAGTCGATGTCGTATTTCAGTTCATGACGGTTACCGCCCAGCGCGCGCAGCTGGTTGCGTTCTCCATCCCCTACTATCGAGAAGGCGTCGGCACGCTATTGCGGCGGGACAGCGCACATGCGGGCGCGCTCGATCTTGCCAAAGCTAGAAAGAAGATCAAAGTATCCATCCTGCAAAATGTCTATGCGGAGGGCTTGGTGCACGCGGCGATTCCTCAGGCGGAAGTGATGCAGTTCGACTCTGTAGCAAACGCGGTGCTCGCACTCGACGCGGGGCGGGTAGAAGCAGCTGCAATCGATGATTCGACTGTACGCTGGCTGGTGCGCCAGAACCCGGACAAATACAAGTCCGGTAACTACGGCTGGTCGCCACAGACCTATGCTGCGGCGGTACGGCAAGGGGACCCCGCGTGGCTGAACTTCGTCAACACCGTGCTGCACGAAAGCATGACCGGCGTCGATTTCGACGCCTATGCGAGCGGATTTGAAAAATACTTCGGCGTGAAACTGGCGCCGCCGCCAGTGGGTTTCCCGGTCGAGTTCGGCTTGCGCCACACGTAGCATCGTCAGGCCGGAACCATGTACCAGTTCAACTGGCGCCCGGTCTTCGACAATTTCGATTTGCTGCTTAAAGGGCTTGGCCTTGCCGTGGCCATTGCCTTGCTATCGTTGACAATTGGCAGCTTGATCGGACTCGCAGCAGCCTTTGGGCGCACGCACGGGCCGCCTCCTTTGCAGTGTTTGACTACCGCCTATGTCGAGCTGGTACGCAATATCCCGCTACTGCTGATCATCTACTTCGTCTACTTCGGCCTGCCGTTGCTGGGTGTCAGCATGCTGGACAACCTCTGGTCCTTCGTCCTTGCTCTGGCGCTGTACGCCGGTGCCTATCTGACGGAAATCTTTCGCGCCGGCATCGCCGGCGTCGGTAAAGGGCACATTGACGCCGCGCGCTCACTTGGTATGACGAGACTCCAGGTGATTCGGCATATCACACTGCCCCTGATGGCCCGCGTCGTGCTGCCTTCGCTCGGCAATACGCTGATTTCGCTGTTCAAGGATACGTCGGTGGCGTCAGCGATCGCGGTCCCGGAACTCACATATGGTGCGATCCGTATCAATGTAAATACCTGGCGCGTCATCGAGGTCTACCTCGTCGTGGCCGCGCTTTATCTCGCAACTTGTTACGCCATCGCGGGATCGCTGCGATGGATCGAGCGCCGTTGGGCAATTGTCCAGTGATGCCGATGATACTGGCCGGTTTACCGCTCATCCTGCACGGCCTGCTGGTCACCGCCACGATTTCGCTTGCGGTCCTGCTCCTGGGAACAGTGCTTGGCATTTTTGGCAGCCTGTCGCTGCTGTACGGCGCAAATGTCCTGCGCTGGTGCGTGCGCATCTATGTCGATGTGTGCCGCAGCATCCCACACCTGGTGCTGATATTTGCAATCTTCTACGGTTTGCCGGCACTGGGCCTGCAGGTTCCGGCCATCGTTGCCGGCATTCTGGCGCTGGGACTATTCTGCGGCGCCCACATGTCGGAGATTTTTCGCGGTGGCGTCGAATCGATTCCGCACGGACAGATGGATGCCGCTAAATCCATCGGACTGACTTTCGCACAGCGCCTGCGCCATATAATTTTCCCGCAGGCCCTCGGCCGTATCCTGCCGGCCTGGGTCAACACGGCTGTCGAAATCGTGAAGTCCTCCTCGCTGGTTTCACTGGTCAGCGTGGTGGACCTCACCATGGCGATTCAGCAAATCGTCGGACGCACGCGCGAAGCCCTGCTGTTTTACGCGGTGGCAGCCATGCTCTATTTCGCAATCAATTTCACATTGTCCATCACCGGCCGGCGTTTGGAGAGAAAACTTGGCCACGGCTGACGCCATTCCAGAGGTGAACCGCAACATCGTGGTGTTGGAGGGGCTTGCCAAACGCTTCGCAGCGGCGGACATACTGCGCGGCGTGAACCTCGAAGTAACCCGCGGCGAAGTATTGGTCATTATCGGTCCGAGCGGCTCCGGCAAGACTACGCTGCTGCGCTGTATCAACTTCCTCGAGGACTACCAAGGCGGCCGCATTTTTGTGGATGGTGAACTGGTCGGTTACGAGGAGGCCGATGGGAAGCGTACCCGGCGTTCAGATGCGGCAATTGCGCGCATGCGCGCTGATGTTGGCATGGTATTCCAGAGTTTCAATCTGTTTCCGCACATGACGGCGCTGGACAATGTGATGCTGGGACTGTGCAGCGTACGCAAGCTTTCCGCCGCAGCCGCGCGGTGCAGTGCCGCGTCCTGGCTGGAACGCGTCGGTCTGGGGGACAAGATGGCTGCTTTTCCCGCGCAACTCTCCGGCGGCCAGCAGCAGCGCGTCGCCATTGCGCGGGCGGTCGCCATGGAACCAAAAGTAATGCTGTTCGACGAGGCGACTTCTGCACTTGATCCGGAACTGGTGAATGAAGTGCTGGGCGTGATGGCGGATCTCGCCCGCAGCGGCATGACCATGCTGGTCGTCACGCATGAAATGCGTTTTGCCCGCGAAGTCGGCCATCGCGTTGTATTCATGGACCAGGGCGTGATTGTCGAACAAGGCAAGCCGCAGCAGATTTTTGACAGACCGGAGTCCGACCGGTTGCAGGCCTTCCTCGGCCATTTCGCCGGCAACAGCTAAAACGCACGCGCTTGGATTGCGGTCTCGCTGCGCCCCTGAAGCCGCTTCACCCATGCAGCGCCCGCTCGACCGCTGCATCTATGCCGCGCAGCGCACCTGTTGTAGGCTTCCTGCATTCGTTTAGCCGCGCATGGAATGGAGAGAAGCATGACTAAAAGGAAAAACCCGGAGGAATTGCGCAGCCACCGCTGGTACGGCGCGCAGGATCTGCGCTCCTTCGGTCACCGTTCGCGCACGCTGCAAATGGGATTCGCGCACGAAGACTACAAGGGCAAGCCGGTTATCGCGATCATCAATACCTGGAGCGATATCAACAACTGCCATTCGCACTTTCGCCAACGCGCCGAGGAGGTCAAGCGCGGCGTCTGGCAGGCGGGCGGCTACCCGCTTGAGATGCCGGCCATTGCGCTGGCAGAAGTTTTCCAGAAACCGACCACGATGATGTACCGCAACTTCCTGGCCATGGAAACCGAGGAACTCCTGCGCTGTTATCCCGTCGACGGCTGCGTGCTCATGGGTGGATGCGACAAGACCACGCCCGGGTTATTAATGGGCGCCATCAGCATGAACATTCCCGCGATCTTCATGCCTGCCGGGCCGATGCTGCGTGGCAACTGGCAAGGCAAGACGTTAGGCTCGGGGTCCGACGTCTGGAAATACTGGGATGAACTGCGGGCAGGCAATATCACTGAGCGTGACTGGACGGAAATCGAGCAAGGCATTGCGCGCTCGGCCGGTACCTGCATGACCATGGGTACGGCCTCGACCATGACAAGCGTCGCGGAAACGCTCGGCTTCAGCTTGCCAAACTCTTCGACCATTCCAGCCGTCGACTCGAACCATAGCCGGATGGCAGATTACAGCGGCAGGCGCATCGTCGAAATGGTGTGGGAGGATCTCAAACCGAGCGACATCCTCACCGAGAAATCGTTTGATAACGCCATTCGCGTGCTGATGGCGCTGGGCGGCTCCACGAATGGATTAATTCACGTAATCGCCATGGCAGGCCGCGCCGGCATCAAGATTCCGCTGGAGCGCTTCGAGCGAATCGGCCAGCGCACACCCTACCTCGTGAATATGCGGCCCTCGGGCAAGTATCTCATGGAGGACTTTTACTATGCCGGGGGCCTCGCCGGCATGCTGGAAGGCATGCGCGAATTGCTCGACACCGATCAGCTAACGTGTACCGGAAAAACACTGGGGGAAAACATCGCTGGAGCCAAAATCCATAATCCCGACGTCATTCGCACGCCGGACAAGCCCATGCAGCCGGAAGGCGGGCTGATCGTGTTGCGAGGCAATCTCGCGCCTGATGGCGCAGTCATTAAATCAACCGCCGCTGATCAGAAATTGCTAAAACATGCCGGCCGCGCCATGGTGTTCGATGACTACAATGACATGGCCGCGCGGCTCGATGATCCCCATCTGGATGTCGATGCCAATTCGGTTCTGGTGCTGCGCAATGCAGGTCCGCTCGGCGGTCCGGGAATGCCCGAATGGGGGATGCTGCCGATCCCCAAAAAATTACTGAAGCAGGGCGTGCGTGACATGGTCAGGATTTCGGATGCACGCATGAGTGGAACCAGCTACGGCACTTGCGTGTTGCATGTATCGCCCGAATCGTGGATCGGTGGGCCGCTGGCCCTGGCCCAGACCGGCGACATCATCGAACTGGACGTGCCGGGCAGGAAACTGACGCTTCAAGTTACGGATGCCGAGTTGGCAAAGCGCCGGGCCGCATGGAAGCCGCATGAGCGAAAATATGCTCGCGGCTATGGCAAAATTTTTTCGCAGCATGTGTCACAGGCTGACAAAGGCTGCGATTTTGATTTTCTGGAAGGCACTGCTCCCATACCGGAGCCGGAAATTCACTGATATCCGCAGCGAAAGCAGCTGGGCGCGCTCAGCGTGTCGGCGCAGGGTGAATGTTGTCCACCCAATGCACCTGCTCTGGACGCTCAGCCGCGGCAATATCAAGATTCACGACGACCGGTTCCTGCCCGCTCCTGCACAGCACGCATGACAGTGGTTCTGTGTCAGAGGCATTGATTTCCTGATGAGGCACAAAAGGGGGCACATGGATAAAATCGCCGGGCCCCGCTTCCGCCATGAATTCAAGCCGGTCGCCCCAGCGCATGCGCGCCCTTCCACTGACGACATAAATCACGCTCTCGACCGGACCGTGATGATGCGCCCCGGTCTTTGCCTTGGGATGGATCACGACCGTTCCGGCCCATAATTTTTCCGCTCCACAGCGCGCGTGGGTAATCGCTGCTGCGCGATTCATGCCGGGAGTCTGTGCCGTATTGGAGTCCAGCTCCGTGGAATGGACGACGCGTACGCCGTGATATTTCCACTTCGAATCGGTCATGGTTGTTCCTTTGTTCAGCGTAGCTGAAGCACAGCCAACAGCAGCACGGTTGGAATAATGGTGTTGACCAATGCCAGCGCAAACAGCCCGCGCGGGCCGTGCTGATATGCAGAAGCATGAATGAAAGCCGTGATACCCGACAGGGCGACCACCAATCCACCGATCGCGTACAACACCGAAAAAATCTGAAATTCTCCCTGACGCCGCAGATACGGCGTGAAATTGAATTGCCAGACCAGGTAGACAATCAAGCCCATGTTCGCCAGCAGCGGCAGGTAATAGAGCAGAAAGCGCCTTAATTTACTGTTCAAATTCTTTCCTTCTAAAATATGCGGCGATGGTTACTGTCGCAACGCCATTTTTAACAACTGCGCGACGTGAACCGCCGCGCGGCCGGATCCGTCACGAATCTGATGACGGCAACTCGTGCCGTCCGCAACCAGGATGGTATCGGCATTTGCCTGGCGCACCGCCGGCAGCAGCGACAACTCCGCCATCTTGAGGCTAACGTCAAAATGTTCCGCCTCATAACCGAAACTGCCTGCCATGCCGCAACAACCGGATTCGATGGTCTGCACACGCAAATCCGGAATCAGGGCCAGTACTTTGCTGACAGCCGGCATCGCATCGAATGCCTTCTGGTGGCAATGTCCGTGCAACAAGGCCGACTTGGAAAGCGGCGCCAGCTCAAGGCCCAACGAGCCTGCGTCCGCCTGTGCCGCGAGGAATTCCTCGAACAGCATTGCCCGTGCGGAAAGCCGGACCGCTTCTTCGCCAAGGCCCATCGCCAGATATTCGTCCCGCAAAGTCAATAAACACGACGGCTCCAGTCCAACGACGGCGACGCCCTGCTCGACGTAAGGTCGCAGCGACTGCAGCATGCGCCGTGCTTCCGCCTTCGCTTCTGCAACCAGCCCCGCGGCCAGAAATGTCCTGCCGCAGCACAGCGGCCGGCCCTGGTCCACTGGCGCCGCGATGTCGACCTGGTAGCCCGCTGCTTGCAGCACGTCCGTTGCCGCACAGGCATTTTCCGGTTCGAAATAGCGGTTGAACGTATCGATGAACAGGACTACTTTTTTTTCTCGCTGTCCGCGCCTGGAATTGGGAAGCCGTCCACTGCTCCAGCGCGGCAAGCTGCGCCGCGCACTCAGTCCAAAAATTTTCTCGGTCAGCCATGGTGCGCCCGGAACTCGATCACGCAAATTCAGCAGCGGCGCGAATTTCGATGCGATGGCGGCATAGTGCGGCAGATGTGCGATCAGTTTCTGCCGCAGGGAAAGCCCATGGCGCTTGCCATAGTGATGCTGGAATTCGATTTTCATGCGCGCCATGTCGACGCCAGTCGGACACTCGCGGCGGCAGCCTTTGCAGCTGACGCACAATTCCAGCGTCTGCCGCATGGCATCCGATACCAGCGCCTGCGCACCGAGCTGACCGGAAATCGCCAGCCTGAGCGTGTTGGCACGGCCGCGCGTGAGATGCTGCTCGTCCCCGGTCGCACGAAAAGACGGGCACATGGTGCCGGCATCAAACTTCCGGCAATGGCCATTGTTATTGCACATCTCCACCGCGGGCGCAAAGCCACCCCAGGCCGACCAATCGAGTACCGTTTCGATGGGCTGCGCCTGGTAGCCCGGCTTATAACGAAACAGGCTGCGGTCGTCCATACGCTCGGGATGCACGATCTTGCCCGGGTTCATCAACCCTTTCGGGTCCATCAGCGCTTTGACTTCCGCAAGGGCCCCAGTCAGACGGGATCCCAGTATCGGCTCGATCCACTCGGAGCGCACCAGTCCGTCGCCGTGTTCGCCCGAAAAGGCGCCCTTGAATTCCTTGACCAGCGCACAGGCCTCTTCGGCAATGGCGCGCATTTTTTCTGCGCCGTCCCTGCGCATGTCGAGCACGGGACGCACATGCAGCGTGCCGACCGAGGCGTGCGCATACCACGTGCCCCGGGTACCGTGCTTCTCGAACACTTGCGTGAGCCGGTCGGTATATTCAGCGAGATGTTCGAGCGGTACTGCACAATCTTCAATGAAAGACACCGGTTTGCCATCACCCTTCATCGACATCATGATGTTGAGCCCCGCCTTGCGCACTTCCCAGATCTGCTTTTGCAGCGCGGACTCGACGATCTGTACCACACTACCGGGCAGACCAAGGTCAGCCATGAGCTCGTTCAGGCGCGCAAGGCGTGCAAGCAGGGCAGTCTTGTCTTCGCCCGCAAATTCCACCAGCAGGATCGCTTCTGGTTCGCCCTGCAAAAAACGGTCGACCACCGGGCGAAACGCCGGGTTGCCGCGCGCAAGGTCAATCATGGTGCGGTCAACCAGCTCAACCGCGTCCGCATCCAGCGTGGCAATGTGCCGTGTCAGATCCATCGCCTGGTAGAAGGTTGGGAAATGCACTACACCCAATACCTTGTGCGTCGGGATAACAGAGAGCTGGAGCTGGATGCGACGGAAAAAGGCCAGCGTACCTTCTGATCCGACCAGCAGATGCGCAAGATTGTGGGCCAGCGTTTGCCCCTGGCGCTCAGGCTGGATCATGTCCAGGTTATATCCCTGCACCCGACGTAACACCGACGGCCAGCGCGCCTGGATTTCTGCGGTCTCACGGCGCACGATCGTGTGAAGCTTCTCTACTAATGCACGATAGCCTGCGGGGCCCTGACCCAATGCCGTGCTGGGGCCGAAACGAAACTCCTCGCCACTACTGAGCCAGGCGTCCACACCGAGCACGTTATGCACCATGTTGCCGTAACGTACGGAACGCGAGCCGCAGGAGTTGTTGCCCGTCATGCCGCCGATGGTGGCCTGGGCCGAAGTCGATACATCGACCGGAAACCACAGGTTATGCGCACGCAGGCGCGCATTCAGGTGATCGAGTACCAGGCCGGGCTGCACCGTGGCTACGTGCTGTTCCGGATCAATGCTAATGACATCGTGCAAGTATTTAGTGCAATCGATGACCAGCGCTGCCCCGACCGTCTGGCCGCACTGTGAAGTGCCGGCCCCGCGAGGCAGAATCGGCACGCCCTCGTCCACGGCAATCTGCAACGCCGTACGCGCCTCATCTTCGGTACGCGGTATGACTACACCAACCGGTTCCACTTGATAGATTGACGCGTCCGTGGAATAACGGCCGCGTGAAAATGCATCGAACAGCACGTCGCCGGCCATGTTCGCTCGCAGTCGCCGTTCCAAGGGGCTACGAGCGCCCGGGGGCGCATGAAATCGTAAGGGTATTGCCGGAGCGTTCACGCTAAAACAGTTTAAGGTCTCGGAACAGAAGCCCTGAATGATACCCGAGGGCCCCTGCGGACGCGCTTGTTAGGGCGTACGATCTTAAGTAGGCTCAATTCTTTAATCGGATCCCGACCATGACGACTCGCAGCGGACGACACTTCTTGCAGATACCGGGCCCGACCAACGTACCGGACCGTGTACTGCGGGCCATGGACCGGCCAACCATCGATCATCGCGGTCCGCAATTTGCGCAGCTCGGGCGCGAGGTGCTGGAAGGCTTGAAGCTCGTGTTCCGCACCAGCAGCCCGGTCATCATCTATCCATCATCCGGCACCGGGGCATGGGAGGCTGCGCTCGTCAACACACTGTCTGCTGGCGATCGCGTGCTCATGTCCGAGACCGGCCAATTCGCAACGCTGTGGCAAAAACTTGCGACGCGCCTGGGCCTCACTATCGATTTTATTCCAGGCGATTGGCGCCATGGCGCGAATGCTGAAACGATCGAACACAAGCTTGCCGAAGACCGTCAGCACGCCATCAAAGCAGTCTGCGTGGTACATAACGAAACCTCTACCGGCGTGGTCACTCGCATTCCGCCGGTGCGCAAGGCGATCGATAGCACCGGTCATCCTGCGCTGCTGCTGGTTGATACCATTTCGTCGCTCGGGTCGATCGATTACCG
>Ga0134122_10004617_pt1 | contig 10210 bp, 6 predicted proteins | sample KB302_FD_96461 | JGI IMG/M metagenome (GOLD analysis project Ga0134122, IMG submission 96461) | Terrestrial soil microbial communities without Nitrogen fertilizer from Kellogg Biological Station, Michigan, USA - KB3-0-2 | ecosystem: Environmental > Terrestrial > Soil > Unclassified ... | reverse complement strand
GCTGGATCTTCCAGATTTTCCTTCACCCGCACGAGGAAGGTGACGGCCTCGCGACCGTCGACGATGCGATGATCGTAGGAAAGGGCGAGATACATCATTGGCTTAATGACAACTTGGCCTTTCACCGCGACGGGCCGCTCCTCGATCCGGTGCATGCCGAGAATGCCCGACTGCGGCGCGTTTAGAATCGGCGTCGACAGCAACGAGCCGTATATGCCGCCGTTCGAAATGGTGAACGTTCCACCCTGCATCTCTTCGATGGTCAGATGACCCTCGCGTGCGCGTCTGCCGAAATCGGCAATTGTCTTTTCTATGTCGGCGATCGTCATCTGATCGGCGTTTTTCACAACCGGAACGACAAGGCCCTTCTCGGTCCCGACCGCGACGCCGATGTGATAATAATTCTTATAGACGAGATCGGTGCCGTCGACTTCGGCGTTCACCGCTGGGATTTCTTTCAACGCCTGAATACAGGCCTTCACGAAGAAACCCATGAAGCCGAGCTTCACGCCGTGCTTCTTCTCAAACGCATCCTTGTAATGCGAGCGCATGGCCATCACACCGCTCATGTCGACGTCGTTAAACGTCGTCAGCATCGCGGCGGTGTTCTGGGCGTCCTTCAGGCGGCGCGCGATGGTCTGGCGCAACTTCGTCATGCGTACGCGCTCTTCGCGCGGAGCGTCACCAGGTGCTGAAGGTGCGCGCGCAATAGCAGGTGCCGGTGCCTGCGGTGTAATCGATGGTCCGGCTGCGATAGCAGCCAGCATGTCGCCCTTGGTCACGCGACCATCCTTCCCGCTGCCGGAAACGGAAGCTGGGCTAACCCCAGACTCGCCAGCGAGCTTCCGCACCGAGGGCGGTTGCGGCATATCGCCGGAAACTTGCTTCGGCGAGGGCACTGCAGACTTGGCGGAAGTGGATACTGACGGAACTGCAGCTTTCGCGGGTGCTGCCTTCGCCCCTCCGGCACCTTCCGCGATCGAACCAAGCAGCGCTCCGACCGCGACCGTGTCGCCGTCTTTCGCCTTGATCTCCGAGAGTACGCCGCCGACGGGTGCGGGCACTTCGACGGTTACCTTGTCGGTCTCGAGTTCCACCAGCGGCTCATCTACCGCGACAGACTCGCCTGCTTTCTTGAACCAGCGTCCGATGGTCGCCTCGGTGACAGATTCGCCCAAAGTCGGAACGCGAATTTCGGTAGCCATTTCAAATCTCCGGAACCGCGCTCAGCCGAGCGCCTCGTCGAGGAATGCTTTTAGTTGCTTCAAGTGATTCGACATCAAACCGGTCGCGGTCGAAGCTGAAGCTACGCGGCCGACATAGCGCGGCCGGCGGCTCGTCGCCTGAATTTGCTCCAGCACCCATTCGAGATACGGCTGCACGAACGCCCAAGCACCCTGATTGCGCGGCTCTTCCTGGCACCAGATGATCTCGGCGCCCTTGAACCGGCCAAGCTCGGTGACGAGCGCCTTCAGCGGGAAGGGATAAAGCTGCTCGACGCGCAAAATATAAACGTCGCTGATGCCGCGCTTTTCGCGTTCCTCGAACAGATCGAAATAGACCTTGCCCGAGCACAGTACGACGCGACGGATCTTATCATCGGTGGCAAGCTTGATGCCGCCGTTCGGATGCAGTTGCGCGTCGTCCCACAAGACGCGATGGAATGTCGTATCCGGGCCCATTTCCGAAAGTTTCGATATCGCGCGCTTGTGCCGCAGCAGCGATTTCGGCGTCATCAGGATCAGTGGTTTCCTGAAATCGCGTTTCAGTTGCCGGCGCAACGCATGGAAATAATTCGAAGGCGTAGTGAGATTGGCCACCTGCATATTATCTTCAGCGCACATCTGCAGAAAGCGCTCGAGACGCGCCGACGAATGTTCCGGCCCTTGCCCCTCGTAACCGTGTGGCAGGAGCATCACGAGGCCGGACATGCGCAGCCACTTGCGCTCGCCCGAAGAAATGAACTGATCGATGAGCACCTGCGCGCCGTTCACGAAATCGCCGAACTGAGCTTCCCAGACCGTGAGTGCCTTCGGCTCCGCGAGCGAATAGCCGTACTCGAAGCCGAGCACGGCTTCCTCCGAGAGCATCGAGTTTACGACTTCAAAAGATGCCTGCGTCTTGGCCAAATGGTTGAACGGCTTGTAACGAGTTTCATCCTCCTGATCGAGCAGCACCGAGTGTCGCTGGGAGAACGTGCCGCGTTCGACGTCCTGGCCGGTGAGCCGGACAGGATTTCCGTCGAGCAATAGGGAGCAAATTCCGAGCGCTTCGCCGGTCGCCCAATCGATATTCTGGCCAGTCTCGATCGCCTTCGCGCGTGTCTCGAGAAAACGCGTGATTGTACGGTGCGGGTGGAACCCTTCCGGTGTCTTGGTGATCTTGCGGCCGATTTCTTTCAGCGTCTCGAGTGCAACGCCGGTATTGCCGCGGCGCGGATCGTCAACGCTATTCGATGCCTTAAAACCCGACCACTTGCCATCAAGCCAGTCCGCCTTGTTGGCCTTATAGCCCTGTCCCGACTCGTATTCGGATTCGAGATGCGCGCGCCAGCCGGCTTTCATCTTGTCGAGCTCGCCCGCCTCGATAACGCCTTCAGTCTCGAGCTTCTTGCCGTATATTTCCAGCGTCGACGGATGCGAGCGAATTTTCTTGTACATCAAAGGCTGTGTGAACGAAGGCTCATCTCCCTCGTTGTGGCCGAAGCGTCGGTAACAGAACATGTCGATCACGACCGGCTTTTGGAATTTCTGCCGGAATTCCGTCGCGACCTTCGCGCAAAAGACCACCGCTTCGGGATCGTCGCCGTTAACATGGAAAATCGGCGCCTCGATCATCTTCGCGACATCTGAAGGATAAGGCGACGAACGCGCATATCGCGGATTCGTCGTGAAGCCGATCTGGTTGTTCACGATGAAATGCAGCGAGCCGCCGGTGCGATAACCCTTGAGGCCCGACAGGCCGAAACATTCAGCGACGACGCCCTGGCCTGCGAAAGCCGCATCACCGTGGATCAATAACGGCATTACCATCGTGCGATCGTCAGGCGTTGCGTGATGCTGATCCTGTTTCGCGCGCACCTTGCCGAGCACAACCGGATCTACGATCTCGAGGTGGGACGGATTCGCCGTCAACGACAAGTGTACTTTGTTATTGTCGAACTCGCGGTCGGATGAAGCGCCGAGGTGATATTTCACGTCACCCGAACCCTCGACTTCGTCAGGCGTTGCGGATCCACCCTTGAATTCGTGGAAGATCACACGGTGCGGTTTTGCCATCACGTGCGCGAGCACATTGAGCCGGCCGCGATGCGCCATGCCGAATACAATTTCCTGCACGCCGAGCGCGCCGCCGCGCTTTATGATTTGTTCAAGCGCCGGGATCATCGATTCGGCGCCGTCCAGGCCGAAACGTTTGGTGCCGGTGTACTTGACGTCGATGAATTTCTCGAAGCCTTCGGATTCGATGAGCTTGTTCAGAATCGCGCGCTTTCCTTCGCGCGTGAAGGTGATTTCCTTGTCTGGTCCTTCGATGCGTTCCTGAATCCAGCCTTTCTCCTCGGGTGAGGAGATGTGCATAAATTCCACCCCGATGGTCTGGCAATAGGTGCGCTGAAGAATCGCCACCATCTCGCGCACGCTCGCAAATTCGAGGCCGAGTACGTGATCGATGAAAATTTTGCGGTCTAGATCAGCTTCGGTAAAACCGTATGTAGCGGGATCAAGTTCTGGATGCACCGCCTCGGGCACTAATTCCAACAGATCAAGTTTCGCGTGCAGATGGCCCCGCATGCGATAGGCGCGGATCATCATCAGTGCTTTTACCGAATCGCGTGTCGCTTGCTGAACTTGTTCGGAAGTGAGTTCGACACCACGCGGCTGTGTTTGCGCCTTGATCTTCTGCCCGACGTCCTTTTCGACTTCGATCCAGTTACCGTCCAGCGCTGCGACCAACTCGCCGTTCATCGGTACCGGCCAGCCTGGCTGCTTCCAGGATGCGCCCTTTGCATTTTTGGTCGCGTCGCCGCGCTCTTCCTTGAGCGAGGAGAAAAACGAGCGCCAGCCCTCGTCAACCGAGGCCGGGTTTTGCTCGTAACGCGATTGCAATTCCTCCAGATAGGCGGCATTGCCGCCATAGAGAAACGACGTGTTCAGAAAGATATCGTTATCAGAACTTCTAGCCATGGCCGTAATCCGGGTGCCTCGTCCGGTTCCGGTTCATGCATACCGAATGCCGTTTTTCGGAGATGCACACAATAACGCCCGCATGCGTCACTGATTAGAATCGAGAATCTGAGTTGTATCAGCCTTTTAGCACGTCCGCGAGGGTTTTGCCGAGCCGTGCCGGCGACGGAGAGACGTGAATGCCCGCTGCTTCCATCGCGGCGATTTTTGAATCCGCATCGCCTTTTCCGCCCGAAATAATGGCACCCGCATGGCCCATTCTGCGCCCAGGCGGGGCAGTACGACCTGCGATGAAGCCAACGCATGGCTTCTTCCGCCCGCGCTTTGCCTCATCGCGCAGAAACTGTGCAGCGTCTTCTTCGGCCGAACCGCCAATCTCGCCGATCATAATCAGCGCCTCGGTTTCCTTGTCACCGAGGAACATTTCGAGGACGTCGATGAATTCAGTGCCTTTGACCGGATCGCCGCCGATGCCGACACAAGTCGTCTGTCCGAGGCCTTCAGCGGTGGTCTGGAAAACCGCTTCATATGTAAGCGTGCCGGACCGCGAAACAATGCCAACTTTGCCACGCTTATGAATGTGGCCCGGCATGATGCCGATCTTGCACTCACCCGGCGTGATGACTCCCGGACAATTGGGACCTATGAGGCGTGACTTCGAGCCGGAGAGCGAGCGCTTCACCTTCACCATATCGGCGACCGGAATGCCTTCGGTAATACAAACAATGAGAGGAACCTCAGCATCGATTGCCTCGCTGATCGCGTCAGCGGCCCCCGCCGGCGGAACGTAGATCACGCTCGCGTCGGCACCGACTTTTTCCTTGGCCTCGATGACGGTTTCAAACACCGGAAGATCAAGGTGCTTCGTGCCGCCTTTGCCAGGCGCGGTGCCCCCGACCATCTTGGTGCCGTACTTGATCGCCTGTTCGGAATGGAAGGTGCCGGTCTTGCCGGTGAAACCCTGGCAGATGACCTTGGTATTCTTGTCGACAAGGACTGACATTATTTCGCGCCCTTCACGGCTTTCACAATCTTCTGCGCCGCATCGTCGAGATCGTCGGCGGCAATGACGTTGAGACCGGAACTCTTGAGGATCTTCTTGCCAAGATCGACGTTCGTGCCTTCAAGTCGCACAACGAGCGGCACCTTCAGGCCGATCTCCTTCACTGCCGCGACAACGCCTTCCGCGATCACATCGCAACGCATGATGCCGCCGAAAATATTGACGAGAATCCCCTTCACCCTTGGATCCGAGGTAATGATCTTGAACGCCGACGTGACCTTTTCCTTGGTCGCGCCGCCACCAACATCGAGAAAGTTCGCCGGCGCTTCGCCATAGAGCTTGATGATATCCATGGTTGCCATCGCGAGACCCGCGCCGTTCACCATGCAGCCGATCGAGCCGTCGAGCGCAATGTAGTTCAAGTCGTATTTCGAGGCCTCGACCTCTTTCGCGTCTTCTTCGGTCACGTCTCGCAAAGCCACAACGTCAGCGTGACGGAATAGCGCGTTGTCGTCGAAGCCCACCTTGGCGTCGAGGCAAATCAGCTTGTCGTCTTTGGTGACGATGAGCGGGTTCACCTCAAGCAAACTCATGTCCTTCACGACAAACGCCGTGTAAAGCTTGTTCACGAGCTCCGCAGTCTGCTTCGAAAGATCGCCTTTAAGGCCAAGGGCCGCCGCAACGCGCCGACCATGATGGGCTTCGATTCCGGTCACGGGATCGACTGAGAAAGTGACGATTTTCTCGGGCGTATCGTGCGCGACTTTTTCGATATCCATGCCGCCTTCCGTTGAAACCACGAAAGCAACGCGCGAAGTTTCGCGATCGACGAGCAGCGAAAGATAAAACTCCTTCGCGATCGCGGCACCCTCTTCGATATAGAGCCGATTGACTTGCTTACCTTGCGGACCCGTCTGATGCGTGACGAGGGTCGAGCCGAGCATGCGCGAGGCTTCTTTCTTTACGTCTTCGACGGATTTCACGACCTTGACGCCACCCGCCTTGCCCCGGCCGCCGGCATGAATCTGCGCTTTTACCACCCACACGGGACCACCGAGTTCTTTTGCGGCCTTTACGGCTTCATCGGATGAGAAAGCGGGAATACCGCGCGGAATTGGCACGCCGAATTCGCGAAGCACGCCCTTGGCCTGATACTCGTGGATATTCATGACGGATGGGCCTCAATAAAGCGCGTTGCGTGATTACTTGCCGAAGTCGGGCGCGATTTTGATGCAAGCATCGACAAGTCCCTGTACGGACGAAACCGATTTGTCGAACATCGATTGCTCCGTCTTGTCGAGCTCAATCTCGACAATGCGCTCAACGCCTTTGGCGCCGATTACGACAGGTGTCCCGACATAGAGACCTTTCACGCCGTATTCCCCGTTCAGGAATGCTGCGCAGGGCAGTACACGCTTTTTGTCCTTCAGATAGCTTTCAGCCATCGTGATCGCGGAAGACGCGGGTGCGTAGAACGCCGACCCGGTTTTCAGCAGGTTGACGATTTCCGCGCCACCGTCACGCGTGCGTTGGACGATCGCGTCGATCCGAGCCTGTGTCGTCCAACCCATCTTGATGAGATCCGGTAGCGGAATGCCCGCGACCGTCGAATAGCGCACAAGCGGCACCATGGTATCGCCATGGCCGCCGAGCACGAAGGCGGTGACGTCCTCGACCGAAACCTTGAATTCGTCGGCGAGGAAATACCGGAATCGCGCGGAATCGAGTACGCCGGCCATGCCGACCACCATCTGCTTCGGCAGACCTGATGCCTTTTGCAGCGCCCAGACCATCGCATCGAGCGGGTTTGTGACGCAGATAACGAAAGCCTTCGGTGCGTATTTTGAAATGCCCGCGCCAACCTGCCCCATCACCTTGAGATTGATGCCGAGCAGATCGTCGCGGCTCATGCCGGGCTTGCGCGGCACACCCGCGGTAACGATCACCACATGGGCGCCTTCGATCCCCTCATAAGAATTGACGCCCACCATGTTGGAATCGAAATCCTCGACAGGCGAGGCTTCCGCAAGATCGAGCGCCTTGCCCTGCGGGATCCCTTCGACGACGTCGAACAAAACCACATCACCAAGGTCTTTGAGACCAGCGAGAAGAGCCAGGGTCCCGCCGATTTGGCCGGCCCCAACGAGTGCGACTTTCTTGCGTGCCATAGAAGTTTCCGATCAGGAGAACGGCCCGCAATCGGGCCAAAGAACTGAACTAGGCTCTAGCCCGTTTAGCGAAATCGCTCAAGCGTTCCGCTAGCGCCTCACACTCTCTTATGTCTCGACAATACCGACCATGCTGTTGGCGGCTTTTGAATCTCGCCGTCCGTGCGGAAGCGCGAGATAGGCGATTGATCGCATTTCAATCAGGCGCGATGCCGTGCGATGGAATTCGAAGTTCTCAAAGCCTTCCGTGCCAAGATAAAGACGGTCGGGTTCGGCTGCCGCCGAAGCGATGAGCTTCACCGAATTGTCGTAGAGCGTATCGATCAGCAAAATGAGGCGCTTCGCTTCGTTACGGTGTTCGGCGGCGATGACAGGAATGTTTTCGACAACAAGCGTGTGAAATGTCTGCGCAATATCCACAAAGTCGGAGGCGCCAAGGGGTTTCAAGCAGAGATCGTCGAAAGTAAAGCGTGCTGCACCACCTCCTGCTTTCGGTATGTGGATCGTACGGCCGAGATGCGGAAGCTCCATCGGCGCGCCTCCGCTCGGACCGGCAAGTCGTAGCCACGCGAAATCGATTGCCGCATGAGCTTTTGCATCCGCAGGTACGTGCCAGACAGCGACGCCGCTGAGCTTTTCCAAACGAAAATCCGTGCGAGCTTCGAGATGGACAACCTCGAGCTTCTCCTCGATGAGCCGAATAAATGGAACGAACAAAGCGCGGTTGAGCCCATCCTTATACAGTTCATGCGGCGCCGCGTTGGACGTTGCGACAAGAACGAGACCTAACTCGAACAGCTTTTCGAACAAGCGACCGAGAATCATCGCGTCCGCGATATCGGTTACGATGAACTCATCGAAGCAAAGCAGCGTCGTCTCTTGCGAGATTTCACGGGCGGTAAGCTGAATCGGATCGAGGCCTGCAACCTCGCCGTATTTCAGCTGATGGCGGAAATGCTGAATACGCTCATGCACCTCCGCCATGAATTCATGGAAATGCACGCGCCGCTTTTTAGTAGCGGTGGCCTCGGCGAAAAAAAGATCCATGAGCATGGTCTTTCCGCGGCCGACATCGCCCCAGAAATAGAGTCCGCGCGGCGCCGCGACCGGCCGCCGCGCCATCAGCCAACCGAGCGCTCCTGATTTCTCGGGAGGGCGATATTCGCCGAGTTCGCGTTCCAGACGTGACAGTCTTCCGACGGCGTGCAGCTGGCCGGGATCGGATTCGATCTCTCCGGCCGCGACCCGTGCAGCGTAGTGCTCCGCGATCGCCGACATGCCGAAGCAACCCCAATTCGGTAGGAACCGTGCGTAACCGGGCAATCCAGCCCGATCAAGCAGCATGCGCAGCATTATTGCGGCAGTGCATTGATATTGCGTTGAAAATTACGGATTTCAGCCGTTAAGTCGCAAAACCGTATCCCGGTAGTCATGATAATGCTGCATAGCGGCAATACATTGATTCGAAAGCGAAAATGGCCATATGGTTGGTGAGGATCGAAACAAGTGAAGACCATGAATGACAATCACGAGACCCCTGGCATTATTCGCAAGCTGTGGATCGGCGAGACGGACCGCTTTCGCGAACATCTGCTGCGCCTTGACCGCGAGAGCCGTTCCAACCGGTTTGGCTCGCCGGTGACGGATTACTTCATCGAGAAGTACGCGGCGCACGCGCTCGGGCCCGATTCAGTTGTACACGGATATTTTGTCGACGGCACACTGCGCGGCTGCGCAGAACTCCGCGCTTTCGGGCAACTTGGGCCGCACGAGGCGGAAGCTGCCTTCAGCATCGAGCGCCCCTGGCAGAACAGCGGTATCGGCTCCGAATTGATGGGCCGAACAATTCTCACCGCCCGAAACCGCTCGATCCGCAAGCTCTATATGAATTGCCTTTCGCACAATCATCCGATGCAGGCGATCGCGCGCAAATACGAAGCCGACCTGCGCTTCGAAGCCGACGATGTCGTCGCCGAAATCACCAATCCGCGCCCGGATCCCCTTTCGCTTTTCCGCGAATGGGTGGCCGACAGTCACAGCTTTGCTTCGGCTGTGCTTGACGTACAGAGCCGAATACTGCGCGTCGCTTAAGCGACCTCCTGAAAATTACAGGAAGCCTGGCTGGCGTCTCGTCAGAGCTGACGTGAGATCATCAATTTTTTGATTTCGGCGATTGCTTTAGCGGGATTTAGATCTTTCGGGCAGGCCTTCGCGCAATTCATGATCGTGTGACAACGATAGAGCCGGAATGGATCCTCGAGCTGATCGAGCCGCTCGCCAGTCGCTTCGTCGCGAGAGTCGACAATCCAGCGATAGGACTGCAGAAGCGCCGCTGGTCCCATGAAGCGGTCGCTGTTCCACCAATAGCTCGGGCAGGCGGTCGAGCAGCAAGCGCAGAGGATACACTCGTAAAGTCCGTCGAGCTTCTCGCGCTCATCATGACTTTGTGGCCATTCTTTTTCCGGAGCGGGAGTTTTCGTGTGAAGCCAGGGTTCTGTCTGGGCGTGCTGTTCGTAAAATCCGGATAGATCGGGCACGAGATCTTTCACCACCGGCAGATGAGGCAGCGGATAGATTTTCACCGGTGCTGCCACGTCATCGATCGCTCTGGTGCAGGCAAGCGTATTCACGCCGTCGATATTCATCGAACAGGAGCCACATACGCCCTCGCGGCACGAACGGCGAAAGGTAAGCGTCGGATCGATCCGATTTTTGATCCAGATGATCGCGTCGAGCAGCATCGGCCCGCAATCGTCGCGATCAACGAAATAGGTATCGATACGCGGGTTGTCGCCGATGTCCGGATCCCAACGATAGATACGGCACTCCGTTAGCCGGTTCGCGCCCGCAGGCTT
>Ga0134122_10004616_pt1 | contig 10211 bp, 11 predicted proteins | sample KB302_FD_96461 | JGI IMG/M metagenome (GOLD analysis project Ga0134122, IMG submission 96461) | Terrestrial soil microbial communities without Nitrogen fertilizer from Kellogg Biological Station, Michigan, USA - KB3-0-2 | ecosystem: Environmental > Terrestrial > Soil > Unclassified ... | reverse complement strand
CGGACAGGACGATTCACGGATCGCGCCGTTCGAGCTGCCAGGAGACGCGGAAGACCGTGACGACGGTCGCGCTCGATGCCAGTGTCATCGTCAAGTGGATCTTTGCCGATCGTGCCGAAGAATCGCACTCCCTGCAAGCGCTTCAGATTCTCCAATTCATTAAAGAGTCTCGGGTGACCGTTATCCAGCCTCCACACTGGCTGGCCGAAGTGGCGGCGGTGATTGCGCGTTTGGACTCAGGCCGGGCTCGTCAGGCCGTTTCCCTTCTGCACGCGCTTGAGTTCTCTGTCATAACAGACGTCGAGGTCTACCGCAAAGCCTGTGATCTTTCGGCTTCGCTGAAACAAGATCTATTTGATACCTTGTACCATGCTGTGGCGCTCACCGAATTCGCGACCATGCTCATAACCGCCGATGAGCAGTACTATCGAAAGGCCCACAAAGCCGGTCGGATTGTCAGGTTAAGGGAATTTCACCTTCCGCTGACCTGACGGAACAATGGGTCAAGCCCAAGTTCCTCAAGGTCGAGAATCTCGATCTGGCAGACAGACTGCGAAGCTGCGCGCAACATAAATGGTGTGAATCCGAGAGGATGGTAGACTACAGGATTTCTTCAGTTGGATTAAACAAGGAGGTCAGGATGCAGGTGATGGGACGGATCGGGATTATGGCATTAGGGATTGGGCTGACGGCCTGGCTCAGCGGGGCACCGGTCTTTGCAGAAGAGAAGCCCGCTGCTGCGCCGATTGACGATGGGTCGAAGGTGGTGATTACCTCTCCCAAGGATGGAGACGAGGTCGATGATAGTTTTGAGTTGAAGTATGAACTGACTAAAGGCTCGCAAGCCACGCATGTCCATATATATGTGGATGGTCAATATCAGAAGGGATTTTCTGGGACGCTGAAGGGCCTGAGTTTGGGGGATCACAAAATCACGGTGACCGGCGCCACGAAGGACCACGATCTTGTGAAGGCTAGCCACACCATTCTCGTCGAAGTGGAATAGGGCAGCCTAATCGTCCTCCTGCTCGCGGAACGCGCACGATAGGATTATGCTCGCCCGGGTTGATGGCACGTCTCGGGGTGGGCGGGTGAGAAAGTTGCGCGCACTTGAGGCTTGACTAGGCTGCCCTTAGCCTACCTCTGGTTACCTTTCATGTCTCACAAACAGGTAGTCATCATCGGAGGCGGGTTCGGAGGCCTGACGGCATCGCAACTGCTGCGTGATGCCGCGGTGGTGCTCATCGACCGCACCAATCATCACCTGTTTCAACCGTTGCTCTACCAGGTGGCCACTGCCGCGCTCTCCCCCGGAGATATTGCCTGGCCGTTACGTACGATCCTTCGGCCTTATCAAAATGTTCGAGTGGTCATGGATGAAGTCCTGTCCATCGATCGTGCGGCGCGTCTTGTGCGGTTGCGGGATAGCGCGCCGATTGCGTTCGACGCCCTCATTGTCGCACCTGGATCGCGACACTCGTATTTCGGGCACGACTCGTGGGAGCAGTCCGCGCCCGGGCTCAAGACTCTTGCTGACGCGCTAAATCTTCGCGAAAAGATGCTGTTGGCATTTGAGGAGACCGAACGACGACGAATCGCCACCGGCACGAGCGATCGACTGACCTTCGTAATCGTGGGGGGAGGCTCCACCGGCGTAGAGTTGGCCGGAGCGCTGGCAGAGATCGGGCGGAAGGCCATGGCACCGGATTTCCCGAACTTGCGGCTTGATGATCTCGACATTCTCCTCGTGGAAGGCGGCGGCCGCATTTTGCCAGGATTCAGCCCTGACCTGTCGGCGAAAGCGGCTCATGCACTCGAACGCAGGGGTGTCACAATCAGGCTCAACAGCCGGGTGAGCGACATCCGGGCCGGTTGCGTCATGATTGGAAGCGAATGCATCCGATCCACGAATATCATCTGGGCGGCAGGCAACAGGGCGTCGCCGCTACTGGCGTCGCTCGCAGTTCCGCAGGACGAAGCCGGTCGGATCCATGTTCAAGCGGATCTGACTATTCCGGGCGAACCCTGGATCTTTGTCATTGGCGATGCCGCCCATTGCGTCGATCTGAGCGGGGATCCTCTGCCGGGCCTCGCTCCCGTCGCCGTGCAGCAAGCTCGCTATGTCACGAGGGTCATACGAGAGGGGATCGCTCCGGACCAACGCCGGCCTTTTGTGTATGCGGGTCGAGGTATGTTGGCGACCATCGGACGTGCGCATGCCGTGGCCCAGTTCGGTCTGTTTCACCTATCCGGACTGTTTGCCTGGTTGATCTGGTGCGCGATTCATATCTATTTGCTTATTTCGATCCGAAGTCGAGTGCGGGTAATGGCGGAATGGATATGGTACTACCTCACATTCAAGCCGGGAGCAAGAATCCTGCATACGCGGTGGCGCCAATCCGGAGAAGAAAGGGAAATGCCACCAATACACACAGTGGGATCCGATTCGAAGAAGTAAAGTGTGCCACGGGCAGTTTCTATAGTCTGAGTCATAGAAATTGAACCTGCCTGAATGGTCCCTTCACGCAGCCTGTGTTCTACAAAGCTGCGAGATCTGTCGCTGAACACCGGGGCGGATATTCGTGAAGGCCAGGCCGAATTCCTGAGGACTGGTCCAGCGAACCGTGGCGCTGTCGATGATGAACGGATTGGCCGCATCCTGTGGGAAGATGCAACATTCCAAGTCTGCCCCGACCAGAACGGCCACGGAACTCCTGACGCGACATCCCCAGGGTGAGAGGTCACGCAATTCGCCTTCACCGGCCACCGTTCGACCCCTTGATGAAAAATGATTGCGCAGACGGACCGGCACTCGGGGATGCCGCCGACTCTCGACCCTGCGATCCCGCGGCGCCGGGTGACTCTGTGGCTTTTGTCTGAAGGCATGAGATAGCCGTTGGCTGGCTGTGTCAGGAAGGTCGGCGCTCTGTGTTTCGAACAGGCGCCGGCTCATTAAACTGTCCGCATTCCGGCTTAGCCACTGGCCTGCCTGTTCCAGAACAGCAACCATCTGCGGCTTCAACTGTCTGCCGCGTGCGCATACCTCATCGATCCAGGTTTGCCACGAACCTGGAGCCGAGGGAACTGGCCCTGTTCCACCGGCCCTTAGATGTTTCATCCGTTCCTCCAGGTCGCCGAACCGCGGGTCCTCTTTTTTGATCCAGGCATAGATCTTGAGACATTCCTCGTAGCGGCCTAACGATTCCAATGCCCGGCCCATGTGGTAGAGAATGTGACGTTCTTCTTCGGGTGAAAACGTGTGTGTCGCCAACGCCTGGCGGAAGGCCATGACTGCTTCCTCCGGGCGACCGGCGGCACTCAAACAGAGGGCGATCTGGACTTGCGCTTTTCCGGTATATTGAGGATCGACGGAAGCTTTTCGGAAGTCGTCGACCGCTTGATGGAACATTTGTACTCGCTTAAGCACAAGCCCACGCTCATAACGCTCGCCCGCGGTCATCTGCTTGTCCATGCTTCATCCCCCCTTGGCCTGTGTATCCGCCATCGCCCTATGCGTCGGGTGAAGAGGAAAGCAAGACTGACGCCTTGAGTGAGTGCCGCAATATCAACTACTTGTCTGGTTGGAGCCGCCTCAGATGCGGAGGAAGAACCCAACAGGTGATCCGAGATGGTACGCGAACCATCCCTCTCGCCAGTTCAGCTTCAGCACAAGATCTGATATATACCGGTCGCATGGATTGGTGGTTAATACTTGGTCTAGTCTCTTTTCTCATTGTCGTGGCCCTTGCTTCGTTCTATTTGTATGTAGTGGTGAGTCGAACGAAGAAGGAGTTCCGCGCGGCTCAACCGGACCTTCGCGTGACAAACATGTCGGCGATGAGTTCGGGGAATGTCCTCACGATCTATCCGGAGCTTCAGAATCTTGGCGGGGGTGTGGCATACGATTGCCTTCTGCACATGGGCGGCTGGGAAGGAAACTTCACCGTCAAGAAGGTCTATCCGAGAGGTCCAAGGAGTCAGAAACTTGTAGCATCCATCGTGTTGGGTCCGGAAGCTCCGATCCGCACGACACTCATGGGCCATGGCTATATCCGGCTACGCTATCTGGATCGCTGGGGGCAGAAGTACGATTGCTGGTATCAGGTGACTCAGGTTGGAATTGGTGATGCCCCTCTCTATGATATTCAGATCGACTTGGAGCATCCGGAATTGCAGGAACCCCACCCATCGGTCTGGGAGATGCGAAGGTTCCTCCGAGCTGTCCCGTTGCCCGGGTGACTGGGAAAGCTCTTCAATGAAACAAGGCAGTTAGCCGAAACCTGCCCTCCCGCCTCCCCCCGTACGCTCCTCTTTCGTACCTCATGAATCGCGCCTGAGTCGCGAACGGAAAGGCCTTTGCCAGGGACCATACGCATCAGGGGGGGCGGCCTGGTAAGATGATATGGAGCCTTTTCACAGGGAGATCATTTCACTGTAGATATCTCCTATGTCCCACAGGATCGGCATCATTCTTTTTATCGGGCTCTTTACCCTGTCTGCCTGTGCTGAGTCGGCCCACCAGGTCCAGCGGAGCAGAGGCTATATCGATGTGCCTCCTGAACTGGGACAACAGATCGATACGACGGTTGCCTTTGCCGATCTTCTCTCAGCTCCCGGCAGTTACGTCGGTCGGGTCATCATGGTTGCTGGAGTCGTCATCAAGTCCAAACGGACGGAGAAGCGGACAGAAATTGAGGTTCTCCAACTTCCTGCTGAAGGAGGAAGACCTGCGACGATAGAGCGAACCCGTTCCGAAGGGCGTTTCCTGGCTGTTCGGGAGGACTTTCTTGATCCGGCAACGGTCCCCCCTGACACCGCGATTACCGTGGTCGCGGTTGTCACTGGCTCTACGACCAGACCACTGGATGACAGTGAATACACCTATCCCGTTCTCGATATCAAACACCTCACCGCGTGGAGTGCAGTCGATTCACAACCTTCAGGAGGCAGTGCGGCTCCATTCTATGGACCGTACTACTCGCCGTTCGGCTATTGGGGAAGGCCCTATGGAGCCTATCCATATTTTGGGAGGCCTGCTCCCTTCTTCAGCCAGCCACGACCACCATCGCCACCCCCTCCCCCTCGCCAAAGTATCCCCCCTCGTTTTAGGGGAAACCGGTGACCTGGAGAGCGTGAAGCCCTAACTTTCAGAACGCTGACTGCTGCTTTGAGTAGCCGGCCATTGATTCAATGGCCTGTTACACCGACAGCCTATTGAAGTATTCAGACGATCCCTCTACCCTATGTTTCTTTATGCGTTCTGGGTTACCCCTTGTCGGAACTCATTCGAGCCCGGCATGCCGCTTCACTCGTAACAGATCGCAGTGCGCCCCCTGCGGATATCAGCAGCCTATTCATTTTGGAGTCGACACATGCCCTTGACTACGTATAACAATGTGCCAGTTCCTTCGTTTATGTATGGCACGGCATGGAAAAAGGAAACTACGGCACAGCTGGTTCAGTTAGCTGTGGCTGCCGGCTTCACGGCCATCGATACGGCCAACCAACTGATCCATTACCAGGAAGCCCTGGTTGGGGAGGCCCTGCTGGCCCTGGCGCGAAAAGGGATGCCGCGCGACCGCCTATTTCTTCAGACAAAATTTACGCCGACGAATGGTCAGGACCATCGCACCCCGTACGATGCTTCGGCCGCTCTCACGACCCAAGTGGCTCAGTCTTTCGACAGCTCACTGGTCCACCTGCACACTGACTATCTCGACTCCTATGTGTTGCACGGGCCCTATCAGCGGCAGGGATTGGGAGCTGCGGACTGGGAGGTGTGGGCTGCCATCGAAGGGCTCTATCAGTCAGGGAAAACAAAGATGATCGGGATCAGCAATGTCACTCCCGAGCAACTTACTCAGCTCTGTGCCAAGGCGGCCGTGAAACCCATGATGGTGCAAAATCGTTGTTATGCCGCACTTGGGTGGGACAAAGAGGTGCGGGAGATCTGCCGGACCCATGGGATCATCTATCAAGGCTTTTCGCTCTTGACTGCCAACCGGGAAGTTTTTAGTGATCCAAACATTCGAGTCATTGCCCAACGTTTAAAGGCCGGTCTTGCGCAAGTTGTGTTTCGATTTGCGATGCAGGCTGGGATGCTTCCGTTGACCGGCACCACGGATCAGCAACACATGAAGGACGACCTCCAGGCAGAAGAGCTCACACTGACCGCTGAAGACATGCGTGTGATCGAGACGGTTGGGATGTAAAGGGGATGCCAGGAGGAGGGCGGACAGGCAATCTTACAATGCCGGCCTAGAGGACTCCTGCCAGCCTGTTGAGGCTTAGAATGGCTTGGCTCAGGAAGAGTTGGAACGACTGAAGGTCGTGAGACGATATCTCGGTGGAATGGGAGCCATGGTCGCTGTAGAGTAGCCCGATCGGTCGATTGCCGATACGAATTGGGGCCAAGAGGGCCGACGAAGCTTGCCAGATCGAGATGAATCTCGCATGAAGGGCATGAGGCCCTGCTGTGAGAAAGTTTGACACGATGAGCGGATCATGCCGCTTGAGTACTTGTAAAAACAGCGGGTAATCGGCACTCAGTGATCCATTGAAGCTGCAGAGGTACTGCGTCGGTTCGCTGACGCCGACAACAACTCGTCCGAGTAATCGGTCGGTATCTCTTGGATCCAGCAACGCAAGCGCCACTCGCGCAAAGCCACCCCCATCATGCAGTGAGTTGACTAGGATCGACAGCAGACTGTTGAGATCTCGTGCTGAAAACATCGAGGTCTGGACCTTATGCAAGGTTTCGAGCGGGCGTGCCAGGATCGGTGGAGGTTTCTGAATACCTGATTTGTCCCTAAGCGGTTGAGCTTTGATGTGAAGCGAATTATCAGGCGTCAATGTGGAAGGTGAGATTGACGGATGAGGAACGACAATTTCCGTAATTCCGACTGAACGGGAAAGTTGGCGGCCCTTGTCATAGGCGCGGACTAAGGCCTCTTGCAAGCTGTGCTCAGGTAATCCGGTCCCCTGCCGGAGGGCACGACGAATTCGGTCAGCGAGGCCTGGCTTGGATGGATCAGTCATGGCAGAAACGAGTTTGTTCGCGCCGGAGACAAGGCCCTCAAATATCTGCTTATCTGTCTGCCAACGGGTCTCATCATCCTCAGCTGTCGCGGTACCTATCAGATCCACCAAACCGGTAGGTAGGATCCATAGCTTTGCCAAAGCTCCCGAAAAGCGAGCTTTCGAGACACCCAGAATATTGGCTTCGGCCTCTGCTGTCTGTGCATCGGAGAGCAATTCAAACAGATCGGGTGTATGGTAGGCGATGACCAAATCGACGAACGAGTACAACAGAGCGGCACTGAAGAGTTGTCCTGGCTGAGGATAATTCATAGCTGTGCCAAGTTCGAATGCGTGGGTTGATGCGAAAAGGGCTTTTGCAATCAAGCCGCTCAAGATCGGTCGGCGATCCGAAAGTTGTTCCAAATGTTCCATCAACTGGGCCGTTGCCACGAGCGTGCGGACCGTGTCCAATCCAAGCCAGGTTACAGCATGGGGCACGGAGGTGATGGTCTGCTGTGGGCTGTAGGCGATCCCATTGGCGATTTGGAGGACTTTGCATGTCAAGCCGGGATCGCGACTGACGATTTGTGCGAGTGCGTTGGGGCTCGAAGTGTCACCGCTTAAGTTGAGAATTTTCTGACAGGTAGCCTGTAGCGTTGGAAGTGCATTGGCCTGCGGGTCGAAAAGCCGGCGTAGGGGCGGGGGCACTAATGCGCATATCTCGCTACTCTCATCGGAGTTAATGGCTGGTAGGGTGGCTGGTGTCATTTTGCTTCCTAACCAGGAGGTGACGGGATCCCGAGCCGGAGTCGCTCTTGTTCATGAATCTGTCGGTGTCTCTCTATCGGCCAATTTGGACTGAAACTTAGTGGCGCAGACAATATTTGACTCTTGACCCTCCTGAATTCTGACGCAGTGGGGAGAATTCGCCCTGGAGTGATAGCCGATACTATTGAAATTCCTTCGGTATTCACGCGCGTGACTCTCCTGCCTCACGGTGTTCACAAGTGTTTTGCGTATGGCGGCTTACGCGGGGAGTTCAATCAGTCTGAGGGTATAGAGGTACTGATAGAGCCCTTTACGTTCCATCAGTTCGGCATGGGTGCCGGTTTCTACGAGGCGGCCCTTGTTGAGGACAAGAATCCGATCGGCTCGCTGGATGGTCGTCAACCGATGGGCAATCACAAATGTGGTTCGCCCCTTCATGAGTTGCTCCAGTGCCTCCTGGACGAGTCGTTCCGACTCACTGTCGAGGGCAGAAGTGGCTTCATCCAACAATAAGATCCGTGGATTTTTCACGATGGCCCTGGCGATGGCGATGCGTTGACGCTGCCCGCCGGACAGGTTGATCCCTTTTTCCCCCACGATAGTTCGATACTGGTCCGGGAAACTCATGATGAAGTCGTGGGCATGGGCGGCACGACTCGCCGCGACCACAATGTCATGAGAGGCCTTCTCGTCCCCGTAGCTGATGTTGTCAAAAATTGTCCCGCCGAATAAGATCGTTTCTTGCGGAACCAGTCCGACTTGCCGATACCAACTATCAGTAGTGACTTCACGGAGATCGTGCCCGTCGATGGTAATGCGCCCCTCTGTTGGATCGTAAAAACGGTGGAGCAAGTTCATTACGGTCGTTTTCCCGGCCCCGGTAGGGCCGACGATGGCGACGAGCTCGCCAGGCAGTGCTTCGAACGAGAGATCCGTCAAGACCGGTTGGCGTGGATCATAGGCAAAGCTGATGTGCTCTGCCCGGATATGTCCCGCGACGGTGGGCAGCGATGTGGCCGCTGGGGCGTCGCTCACCTCGGAGTGGGTGTCTAGGATTTCGAACACCCGTTCAGTGGCACCCTGTGCCTCCCGGATCTGCGCGAACACGCGGGCAGCGGAACTGAAGGGGCCGATGAGTATACCGGCAAAGAGGACGAACGCAACGAGGTCGCCTGGCGAGACGGTTCCTTCGATGACCTGTCGCCCTCCATACCACAACACTGCCGCCGCCGCGGAAAAGGTGAGGAGACTAATGACGGGAATAAACACTGCCATCACGACGGCCTTCCGCATCGTTAATGTCAAAGTCTGTTCGACTTGAGCCGAAAACCTCGTCTCCTCGCGCCGGGTTTGGACAAAAGACTTCACGATTCGAATGCCGGATATCACTTCCTCGATGAGGGTACTCATTGCCGCGGTTTGATCCTGAATCGAGGTCGAGAGGGATTTCAACTTTCGTCCGAAGACCTTGGCGACCAGTACGAGCAAGGGGAGCAAAATGAGAATCAAGAGGGAGAGGCGCCAATTCATCGTCAGCAGGAATGTAATCCCTCCGAGGAAGGTCACGAGCTGTTTTGCACTGTCGATCGGCGTCTCCGTGACAACCGATTGAATGACCGTCACGTCGCTCATCAGCCGTGAGAGAAGTTCTCCGGTTCGTCGTCGGGCAAAGAAGCTCACTGATAGGGTGTGCAAATGCGCAAAGAGATGACGGCGAAAGTCGGCGATGATGCGCTGCGAAATCCAGGCAGTCAGATAGCTATGGCCCATCGAACAGAGCCCCTGCAGGATGACGAGTCCGAGAAAGCCGGTGATCATGTCCGTCATCTTGGACTGGTCGTGTTGCACAGTGATGATATCCCACAGTGTTCCGGCTAACCGCAGTAGGGCCAGATTGGCGGCAGCGACTCCCATGACCAATAGACCAGCCAGCACCATGCGGGACAGGTAGGGCTTCAGAAATGGGAGAAATCGTGAAAAGGTAGACATAATGGGGAACGATCTTAGCAGACTGGGAAACTATTTTGGCACAGATGCAATTCGATGGTTCGCACATGCTGCTCAAGAGGAGAATCGTTTTGCAGCATTCTGTGTGAGGAGATGGTTATGGAGCACCGTGGAAGCGCAGCGGAAAGGAAGCTTCAAACGGGAGCGTCGTGGCAGCTAGAACTGTATGGTGGAGTCGATGAGCTACTTGCGACTGACAGCAACACACGATTTTGTAGGGGGTAATGAGATCAGTCACCACAGTAGACGGAGACGGCAGTCCGGACGCCAATGCGAACCTGCTGCCTTCGGGCTCGGACCATTCCGCTCCCTTCTCGTATCAGTCTAGTTTTTGCGACGTTCAAACTTTTGGCGCCGGCGCAGCTTTTTGTACTTGTGCTTGCGCATTTTTTTACGGCGTTTTTTCAGCACACTGG
>Ga0134122_10004614_pt1 | contig 10211 bp, 7 predicted proteins | sample KB302_FD_96461 | JGI IMG/M metagenome (GOLD analysis project Ga0134122, IMG submission 96461) | Terrestrial soil microbial communities without Nitrogen fertilizer from Kellogg Biological Station, Michigan, USA - KB3-0-2 | ecosystem: Environmental > Terrestrial > Soil > Unclassified ... | reverse complement strand
TGTGACCTCGTGGGCTCGACCGCCCTGGCCGAGCGGGTGGGGCCGGAGACGATGCACCTCCTGCTCAATCAGTTCTTCGAGCTGGCCCTGCGGGAGGTCCATCGCTACGAAGGGACGATCAACCAGTTCCTGGGTGACGGCTTCATGGCCCTCTTCGGCGCCCCCATCACTCACGAGGATCATCCGCGCCGGGCCGTGCTCGGCGCCCTGGGACTGCGGAAGGGGCTGGAGGAGCGCCGGGCCGAGTTGGAGGATCTTCATGGTGTGGCGCTCCAGGTCCGCATGGGTTTGAACACCGGCTGGGTGGTGGTGGGAGGCATCGGCGACCACCTCCGCAAGGACTACACGGCGATTGGCGACACGACAAATCTCGCAGCCCGCCTCCAGCAGATCGCCGAGCCTGGAGCCATCCTCGTGAGCGAGGCGACCAGCCGCTTTCTCCAGGGTGTACAGATGAAGCTCCTGGAGCCGGTCCACGTCAAGGGTAAAGAGGCGCCGGTCCAGGCTTACGGGGTCCTTGGCGCGGGTGCCGTCCAGTCGGAGGAGGCGATTCTGGGAGCGATGTCGCGCACCCCGTTCGTCGGCCGCCGCGGGGAAATGGCCATCCTCGAGGAGCTGCTGGAGCGGGCCGAGAAGGGTGAGGGACAGGTCCTCGGCATCGCAGGTGAGGCCGGCGCGGGCAAATCGCGGCTCCTTTATGAATTCCGCCGACGGCTCTGGAACCGGTCGCCCTTTGGCTGCCCGCGGGCGCCACCCTCATCGAGCAGGGCAAATCCCGGTCGACGCCGTGTTCATTCTCCTGGAGGGGCGGCTCGCCGTCTGGCTCAAGGGCCGGCAGGGTGGGGAACGCGAGATCGCCGCCTCCATGCCGGAAAGATCGTGGGGGAGATGTCCTTCGTGGCCGCCCGGCCGCCATCCGCCATAATGCGGGCCTTGGAGGACTCCACCGTCTTCGCCGTCTCCAAATCCGTCCTTAACGCCAAGCTGTCGTCCGACCAGGGTTTCGCCGCCCGCTTCTATCGCGCCCTGGCGATTTACCTCTCCACGACGGTTCGGGAGCGCCACCGTGCTCTGGGTTACGGCTCCAGGCAGGATCTGCAGCAGATGGAGGAGGATGACGCGGGCGAGCTCGGTGCCAATGTGCTGGACGGCGTCTACCTGGCAGGGGAGCGGTTCGACCGGATGGTGAAGCGGGTGATGGTGGCCTGAGCACACGAGGAGGGTTTGACAGGACGCGGCGGCACATGTAATACTCAATGCTCTATAAATCACGGTATTAAACCATGCGAGTACAGACGGTCAAGTCCGAGAGCTACAGCCGGTTGGCGCAGAAGGCCCTGGACCGGGTCAAGGGAAGTCTCGTTCTGGACATCGACGTCGAACATTTTCTCGCCAACGAGTTCGAACGACTGCCCTTTGCAGCTCCGGCGAGAAGCGGCATCGAGCTGTCGTGGCGAGACTTCTTCGCAGCCCTGCCGAGATGCCATGAACAGGGGGAAATACGCTACCTGAACCCGAAGATCAGCTCGGGCGGTCCTCCCAACAAGGAGGTGGCTGCCGAGCTCGTGAAGCTGGGAGGCTTGACCCCGGAGGCCTTCGAGCGCTACTTCCATGAGAACCAGGTCACCTTCGCCGCCCAGAGAGGCGGCGAGCACTGGAAGGCGTTGGGCGGCGCGGAGAGAAGCATGGCGGAGCTCTTCGACACCGGCATCTCGGTGGTGGTCATCGCCACCCCGGCCCGCACCGCGGGCACCGCCATTCACTACGACGACGGCGACGTCCTCCCCATACAGTTCCAGGGCGAGAAGCGGTGGGAGGTCTTCGAGCCCCAGGACCAGTTCCCCTGTCAGAGGACGCCGCGGAGAAAGCTGAGGCTGGCTGAGGGCTCGCTGATCGCCCACCAGGTCTACGACCTCAAGCCGTCCGATGGGCTCTACGTCCCCCGCGGCTGGATCCATCGCGTCAGCAACAGGGGCGATGAACCGTCGCTGCACGCCTCCTTCGTCATCCACGCCAACACCTGGCTGTCGGTCTTCGCCAATCTCATGGACCATGCCTTCGCCACCCTCCGGGGCTGTCAGCGCTGGCGCCAGGCCTTGACGCCAGCGGACATCGGCTCCCCCGAGACCCTCGTGGAGATCGATCACTTCGTAGAAGAGCTGCGCGAGCAGATGCGATCCGGAATGGTGGAGGGCGGCCCAGCGAGCTTCGATTTCGTGGTGAACAGCCCCGCCGGCGAGGAGCTGCGCGCCTTGGCCAGGCAATCCATCGCCGAGGTGGAGTCGGGTCCGGGCGTGAGGGTCCGGCGATCCGGTGCCCACTACCTCCTGCGCCACTCCGACAACGTCGGCTTCGTGCGGGTGAGCGGTGACGGCAAGCGTTACTACGACGTACCCTCGCGCTTCTTCTACAGCGTCCTGCGGCAGGACGGCATATCTCTCGCCGACCTCGAGGGCGCTTCCTTCTCGCCGCAGGAGATCGCCGACGGTCTGCACACCCTGGTCTACAAGACCGGAGCCTTCCGCCTGGAGAGCTCCGACGCATGAAGCGCGAGGAGGTTTGAACTCTTAAGAGGCTGACGCGATTCGCTCTCTATCCAGGATCGCCCGGCCGTCTGCAAGCACACGCCCAGCCCAATCCATAAAGCCGTCCACAAACGGACGGCCGATGGAATCGACCTGTATGTTGGCCTCAATCACCTTGAAGCCCGTCTCCATACGGGTCACGACAGCTCGCAAGAGCGTCAAGAGATATTTTCTCGTCTCTTCTTCAGGCTCTGCGGCGAGCATCATCAGGTATAGCTGGGTGACGTAGATGAACGAGTACTCGGCGTGGAATACCGCGGTCATCGGCCGTAAGACTCCGATACGGATAGGGCTTAGATAGAGGTCCTCGGGATCATTGGTGATAAAGCCCTGCGTTGACTCGAACATTATCCCGAGCGACCGCAGCTTGTTGTGGGCCATCTCATGGACGAAAGCCTCCGCCGTGCCTATAGGATCCTCAATGGACGCGCACAGGGTCCCGATGTGGGACTCGAAGGAATGGCTGGCATAGCCCTTGCGCCCAGGGCGGATGCGAGTTCCAGAGGTGTCGTGGAGAGGGTAGAATGCATAGATCAAGCTCTTGAATTGTTGAAACACGGCGGGCCACTGCCGCACGTAACTCTCGGCTAGGCAGATTCGTTTATCTTCAAGCGGCGCGGAGGAAAAACCCATGTTGAGATAGGGGCCTTCAAGCGGTCGGACCGCCACTGCTCCGTCGAATATGGTCGGCGTATCTCCGAGCGGCGGGCGCTGCCTGAAGCCCCCCATCTGACGTAGCCGCTCGAGGGCAACCTCAGTATCGTATTGATCGGGCTGAGGCTCGGCCACTCGGCTCCAATCAAAATCCATGACTCTCTCTACCTCCTCAGCGCATCTTTGCGGGCTACTTCCCTACGCGGGTTACCCCTGATGGAGGCAATCCTCTATATGAAAAGGTGCTTGACAACGAACAATCGGGACACCTGTGTTTACTCCTGCTCTCATATCAGGCCGGCTCAGGGGGCATTGATCACCACCTTCGATTGTTCTAATATGCATCTGTCGATGCATCGTCTCTGACGCTGAATCGAAGCGATCCTTACCAAGGGCTTTCGATCCGGAGAACGCAGCTTGAGCAGTACCTCGGCACCGTCAGTCTCCACGCCTCCCCGGCCCAGGTTCCTGTTCCTGGAGCCCCAGGCTTATCCCAGGTGGATCTTCCCGCCCGCCGCGGCCGACTCCACCGCTTTCGAGCCCCCTCACGAGGACTACCTGTTCCGCCAGCGGGAGCGCGGCCAGGTGGACCCGGCGCGCTGCCTGGAGATCGCCCGCGCCCACAGCGGACGTTTCGATTACATCGTCGGCGAGTCGACGGCGGGCTTCCTCTGGCACGCCCTGTTCCGCCTGGCCGGCGACCAGACGCCCTTCCTGCTCGTGCCGCGCATCAACCAGGTCGCCCCGTCCCAGTGTTATGCTCTTCTCCTCTCTTCGCAGCTCCGCGGCCCGCGGGACATCGTCTTCGCCGGCTGCCGCGCTGCGAGGCAGTCCTTCGGCCAGTTCGGCTTCCACTGCGAGCCCCGCTACCTTCCCAGCTACGACCTTCCCAGCATCGACCTGAAGCTGTTCCGTCCTCTGCCTGACCGGGACGAGCTGCGGGCCGCGCTCGGTCTCCCCGCGGATCGCGACGTCCTCCTTTACACCGGGCGTGTGGACCGGGACAAGCATCTCCTCGAGCTCTTCGAGGTCCTCGCGGCCGTCCGCGCCGAACGCCCTGCCGAGCTGGTCGTCTGTTTCCACTTCCGCGGCGAGCCCTACCTGGCCCGCTGCCGCGAGCGGGCGGCGGCGATGGGCCACATCCGCTTCGTCGAATGGCCGGATCCCGAGACCCTGGTCCGCTATTACAACGCCGCCGACCTGTTCGTCAGCGCCGGAGTGAGCGTCTGCGAGACCTTCGGCCGCTCGCCGGTCGAGGCCATGGCCTGCGGCACGCCTTCGGTGGTCTCCGCCTACAACGGCTTCCGCGACACCATCACCCCGTCGACCGGGTTCCTGGTGCCGACCGTGCGCAAGGACGGCAAGGGTTGGCCCCAGCGACCCGACGTCGGCCGTCTCGCCGCCACCGTCCTCGCGGCGCTCGCCGACCGCGCGGGGCTGCGCGAGAAGTCCCGGATCGGCCTCAATCGGGCGCGGCGTTGGGACCGCGCGGCGATCCTCAATCACGTGCTCAAGCTGCTCGCGCGCCACCCCGGCGGCGGCGAGGCTCCCCGCCGCGATCGTCTGTCGCTCGCGGGATACCCGCCAGGGGTCGCCGCCCTCTGGGGCTGCCTGGAGGGCCGGCCCCTCGCGGACCTGGTAGCCGATTTCGCCGCCACCGGGGAGCTCCCCTGCGAGCCTGCCAAGGAGGCGGTGGCGGCGTTCTACGAGTTCTGGTTCGCGGATTACTGACTCTGTATAGCGACGACTGCGGGTTGGCCGTCAAAGGCAGAGTCACCTCAGCCTGACGCGTGTTACGTATGAATACCACTTGCGGTCTTCGTGGACGTCCCGGAATACTTTCTCGACCGGGAAGTTGAGGCCGTCCTCTTTGATGTGCAGGGTGCCGAGCCTCAAGTCAACGTCCCAGAGGGGGGGGAATATCTCGTAGTCCTCTATCTCCTCCTCCATCCATCCGCGTGTCTGCGGATTCTGCCTGACTTGCTCGAGGGTGCGATGGCCGTAGGGCATCGGCGTGTTGTCGTCGAAGACGATCTCCTTGATCCCGAACCCTCTGGCCTGCAGGAGCCGCGGCCTTTTATGCTGGTGATCGTCGAAGAACACAAGCGGTCTCTCGTACTGGGCGACGACGCCTTCCAGCTCGGCGCAGGAAAACTCCTCACGCTTGTAATGGGCGCGCGACGAGCGATAAGTCTTGCCGAGCTTTTTCTTGTCTATGAGCTCCTCGAGGTAAAATATGGGGTCGAAGCAGTAGACCTCGGCGTGAGGGGCGGCCTGCTCGATAATCCATGTGCTGAAGCCTTTCCAAACGCCGACCTCGAAGACGACGGTCGGCTGGATCTTTTTGACGAACCAGTACAGCGCAAAGGCACTGCTGCCCCTGAGTCCTTGCACGTTGTCAAAGGGGCGCGATCTCATGACGGAGCCGAACTCGCGGAGCGTCCCAACGAGCTCCGGCCGTTCGGCCTGCCAATCCTCTTTGGTTTTAATGTTCATCATAGTTTCCCCTGCTCGTCAATCCCGCGCAGAACGTTGACGGCGGGGGGCGGGGGGCGTTCATTAAGCGAATGGGGCTTAAGCTATCTGCGGCGAATGCAAGCCGCGATCTGCTGTTCGTCGCTCGGATTCCACAGGTCCGTGGCCACCTTGTGTTCGAGAACGAAGTCCTCCAGGACGAGCGCATCGAGCCCGTCCGCTTCGCGGAAAAAGTTGATAGCCTCCTCCGGCGTCTCCACGATCGGCATGCCTTTGCGGTTGAAGGAGGTGTTGAGCAAAACGGGCAGTCCCGTCAGCCGTTTGCACGCTGTGAGCAGGTCATAGTAGCGGGGATTCCATTCCGGCGTGACGGTCTGGAGGCGCGCGGAGCCATCCCGGTGAACTACGCTCCTCAGGGTCTCCCGCCACGGTTCCCGCACCTGAGCTACCAGGATCATGTAAGGACTCTCGAAATCACATTCGAAATAGGTCGGCGCATCCTCCAATAGCACCGAGGGAGCAAAAGGTCGGAATTCCTCGCGCCGCTTCACGTTTACGTTGATCAGATCGACGACCCCGGGCTTGCGCGGATCCGCCAGGATGCTTCGGTGTCCCAGGGCGCGGGGTCCGAACTCCGAACCGCCTTGAAACCAGGCGATCACCTTGCCGTCGGCGAGCAATTGAGCTGCGGATCCGACCGGATCGGAGTCACGCCTCCAGGAGAAGTCTCCCATGGGGAGGGGGCGGACTGCAGCCTTGCGGGGAACGACCGCATCCCAATCGATGCATTTGTAAAAATAAAGCAGTGCGTCGAGGTTCGTGCACTGCAAGAGCCCGCCTTCCACGGCGCGAGCGGGATGGAGGCGTCCGCGGAATAGGCGGGTGATCGTGGCCGCGTCACCGCGGATAACGGCGGTCACCGGCCCTACGGCATCTCGCGAAACGCGCAGGCGGTCATCCCGGATCTCCGTTGCAAACGTCGCCACACCGGCCACCTCCCAGCGCAGCTTCGTCGACCAGCCGCCCGCGGGGCTTGGCTGCAAACCCTGCTGCAGGTTCCACAGGAGGCCCTCGATCTGCTCCGCCGGACCCGCCGCGCCGGCGGTTTGCGGCGGCGCGGACGTGTCATCGAGTGAGCGGAGGGCAGTCGCGACACCCTGGTTCCCATAGCTGCGGCCGAAGCAGGTGGAACCCGAGTGAAGGACGCGCTCCCGGCCGAGGACTTCGAGCCATCCATAGAATGCACATCCCAGGGCGATGCCGTTGTCTCCCGCCGCCGGCACCATGTAGATCTGACGGAATTTCGACTGCCGCAGGATTCTCGCGTTCGCCACGGCGTTGAGCGCCACGCCGCCGGCATAGGAAAGATTGGATGCGGGATGCATTTCATAACGAGCTTCTACGAGGTAAAGCAGGGCCCTCTCGACCTCCCGCTGGACCCAGCAAGCGATGTCGGCGTAGTACTGGAAGTCCTGCTTGAAGTCGTCGGCTGTTCGTGCGGGGCGATCGAAGCCACGCATCCAATCGTCATCGACGAACAGCCGGCCGTCGCGCAATTCGAAGATGCGCTTCTTGATGACGCCTTCTCGCCCATACGGAGCCAAGCCCATGAGCTTGCCGAGGTCCGCCATGCCGCGGACGCAGTAGTGCGAAACCTCCTCGTACACGCCTCCAATGGAGTGTTTGGCCACTGTATTGAGCATCATGGGACAAGTCTTTTTGAACAGATTTGTCCATGGAGAAAAATCCTTGAAGACGGTCTGCAGTCGGCCTTCCCGCCATAGGTAATAGCTGTCCTTTTCGAAATAGAGGTGACGCACGTCCTCGTCGACCGCGAACGGCGGCTCGAGCGCCTGGAGATCGGTACACTCGTCAAGCGCGTTACCGCAGCCATCGACCACCAGTACGGCAGCCTCCGAGAAGGGGCACATGCCGATGGCACTGTAGGCGTGCGCCAGGTGATGAGAGATGGTGACTACTGGTACGCGCAAGTCGTCTCTGAGCAAGCGCGGTCCTCCGCCGAAAAAGGAGCTCCCGCGCGAGAAGTCGCCAAAGATGCCGTTCTGGACGATGACCGCCAGATCCTCGATAGCAATGCCTTCCGTTTCCAGGCAATAGCGAATCGCGGCAGTGTCGTTGTAGCCATCGTGCTTGATACGCGTGACGCGTTCCTTCTCGATGGCGACGGCTACTTGGCCGTCCCTCAGCAGGCAGGCAGAACCGTGGTGAGAAAGGCCGGTGCCCAAGACATAGGTCGGTCGCTTGCCCCTGGTCATGAAGCCCCTGCTCCGGCCTGGTAAAACAGCCGGAACCCGTCCTCTGTCAGAAGCCCGCAGCAGTCGTCGATCTCGAGCTCTTCGGTGCCTGCAAACACGTCTTCATCGCGAGGACTGTCCGGATGCTGCCCTGCCGACGGCGCTATGTTCTCGAGGTCCATGGGAGCTTCGTCGTCGTCTATCCATACCATCCCGCCTCTGGCTATGAGATCCAGGTGAATGGCGCACTGATAGCCGACGATGCCCGGATCCTGGTTGTGCTGGCCGAAGCCGAGATGAACTCCGGGCCGTCTTTCATTGATATGGGAATTCAGGGGTATGGCATCCGTCACGGCAATGTTTGTACCGAATCCGAGCTCTCCGACGTTGTACGCACAGTGAGCGCGGAAGCTTTCTTCAAGAAATTTGCTCACTGCGGAATCGGCGCATTCGAACTTGACGGCCCGTCCTTCTTCAATCCAGATGGTTATCGGGTGGTCCTGGAGGCGGGCGTTGTGTTTTGTGACGGCGTTGACATTGAAGGCGAAGTCTGCGACGAACACTCCGGCAATCGAGGCGGGGAAAGTGGCGACTTCCCCCGCCGGTAGAATGGCGACCCTTCCCGGGCGCGCCATGCCGCGATTGCTGATCCAGCGATGTTTGGGATCGAGCGTAACCTTGAAGTCGGAACCGCCCTCCGTCTTGATGTGGAGCCGTTCCGCGGTCATCAGGCGTTCAAGGATAGCCGTATTGCGGGCCGTGAGGTCCTTGGGTAGCACGTGCAATGCGGTAGAGAAGAGACTGGGGCAAGCGCTGATGGCGCGGAATACTTGCGATTGCTTGTACTTCGTGAGGGCTGCGGCAAGCGGGCGGGTGTGCGACATCGTATCCCGTTCAAAGCCCAGGACTACAAGGCGGCCATCGAGCTCGGCAGGATCGGGAAGGGCCGACGTGAGCCGTGCGGGAAATCCGTCGTCCCAAAGGGGTGCCATCCATACGCGGTTGTAGGGTATGGCGCGGAGCTCGAGAGCCGCGGAAACCCAAGCCGCCGACTCAGCGCTGTCGCTCGTATACAAGACGACTACATGGTCGTCAGCGCCAATCTTGGCGTAATTGTCGAGGAGAGACTGGACACCTTCCCACGCCTTGGAATCGATTATTTCCGTCATCTCTTTTCTCCGCTGGTTGTTCCGAACTGGAGTCGTGGAGTCGTCTTGGGCGGCAGTCTCCAAGTTGCCAGACCAGGCGTTTTCAGCAGGCAGGCGCACCTATTGGCGAGCAGCATTTCCCCGATAACGATCGTAGAAACCGCGCATGCTTCACTTTCTACGCCGACCGCCAATAGGTGATCACCCGGGAACGCTACGGTGCAGGAGGAGGATCGGTCGTGTAGGCAATCGACCAGCCGCCAGAGACGTCTTCCAGATCGACGTCCTCGTCCTTGTGCTGGTCTACTTCCTTGGCGACCATCTCCTTCTGCCGCTTGATCGCCTCATCGATTCCCTTGCCTGGTGTTTCCGCCATGACTCTGCTCCTTTACGGACCGGATACCCTCAACTGGGTACCTGGAAGCAAACGAATCTATAGCTCGTAGGTAGCCCGTCGGCTACGCTCCTCGATTACCTGGGTACTCCATCCCTTTCCGGATATCCTGCAGAGGAACCACTGGGCGGAGGCTTTGGTGCGATGCCTCGGGGGCAAGGCGCCAGCGAGTCTCCGGGAAGTCAATCGAACCTCTTCTAAAGTTATGGTGTTTTGGATTCACCAAACGGGACAAGGTGGGAACGCCCATGGGAAGGAGCGGCGCCTGGGCGAGCGCCAGCCAGGCCGGATCCCTTTCCCGGCCCCGTCTTGGGGTTATATACTCAAAGATGTCGCAAGGCCGGAGCCGCGGCATGATCTTCGATCGCACTCTGAGGTACGATGGACACCTTGGCGCTGATTCGTCGCTCGCTGCGAGGGCTTCTCCGTGTCCCTACCTTCACCGCCGTCTGTGTCCTCACCCTGGCGGTGGGGATCGCGGCCGCGACGGCGATCTTCAGCGTCGTCAACGGCGTCCTCCTCACGCCGTTGCCCTATGCCGAATCCGAACGGTTGGTAGGCCTCTGGCACAGGGCCCCGGCGTTCGGTTTCGACAAGCTTTCGCAGTCGCCGGGCACCTACCAGCTCTACCGCCAGCGCAGCCGGTCCTTCGAGGACATCGCCCTCTATCGATCCGCCCAGGTCACCTTGACCGGCGACG
>Ga0134122_10004612_pt1 | contig 10213 bp, 12 predicted proteins | sample KB302_FD_96461 | JGI IMG/M metagenome (GOLD analysis project Ga0134122, IMG submission 96461) | Terrestrial soil microbial communities without Nitrogen fertilizer from Kellogg Biological Station, Michigan, USA - KB3-0-2 | ecosystem: Environmental > Terrestrial > Soil > Unclassified ... | reverse complement strand
GCGCGTTCGCTGGGATCGAGTTCAATTCGGTCCGCAAGCTCTGGCTCGCGGCGCAGCAACAGGCCGAGTGCGGCATCACCTACTGTGCCTGTGACCACGATCGCCTCTCCCGCCTGCGCACCAGAACGAAGGAGCATCGTCCCACTCGGCACATGACCGATGGCCGTGATCGAAACACTAAGCGATCCCGGCGTGCGGTCAGTATCACCGCCCATAAGCGGACAGCCATAGGAATTGCAGTCGGCGCTCAAACCTTCGGCAAACATCCCGATCCAGTTATCGCCGATGTTGTGTGGTAGCGCGAGCGTCAAAAGGCACCCAAGCGGCTCCGCGCCCTTTGCGGCCAAATCAGAAAGGTTGACGCGCAGTGCCTTCTTGGCGATTGCATCCGCTGGATCGTCGGGAAAGAAATGGACGCCTGCGATCACGGCATCTGTCGTCATCACGAGTTCTGAGCCAATAGGCGGTGTGATCAGCGCCGCATCGTCGAGCAATCGCAATGCTCCTGGATGACGCGCCAGAGGCCGGAAGAAACGCTCGATCAGGCGGTCCTCGCCACTCGGCATCGTTCACCCGGTCGCAGAGTCGGGAAACTCGGCATCGCGCGCCGCGCGCGCAAGTTGGTCGAGCACCGCATTGACCATTCCGGTTTCGTCGCCATCGAGAAAGGCAGCGGCGACATCGACATATTCGCTGACAACAACGCGTGCCGGAACATCGGCGCGATGCTTCAATTCATAGGCGCCAGCACGCAACACGGCGCGCAGGATCGCTTCCACGCGCTTCAACGGCCAACCCTTATTCAACGCATCGTCAACAAGCGGATCAAGCACCCGCTGCTCGCGCACAACGCCCGTCACGATATCTCGGAAGAAGGCGGGCTCCGCTTTTCTATATTGATCGCCTTCGACCTCGCGGCCAAGTCGATGCGTTTCGAATTCGGCAAGAATTTCCGGGAGCGAAGTCGAGGCGAGGTCCATTTGATAGAGCGCCTGAACCGCAGCAAGCCGCGCCGCGCTACGCTGTTTTGGCTTGCCGGCAGCCATAACGTTAGCGGCCCGTGCGGGCGCGGGCGATCCGTACCAACGCAAGCGCAGCCGACGCCGCTACACCGCCGACATCTCCTTCAGTGCGGCGAGCACGGGCCCAAGCCTGCGCTTCCGTGTCGACCGTGAGGATTCCGTTTCCAAGCGCAACTCGACGTGAGATCGCAAGGTCCATCAGCGCGCGAGCGGAATTGTGCGAAACGATCTCGAAATGCTCTGTTTCGCCACGAATAACACAGCCTAACGCGACAATGCCGTCATACGGCAGGCCCGCACCAGCAGCGGCTTCAAGGGCGAGCGCTGCCGCAACCGGAATTTCGAGCGCGCCAGGCACGGCAATCGGCTCAAACTTCACCCGCGCCATTTCGAGCCGCGCGAGAGCGCCGGCAACCAGTTCGTCCGCAATCTCTTCGTGATAACGCGACTCGATTACAAGAATCCGCGCGCCGAGGATGGGCGCTTCGTCGATCCGTTTGGGTTTCAATTGAGCCATGGCTTTGGTCCGGCAGCCGGCGTGACCTACAAGGGTTAGCCTGCCTCGGCAAGTCTTGCGACGTAGCGTGCGAGCAGATCCACCTCGAGATTGACCTCCCCGCCTGGCTTCGCATCGCTCCAGTGCGTGACCTTGAGCGTATGCGGAATAAGAAATACTGCGAACTCGTCGCCCGAGACCTCATTCACTGTAAGCGAAATGCCGTCGAGCGTGACTGAGCCCTTTTCGGCGACGAAACGGGCGAGTGGCTTTGGGGCGCGTAACCGAAAGCGCGCCATCTCTCCAACATCCTCGCGTGCGAGGATAAGTGCGACACCGTCCACATGACCGCTGACGAGGTGGCCACCCAACTCGTCGCCCATTTTGAGCGAGCGTTCGAGATTGAGCCTTTTTCCGACTTGCCAGCGGGCGGCAGTCGTACGCGCGAGCGACTCCGCGCCCATATCGACCTCAAACCAGCTTCCTTTCACTCTACGTCCGCGCGCCACTACTGTCATGCAGGCGCCGTCAATCATGATTGACGAACCGACCGCAATCGATTTCGCTGGATAGCGGCAGGAAATACGCAGCCGTTTGAGATCCCGTCCCGGCTTCACCGAGATTAGCGTACCGAGATCGCTGACAATTCCGGTAAACAACGTCTAACTCCGGAACAACCGCACAAGTGTATCTTTGCCCAAGGCGCGTTGCTCGATGACGGCGAGCTTCGGATTTTCAACGAGCGCCGTGAACGGCAAGCCCTCCAAGGCCGGCAGTGCGTCGTTGCCAAGCGCTTTAGGGGAGAGAACAACAAATGCTTCGTCGACAAGATTGGCATTGACCAAAGCGGCGGACAGGATCGGTCCGCCTTCAACCAAGAGCCGCGTAATCTCGCGCGTGGCCAGTAGCCACAGCGCTTCACTCAGATCAATTTTTCCTCCGGCTGCGCTGACGCGCATAACCTCGGCGCCCGCTTTCTCCAGCGCTCTCTGTTGTTCTGGTGGCGCGTCCGGACGCGCGATGATCCATAGCGGAATATCTTTCGCCGTCTGGACGAGACGCGAAGAAAGCGGAGTGCGAAGCCAGCCGTCGAGCACTACACGGATCGGCGATCGGTCATCCATTCCCGGCAATCTGCAGTTCAACAATGGATCATCCGCGAGCACTGTGCCGACCCCGACTAGAACGGCATCAGAGGTTGCGCGCAGCATGTGCGCTTCAGCGCGTGAGATGTCGCTGGAAATATCGACGGGTCGGCGGCCAGCAAGGCCTGTCTTGCCATCGGCCGAAACCGCTAGCTTCAGGATCACATGCGGCCGCCCGTCCTTCATGCGACGGATATGACCTGCATGCGTACGATTCGCCTCTACCTCTCCGGGACCAACAATCACGACAATCCCCGCATCGCGCAGCCGCGCCGTGCCACGTCCCATCGTCGCTGGATTTGGATCTTGCAGTGCGATCACCACGCGTTCGATCCCTGCATGAACGATCAAATCGGTACATGGCTCGCCGCGGCCGTGCGGTACACACGGTTCGAGCGTTACATAAATCGACGCTCCCTTTGCCGCTGTCCCCGCCGCGCGTAACGCTTCTGCCTCGGCATGCGGGCGTCCGCCGCGCGCAGTCACGCCGCGACCCACAATTAGCGGCTGCTCACGATCGGGGCGCACCACCAGCGCGCCAACAGCTGGGTTGGGGAAAGTCTGACCGAGGTTCTTCCGCCCGAGCGAAAGCGCTGCTTCCATCAACCGCTCATCCCAGGCCCGATCGGAAAGCGCCGCGTCGACGACGCGCTGTGGCGCGGCCATCAGCCAGAACTCTTGGCGCGCTCGGTCTCCGGCGAGATTTCCTCAAGCACTTTCTCGAAGTCCTTCGGCTCGCGAAAATTGCGATAAACCGAGGCAAAGCGCACATAAGCGACGTCGTCGAGTTGTTTCAAGCCTTCCATCACAAGCTCACCGATACTGGAGGATGGAATTTCGTTCTCGCCAGTACTCTCAAGCCGCCTGACGATGCCAGATACCATGCGCTCGATCCGCTCAGGATCGACTGGGCGCTTGCGAAGCGCGACCTCGACCGACCGAACCAACTTGTCGCGATCGAAGGGTATGCGCCGTCCGCTCCTTTTGAGCACGACGAGTTCGCGCAACTGCACACGTTCGAATGTCGTGAAACGCCCGCCGCAGGACGGACAAACGCGGCGGCGACGAATGGCGGCGGAGTCTTCGGTGGGCCGCGAATCCTTCACCTGCGTATCAAGTGTGCCGCAGTAAGGACAACGCATGACTAACTCCGGATTTGATCAGGGGTAAATTGGGAAACGCGAGAGTAGAGTCTTCACCTTCTGGCGCACCGCGTTTTCCACCAACGCATTTTGCTCGATGCCTTTTTGCGACAAAACGTTGAGAACTTCCGCGATATAATTGCCGACTTCCTGAAATTCCTTCACCCCGAATCCGCGCGTAGTGCAAGCGGGCGTTCCAAGTCTAATGCCCGAGGTCACCGTCGGCTTTTCGGGATCGAACGGAATGCCATTCTTGTTGCAGGTGATGTGAGCGCGGCCAAGTGCCTCTTCGGAAATCTTTCCGTTAAGCCGCTTCGGGCGGAGATCGACCAAAACCAAATGTGTGTCGGTACCCCCGGACACAATCGCAAAGCCATGCCCACGCAGATTTTCCGCGAGCGCCTTGGCATTCTCCACGACATTTTTTACATAGAACTTATAGTCCGTTGTCAGCGCCTCGCCGAACGCAACTGCTTTCGCGGCAATCACATGCATCAGCGGACCGCCCTGCAGACCGGGAAAAACCGCGGAGTCGATTTTCTTGGCCAACTTCTCGTCGTTCGTGAGCACTAGTCCACCGCGAGGCCCGCGCAAAGTCTTGTGAGTCGTTGCCGTCGCCACATGCGCATGTGGGAATGGGCTCGGGTGCGCTCCTCCTGCAACGAGTCCGGCAAAATGCGCCATATCGACCATAAAAATTGCGCCGACGCTGTCGGCGATCTTACGGAAACGCGCGAAGTCGATCATCCGTGGATAAGCAGAGCCACCGGCAATGATTACTTTCGGTTTGTGATCGCGGGCGAGTTTCTCAGCCTCATCGTAGTCGATACGCTGATCGTCGTGATTGACGTTATAAGGAATGGCCTTGAACCACTTGCCGGACATGTTAACCGGCGCGCCATGCGTAAGATGTCCGCCTGCAGCGAGGTTCAATCCCATATAGGTATCGCCCGGCTCCATAGTGGCCATGAAGACGGCTTGGTTCGCCTGACTGCCCGAATGCGGCTGTACATTCGCAAAGCCACAGTTGAATAATTTTTTGGCACGTTCGATCGCCAAAGTCTCGACGACATCGACCCACTGGCAGCCGCCATAGTAGCGCTTGCCCGGATAGCCTTCGGCATATTTGTTCGTAAGTACGGAGCCCTGCGCTTCCAGCACCGCGCGCGAAACAATGTTCTCGGATGCGATGAGCTCGATCTCGTTCTGCTGACGGCCCAGTTCGCCCTTGATGGCCGCGAACAATTCCGGGTCCGCCTCCTCGACACCCGCCGAAAAGAAGCGCTGCGAAGCGTCACGATCCCTCGTGACGTTGGTCATTGCCATAATGGGCTCCCACCGCTGTATGGGCCGGATAGCATACTAGAGCCCCAAAATGAAGCGTAGCGACCCCCTAGGAGCCGCTACCCGTGGACAGGCGGCGTTTTAATTTGGCCACCGCGAGCTCTTCCAAGGCTTTCTGGGGGGCGGTCGCCGGACCAAAGACAATGACCTCAATACCCGACGCAACATCCACCGCCGCAACCCGCACCACAGCGCCCACCGGCCGCATTTCGATAATAACTTCGGACGTCCCGGCGGATTTAAGAGTCATCGGCACCTCACGTGCGACTCGCGCAGGACAAATGATGGGCTGCTCAACTCTCTCGTGCAATGCGTCCCGTCCAACTTTCAATGTGCACGGATAAGAGTCTCTAAACGCACAAAATTCGGGCTTTTGAGAATCAAACGGCTAGATTCTTGCTTTAACCGCGTGAAGACGCTATCGGCGCAACACCGTCATTGCCGTAGACGTCGTCGCGGAACTGCACGATACCGTCGGGATTGGCCCAAGCAGTGACGTAGACCCAATAGACCGGTAACGGCTTCGCAAGTTTCGCGTCGACGCGCTCACCGCTCTTGATCACCGCCTCGACCTGTGCGCGCGGCCAGCCCTGCGTATCGCGCAAGATCCATGCGACAAGTTCACGTACATTCTGCACGCGTACACATCCGGAGGAATGAAAGCGCATGTCTTCTCCGAATAGATTTTTACTGGGCGTGTCGTGCATATATACCGCATGCGGGTTCGGCATATTGATGCGGATCGTGCCCATAGAGTTCTGATCGCCCGGATCTTGCCGAAACATGTAATTTGCCGCTTCGTCTCCCTGCCAGTTGACGATGTCCGGTGGCAACTCGCGCCCACGCTGGTCGAAAATGTGAATCTTGTTTCGAGTCAGGTAGTCCGGCTCCGACTGCATTTTCGGAATCAAATCTTTCTTCACGATGCTTGCGGGCACTGTCCAGGTCGGGTGGAAATTTACTTCCTGAATTTTTGCTTGCAACACGGGTGACGGCCGGTCGGGCTTGCCGACGATAGCGGTATGACGCGAAGCAACCGTGCCATTCTCAATTGCCTCGAGTTGCGCCGCCGGAATATTCACGACCACATAACGTTCGCCGAGAAATCCCGCCATCGAACGCACGCGGACCAAATTGGTTTCCAATTGTCGCAGCCGGGTTTCGGCCTGAACATTGAGTGCGTTCACCGTCCCCGCTCGTACTACACCGTCAGCGGAGATGCCGTGTCGTGCCTGGAAGCGCTTCACACCGGCTTCGACATAGGAATCGAAAATATCCGACACGCCCGCTGCCGGATCGAGATCGCCGCTTGCAATTAAGCGCTGGCGAAGCGGCCCCACACCGCGGTCGCGCATGCCGAGACGTAGCCGCTCTTTGCCGATTGGTACCGAGCGCCAGCCGCCGCGCGAAACGATGCCGTTGTAATTCTGAATTGCCTGCTCGACCGACTGCACAGTCGTAGCAGACAGTGTCGCGAACCGGGACCGCGGCATGGTGATGGTGCGGGAGGCGGAATCGAAGCCCTGGCTCCACTCGGCGGCGGCTGAATAGCTCGCACGCTCCTGCGCGAGTACCGATAGTGGCGAGAGTGACGCAGCGGCGCCTGCGAGCCCACGCATAACGTCCCGGCGAGATAGTAGGTGCTGATTTTTCGGTTTGCGCGGCAAAGTTCAGTCCATGTCCCTGATGCGGGGTAACATGTACCATTTCGCCCAACAACCGCGGCGAGACTGTGACGCCAAAAGCCTAAGGCCCGGGCTAAGCCGGGCCTCAAACTCAGCTTTCGGCGCTTTCCTTAGAGGCGATAAAGGATCTGATCGGTCCAGAAGCGCTCAAGGCGCTGCAGTGCTTTGTTCAGCACTTGCAATTCACCCGAAGCGATCCCGCCCACCTGTTCGATGGTGCGGACATGCTTCTGATAAAGTTCCGAGATGATCTTGTGCACATCCTGGCCCTTGTCAGTCAGACTGATGCGGACCGAGCGGCGGTCAACTCGCGAACGCGCGTGATGCAGATAGCCCATCTCGACAAGCTTCTTAAGATTGTAGGAGACGTTCGAGCCGAGATAGTAGCCGCGCGAGCGAAGCTCGCCGGCGGTAAGCTCGCTGTCGCCGATATTGAATAGCAGCAGCGCCTGAACGCTGTTGATATCCGACCGGCCCCGGCGATCGAACTCGTCCTTGATGACATCGAGGAGTCTGCGATGCAGACGCTCGACTAGAGTCAAAGCCTCCAGATAGGGCGTCTTGAGTTCCTCATGACGCTCCAACGGAACGGCGGATTCGACCGCACGCATTACATTCTTCATTTGACGCCTCACAAATTGTCCCCGTGAAGGCGGGTGTTTTCCCCGCTCTTGTGCATCGTTATACGCGGCACGCGGAAAAGAAGGCTTAAATTGGAAGCTAAATTCTTCCTCACAAAACACGATTGATGAATGATTGACGGCCCAGCGTTTATGCGGGTTCGCGCTGCCTTATTCCCGAAACGAGAAGCAGCCTGCTCCAAAGCAGAGCAGTATCGTTATTTCTGAGTATCTTTTGGCAACAAGCGCCTTATACGCAGACGAAATAGCGAGCCGACGGCGCCGATGCCGTATGTATTCAGCCGCGAAGAAACTGGATGATACCTGAGAAATCTCGCGCGCCCTCGCCGGAGCGTACATAGCTATCATAAATACCTGAAGCCTCGGCCCCAAGGGGCGTTTTTGCGCCCGCGGATTTTGCTGCATCTTGCGCGAGCTTCAAATCCTTCAGCATCATCGCGGCGGTGAAACCGGCCGCATAGTTCCGATTGGCCGGTGAAGTCGGCACCGGTCCCGGTACCGGACAATAAGTCGTCATTGACCAGCACTGACCAGATGATTTTGATGAGATGTCGAACAACTTCTGCTTGTCGAGGCCGAGCTTCTCGGCGAGCACAAAGGCTTCCGAAACAGCGATCATCGAAATTCCGAGGATCATGTTATTGCAGATTTTCGCGGCCTGGCCAGCGCCCGCACCGCCCGCATGCACCACAGTCTTTCCCATCCGCTCGAGAATGGATTTTGCCTTTGCGAACGCAGTATCAGATCCTCCGACCATAAAGGTCAGGGTGCCCGCCTGCGCACCTCCAACACCACCGGAGACCGGCGCATCAAGCATCAACATTCCCTTTTTTTCGGATTCCGCTGCGACCGTGCGTGCTGTTTCGACATCGATCGTCGATGAATCGATAAACAAAGTCCCCTTCTTAGCTTTGGCGATTAAACCGTTCGCACCGAGATAAACGTCGCGCACATGTTGCCCAGCCGGCAACATTGTCACGATTATTTCAGCATCTGCGATATCTGTAAGATTTTTTGCGGCCGCTCCGCCTGCAGCCACAAGCGCTTCCATCCCCTTCGGAGTTACGTCATTACCGACGACAGAATGTCCCGCTTTCACGAGGTTGACTGCCATCGGCAAACCCATATTGCCGAGCCCGATAAAACCGATTTTCGCCATGGCTGTTCTCTCCCCTTATCGGCTTCAGTGTTGTTCTTCGCGATACGCCATGTAGCGGATCACGACATAAATCGCGACCAGCACGAGCTCGATCATCGTGAGCAAGATCATCGTGTCCGAAAATTCCAAAAACAGAAGTCCAGAGACGATTTGCGAAAGTACCGCGAACAACCAAAGTGCAGCGCCCCATGCCGATCCGAGCCACAGCGCAACACCCGCGATCAGGTCGATGACGGCAAAAAACACGGTTGCCCCTCGTGCTTCGACCGGCAGCGCATAAAACGAAGCGCCCGCAAACAAGACGGCCCAATGTATCAACCCTTTCACGATCATGAACCCGCCGGTAATTCGCTGAAACAGAACGAGCCGCATTTGCCACGGCCCGAAATCGATCGAGTCAGGCCCGATCGCGGCATCGATTGGATTGTCCGGATCATTGGGATTGGATGCTCTAGCCGGTTTGACTGGCTCGAATCTGCTCATACCGGCAATTCCTTTGCGAGTGGTGCAAAATGCTTTTCTATTGCTTCCGTGCTCACCCCGTCGAGCGTCGCGGGTTTCCACTGCGGTTTGTTGTCTTTATCAACAATTACCGCGCGCACACCTTCATAAAAGTCCGGTTCAGACATGACGCGCGATACGATGCGGAATTCTGCTTTCATGCATTCCTCGAATGACCAATTCTTTCCGCGCCGCATTTGTTCGAGGGCAATCCGCAGGCTGGTGGGCGATTTTCCGCGTATGTTTGCCGCAATCTTGCTCGCCCATTCCGCTTCGATCCCGCCTGCCTTCGCCTCGCGATCAAGCCTTGCAAGAATATCCTCAATACGGTTACCTGCGAACAGGCGGTCGATGAGGCCGCGCCGGGCCATCACGTCACCTTCTGTCACCGGTTCTGCGAAGGCAGCCAGGATCGCATCGACCGAAACGTCGCCGCAAAGCGCTTCGAGCAATTCAGAAAACCGATTTGAGCTAATGCGGTAATTCGCTACGCCTGCTGAAACGGCATCCGTAGCTTTCAATCGCTCGCCCGTGAGCGCGCAAAACGTGCCTATCTCGCCCTTCAGCCGCGGCAGAAACCATGTGCCGCCCACGTCGGGAAAGAACCCGATTCCGACTTCGGGCATAGCAAAAAGAAATCTGTCCCCCGCGATCCGATGTGAGCCGTGCACCGAGATGCCAACGCCGCCGCCCATGACTATGCCATCGATCAGTGCGACATAGGGTTTTGGATAGCGCTTGATCGCGGCATTCAAAAGATACTCGTCGCGGAAGAACACTAGCGCTTCATCTTGCCGCCCTGTGCGACCTTGTTCAGTCACTTCGCGCAAATCGCCCCCTGCCGAAAACGCCCGCTCGCCGTTGGCGCGAATGATGACACGTGTCACCCCTGCATCATTTTTCCAAATATCGAGCTGAGCCGCGAGTAGACGCACCATATTGTGCGTGACCGCATTTAACACTTCCGGGCGGTTGAGTGAAACAACGCCTGCGGCACCGCGTCGTTCAAACAAAATTTCGGGTTCGGAAGGCATGTGAGTCGGATGCGTAGCGGTGGAAAGCGATCGTTGCAACTAGT
>Ga0134122_10004608_pt1 | contig 10218 bp, 7 predicted proteins | sample KB302_FD_96461 | JGI IMG/M metagenome (GOLD analysis project Ga0134122, IMG submission 96461) | Terrestrial soil microbial communities without Nitrogen fertilizer from Kellogg Biological Station, Michigan, USA - KB3-0-2 | ecosystem: Environmental > Terrestrial > Soil > Unclassified ... | reverse complement strand
GCTGTTGATCGCGGGCACGCTGCTGGTGGCGGCGGTGATGTTTGCGTTGTGGCTGCTCGGGCTGCGCAAACACAACTTCAGTTACGTGGACATCGGCTGGTCATTCAACTTCGCGGTGCTCGGCGTGTTCTACGCATCGCTCGCCCCGGGCGATCCGCTGCGCCGCGCGATCATTGCGACGATGTTCGGCGTGCACGGGTTGCGCCTGGGCTGGCATCTCGCGAAGCGCATCATCGGCGAGCCGGAGGAAGGCCGTTACGTGCAGCTGCGCAAGGAGTGGGGTGCCAGCGGCAATCTCAATCTCAAATTCCTCGGCTTCTTCGAATTCCAGGCGGCGCTCAACGCCTTCCTCGCCTTGCCGCTGCTCATCGTCTGCTTCAATCGCGAGCCGCGGATTCACGCGCTGGAATTCGCAGGAATCGCCCTGTTCGCGATCGGCATCCTCGGGGAGAGTGCGGCCGATGCGCAGCTCGCCGCCTTCAGGCGCAATCCCGCGAACCGGGGCGGCGTGTGCGATGTCGGGCTGTGGCGCTACTCGCGTCACCCGAACTACTTCTTCGAGTGGCTGATCTGGATCGCCTACGCGATCTTCGCACTCGCCTCGCCGCATGGCTGGGTCGCGCTCGCGATGCCCGTGCTGATGCTGCACTTCCTGCTCAACGTGACCGGCGTGAAGGCGACCGAGGAGCAGGCGCTGCGCACCAAGGGCGAGCGCTACCGGCTCTACCAGGCTCGCACGAGCGGATTCATTCCGTGGGTGCCCCGCAAGGTGCGCCCCGACAGCTGACGATGAGGACTTGACCCATGAACGCAACCGTAATGACGGAGCAAACCCCGAGCTTTTCCATGCGCCTTCTCGAGCGCGATCGGGTGCCCGACTGGCTCATCCGCCGCGGCATCCGCTCACTCCTCGCGCAGCGCCTGCGCGAGGAAGACAGGGGCGACCCCGAGCGCCAGCAGCGTCATCTCATGGACCTGGTCACGCGCCTGAAGGCGAGCCCGGTCGCCATCAACACGGCAGAGGCCAACCAGCAGCACTACGAGGTGCCCACCGAGTTCTACCTGCACGTTCTCGGGCCGAACCTCAAGTATTCATCGTGCTATTTCGAGCGCCCGGACGAGCCCCTGCAGGTGGCCAAGGAACGCATGCTGGCCCTCACCTGTCAGCGGGCGCGCCTGCAGGACGGCGAGAACATCCTCGAGCTCGGCTGCGGCTGGGGGTCGCTCAGTCTGTGGATGGCGAAGCACTACCCGAGGTCCCGCATCGTCGGTGTCTCCAACTCGCGCACCCAGAAGCAGTTCATCGACGCCCGGGCCCGGGAGCGAGGCCTCACCAACCTCGAGATCATCACGTGCGATGTGAACCGCCTGGAGACCCCCGGGAACAGACTGTTCGATCGCGTCGTTTCAGTGGAAATGTTCGAGCACATGCGCAACTACGAGACGCTGCTCGCTCGTGTAGCGTCGTGGATGAAAACCGACGCCACGTTGTTCGTACACATCTTCACGCATCGGCACTACGCCTATCCCTTCGAAGCGCGCGACGAAAGTGACTGGATGGCGCGTTATTTCTTCACCGGCGGCATCATGCCGAGCGATGATTTGCTGCTGTATTTTCAGCGCGACGTGCGCCTGCTCGACCACTGGCAGGTGTGCGGGCGCCACTACCAGCTCACATCCGAAGCGTGGCTTGCGAACATGGACGCCCGCCGTGGCGAGATCATGCCGATCATGGCGAGCACTTATGGTGCGGACCAGGCGGTACGGTGGTGGGTGTACTGGCGGGTGTTCTTCATGGCCTGCGCGGAGCTTTGGGGCTACCGCGAAGGCCGGGAGTGGCTCGTCTCGCATTACCTCTTCGAGAAGCGTTAGGATGCTGAAACGATGCAGCGGCGTATTCCCCAGGCGATACCAGTAGCAATAGCAGTCGCGATAGCCGTCGCCTGTGCGAACGCCAACGCCGCCGCACCCGCGCCCACACGCGCACCTGCACCTGCGCCTGCACCGGCAACGACGCCCGCCGCACCCGCGGCCCCAAGCGCCGTGAAGGACGCGGACCGGCAGCAGGTCTACAAGCAGTTCCGCGAGGTGTTCGACGCGCGCAAGTACACCGAGGCGCTGCCGCTCGCGCAGAAGCTTGTGTCGATGACAGAGGAGCAGTACGGCGACAAGGACCGTGCGCTCGTCAATCCGCTCACGAACCTCGCCACCGTGCATTACCGGTTGAAGGATTTCACCTCCGCGGAGCAGGAATACAGCCGCAGCGTTCAGATCCTCGAAGCCACTGCCTCGAGCACCGATCGCGCGTTCCTGCGTCCCCTGCACGGCCTGGGCGCCGCGCATTTCGCAGAAGGCGAGTACGTCGATGCCTCGGTGAAACTCAAACGAGCCATCGATCTCAGCCGCAATCTCGATGGGCTCTTCAACATCGAGCAGCTGCAGATCCTCGACCCGCTGATCGCGAGCTACATCCAGCTCGATCTCACGGCGGATGCGGAAAAAGAGCAGCAATACGCGCTGCGCGTGGCCGAGACGGCCTACGGCAAGACGGACGCGCGCATGCTGAAGCCGCTCGATCGCTACGGGCGGTGGCTCGAGCAGCTCGGCCGCTACACGACCGCGCGCCTGCTGTACGCACGCGCGCTCACGATTGCCGAACAAGCAGGTGGGCGCGGCTCGGTGCTCGGCGTCGACCCGCTGCTCGGCATTGCGCGCAGTTACCGGCTCGAATTCGTGAACGGCACGGAAGATCCCGCGGCGGCGCCCGACCCGTTCGGTCAGCAGGACGTCGCCCCGCTACCGCTCGAAGGCGGCCAGCGGTTGAATCCGGACGGCGAGCGCGCGCTGCGCCTCGCACTCAATGCCTTGGAGAAGGCGACCCCCGTCGATCACCAGAAGCGCGGGGAAACGCTCACTGAGCTCGGCGACTGGTACGCGAGCGCGGGCTCCTTCACCAAGGGCGTCGAGGTGTACAAGGAGGCGTGGAAAGAGCTGAGCGCGGCGGGTTCGACCACCCTGCTCGACAAGCCGCGCATGCTGGCGTATCGGCCGCCGGCCTCCTCGGTGCGACGTTCACACCTCGACTCCGAGGAATCCGAAGAGCGTTTCGTCGAAGTGCGCTACACCGTCACCAAGGACGGACGCACGGACAAGGTGGAAACGGTCAGCAGCGATGCGGCCGAGTCCTCACAGAAGGCCGTCATCGCGGCGATGAAGAAGGCGCGCTACGCGCCACGCATGGAAAACGGCGAGGCCGTCGACACGCCGGAGGTCATCTGGCGCGAGAAGCTGCTGATCAAGACGAAACAGCCGGCCCAGAAGGGCTCTTAAGTCAAAGCCGTTTCGTTCGTCAGGACGCTTTGGGCGCCGGCGCTGCGGCGGGCGGCGCTGAGGACGGTGCCGGGATCGGCACCGCCGACGGAACCGCTGGAGTCGTGTCCACCGTCGTTTCGGTGCTCTCTTCGATCGGCACCGTGTCGATGCCCCCCGCATCCGCCGTCTGCGCCAGGTGCTCGACGATGATCGGCTCGTTCTTCGCGAGCTTGACGCCCGCCGGCTGATCCGGGAACTGCACGAGGAACTTGGCCGCGGCATCGCGCATCGCCGCGAGGCTCGCTTCTTCGAGCGGCTTGCCGCTCGAAACGCCCTTCGCCAGCGCGTTCCCGTAGCCGGTGAGCGTGAGGCTGTCCGCCTTCTCGCCCGTCGGCGTGTAGAGGTTGATGCGATAGCGGATGGTGACCGCGTAATAGCGCCCACCCGTCTCGCGCGCGGTGACGAACGAGTACTGCTCGATCCGCGGCTCGAAGATGGCGCGGATGTCGGGCGCGTTCCGCGCCTCGTCCAGGTCCTTGAATTCCTGCACCTGATCGAAGGAATCCTTGAACACTTCCTTCATGAGATGCGTGTGCCCGTCACCCAGCGCGATGGTCCACTCCACGCCCCAGCGCGTCTCGTTGTGCGTGAAGTTGCGCATGTCGCCGGGGATGACGAGCCCCACCCGCGCCGGTATCGCCTGCAGGATGGGTTTGGGCAGCCCTTTGTCGGGCTTGATCTGAACGCCGCCGCAAGCGGTGAGCACCGCAAAGGCCGCGGCTACGACGGCCAAGCGCGTGATTCTGAAGATCATGGGGAGTTCCCCGAAAAAGCGTTACTGCGTGATGCCGACGAACGTGCCGTTGTTCTGCTCGCACATCGCACGCATTAATGCTGAAAACCGGATGCTTGTAAATGGTGTCATGCCCGGTCCTTCCGGGAACCCGATGGCATGGATGCGCACCATGCGTTGACCTTTGCTGTTCGGCTTGTTGATGGCCGAGACGTCATCGAGCGCCTGCTGGATCGAATCTCCCGTGAACTCGTCGCCAACCACATACAGGCTGACGCGCTTGTCGACGGCCCAGTAGAGGCGGATGGCGGTCTCGATACCCTCGACGGGGCTCGATTTGCTGAATGCCCGCCAGTTCTTCATCTTCTGCACGATCATTTCGCGCTGCGTCGGGGAGTCATCGAGCCACTTGCCGCGGGAGCCGCCGATCAGGACGCTGCCCTGGTCGCTCATGATCTGCATGCCCTTCACCTTCGGGTAGATCGACAGGATCTCCTTCACGACGGTCTGCGCCTCGGGCCAGTGGAAGCTCGTCATGCTGGCCGAGGTGTCGACGATGAAGATGATGTATTCGCTGTCGATCGGAATGCCGCCGATCGCCTCGCTCTTCGGCCGGCTGGCCTGCTCCTTCAGCAGCCGCTGCATCTCCGCGCTCAGCGTCTGATACGCGGAAACGAGCGAGGACTCGACGATGTTGGTGACCGAGGCTTCCTTCTTGCTCGCGGAGAACTGGCCGTTGATGTTGGTGAGGTCGCCCGCGAGCTTGGCGGCGCGCATGCGCTCCTTCTCGAGCAGGTCGACGCGCCCCTTGAGCTCCACGTTCAGGACCTCCTGCTGGCCGCGGATCTCGTGAAGCTGCTCCTCGAGCTTGGAGATCTGGCCCTTCAGCGTGCGGGTGCGCTCCTCGAGCTGAATCGGATCGCCGTACTCGGTGAGCACGAGCAGCAGGATGATGGCGCCGAATCCGCAACAGATGCAGTCGAGGAACGAGAGGCTGAACACCTCAACCGTATGGCGCTTCAGCCTCACGGCCAGTCCTTCGACGGCATCATGAGAATGCCCTGCGTGAAGCGCGTGAGCTGCCAGAAGCGATGCGCCGCGGGCAGATCGCCCTTCATCGGCAGCAGGATCACATCGACCGGCACTTTGTCCGGCAGCTCGCCGACGGCGTCGTCGAAGAGGCGGGCGCGCGCGCCCGCATCGATCGACTTCCTGAAGCCCGGCTGCTTGCCTTGCGTCGGCAGGCCATCGGTGATGAGGATGATCTGATCCGGCAGCGGCGAGATCGTCTTCACCGCCGCGAATGCATTGATGAGGCTCGTGCCGTCCTTCGGCGTGATCGCGCTCAGCGCTTCGACGTTCTTCGAGCGCACGAGCGGATCGTTCGCGTCCTGCCACTTGCCGGCGGAGCTCGTGACGACGGCCTCCGCCTTCGTGTTGAAGCCGTAGATCTGGAACTGCGCATCGGGCGGCAGCTGCGCGACGATCCAGTTCACCGTGTCGACGGCGCGGCGCCACTTCGCGGCGCCGCGCTTCTTCGTTTCGTCCTGGTTGCGCATCACGATGATGTTCACCAGATCCTGATGCAGCATGCTCGCCGAGCGGTCGAGCAGGATCAGCACGCGCTTGCCGCGCATCTTGATTCCGGTGATGTAGCGACGATCGCCGCCCGTGTTGCGGAACGCCTTGATGTCCTGCCCCGCGACCGAACGGTCGAGCGCACCGGCTTCGAGCCGCCGGGTGCCCGCTTCGAGTGCCTGGATATCGGACTTCAGCTTCTCGATGCGCTCGCGCCGCGCAAGGCTCGTCTGGTCGTAGGCGGACATCTGCAGCTCGTTGACCTTGAGGTCGATCATGAGCTGCTTCTCTTTCTTCTCCGCCGTCGCCTGATCGGACTTCGTCTGCTCGACGGCGTTGCGCAGGATGATGAGGTTCTTGGTGCCGGTCAGCACTTCCTCCTCGAGGCGATTCACCTCGGCCATCAGGTTGTCGGTGTTGCTGATGCGCACCATGCCGCTCTGCGCACTGATGATCGTGTAGAACAGGATGACGGCGCCGAACGCGCAGCAGATGCAGTCGAGGAAGGAAAGACTGAAGACTTCGACCGTGCGGCGGGGTTTCATGCAGGCTCTGCCGTGAGGTCAGCGCGCGCTCAGGCGACTTCGCCGATCGAGATGAGCGAGAGCTCGACGCCCGGCTCGCCGACGCGCACGCGATCGCCCACGTGGATGCGCACGCGTTCGGAGACGCGCTCGCCGTTCACGAATGTGCCGTAGTTGCTGTGATCGATGAGCACGAGCTCATCTCCATCACGCACGAACGTGCAGTGACGGCGCGACACGCCAGCGAGGCCGTCCGGCAGACTGATGGCTGGCGTCCCACCTGGCGCGCGGCCAACGACCAGCGAGTTCCCGCCGAGCGAGAATGCGCGCCCTTCGAACAAGACATGCGACGGAGCGCCCGCGCCCGTGCTTTCGCGCCCGAGAATCTGGCGCGTGACAGCTGTGGCGAGCTCTGGCGGTTCGCGCAACAGCGGCAGCCGACGCAGCAAGCGAACCGGATCGTCGGGCTGCGCTTCCGGCAAATCCAGCGACGACAGCGCGGCGGCGGCGAAGCCTTCCGGCACGCACACGAGCTCGCAGCCGACGAACTGTTCGAGCATCTCGCGGAAGCCGGGAAATGCCGCGACCGCCTCAGGAATAACGAGTGTCACCTCGGCACCGGCGGGTCGCAGCAAATGCAGCAGCCGCACGAGCTCGCGATAGAACGGCTGCGCGGCTTCGGCGAACTGGTCCCGCGCCAGGGAGACTTCGAATCGCGCATCACCGTTCGACACGGCCGCCGTGGTGCTGCCTGCTTCGGCGGCCTGGCGCGTGAGCGCGGGCAGTGCATCGAAGAGCTGCTGCTCGGTGACGGCATTCGTGAAGGGATCGAAGCGCGTGCGCTTCACCATGGCGGTGCTCATGAACGCGAGCCACGCCTGATAGAGCTCGACGAGGCCGACCTGCTCGGACACCACCGCTCGACGGCGCCGGGATTGTCCACTGCTCTCCACTGAAGTGGCGGCCGCGTGGTGCATGCCCACTTCGAGCACGATGGCGTTGCGACTCGTCTTGAGCGCTGCGACCGTGAGGGCGGCCGCATCGGCGAAGCCATCGACGGTGAGGCCGAGACTCTGCGCAATCCCCAGCACGGTGCCGAGACCGTTGGCGTCACCGCGCGCCGGCACGGCAATCCAGACTCGCTCTCCAGGCTCCGCGGGATTCTTCGCGAGGTGCTGCGCAAGCTCCGCCGACAGCAGCGCCGCGGCGCGCGGCGAAGAAGAATCCTGCATGGCAACCAGACTCAGATGCTGCGTTGAGATGGACGTGGGCTGCCGGCGCACGGCGTGCCAGGCATTCGTGCCGGCGGGCTCCGCGCTGCTCCCATCGAACACCGCGCTCGGCGCGCTCGACAGCACGACGCCGGCGCGCGCGAAAGTGAGCGCGCGATCGTTCAATTCCAGTGCGAGGGGTTTCACGCGGGCGTCTTCGCTGGTCAGATGTCGGTGGGGAACGTGATGTTGTTGTCGGCGGATTCCTTGTCGTCCGGGACGAGCGTCGGATCGTCCTGAATCGTGGCCGTGTCCTCGGGCTTCGAGGCCGGCGCGCGGCCCTTGCTCGCTGCCGGCTCGCCCGGTTTGGTCGCGGGCTCCGCGCTGCCTTGATCCGTCTTGGCCGGATCCGTTTTCGACGAATCCGTCTTTGCGGGATCCGTTTTCGCCGGGTCGGCCTTGCCGGCCGCCGGGGCCGTCTGCTCGGCCTTGTTCGCCGTGCTCTGCGCGGCGGCGCGATAGTTGATGAACATCGACGCCGCGACACACACGCCGAGCACGATCAGCGCCCAACGCGAGGGGATCGCGCTGCGGCGGACTCTTGGGCTTTTCATGACTTGCTCCGAAGCACTACTCCGCGTAGCGGGCTACGCGGAAGCCGATGGTCTGCGATCCTTCGTCCGCCGAGTCGCGCCAGGCGTAGCGCAGCTCGGCAACGGCGGCGGATTTCCAGTTCGCGCCGCGGATCACGTGGCGCGCCGCCGTCTCGGGCCCGAACGGATCGGTGATGGCAGCGGAATCGACAAACGAGGAGTACCAGTCGTTCACCCACTCCGACACGTTGCCGCCCATGTCGTGCAGGCCGAGCGGCGTCGGCTGGAATTTGCCGACCGGCGCCACGACGGGGTAGTCGTCGCGATAGCCTTCGAGCTCGTTCTCGAGCTGGCCTTTGGTTTCCACGCCGGCGAGGTTGCCCACCTGCGCCACCACGGGCAGGTTGTCACCCCAGGGAAAGCGGCGCGTCTTGTTCGGCGCTTCGTAGCGCGCGGCATATTCCCATTCGGCTTCCGTCGGCAGGCGATAGCCGGTGGTCACCGGTTTCTTGAGCGTGAACTTGCCACCTTCCTGCTCGTATGCGGCCGGCAGGCCTTCGTGCTCGGAAAGCCAGTTGCAGTACTCGGCCGCATCGGCCCACGTCACCTGCACGACGGGCTGCAGATCGAGATCGAACGACTTCTGGTCGATGTGGCCCGAGACATGGCTGTCTTTGAAGCGGCGGAATTCGACGTTCGTGACTTCGGTGACGCCGATGTAGTACGGGCGTTTCAGCGTGACCTGCCGGTAGCCTTCGTTCGGCCGGCGGCCCTGCTCGCGTCGCTCGCTGCCCATCTTGAAAGTGCCGGCGGGCACGAGGCGCAGCGCGTAGCCCGTCTTGGTGGTGATCGTGGGCGCCGATTCCTGTAGCGCGACCGAGCGATCCGAAGAAACGAGCTTGTACTCGACGGACCGCTCGAGACCGAGCGCCGGTGTGACGGTGCCGGTGTAGCTGATGAACCCGTCCTTGCGCACTTCGACCGAGTGCTCCGTCGCGCTCAGGTCGAAGACTTGCGGCGTCTTGCCGCGCGACTTGCCGTCGATGAAGAGCTCCGCGTCCGCCGGCTCGCCCTGCACGCTCACTTTCGCGAGCACGGGCTCGAGTTTCGCATCGAGCGTGATCTGGCGGCCGGGATCGGCGAACACCGACTTCGTCCAGTTCGCGAAGCCGGGCATCGTGACCACGACGTCGTGCGCGATGCTGGCGGGCAGATCGACCTTGAGCGGGGTGCGGCCGCGGTACGTCCCGGCAACGGTGATCTCGGCCCCGCTGGGATTCGAACGCAGCGTGAGCTCCGCGTCCGGCTCGCCGAGCGTGATCGGGCCGATCACGAGCGTCTCACCCGATTTCACGACGACGCTGCTTTCCCACGTCTTCAGGCCGGGCGCCGTGATCTGTACGCGCCGCACGCCGGAATCCGCTTCGATCGAAGCCGGCACGGTGCCCGCGCTGCGGCTATCGACGCTCACTTGAGCGGTGGCGGGAATCGCGTTCACCTTGATGGTGCCCCACGAAGGCTGCAGCAGGGCTTTCACGTCCTGCCGATGGCCGAGGCCTTCCACGTCGACGTTGACGACGTAGTCGAGATAGCGCGGCGCGCGCATCGCGATCGTGCGCGGACCCGCCGCAGCCTCGAGATCGCCGGGCGCCTTGCCCACGTCGACGCCGTCGATGCTCACCGTTGCCGCCACGCCATTCGTGTCGATGCGCAGCTTGCCGGGCAACTTGCCGAGACGCAGGCGGGCGCTCGGATCGCTCTTGTCATCGACGTGCACATCGACCTGCGCCGGGTAGTAACCCTCGCGCTCCGCATGCACGACATGATTGCCGCTCAGCACGTAGATCGAGCCGCCGCTGTTGAAGGAGACGACCGTGCCGGGAGTGGTGAGCCGCGAATCCGCCGGCTGCACGTCGACTTCGATGGGCCGCAGCAGCGAAATGAGCCCAGTCACCGCGACGAGCAGCACCACGGCGGCTGAAACGACGGCGATCGTCTTCTTCGAAATCGGTTTGCGCGCAGCGTAACCAATCCGTCCGCGCTCGGCTGTGAGCAGCGCTGCAGCCGGGCGCGAGCCGGGGACGGAAGCGGCGGCGCGGGGGATTTCGATGTCTTCGTCGCCGACTTCGAAATCCACTGCGACGACGGTGATGACCGGTGCGATCGTGGCGTTGCCGACGAGGTGCTGCACGTCGATGCGCAAGCGC
>Ga0134122_10004607_pt1 | contig 10218 bp, 9 predicted proteins | sample KB302_FD_96461 | JGI IMG/M metagenome (GOLD analysis project Ga0134122, IMG submission 96461) | Terrestrial soil microbial communities without Nitrogen fertilizer from Kellogg Biological Station, Michigan, USA - KB3-0-2 | ecosystem: Environmental > Terrestrial > Soil > Unclassified ... | reverse complement strand
TCACACGCAACAGCGTGACTTAGCGGAAACGAGAGCGTCGGTTGGAGACCAGTCCCCTGAATTATCAATTTGGCGAGTTCACGCTCGATATCGGGCGGGGCTGTGTTCTCAAGGCAGGCCAGGAAATCAAACTGCGGCCCAAGGTGTACGAAACCCTGAAATACCTGGTGGAACACCCAGGGCGGTTAATTGGCAAACAAGAATTGATCCAAGCGGTATGGGCCGACGCCTTCGTCACCGACGACTCCCTGGTGCAATGCACCGTGGAGCTTCGTCGTGCATTGGACGATCGCGCCCAACGCCTGCTGAAGACCGTTCCGCGCCGCGGATACGTTTTTAGCGCGAATGTCGTTCGTTGCCCGCCCAACGCTGAGCCTGCTGCGGCACCTGACTATTTCGACTCGCCGCAGGATCAGATCAAAGCTGCGTTGAAAGTCCAACGCAGACGCCAAGATCTGCCAGTTCCGCGTACTTCGTTTGTGGGAAGAGAGCATCAGATCGCTGAGGCCACCGAGTTGCTGTTACGTCAGAACCTTCGCCTCCTGACGATGACCGGTCCGGGCGGGTCAGGAAAAACACGGCTGGCCGTGGCTGTTGCTGCTGCTGTGGAGGAAACATTTGTTGGCGGCATTCAATTTGTGGGATTGTCCTCAATAACGGATCCCGGCTTGGTAACAGCCGCGCTTGCCAAGGCGTTCGAACTTCAGCCAACCAGTAACCGTTCCGTTTCGGAGTTGATCCAGGAGAAGTTTCAAAACTCGGGGCCGTTCCTGCTCGTTTTGGATAATTTCGAACAGGTTCTGCCAGCGGCGAAGGTGGTTGCCGACATTCTCGAATCCTGTCCCTCACTCAAAGTATTGGTCACCAGCCGGGCCTGCCTTCGGATCTATGGGGAACAAGAATTTCCGGTGACGCGCCTTGCGCAAGAATCGGCCGTCGAGCTCTTTGTTCAGCGGGCAGGTGCGGTCTGGCCCGGCTTTGCGATGACTCCCGAGATTGCGCCGGCAATTCACGGAATTTGCTCGCGCTTAGACGGATTGCCGTTGGCGATCGAGCTCGCAGCAGCACGAACCAAAGTACTTTCACCCACCGCAATTCTTGATCGGTTGCAAAGTCGCCTGCAGTTGTTAACGGGTGGTGCGCTGGATCTCCCAGAGCGTCAGCACACCCTTCGTAACACGATCGATTGGAGTCACGACTTACTAAGCGAGCCTGAGCGCAGACTTTTTCGGCGGCTCTCCGTATTTGTCGGCGGCTGCACATTGGAGGCCGCAGAAGCCGTATGCAACACAAGTTTCGATCTCGGTATCGATTTGTTTGAAGGCTTGTCGTCGCTCGTGGCGCAAAATTTGGTTCAGCGCATGGATCGAGCGGGTGCGGAGCCACGCTTCGCAATGTTGGAGACGATTCGTGAGTATGCGTTCGAATGTCTCGCAGATAGTCGGGAGCAGTCCGCCACCCGGCGCACGCACGCCGCGTATTTTCTGGTTTTAGCTGAGGAGGGAAATCCCGAGCTAACCCCCTTAGACCGCGGAAGGTGGCTGACTCAATGCGATATTGAGATCGACAATCTCCGCTACGCTCTCGACTGGCTGTTTGAGACGAAAGAAGTGGATTGGAGTCTTCGTCTTTGCGTTGCGCTGTTTCGTTTCTGGGACATGCGCGAACATCTGACAGAAGGTCGCGCGCGCCTGGAGCATGTATTAAACATGGCGGGGCGTGAGCGCTCCAAAGAAAGAGCTCGGGTTTCGCTGTTCCTCGGTGCCTTGACGACAGCCCAGGGTGACTATCCAGCCGCGACGGATTTCCTTGAGCGCAGCCTTTCGCTCTATGGCGAGATTGGAGATCGATCAGGAATCGCGGCTTCTTTGAATGCGATTGCGATCACAGCACGAGATCGGGGTGAATACGACTCCGCAGAGATTAATTTTGAACGAAGCCTCGCGTGCTGGCGTGTGCTGTCGGATCGGTTGGCGACTGCGCGCTGCCTTCACAATCTCGCCAATGTAGTGAAGGTGCGTGGAGACTATCCGCGTGCTCGTTGGGCGCTACGTGAAGCAACTGAGATTTTTGAGGATCTCGGCGATCGCGGCGGCGCCGCATGGTCAATCAACCAGCAGGGCGACATAGCGCGAGAACAAGGAGACATGCCTGGCGCGCGAGAGTTGTACGAACGGGCGCTTGCAGCGTTTCGGGAAACCGGGGATCCCTGGGGTTCTGCCCGTTCGCTGACGGATTTAGGCTACATCGATTGTGAGCGGGGAGATCATTTGCGCGCGCAGGCGGCATTTCGCGAGGCCCTCGAAATTTTTTCAAAACTTGGACAACGGCGCGGCACGTCGCGCGCACTGGAAGGGGCAGCGTGCCTGGCTCTGGCTCGGGGCCAGGCGGCTCGCGCGCTCACGCTGGCTGCGGCCGCGGCGCACTTACGCAAGCTCATCAGCGCTCCGCTCCGTCAAGAAGAACAGCTTAAGCTTGATAACGCGCTCTTACCTGCATGGGAATCACTTGGCGGGGACGGAAAAGTGGCGTGGGCAATGGGTTCTGCGATGAACATGGAGCAAGCGATTGATTTTTCGCTAGACAGGCCTGCGACGACTATTTCACGTTTGCAGGATCAATGAGTCGCCGAACGGCGGCGACGCGGTCAGCCGGAATTCCGACGCGCCGCGCGTGTTCCCGGATGCAGTCTTCGTCGGGCGCGAGGTACACGCAATAGACCTTGTCCTCGGTGACGTAACTATGCAGCCACTGGATCTGCGGACCCATATCCTTCAGTGTCTGCAACGACTGCAGCGCCATATGGCGGATTTGTGGTACCGACAGCGTTCCAGCGCCAGGGATTTCGCGTTCGATTACGAATTGCGGCACAATTCCAAAAGTTTAACACCAAATACGGGAAAAATAGTGATTCGTCGTCACGAGGCACTCACCACTAGTTTCGAGAGAAGGCTTTTCGATAATCGTCGGCGGTGGTGCGGTAGCAAGGCAGCAGGTTGTTTCGATCCCCAGGGTTTGGGGTCGGCGCATCGCCCGGCTGAGCGGGTTTTTTTTCACCTTCTGGCCATTCGAGCTGCATGAGGCTCTCATCGCAGGTTGGATCTCTCGTGACACGTAGCTTACGAACCTTTGAGGTGTCCAATCCGTAATCGGTCATGCGTCGCTGGTAGGGAAGGAAAACGTAAACGAGTTTTATTAGTTGCGACTCCTGTTTGCTCACCCACTTCTCCGCGATGAAAACCTCGTAGTTGGAAAAATACGAAGACCGCGGGGGCGCCCATGCCGCAGTAATTACTCGCAGTTGGACATCTTGAATCGTTGGAGGCGTACGGTCGGCGCCTGCAAGAGGAATCGCAGGAATAGATCGATCCCCTGACGCATTCAAGTCGCCCATGGGAGACGTCGTTGTGGGGGGTGGTGGCAAGGCAGCGTCTCCCGAAGCGGAAGCAACCGAGGTTCCGCGTCCTTGCTGGCCGAATTTCTCATTGTTTCCGACGGAGGGTGGCGGAGGCACTACCTGCGAAACTCCGGAGGGTAGCGAGTGCTCACGTGCAGATCCCATGGATGTTCCCCCCACCGCGCCGGGAACCGACGGTGGTGGTGCCACAACTTGAGACCCTGCATATCCCGGGTTGGCGAATTGTCGGCCTCCACCATTCGCCGCAGCCTGCAGTGCCGGTGGTGGCGGGACAACCTGTGCCCCGCCTGCGATCGAGTTCGTTCGTCCCGCCCCAGCGGCGCTGCCAGTGCGAGCACCAGCTGAGCCATCGAGCGATGGGGGTGGAGGCACAATTTGCGAACCGCCGCCTTCCGATGAAAGCGCCGCGCTGCTTGTGCTGAGATTCCCTCTGCCTTGAAGTGCGGGAGGCGGCGCAACGACCTCCACTTCTCTCCTGGACGAGCCTCCGCGTGCTCCGTACCCGAGCGCTGGATGATCATTAATCGATGGCGGAGGTGGCACGATCGAGACAACAGCAGTCGTTGAAGAGCCTGGTCCGACATCACCGGAACGGTTTCGTCCACCCATCGTCGACGATGCCAAGTCGGGGGAGGGCGGGACCACTGCTGCCGCGAGCGAGTTCAGTTTGCGCGATCCTGGGCTACCGCTCACGGCCGGAGCGGGCGCAACGGCGGGAAGGCCGGGTAATTGGGAGCGCCGCGTCCCGCCGGCGCCTATGACTGGTGGTGAGGGCAAAATCGATGTCGAGACTCCCAGGTTTGGTCGTTGAAGGCCGCTGCCTGCGATCGCGAGTGCTGGCGGAACTGGTGCCGCTAGCGCCGGGAGTCTCAGTCGGCTATCTGTGTGATCGGGACTCGCGGCGGCAGGCATGCGGGCATCACGAAGTGCTTTTGCGATTTCATGACCCGCCGACAACGACTTTTGTTTGGCGAGCGCTGGAGGACGGTAACTCTGTCGCGCCGGAAATGATTGAGGCGGATAGTATGTGACGTCTTCAGCGCGTATAGGTCGGGGCGAAACGATCAATTCGTGCGGCCAGATCCGCGACAATCCAAACAACATGCCAGCAATCGCAAAGTGCAAGACGACCGATTCGACGAACCCTTTCCAGGGCAGACGAGAATCGACAAGTACGTCCGTCCAGGCATTGTTTGATTTGGACGAAGTTGTCGAGCGTGGCGACGCGGCCAAGTCGATGAGATTACGGAAAAACACTCGATACGCAGGTTCCGACTCGAGCAACAAAGTAATATCAGCGTGAACATTGCGATTCGGATCTGAGACCGGCTTTTCGCGCGGGGTCCTAGACGCAGAACCGACCGAGCTTGCCAACTGTTCAAGGACCTTGAGATGTTCGCCTGTGAACTTCCCGGCAGTGCGGGAAAACACTTCTAAGATTCCTGAAATTTCTCCTTCTTTGTAAATCGGCACTACCGCGACTGAGCGGATCCCAACTGCGTGGACGATCTCAGGATCGACGCGGGAATCGTTGGCGATATCATTGCAAAGAAGAGACGTTCCGGAATCCAAACATTGTTTAGTGAGTCCAGAAGTGGTATCAACCGGAGCCCCGAGTTCGGGCGCTCCCTCCCCAGACCTTACTTGGCAAACTGTGCCGTGTTCTCCTCGGAACGCAATGGCGGATCCGCTGGCTCCAGTGCTTACTCTAGCGCGTTCAACAATCTTGCTAACAAAACTCAAGAAATCTTGCGCAGGGGGGCCCGGGCGCAAATGGGGTTGCAACTTAGAATCGAGTTCGGATCCGCCGCCCTGTCCATGCGTCGTTGAGTTGCGGGACGCTTCAGGCTCGCAAGGGAAGGCGGGAGGGCGTTGAGGGGCCATAAGGTACCCGTTGTCTGATCCGAGCACTGCGCTGGCGGCCCATCCGGCGCGAACTCGAATTTAGGTATTCTAGCCCACACATCGCGGTTTTATGTCCTGTTCGTGGCACTAGTGAGTAACGAGTGAAAATAAGTGCGTTCAGCCGTAAACTGCGCCCATTTTCCAATGAGATAGCGGCCTATGCGGGTTCTAGATGTTCATACTGCACCGCACGATTTGGTCGTTTGAGGGATTTGGCTGTGGACGGCGGAGACGGCCTAAGCGCTGACACGGGTTGGAAATTGGATCGCCTGACGATGCATTGGCTTGCGTCCTCGAACGGCAATAGGCGTCTCGCCGACATGTAAATCTTCCATGCCACAACTTTCGAACCATCGAAACACCTGCTCATAAGTGTGCTTTGACTGATATTTCGGCGAGTACCAATCGAAAGTGTCCAGCACCCGAATTTCTGGATTCGCACTCCGGCTGACCGGAAAGACGTGATGAAGAATGCCCGCCGCCGGCGGCCCGACGAGAGGAATTCGGCGTAAACCGCGGTCCGACCAATATAGACATGGCACGCACACCCTAAGCGTGCTGTGCAACAGCCGCGGTGGCATGTGGTTGGTGACTTTGCGATAAACGTCGCTAAAGCGATGCCATTTGTTGTAGCCACTATACAGCCACACTGCCATGCCGCCGCCTGGTTTCAAGTATTGCGGTAGCTCCTTCACCGCCTTTTCGCAGTCGGGTGTGTGATGCAAAACTCCGATACTGTAAATGAAGTCAAAAGACTCAGGGGCGAACGGAAGTGCAAAGACGTCAGCTTGAAATGCTACAAACGAACGATCAATAAGATTACGGCTGGCGACATTTGCGGCCGCGCTTAGATCGATTCCCACCACGTGCGCCCCCCACCTGGTGGCGACTTCCGCGAATCTTCCCATACCACAACCAACGTCGAGCACTAACTTTCCAGTTAGGTCCTGGGGGGTGAAGCCAGTTCTTTGGCGAAACGCAGCTTCTGACTTCGAGTTCGATTGAGTGTCAAGTTGAGTCCGGCTATAGAGTTGCCATTCAAAGCCGAAATTCGCTGCGTAGTTGGTCGTATCTACAAACCGCATTACGCGATCGATCACAGGAAACGACCCCGAACAATGGCAACAGTGATATTCCTGCTTGCTGCCTTGCTGGAGTTCCTCTTTGCACGCGGGGCAGCGCAGAATCGCTGCAATTTCATCAGGGATAGTCGCCGCGGCGTGTCCTTCGTTTTGTAATCGTAAGTCGTGTCTCATGGGGATAGCTCAAGCGTCCCTTTGTCGCGAACTTCATGCGTTTGTATTGAGTGCGGTCACTCAAGATGGGGAGAGTAACAACCACTTCCGAGACACGGCGAACATCTGTGTGGAAATCCAACAGAAGGTGTAACTTATGTCCGGGATTAGCGATCGGAGAAGCAACGTCACGGCAATCTACTGCGCCCACGACTGTCCTCGATTGGCTCTGCGCGTGATGCTGAGCCGCTAGCGACGAGAAGGCCTAACTACGGAGCCCAAGAAGGAGCCGACGATAACTTGCTCTGGATAAAAAGTCAATCACAAATCCCGAGTTAGCCACTCGCATTGTAAAACGACGATTGAAAGTACCTCACACTAGCGTGTCAGTTCGTAGCGGAGCAGGGTTCTGACATTGGTTGGATGACCGGATTCGCCGCAGTTCGCCCAGGCGTTCCGTTGGTCGAAGCGACAATTGGGCCGCTCTGTTCTGTGAATTGAAACTTTGAGATTACAATTCTGATTTATGGGTTTGGTGTCCGCTACCAACAAAACAAGAGGGTTCAACCCGGCCAACTTTCTCGCAACGATCGGCGATGGAAGGAAAGCCTTGGCAGTCAGCAAAAAGCGGGTCATCTTCAGCCAAGGAGATCGAGCAGACGCTGTTTTTTACATTCAGAAGGGCAAAGTTCGTCTGAGCGTGGTATCGAAGATCGGCAAGGAAGCCACGATTGGGATCCTGGGTGAGAAGAGTTTTTTCGGAGAGGGTTCTTTAGCGGGCCAATCATGCCGGATGGGTTCCGCGGTGGCCCTGACCGACTGCCAGCTTCTTCGCATCGAAAAGGCAGCAATGATGGACGCGCTCCATCGGGAGCATGCGTTTTCGGACCTGTTCGTTGCCTATCTGCTGGCGCGCAATATCCGGTACGAGGAAGACCTAGTCGATCAGTTGTTCAATTCCAGTGAAAAGAGGCTGGCACGAGTTCTGCTGATGCTCGCTCACTTCGGCAAAGAAGGTGTGCCCGAGACCGTGGTTCCCAAAATCAGCCAGGAAACTTTGGCGGAAATGGTGGGTACGACGCGCTCGCGAGTAAGTTTTTTTATGAACCGGTTTCGCAAGCTAGGATTTATCAAGTACCGAGGCGGCAACGATGGCGGCCTGCAAGTCCATAGTTCGCTGCTGAATGTCGTGCTCCATGACTAACCGTCGAGGGAATCCTTACTTCCCCTCAGAGACCTAACGCGGCCCGGCGATGGTTTTTATAACGCCTACGCCTGGTGTGGCCGTTACCTGATAGTCGTGATATTCAATGGTGAGATAAGCATGCCCACCCAGCCGAATTGCGCTCGTACTTTTGTTGGACTGCGGAAGCCAGAATTCACCGATTTTGGCGTAAACCTGTTCGATCTTTGTTTCCTTCGTCCAAAAGGATGGATTCTTCGCCGGGACGGCCTCAATGCGCACAACGGCGAAATCCTGCGCATCAACCCAGATTCGCCCCCGGTAAAGCAGTTTGTTGTTGGTGCGCGGCTCTACCGAAAGGATATACGAAGGCCCCGTCGGCAAGCTTTCACTGCCAGCGAGCGAAAATACATAGTTGTCTCTGTTCAGAGCAACGCGCGCTTGGTTTTCCTCCGTCAGCGCCTCTCTCTCGCTCTGCAGCAATCGTTGAAACACCCGATCAATTACTAACCGGGACCCAGTTTCCGAACGGACGCGGAATTCCTTGCTTCCCGGAGAGTGGAACTTAACATCCACAACCATTTCAGCGCTTCTGGAACCTGGGAATCCACGGTACTCAAGGCGATAGGTGCGGAGCCCTTGGTACGCGGCCAGGGCTTTCGCCCGTTCCAGGTTTCTCTGGATCAGACGAGAGACCAATTCGTCAGTAGTCAGCGATGGAGTGGCGGGTACATCCGAGGGCTGGGCGGTCGCTCCCAGTGCGAAAACCACAAATAAAAGGAGGAGCACGCGGAGTGGAGTCCAGAATAACGTCACGTAGGTTCTCGCCTGGTTGGAGTTCTTGGGTTGGAACTCGCTTCTCTGAAGATAACGCGTCATCTTTAGGAGAAAGTGTGCGGTTTTGAACAGATTTTTGTTTTATCCGGCGCTTCTCATCTGTGGTTCGGCAGAGGTCCTTTCATAAGAGTGTCCTTTTGTGAACAGTCCGGCCCATGTCCTTGTAGTATCAAGGAACTATGGAAAAGCGACGATGCTTAGGCTGTGGGGGTGAATTGGTAATGGCGTTCCGTCCCAGCGAGAATAGCCGGTCGAACACCGGCGACGGTCCCGTGATCAAGCCAAACGCGAAGTGGAGGTGTAGCACTTGCGGCCAGGCATTCAGTGCTGAGGAACTGCGCGCCGATAGACGCGGTGCCACGAAGGTTGCCGCACAGGCGTAGTTTCCCTGCGTATCGAGGGATGGTGCAAGAAGACCTCAGTCTCGCGGCACACGATCCCGAATCAATCACGGAGTTGCTGTCTTGACCGAGACAGTCGATCGGTTCCCCGTCCTCCACGCTTCTCCCAGAGACAACGTGACTATCATTCTTGTGTAACGCTTCTTGGCTGGCGAAGATCCTTGAGCGATCGGCCGCATTCCAAACACAATTGTTTCGAACGGGGAGTGATCAGACCGCAAAACGGGCACATTCTTTGCGACGCAAAACCGCGACTTTGTGGTGTGAGATAGTCACCAACGCTCGTGAATTTGCGGCGAACGGCTGTGAGCAGTCTGCGGAAGCGATCGGTGAAACGATTGAAGTCGGATTCCATCCATTCACCTTGTCGACCTCAGAGGGAAGCCGACCCACTAATCTTGACTGAGGGCGACACGAGATTCTGAGTCGTATTGCTCACTTTACTTATGAGTTCTGTGCCGAATCGAGGGGTTACCAACGTACCCAATTCTGAAATAACCTCTGATGATTGCGTGAGAGCGGTGGAATCCTAGGGTTGTATACTCGGTTCAACTCTGGCCAATTTGTGTTGAGGAGAGAAGAAGAGATGGGTTCTTTGTTGCGGCATTGCATCCGTGTAACGACGGCCTGCGTTCTGATTACTGTTTTCGGTGTTCCACAGAGTTTAATGGCTCAAGCACATCTGGTTAGCCCTGGCGAACTTCAAAAAGCGACCGTTGCCGCCACCCAGGCGCGACAACGCAACATCGAAACTGTCAGAAACTTTCTTTCTTCGGCCGCGGCAGAAAAGGCCATGCGATCTGCGCACATGCAACCCGAACAAGTGCAGCAAGGCGTTTCGAATCTGAGCGATCAAGAGCTTGCGCAACTTGCCTCGCGCGCACAAAAAGCACAGGCTGATTTTGCCGCTGGTTCACTAAGTGATCGTGATCTGCTGATCATCTTGCTAGCCATTGCGGCGCTCGTTCTGATTATCGTGGCGGTCCGCTAGGTCGCTTGCGTGTATTCCTTCAAAGTCAAGAACGTCATAGCCATGCTCTGTCTGAACCTGATGGTGTTTGCCTCAGGAGCGGCGGGAGTATGGCTCGACGTTCCGTTTGTGAAGCAGGACAAGAGCGCTTGTGGTGCTGCCAGTATTGCGATGGTGATGCAATACTGGCAGCGGCAGCAGCGGGAGCCACCAGATGTACCGGACTCAACCGAGATTCAACGATCTATCTACTCCGACCAGGCTCATGG
>Ga0134122_10004606_pt1 | contig 10219 bp, 8 predicted proteins | sample KB302_FD_96461 | JGI IMG/M metagenome (GOLD analysis project Ga0134122, IMG submission 96461) | Terrestrial soil microbial communities without Nitrogen fertilizer from Kellogg Biological Station, Michigan, USA - KB3-0-2 | ecosystem: Environmental > Terrestrial > Soil > Unclassified ... | reverse complement strand
GCCTTGAGTTCCTGTTCCTTGGCTGCTCCCCGGAAGTCCCCGACCTTTGCTTCAGCCGCCTTGAGCTGGTTCCTCGCCTGTTGCAGATTGAACTCCGCTTCTCGGACGTCCTTTTCCGCGATCGCTCCCTGTTTGAACAAATCATTCCGGTGATCGTAGATGCGCTGCTGCTCAGTCACAGCCTGGCGCGCGGCGTCAATTTCGATCTGGACCTTGTTGAGTTCCTGAGGAACCGCGGCATTGACCGATTGAATGGCGATTTCCGCCTGTGCCAGCGCCGCCCTGGCTTCGTTGACGTCGGCGAGCAGATCCTGGCTTTCCAGTTCCGCGACCAGTTGACCTGCGCGCACGCGGTCGCCGCGTTCGACGTAGAGTTTCCGGATTGGGGCAGAGATTTTAGAAGACACCGCCGCCTGTTGGATTGGATAAACAATGGCGTCCGCAGCGATTTTCTGGCTGATCGCGGATGCCAGAACCGGCGCGACGTCGACGGTGACCTCGTGATCGGCTTCCGCCTCCTGCGGTTCTTTGGAACTGCAACCGGAGAGGAACAGCAAGGTTAGCAGGCCGGCTGCATTGACGATCTTCTGCGACATCACTTCAAAAACTCCCTGTGAAGACCTGCAGCGCCGCGATTGCCACCCGGTATCGCGCTTGCGCGTCTGCATAATCGTTGCGAGCCTTCACCACCGCGTTCTGCGCATCCACCACTTCGGAGGCTGGACCCACACCGCCACGGTAACGGACGTTCGATAGATTCAAAAGCTCGGTTGCCCGATCCATTGCGGTTCTGGCGCGATTGACCGCAGCCCGCGCTCCAACCGCCTCATCGTAGTTCAGTTGAAGACCTACCGCAATCTGCCGCTGGGTCTGGCTCACATGCGTTTGGGCCTGCTGTTCGCGGAGCTGCGACTGCCGCACTTTGCTCTTCTGTAATCCCCAGTCGAAAATCGGAATTGTCAGACTTGCCGTTACGGCATAACCGAGATTCGGAAGGACGCCGGCTTCCGGAGCCGCGGCAACGCTGCTGTGAAGCTTAAAAGCATTGGCTTCGATTCCGTAATTCAGGTCGACCGATAAAGACGGAAGAAGCGCGTTTCTGGCGGCCCGAGTATCCAGACTCGCCTGACGCACGGCCTGGATTGCCGCGCGTACTTCGGGATTCTCCTGTTCCGCCAGCTTTTGCACATCGTCAAACGAAGGTAAAACGGAGGCAGACTCCAGATCGTCGACGACCGTGAAATTTTCATTCAAGGAAGGAAACATCAGGGACGCAAGGCTTAATCGGGCCGTCTCCATCGTCAGTGCGGCATCGTCGAAGCTCTGTTGCTGATCTTCGGACTGAAGCTGCGCCTTCAGGAAGTCATAGTGCGGTACTTCTCCGAGACGATCCTGCTGCCGGGTCAGTTCGAGGAATCGATCCGCCTCCTGCGCTGCCAGTTGCGCATTGGCATATTTGCGCTGAGCCGTCACCAGGGCGTAGTAGTTTTTCGTTACGGTGACCGCAAGGCCGCGTTGGGCCACTTCCACTCTGGCTTTGGCGAGAATTTCGGAGGCCTCCGCCCGCAGGGATCCGGTCTTGAGAATGGAGTTGGCTGTGAAATCTTCGTGGATCACCGCCCATTCACGATAAAGGTGGACGCCATCGTTGCTGACGTAGCGGCCGCTGGGTGTGACGCCGTTTCCCTGGGTACCGAGATACTGAGTGCTGTTGTTGATTGTGGGCAGAAGTGATGACTTTGCCTGCAGCCGGTCTTCTCCGGCGGACTTCACTTCGGTGATGGCAGACTGCACATCGACGTCAAGCTTCCGGGCGCGTTCCAGCGCATCCTGAAGCGTGATCACCGCAGGAGACGCCGATGCACCCCTTGATTGAACCAGGGGAAGCCGCTGGCCGCCGCTGGCTTCAGGGACGGACTGGGCGGCGGCCCAAGGGACCGCCGCGAAAACACACAGCGAAACTACGAGAAAAGTTTTCATGTGCTACTTGCTGAACACCAGAATCTTAAAGGAGTCCGGCGCAGAGCCGCGGCCGCCGCCCGCTGCGGGATCGACGGCAGGCAAATAGAGGTTGTGCGTCTTTTCGTCGATCGTCATTGTCTTCGAACGAGCCTGGGTCGGCAGAGTTTCCGCGACTTCATATTTTCCTCCCGTCGTCTGAACGATGGTTAGAGTGCCGTCGCCTCCGTTGGGACTGAAAACAAGTCCGGACGCCGGATCGAATTCGGCCCCATCCGCTCCCGCTCCGATCGGCACCGTCGTGACAACCTTGCCGGTGTCGGGATCCGAGATCACCATGATGCGGTTGCCGCAGACGGAAAACAGTTTTCGGTTTTTGGTATCCATCGCAATGCCCGATGGTCCCGTGCATGGCGCAATCGAATATTCCCGGATCAGCACGCCTTTGGCCGCATCGATTTCGGCAATCGTGTTGGAACTTTCGATGTTGTTATAGGCCTTGCCCTTTCCGTCAGCGACTGCGAGCTCGGGGTTGCCGCTAAGCGCCACTGTGGCGACGACGGCGGAGGTTTTGGCATCAATGATAGAGACGTTATTGGACCGCGCATTGTAGGACAGGACCCTGGACGATACCGGTTCGAAGAGTATGGCGTCCGGATTGGTTCCAACCTTGATGGGCGAACCGACGGCTTGCAGGGTCTTCAGATCGAAAACAGTCACGTCATTCGTGCTGCCGTTGCTGGTGAAGCCCTTGTTCAGCTGAGGCGCAACAGCAATACCATGGACGCCCGATGTGTTCAGCACTTCACCGACCTTCTTTCCAGCGTCGATGTCGATGACTTCAACCTTCGATTGGTGTGAGATGTACAGGCGCCGCCCCACCATGTCCACACTGAGTAAGTCCCACGACCCGGCGCCGCCGATCTTGATTTCGTTGCTTTTGTGATATCCGGTCGACGCCGCCATGGCGATGCCGGAAAGCAGAAGTATTAGCCAAAACCCTTTTTTCATTTTGAAATCCCTCAGCTGGCAGATTGTTGAATCGCAACCCGTCAACCTTATACACAATGTTTTCCAATTATGGAACCCAAGGTGAGAATTCCGGGACGAGCCCCTAATTTATGGAATTCACCAAAAGGTGAATTCCATAAATTAGGGGCTCGTCCCGGAATTCTCACTGCTTAATGACAATAAACCACGAAGCGACGATCGGACCCTGTCCGCCGCGGCCTCCTCCCCGCCCTCCCGGCGCCGCGGCAGGTGGCGCGCCTGCGGCCGGTGCGGCAGGAGCGCCGCGCTCGGGTTGGAACAGGTACACATTGTGCGTTACCGGATCCACAGCAATCGTCTTTGCGCCGGCAAATGTGGCGACCGTATCGACCACCGTGTAGTTGTCAGGCGAATCCTGATGGACGACGGTCACGTTGCCGCCTCCGCCATTCGGTATGAAAATCAACTTTTTCGACGGATCCCATCCCAAGGCATCCACGCCCGAGCCGTTTTTGATCGACGCGACAACCTTTCCGGTATTTGGATCGACGACGACCGATGTACCGCTGCAGCCGGAGAATATGCGGTCCGAAGCTTTGTCGTACGCGATGCCCGTCGGCCTCATACACGGCGCCAGCGGCCAGGATGCGGTCGCCTTCCACGTCTTGACGTCGATGACCTGCATCGTGCTTGTGCCTTCGTTGTTGACGAAGATATGTCCCTTGCCGTCGGCTGCGGCTCCTTCGGGCGCGGTGTCTTCGAGCTGGACGGTTGCGACGATGTCGCCCGTGGTCGGATTGATCGCAGTGAGAGTGCCGGGCCGGCTGTGATTCGTCAGGATGATCTTGTCGTCAGGTTCATCGTACATGATGCCGTCGAGACCGGGACCAACCATGATTTGTTTGATCGGCGCGAGCGTCTTCAAATCGAACATGGTGACGGTCATATCCCCACTGTTCGTCGTAAAGCCGTGACCGGCTTTGGTGGCGATGCCAGCGCCATGCACGCCTGGCGTATTGAGAATGTCTCCGAGCACTTTGCCTGTGGCGCCTTCGACCACCATCATGTGGGTCTGGCGCGAAACGAACACGCGGCCCGTGGCGGACTCGACAGCAACGTAGTCCGTGCCGCCGTCGCCTTTAATATCGAATTTCTCAACTTTGAACGTTTGCGCGCTTCCGATGGCGGGCGCGGCAATGCCGGTTGAAAAGAGAACGGCAAATGCAGCGGTTAATCGTCTGGTCATAAGCTCCTCCCATGTGATTTCAAACATCTTTGAATATCTGCAAGCAATCTGGCTCGCATTCCGTCAGATCTGCAAGAATTTAGTTGCGCCTTATATTTTCGAGTAGATCTTCCGAAGATGAAATTCCGATGAAATATAGAGCCCCTGCCTAAAGAACAGCAGATTCCTTCTGCAGAACCAACTGCACTTCAAATGTGGTCCCTTTTCCTTCCTCGCTGCGAACATCGATTGTGCCGCGGTGCAACTGGACTATTTCCAGGGCAATGGCGAGTCCCAGTCCCGCACTGCCTTCGGTTCGCGCCTTGTCGACACGGAAGAATCGATCAAAGACGTAAGGAAGAGCGTCTGGTGGAATTCCGATACCTGTGTCGCGTATCGAAACAATTGCCATATCGCCAACTGGCTTGGCCGACACCTCAATCTCTCCACTTTTTGTGTACTTCACGGCATTTTCCGAGAGATTGACGAACAGTCGAATCAGGTCATCGTTGTCCCCCACCACCATCAGATCTTCAGGGACGTCGCAACTCATCCGGATGCCTTTCGATACGGCCAGGGGCCGAAAAGAGTCCGTGACATCCCGAAGCAGGGGCGACAAATCCGTCACTTCATACATGCCGGGTTTTGGGACGCTGCTTTGTCCCAGTCTCAGCAGGTTTTCTGTCAGGGTCCGGAGCCGCTCCGACTCTTTTGCCAGATCCGCGAGAGCCAACTCATAGTCTTCTGGCGTACGGCGCTTTGCTCGCACGGCGTCCAGAATGGCCAGCATCGCTGTGAGTGGAGTGCGGAGTTCATGCGACGCGTCTGCCGTAAATTGCCGTTCGTGAAGGAAAGATTGATGGAGGCGTCCAAGCATTGCATCAAAAGTCTCCGCGAGCCGGCCGACTTCGTCGTCTGTCGCGGGCAGGTTGATCCGGGCACTCAGGTCTTCCGCCGAAATACGCCGGGCGGTCTGAGCGATCTCATCAATAGGAGCAAGTGCGCGCGCCGCGAGAAAATACCCCCCTAATCCGGCAAGTAGTGCTAAAAGCGGTCCCGCGATGAACAGCGTGGTCAGGAGGCGGTGCAGCGTATCATTCACGTCCTTATACGATTCCGCGGTCTGGATAACTCCGATGTGACGACCGTTGTCTTCTACTGGAAGCGAATAGACGCGAACCGATTCACCATTCAGTGGATTCTTGATGTCCGCAAAGGAAGGGACACTCTGATTCGCCGGAGGAGGAGGCAAGGAATACGGCGGTCCCACCTGGATCAGAGTTCGGTCCGCGGTCTGGATTCGGATCGACACTTCATTTTCGAGCAGATCCGTCCTCCGCTGTTCAAAACCATCCGGCAGTTTCAAACTGCCGTTTTCAATCTCCAATGCAGCAGCAACCTGAGAAGCGCTGAAAGAAAGTGTTTCATCAAGCTCCTCGGCCAGATTGCGGGACATGCTTTCATATATGTAACAACCAAAGATCGCCAAAACGGCCAGCAGCAATCCCGCTGTCCAGAAGGCGAAGCGCGCTCGCAACGTGCTAGGCAGAATCATCGGTACTTTCGGTGGAAATCCGGTAACCGGTGCCCCGAACCGTATGAATGAGCTTTGTTTCGAAAGGATCGTCGATGCTGCGGCGAAGATTGCGGATATAGACGTCGACAATATTGGACTGATTGTCGGTATCGTAATTCCACACGTGTTCGGCTATCTGTCTGCGAGTGAACACACGGTCGACTTCAAGCAGCATACATTCCAGCACTGCAAACGCCTTGGCCGTGAGTTTGATGGTCATGCCTCCCCGGATCACCCGCCGCGTCCTGGTGTCGACGACGAGATCGGCAAGTTGCAGTATTGAGCTTTTCGGAGCGTCCGAGGCACGACGGACGAGTGCACGCAAACGGGCAAGCAGTTCTTTCAGTGCGAACGGCTTGACAAGGTAGTCATCGGCTCCGGCGTCGAGGCCGTTCACTCGATCGTCGACTGCATTTCGTGCGGTGAGCATGAGGACGGGCATGCGATATCCGCGTTTCCTCAGCTGGCGGCACACTGCGATGCCATCCACTTCAGGGAGCATGATGTCCAGGACAAGCAAATCGAAGTTGACGATCTGCACCCACTCCAGGGCTTCTTTGCCCGTGATGGCTGTGTCGACTGCGTAACCCTGATCTACCAACCCTCGCTTAAGATAGGCGGCGATCCGAGGTTCATCTTCGACTATCAACACGCGCATCGATTCAGTGTATCCGAACCGTTTGGCAATCTCGCCCAAGCCAAACAGCCCCACATGTAATGAGCTGGGAATCAGGACGCTTCAACCTGCCGTTGTCTGCCAAAGATGGCGGCGACAATAATTCCGAGACCATAGTTCAGAATGATCGGTATCGCAACCAGGAGCATGGTCGACGCGTCCGTCGACGGTGTCAGCACTGCGGCAGCGATGCACGAAATCAGGATGGCGTATTTGAAATTCCGCGCCAGAAAACGCGCATTCACCAGGCCTATCCGGCTCAGTATGAAGATGACTGGAGAAATCTCGAAAACGATACCCATGGAGACAATCAATACCACGAGCAGGTTGAAATACCCGGTCACGCTCATGGTCACTTCAATGTGAACGGCTCGCGCCATGATGGCAATCAGTTTCAGAGTCAGCGGCATCATGACGCGGTAGCCGAATACAGCGCCGCCGATGAAGCAGAGCGTTGTCGAAATAATAAATGGTCCGGCATAGCGCCGCTCGTGGGAATAAAGGCCGGGCGACACGAACTGCCATACCTGCCAGAGAATGAATGGCGCCGCAAGGGGTTGCGAAATCTTGAGCTGGATAAATCAGGAGAATACGGCAGAAACCGGGATGTTGATTTCAGGCAGGACCTCGGAACGCAAAACTTCCGGTACCCCATACAGGACCGACTTTTCGGCTTCGAAGAACGATCGCACCTCGATTTGTTTGGCTTCTGTATCTACAAGCCAGAGTTCGCGAACGCCCATGGCACGATAGGTATCGGACTTCGTCTTGCGGTCGTAAAGCGCGGTCGATGGGGATATGATCTCGATAACAATGTCTGCCACGGTCCAGTGACCGTCTTTCATCTGTGCCCTTAGCTGCTCCGAAATGTACATCAGGTCAGGTTCGAGATAAGTATTGTCATCCACCCATATAGCAGTGCGTGGAATATAGATTCTTCCGCGATAGCCGCATCGTTTGATCTCTTCACGAAGTTGGTCGTTCAGCAGTGAAGCGGCTTCATTGTGAGGGCCATCCGGTGGTGGCGTCATGTATAACACTCCCTTGATCAACTCCAGTTTCGAGCGGTCGGCCGGCTCGGAAAGTTTCCAGAACTCCTGGAGGGTATAGGTCTTGACCAAGGGCGATGTCGTAATGACCATGGGAATATTCTAAACCGGGGTCCGCGATATATGAAGGAAGTACTGCATTCAAAAAGAGCGCGCGCAGAGTTTGCCGGCACCGTCAGTTCGGCAGAGACCGTCGCATTCGGACCGGCGTGTACAGAGATTCCTTTTTGTCCTCAAATCTTCCCGGCATGCATTACTTCTTCGTGTAAACGTCCATGTCCGCGATTCTTGTGGAGCCATCCAGAAGCTGGATTGTCTGTCGTGTTGTGCCAATCAGCATATAGCCGGAGGGCCCGGGGGCACCCTTCGGTACGAACTGGAATGGACCTACTCCAAGTACGGAGTCCTGAGGCGACGCAAGCCCCGCCAGTACGAGCGGGTCCTGGGTTGTGCGCAGCGTGTCGTCATATCCGGGATGTTTGCCGGCTTTTATCAGATTGACGAGATCCGCCATGGGAGATACCAGCTGCTGGTTCCCCATCCCGGACCGCCACCACGGTAGTGACGATGTGTGATTGCCATCGATCAGGCGAATGAACATGCTGGACGAATCCACGGGAAGCGCGGCAACATTGGCATAGAAGTCCTGCATCTTCCGGTCGTCCAGATAGGACTCCACATTGGAAATATAGAATTCCGAAACATTGGCATTGTGATCCCGAAGGTATCGCCCGATGTTTCGAAGCACGGCCGGACCGGCAAAGTCTCCCACGAGCGGGACGATCATGTTCTTCCGCTGCATTTCGCGAATGTACTGATAATTCTCCTCCGTCGCGAGGTAGGCCCAGTTGTGCCCTGTCGTGTCCGTTGCGGTCATGTTGTTGGCGTAACTTACGGAATTGGTGAGCGGCGATGCGCTTGCAAACTCGTAGTTGATGGAAGGTCCGCCCCGGTAAAACACCTGGTAGACGTAGTCGATCTTGAGGAGATCGTCCGGAGTGAGCTGAAATCCATGCATTGCCATTGAGTCCTTGATGGCTTTCAGATTCTCCGTCTCGAAAGAAGCGTCCGGCTGAACCGATTCGAAGGCCATGAAAAGCGCTTCAGGAGTGGCCTTCTCGCTAATGCCGGCAGGGCGCTTCCGGGAAAACAAACGCGAAACAAAATCGGCGCGATTCGGTGACAATTCAAACAGGGCCTTATACATCAGCAGTTCGATCATGTTCTGCCGCCGGATGTCGATAACAAACGCCATCCTGGACTGGAGCGCCACGGCATAGGTGAAGTTCTGTTCCGGGCCCACACCAAGAAAGACTCCTCCCGGCTTCGATGTTTTCTTCAACGCCGGGATGACCGTCTGCAGCTTCTTTTCATTCGAGACGAAGTTTTCGTAAGGATAGGTCCCGCCCGGTTCTGAAAATTCCGAAATCATTCGCCAGAATTCCAAATCGCTGAGCTGTCCCGGAAGCGTGCTGACGGTTTGAGCAGGGGCGGCGCTCCGCAGCGGCAGGCTTGAGAACGCGAGCAGTGTTACGAGAAGACAGGGAACCACCGTACTTCGACAAACCCTCATGCGCGCCTCCGAATGGAACCGTGAATGGAAAACTGTCGTGTAGTGCGGCGCCAGTATACACCGCACTCAGAATGCGGTCTTGATGTGCTGGAAATTCAGTAATTGGGGTCAGACCCCTCGTTCGCAAAATATACGATTCGCTCGTATATCTTGCATTTGGGGATTCCCTGCAACCTCGGGAGGTACAATGCATCAGCGCTTCATCGCGGAGAGTGCGACTCTGCGGCCCGGACTTTCAACAGATTCCATGCGGACTTGAATGATGAAACTACTATTGCTCCTTGCGCTTCTTATTCAGGCTGTTCTCCCTGGTCAAAGCGGCGAAGCCCTACCCAAAGGCCTGACGATCCGTTTCCCCCAAAACGTGGAGCCAGAGACCGCAATGATTGAATTCGAAATCTCAGGGAAAGGAGGCTACCTCACCGCGGTACAGACAAAGAAAGGAGTTTTCGATTACTCGCTTCCCGCCGGCGGAATGTATGCAGGGAATGTCGGTGATCTCAAGTCTCTGAAGTTACTCGTCTACGTCCCCGGTTATCGAATGATCACCGCAAATTTCAATGAGACGGAACTCAAGACTGCTCTAATTTTTGTTCCCCCGCTTATACCGCTCCCGACGGTCCGCCTCAACGGTCAACTTGTGAATTCCTCCCAAAAACCGTTACAAGGCGAGACTGTTAGTGTCCAGTATCACCTAGTCGAAGCCATGGGATATTTTGGCTACGTTGACGGAAGCTTTCCTATAGTTTCTATTGCAAGCGGAAAGACAGACTCGGATGGCTCGTTCAGAATCGATCTTCCAGCGCTGCTTGATGATCCTTTCTTCCGGCAATATGCGGAACGGGATGGGGGCTTCAGACTCTTCATACTCGACCCCGCTACTCCCGGTGGGTACTCGCTGACTCCTAATAGTTTTTCGGCTCAAGCGAATTATCCACCGCTTCTCGTGACGAAGACCGGCAGGGGAACGCTCAGCGGAAAACTGGGGAAGTCCTTTTTAGGAGAGAACAATCTGCCCGATGACCTGAAGAGTTATGTCAGGCGAGGCGATACTCTGGTTTCCGGAATTCAGCTGGATGCCCAGGCTTCCAGCGTCGACGGCAGAGGCATAGGGATCTTCAGCGCATCGCTCAAGGGAGACGGTACGTTCGAAGTGCAGCTTCCGGTTGGT
>Ga0134122_10004602_pt1 | contig 10221 bp, 9 predicted proteins | sample KB302_FD_96461 | JGI IMG/M metagenome (GOLD analysis project Ga0134122, IMG submission 96461) | Terrestrial soil microbial communities without Nitrogen fertilizer from Kellogg Biological Station, Michigan, USA - KB3-0-2 | ecosystem: Environmental > Terrestrial > Soil > Unclassified ... | reverse complement strand
GGAATGAGCGCCTCCTTGGTGGCATCGTAGACGGCGCGCGCGATCGGCTTTCCTCGCGCCTGATGCGTGTGGATGTTTTCGATGACAACCGTGGCTTCGTCCACCAGGATTCCGACCGAAAGAGCGAGGCCGCCCAGCGTCATCAGGTTGATCGTCTGATTCGTGAGCCAGAGGCCCATGATCGCGACCAGGATCGACAGCGGAATGCTGATGACGACCACGAGCGCGCTTCGCCAGTCCTGGAGGAAGAGGAGGGCCATGAGGCCCGTGAGCAACGCGCCCAGCATGCCTTCGACCGCCAGGTTATGGATCGAGCGGGTGACGAAGTAGGACTGGTCGAACTCGTAAGCGATTTTGACATCGGGGGGAACGGCGGCCTGGAACCGGGGAAGGTTCTCTTTGAGCCGGTTGACCACCTCGAGGGTCGAGGACTCGGCACGCTTGGCGACCGGGATGTAGACCGTGCGACGGCCGTCGACCAGGGCATAGCCGGGCTCGATCGCGGCGCCGTCTTCCACGGTCGCGACATCGCGCATGAAAATCGCAGGATTCGTCCCCAGGCGAACGGGCACGTTCCCAAGTTCCTTGATGTCCGACACCATGGAGTTGAGCGAGACGGCGGGCATGGAGGTTCCGATGCGGGCGTTTCCGGAGGGGCTCATGGTATTGGTGTTTGCGAGCGCCTCCACGACTTCGTTCGCCGACATGTTGTGGGCGCGAAGCCGCTCGGGATCGAGGTGGATGACGACGGAGCGTTCGCTGCCTCCGAAGGGCGGAGGGGCGGAGATGCCGGGCATCGACGAGAACATCGGCCGGACACGGTTGACCGCGAAGTCCTGGAGCTCGGTTTGCGACCTCGACTCGCTCGAGAAGACCAGATTGCCGACGGGAACGCTTCCGGCGTCGAAGCGGATCACGAAAGGAGGCACCGATCCTTTGGGCATGAAGCGCTGGGCGCGCTGAATCTGATTGATCGTCTCGGCCATGGCGTTGGCCATGTCGGTTCCCGGGTAGAACTGCAGCTTGATCAGGGCCAGACCCTGCACGGACTTCGATTCGATGTGCTCGATGCCGCTGACGTAAAGGAACTGGATCTCATAACGGTACGTGAGAAACCCTTCCATCTGCGCGGCGTCCATCCCGGCGTAAGGCTGGGCGATGTAGATGACCGGCACGTCGAGATTGGGAAAGATGTCGCGCGGGATGCGGGCGAGCGCCGAAAAGCCGCCCAGGACGACCGCCAGGACGATGACGACGACGGTAATGGGGCGTCTGAGGGCCCCCCTGATAATGTCCATCGGTAGAAATCGCGCGCACTACTTGGGCGCGGCGCCTCCAGTTAGAGTGTCAATGGTGCCCACTCCGGACTCCGCCAGGAGCTGGAGCTGGGCCTGGTTGAATCGAGCCACCGCGGCCAGCCTGCGCAGGCGGGCCTGATCCGCTCCCTGCTGGGCAAGCAGCAGATCATTCTCGGGAAGAAGCCCCCCTTCGTAGTTGGCGCGCGCGATCCGCAGCGCGTTCTCCGCGGCGCCCAGCTCCCGTTGCGCGGGATCCAGGTTCTGGCGCGCCAGGGCCAGCTCCTGGAAGGAGCCCGCGACCGAAGCCTGAAGCCGGTCTCGGAAGCGTTCCAGGGAAATGTCGGCCTGCTGCGCCCTCGCCTCGGCTGCTTCGATGCGGCCTGGACCCCCTAGCGAGAAGGTCCAGCCGACCGAGACGATCCAGCTTTCACGCTCGTCCACCGTGCCGAACGACTTGCCGAGCCCGCCCCATGCGGCTCCCGCCGCGACCTCAGGACCCCAAACGGACCAGCGAGTTGCCGATGCCTCGTTGCGCGCCGCTTCGCGGCCGGCCTGATAGGCAAGGATCTCGGGCCGCCGTTCCGCCGCACGACCCAGCCACTTCTGAAGATCGTCGTTTTGCTGAACGAGAGTAGCCGGCAGGAGATCCCGGTCGGCCGGGTCGAGATCAACGGTTGAATCCAGTCGGAGGGAGGCGGCAAGTGCCTTGGAACGGCGCTGCCGCTCGTTCCGCGCCGCCAGGAGCCGCTGCTCGGCCGCCGCGGCCTGAGCGCGCGCGCGTTCCGAATCCAACGCACTTCCCAAGCCTTGGCTTTCCCGCGCCTGGGTCAGGCGGGCCAAGGTCTGAGCCTCCAGCACGAACTGCTCCTGGATCCTCACGGTGGAGTCCGATTCGACCAGCGCGAGATATCCGATCGACACGTCCAGCAACGTCCGCTGGACCTGAGCGAGTTCGAAGCCCGCAGCAGCTTCGACGGTGCGGTGTGCGGCCAGATCGCGATAGATCGATTCTCCGACGTTGGCGGAGATCCGAACGGTGCCGAGAGCGTTGACGGTGTAGAAATTCACCTCCTGCAGGGCACCGAACGAACTTTGGGCCGTCCCTCGGGCATTGGTGACCGCGCCCCCGACGCTCAGCACCGGCAGCAGGTAACCATCGGCACTCGATGCCCGACCTTCCGCTTCGCGCACCCGTGCCCGCGCTTCGAGGATGTCGAGGTGACCGCCTGCCGCCAGTCGAAGCGCCGTGGATAGGTCGAGGACCTTCTTGTCCGCGGGAACCGGAGGGGTTTGCGGAGGCGCAGTCCGCTCGCCTGTCAGAGACTCGGATGGGTAGGGGGACTCCGCAGAGTGGCACCCCATGGCGGCCAGAAGGCCGGCCGCTGCAATCGGGATGAGCCGGCTGATCATTAGGTGCCCTCCGTCGTCACTGCCATCCCCTCCGTCACCGTTTTTCCTTCAGGGAGGATGATGAGTTCGTCCCCGGTTAGCCCCGAGGACGCTTCACACCAGTCGCCTTCCGCCGTCCCGACGGTGACGGGCACTCTTTTCGCGGTCCCACCGTGATTGACGAAGACGAACGAATGGTTCTGCAGAACGGTGACCGCCTTGCTGGGAATGACGATCGCATTGGGCCGTCTTTCGACCCCAAGCTCAACTCGAGCAAACATGCCTGGGTAAATGCTGGATTCCGGATTCGGAAGATCGAGCTCGATTCTCATGGTTCGAAGAATGGGATCGAGGGCGCCGGCGGTCCGGGAGATGGTGGCCTTGACGCAACGCCCCGGGAGCGCGTCGAACTTCACACTTGCCTGTGTGCCGGTTTGAGCAAAGCGGACTTCCGCCTCAGGCACGTCCACCAGGACGCGGACCTTGGCGATGTCGATGATCGAGACGATCTTGCTCTGCTGAAGGAAGGCACCCGGATCTGCAAATCTCTCCGTCACGGATCCATCGAAAGGAGCCCGGATCTCGGTATAGCTCTTCATCGTTTCGAGCCGCTTCAGCGTCGCCTCCGCCATGTCGCGCTTGGCGTGCGCGAGGTCGAGATCCTGGTCGGTGACCGCCGTCTTCTCGACTTTCCGGATTGCTTCCAGGCGCTTGCAGGTGGAACCCTCGATAGCGAACGAGGCCCGCGCGTGGGCGATTTCGGAGGTCATCTCGGGAATCTCGAGAAGGGCAATGAGCTCGCCGGACTTGACGTGATCTCCCCGATCCTTGGAGATGCTCTTGAGATAGCCGGTGACCTTTGCGTAGAGGGTCACCTCCGAATCGGCGCGGACGCTGGCCGGCAAGATCACTTTTCGGGCTATTTCCTGTCGCGCCGGTTTCACGGTTTTCACGCGAACGGCTCGAGTCTCCGGCGAGGAACCGGACGCCGCGCCGGCGGAGCGGTCGCACCCGACGACCGCGGCCAAAAGGGCGACGACCAAAGGCGCGGCCAGCCAGGTGCTTGGTCTGGGGGCCGTCGGGGGACATGAGGCGCGCGGTTTCATAGACCTTCCCTTAAGCGAGCCGATGGTAAAAAGCGAGAGGTCGCCATGGCGGGCGCCACGCACATGAAGACAAAGGAGCCTGACGATCAGGCGTGCGGGGCGTCGTGTGGGCTAGGCAGGCGGTGGGAGGGAACTGATTTGGGAGGCCCGGAGGAAAAGGTGGAGATAGTCTGGTCGCGTGGCGTTTCGATGGGGGGCTTGCTCCGGTGTCGGACGAATCCCGGTCTCATTCCTGCCAACCATGGGACAGGGACTGAAGGCAGAGGCGATCCGAGACCCGAGTTCCGAGTCGCCCGATTGAAGCCGATCCACCCTTCGGGATTCGATATTCCGTCGGCTCGGAGTGACCCCCTCGGACTTCTTAGCCCCATGGCGGTGCTGAGAGGAGAGCGTCGGGTTGGGGGAGGTAGAAGGGGACCATACCCAATGGCGGAGCGGAAAATTATTTCGGGACGCCGTCAGGGCAAGGATGACCACGAGGATGCGAATCCATCGAATCCTGCCCATGCCGTCCGCACTCATCCCCATATACTATCCTATACGCCCCATCCGATTCCAGTGGGGATCCGCCCGCTCACCTTCGAGACGCGAAAATGCACGCTCTCTCTCTTCCTTCACTACGTCAGTGCTGAGCGGAGATGAGCCGCAACTCAGCCGCCGCCGTCGAATCCTCGGATGTCGTCACGGCATGGGCGTTCACGCATCGGTTCAAAAGCTCTCGAGCGGTAATCCGGTCGCCCTCGGCCAGCGCCTTCTGGGCGGCATAGAAGTACCCCCGCGCCAGATCTCCCCTGCTGCGGGGCACGCGGTCGAGTGCTTCGATGAAGGTACGAATCGGGATACGTCCCAGCACGAGCCCGACCAATTTCGACGAAAGCTTCTCGGGATTCGCCGAAGCGAGATCGTTTGCGAATGAAGCCAGTTCTTCTCGCGCCGCTTCAGATTCGCCGAGGCGCGTTCTGGCAAGCCAGATGCGAATCCAGAAGGGCCACGGATCAGCCGGCATCCGGGCAAGGCCCTTGCGGAAGTCGGTCATGGCGTCCGACCAATCCTGCCGGTTACATGCGCAGACGCCACGGTCGTAATAGATCCATGGATTCCCCGGATCAAACTTCAGCGCTTTGCTCAAGTCTGCAACCGCAAGATCGCCATTCCCGAGCTCTCGCTGGGCGTTACCCCGATGATGGAAACCCTCCGGCAGGGCCGGATCGATCGAGATAGCGCGGTCGTAGTCTTCGATCGCCTCTGCTGCGCGACCGCGTTCCCGCTTTACGTCGCCGAGCCCGATCATCGCTTCCGGCTCGCGTGGATCAAGTTCGACGGCCTTGGAAAGATCGGATAGCGCCCCCCCGAGGTTCTCCTGGGCACACCTGGCACGTCCGCGGACGACAAGTGCCTTCGGGTCGGGCGATCCCAGTCGGAGAGATTCCTCGGCATCAGCCAGGGACCCTGAAATGTCCCCGTCCCTGAGGCGTGCGCGGGCCCTTCCAACGAAGGCTGCCGAGTACCGGGGATTGATGCCGATCGCCTGGGTGAAGTGGACAGCTGCCAAGCTCCCCTCGCCGGCCTCGAGACAAGCATCTCCGAGTCCCCGATGGGCACCCGGATCCATGGGATCGATATCTCTGGCGGCACGAAAGTCCTCAATTGCCAGCGTGCGAAGGTGCGCGGCCTTATCGATTTCCATTTCCCGCTTCAAACGGATTGCCTGTTGGAGCTGGGCAGTGCCCCTGAAAGTGAACAGCGAGGGAAGCCGAGGACGGTACTTCATGGCCTCATTGAGCGCACGGACGGCTCGGGTCTCCATTCCAGGAATGTGGAGCCAGGCGTGGGAGGTCCATTCCCAACCTCTGTAATCGGACAGCGTGAGTTTGGAATACTCCTCGAGGGCATGCGCGGCCTTCTCGTATTCCCCCTACAAAAGCCAAAGCCCCGCTTGCGAAGGTGATTTCACGGTCATCCTTCGACCATGCTTGCACCTCCTTCAAGTCGGTCCGGATCTTTTCGGCGAGCGATGCTCCTTCGGCGCTCTCGAGCCGGACATATCTCCCCGAGGCATGCCGCAGTTCCTCGTACTGGTCCAGCCACAGGCGCGCACGCTGGAGTCTTGCCGTCGCATAGCCATGGCTGGCGTCGATCGCCTGCGTGCAATAGTCGATGGCGCCGGCACGATTATTCTCAAACTGCAGAACGCGGGACTTCTCCAGCAAGGCTTCAGGGTGACTGGGGTAGATCGCAAGGGCTCGGTCGAACTCCCTTTGAGCCTGGTCGGCTAGACTTCGGACATCCTGACGCTTCCATGTTTCGGTCGTCAGCAACCGGTCTAGACGCGCCTCAAGCCTTCTGCCTTCGTCGAGATGGGGTCTCGCCAACGAAAGGGCCCGCTCCACGCGCGCCCGTTCCGCCTTCTCGGCCGCCAGTTCCAGTTCCTTCAGAGTTTCCGCCCGATCCGCCCGGAGCCAGCGGGGGATGACCCAGCCGGAGATGCCGGAAGCAGCCAGGACTCCGCAGAAGGCGACCACCAGCACGGCGCGCCACTTACTGGCCTTTTTCCGAAGCCGATACAGGGTGGAAGGGGGATGGGCCAGGATGGGCTCTCCCTCCATCCAGCGACGAAGATCTTCGGCGAAATCTCCTGCCGTGGAGTAACGGCGAGAGAGCTCTTTCATGAGGCATTTGAAGACGATGGTTCGGAGGTCGGCCGCGACGTTGAGAAGAGGCTCGGGTTCCTTGGTGACCACCTTGTCGATCGTCTCAAAGACGTTGTTTCCCTGGAACGGCGGCCGGCTGCTCAACAATTCATAAAGCGTCGCTCCCAGGGAGTAGACGTCGCTGCGCACCTCGACGGCGCCGCCAGTCGCTTGCTCGGGAGGCATGTAGGCCGGGGTGCCAAGGATCCGACCCGTGACGGATCTCTTGGATTCGATCTGCCGCGCCAGACCGAAATCCAAGATGAACGCCCGGTCCGAAGAGTCGATCATGATGTTCCCGGGTTTCAGGTCCCGGTGGACGACCCCTTTGCTATGCGCATAGTGAACGGCCAGGGCGACGTCCCGCATGAGGGACACGAGCTTCCGGTGGTCATGGCGGGGAAACGTCTCGAGCGTCTGACCTTCGACGTACTCCAAGACCAGAAAGGTCCGGTTCTGTGCTTCTACGATTTCAAAGACCCTTGCGATTCCCGGGTGGGATAGGCTCGCTGCCGTTTGCGCTTCGCGTTTCAGGTGAGTCAGTTCCGCAGTGTTCTCGAACTTGAGGAATTTCAGGGCTACCCAGCGCTCAAGTTCGAGGTCCCAGGACTTCCAGACTTCCCCAGCTCCCCCTTCACCCAGGAGCTCCGTTCGCACGTAGCGTCCAAAATGATTGTCGGGGTTGGAGATGGCGGCTCGAACGGGATCGGGAAGCTGAGCGCTGCTTCGACCGAGGCTGTCGGAGGAATTCTCGGGGCCAAGTTCTCGAGTGATCGCCTGGTCGGTTCCACCGGGGACCAGATAGCCCTTCTTGATCAAGAGTTCGGCGAGGCGGGGAAGGGGGTGCACGCCCTTTTCCCGAAGCTGCCACTGGATGCCAAGGCATTCTTCGGCCTGCTCGGGAGAGATGAGGCGTTGCCGGACGAGGATTTGAGCAATGTCACCATCTTCCTGGAGAACGATCTCCCCTGAAGGTTGGCTGTACAGATCGTTGAACAATTCCAGGCATTCGTCTCGCTCTCCGGCAGGGAGAGAGTTCAGCTGCGCCGCCTCGCGGCTGAGTTCCGGCTTCAGCCGAAGAATCTCCTGCAGGGGCTGGGGAGTCATGCGACTGAGGATGGCCTCGCGGGCCTGTTCCGGAGTAATCATGCCCCGGACAACGGCTAGGCACACGGACATGATGTCTTGCTGGTTGTTCACCGTTCTGTAAGGTCGCAGGGCATAGGAGCTTCTTTTACAAAAAGCGGCGCAAGGCGGCGATTTCCTCGGCGACGTCCTCTCGGGAGCTGTATTCCCCGATCAGTTGTTCGATCTCCTGACGAAGCCGCTCTCGCGCACGAAAGATGAAGTTATTCACGTCCCATACTTTCTTGCCAAGCTTCTGGGCGATCTGTTGGTAGGAGAGGCCCTTCAGATGCAGGTGGAGGGCTTGAACTGCAGGGTCATGTTCCAGTCGCTCCAAGGCCTGAGTCACAAGATTCTTCACCCAGAGACGATCGAATTCCGGATCGGCCGGAGATTCGCCCGGGAGATCCAGACCCTCGAGAGGAATCTGCCGGCGCCGGTCTCTCTTGTCGGCTGTCTCATGTCTCCGGAGCGAGACGATGACACGCTTTGTGATCGTCATCAAAATCGTCCTGAACTTACCCCGAATCTGATCCGCCTTCTTGAGGAATGATTTCTGGCAGATGCGGACGAAGACCTCCTGGGCGACGTCTTCCGAGTCCTCCTGCGACAGTCCCTGCATGAGGGCGAATTCCAGCACGGGCTGCCGGTACCGTCGGACGACGAAATCCCTCACGCGCTCCGGGTCGCTATGGAACTGCAGAATCGTCGTCCATAGGGTGGAGGGCATGTACACAAGCGATCCTTTCGCTGCTCTCGTGTATTTAACGCATGAGAACTCGAAAGTAAAAGATGTTTTCCCGGAAGGCGACTATAGAGCGCCAGTTGTGCCCGAATAGCTCCTCGGGGTCGACTGCCGGAGGCCTGGAAAGATGTTCAGGGTTAGAAGGTCGGCCTTGCTCCTGGCCCCGCTACTCGTGGTGGCGCTGGGCTCGTCGAGTTCCGGGGTCTGCTTGGGAGCCCGATCACTCGATCCGAAGGGACGGGCCCCTAAGCCGAGCAAACGCGAACTGCCCCACGCATTGACCCGGAGTGCCATTCGGCCCCGGACGATCCCGACTCTCGATCAACGCGGATCGACCCGGAACGCGAAAGGGATCCTTGCGACTACGAAGATACGCCGGCTCTCCTCTAGAAACGGGAGCTCCCAGCCTACCTATCTGCAGTCGGCGCAGTCCTCAGGTCTTACAAACGACGTGGCGCCCCCAGGGGGCGCCACGTCACCGTGGAAAATGGAAAAGCCAGGTGAACCCAGAGGATGACTCTACCGCCGAAAGGAAAAACTCATGCTTGGAGAAGATAGAGCCGGCGACAAGCCCGAACTCCCCCCTGAAGGGTCGATCGAATTGCTCCGGCAGCCTTTACCCGACCTGGACTCTCCGCTCCATACGGTCCACTTGCTCGATCACGATTCGGAGATCCTGCTCTTCCTGTTTGATTTCCTGAGCAATGCCGGGTTCCAGGTAAGCGCCTCCTCGAATTCCGGCGACGCCCTAGACTATCTCGCTCGGTCGCATCCGGAGATCCTGATCGCGGCCATGGAGATGCCGGAGATGACGGGAAATGAATTGCTGCAAAGAGTGCGGGACTTGTCTCCCTCCACTCGCGTCATCCTGACCACGATCCGAGGCGATTGGTCTGCTTATGAAGACGTTCTCCGAGGCGGAGGGGCAGACCTGGTAGTGAAACCGATCAAAGGAATGGCGCTTCTCAGGACCATGGATCGGGTTCTGGCCAAGTTAGGTTGAGAAGAGCGCAAGACATTCCTCAGGTCTCAGGAGGTGAACGATGAAACGCTTGCTGGCTACTGTAGGGCTAATGGCCTTTCTTGGTGGTTGCGTCGCAGAGGGTGATGACTTCAGTTGGATTACGCACACCTGGACCACCAACCATGGGATCTACGCGCTGGATCACGTGAGTAAGCACCTGGTCGATGTGACCAGCGCGGTCAAACGACCTTACCTTGGTGAAACATACTATTTCGAGAGTGAATCCCATGCGAGAGTCTTTGACGGAAATCCCTGGGCCTATCTTTACTGCGACAACGTTCATCTGGCGGGGCATCCGGACCGTACGGATCAGAATTAGATAGAAGCGAGGCACCCTCCGGCTCGCCCTCACCTGGAGTGAGGGCTTGCCGGCATGGGGAAGGAGAAGACGTCGAGTGTTGTTCCACAGCCTCGAATTCCTGGCCTTCTTCGCCGTCGTCTATCCCGTACATCTTGTCCTCAGGACCACGCGATTCATGAACGCGTGGCTCTTGCTGGCATCCTATGCCTTCTATGCTTGGTGGAACCCCGCTTATCTGATCCTCATTGCTGCGACGACCATCGTCGATTTTGTGGTCGCCAGGCGGATTGAAGCAGGTTCCCGAAAAAGAGCGTGGCTGGTCCTTAGTCTGATCAGCAACCTTGGTGTGCTGGCGTTCTTCAAGTACGTGGCGTTCATGACGATCAACGTCAACGCCCTGCTTTCCGCCGTGGGGATCGGGGGGAGACTGACTGTCCTGGACCCGATGCTCCCCCTGGGAATTTCATTTTTCACGTTCCAGTCGATCAGCTACGTGGTCGACGTCTACCGCGGCGCTATCCCTGCCGAGAGCAGCCTCGTTCG
>Ga0134122_10004600_pt1 | contig 10224 bp, 8 predicted proteins | sample KB302_FD_96461 | JGI IMG/M metagenome (GOLD analysis project Ga0134122, IMG submission 96461) | Terrestrial soil microbial communities without Nitrogen fertilizer from Kellogg Biological Station, Michigan, USA - KB3-0-2 | ecosystem: Environmental > Terrestrial > Soil > Unclassified ... | reverse complement strand
TGTTTGGACATCGGAGTGATACGCACGCGCTCTTCCTCGCGCACACGAGGCGTGTCGGCCGTGATGATCGTGAGAATCACATTGCTTTCGTGCAGCACCTTGTTGTGCTTGAGATTATGCAACAATGCAGTCGGCGCGAATTCGGGATCGCTGGTGAGGAACACCGCTGTGCCCGGGACGAAATGAGGCGGCTTCTTCTCTAAACTTCGGAAAAGGGTATCAAGCGGCACTTCGGTCCGTCGCGTCTTATTGATCAGGATGCCGGTACCGCGCCGCCAAGTCAAAATCAAAAGCACCATGGTTGCGCCGAACAGGAGTGGCGCCCACGCACCTTCGAATAATTTGAGGAAGTTGGCCGAAAAGAAAACCACATCGACGACAACAAATGGCGCAATCAACAGCAGCGTTTTCCAAAGTGGCCATTGCCATCCTCGCCAGATGACGACGAAGGCAAGGATCCCATCCACGACCATCGTCGTTGCGACCGCAATACCATAGGCGGACGCGAGTGCGCTCGAAGTACGGAACAGACCGACCAGAAGCAGCACACCGATCATCAGCGAGACAGTCACACGCGGGATGTAAATTTGGCCAACGTGCGAGGCTGAGGTGTGCAAGATGGCGAGCCGCGGCAACAGACCGAGCTGAATCGCCTGATGTACGAGTGAATAGGCGCCCGTGATGACAGCCTGGCTCGCGATCACAGTCGCTGCAGTCGCCAGCACGACCATTGGCAGCAGAAAGGTTTCGGGAACCAGCCTGTAGAACGGGTTTTCGATCGCCGCCGGGTCAGCCAGTACTTTAGCGCCCTGGCCGAAATAGTTGATCAGAAGCGAAGGGAGGACGAGGCCGAGCCACGCAGTCTGAATGGGCTTGCGCCCGAAGTGACCGAGATCCGCATAGAGGGCCTCGCCGCCGGTAACCACAAGGAACACGGCGCCAAGCGTGACCAAGCCTATTGCGCCGTGATGGACAAGGAAGTCGATGCCGTAGAACGGATTGATAGCAGTCAGAACGGTGGGATCGTCGCGAATGTGCAGAGCGCCGGCAATCGCGATCGACAAGAACCAAACAACCATGATCGGGCCGAACATGGCCGCCACTTTGGCAGTGCCCCGGCTTTGCGCTGCGAACAGCGCAATCAGAATGATGACCGTGAGCGGCACAACAAACTCGCCGAACGCAGGGCTTGCGAGTTTAAGTCCCTCCACCGCCGAGAGTACCGAGATCGCCGGAGTAATCACGGAGTCACCAAGAAACATCGACGCACCGATGACACCGACGATGAAAACGAAGGCGGTTCGCCGTCCGAGCGCGCGCGTTGCCAATGCCGTGAGCGAGAGCGTACCACCCTCGCCGTTATTGTCCGCGCGCAACAGGATCAGAACGTATTTGAGCGTCACCGTTATGATGAGGGCCCAGACGATGAGCGAAAGCACACCGAGAACGACGGCACGACTAACGACTTGGTCGTGGCTTGCCGCCATTGCCGCCTCTCGAAAGGCGTAGAGTGGACTTGTCCCGATGTCGCCGTAGACAACTCCGACGCTGCCGAGCGCCAGCGTCAGGAGTCCCGGGGGCGCGTCATGTCCTGCATGCGCCGACGCCGTGGCTTGGTTCGCGCCGTCACTCATTTGAAATTGCCGTGATCCGCTGAAGGTTTAGAAGGCGGGCCTTATATCACCGCACGGGCCCTGGGAATACCGGGCGTACCATATCCGATTGATTGCAATAGGCGGAAAGCTATCGCGCTTCTCTACGGGTTCAAATCGGCCGGCAACGGTGGCTCTTCGCGCATCAAAGTAATGGTAACCCGACGGTTCGGCGACATCGAGGGGTCGTCTGGGAACAGCGGATCTGTGTCGGCCTTTCCTGCCACCATGAAGATATTTCCCGAGGGTACACCCTCCGCGTCCAAAATTTGGCGTACGGCATTGGCACGATCGGCTGACAGTTCCCACGGCCCATAACCAGGTTTTGGGGGCACCTTGCTTGTGGCGGTATGGCCCACGATGGCGACCCGGTACGGCATCGCCTTGAGCTGTGGCGCGATCTTCTGGATCAGCTTGCGCGTGCGCTCATAGGGCTCCTTGCCCCCCTCTGGAAACATTGATCGTCCGTCCTGGTCCACGATCTCGATATTGAGACCATTTTTGGTTTCCTCGAGCATAATGTGCTTCGATGCTTCGGTGATTTCGGGCATTTCCTGCAAGGCCTGCCGCAACGACGCGGACGCAAGCGAAAATTTGCGGTCCTCCTTGAAGCGGGCGCCGTAGCTGCGCTGCCGGTCACTGTCCTCCGGCGACGGCGTTGCTGACGCTTCTGACGGATCGATATGCGCGGCACTTTTTAGCCTGGGGCGGGTCGGCAAGCCCAGCACTTCGATAATGCCTGAATATCGCACACGGTCCTGAACGCCAAAGGCATCGCGCATAGAGCCGGCGACGACCTGCAGTTTGGCCTGATCTTGCGTTGAAAACGCGACGAGCATCACGAAAAAGCTGACCAACAGACCCATAAGGTCAGCGAAGGTGACGAACCACCCATGACCGCCACCGTGACCTGCTTCCTTGCGTCTCGCCATCAGATGCCTTCAACGCGCCGTTCTAAGCGGGGACTGCCTCCGCCCCTTCATCTGCTTCTTCTTCGCTGTGGCGATGCTTCTCCGGCAGGTAGGCGAGCAACATCTCGCGCACGAGTGTTGGACTCTTGGCTTCACGGATCATCAGAATGCCGTCGATGATCAGGGTGCGATTGATTTCCTCGTCCACGAGTTTGAGGTGGAGCTTGTCGGCAATCGGGAGGCACAGCAAGTTGGCGACAGCAGCGCCGTAAAAGGTCGCCAGCAGCGCCACTGCCATAAATGGACCAAGTTTCGACGGGTCGGTCATGTTGGCGAACATCTGCACCATGCCGATCAATGTGCCGATCATGCCGAAAGCCGGCGCGCAGTCGCCTACCGCACGATAGATCTTTTGACCTTCATCCAGATGGGTAAGAAAGTTGTCGCGGTCGCGCTCGAGGTTGTCGCGGATAAAATTGCCGTCGTACCCGTCGGCAACGAAACGGACGCCCTTGGCGAGAAATGGATCTTCGATTTCAACCTTTTCCAGACCGATCGGTCCTGACTTGCGCGCGACTTCGGCCAGACCAGCCAGTTCGTCGACCAAGTCGCGTTGACTCATGCGCCGCAATGTGAAGGCAAATTTGGCGCCGAGCGGCAATCCGTGAAAAATCGAGGCGAGCGGGAACCGGATCAGAGTAGCGGCGAATGAACCGCCGAAAATCACGATGGCAGCGTGCATGTCCGCAAACATGCGCATATCGCCGCCGAGCAAGATGAGGGTTGCGAGGACGCCGGCGCCGGCGAGGAGCCCTAGGCCAGTCGAAATATCCATAACTCACCCACCCAACACGCGCACGCTTTCGGACGAACCGAGGTCCCGGGACGACCCTAGACTGGCGCTGTTAAGAGGGGGTAAAGGCTAACCGTTGGTGAAACAAAAAACGCCCGAAAAGGGCCGTCAACTCGTGACCCGTAACTGAAAAGCTGCAAAAATCGCTGCGAATGGGCACCAACTGCCCAGTGATCCCCGCCAGGGGCCCTAAATAGTCGAAGGAGTGCGACCCATGCGTGAGATTGGCCATTTCATAGGTGGCAAGGCTGTTAAGGGGGGCTCCGGGCGCTTTGGCGACGTCTTTGATCCCAATACAGGCGAGATCCAGGCCAAGGTGGCGCTCGCCAGACACTCGGAAGTCGAGCACGCAATTGCCAACGCACAGGCGGCCCAACCAGGATGGGCGACGACCAACCCGCAGCGTCGTGCCCGGGTCATGTTCAAATTTCTCGACCTGGTTCAGAAGGAATTCGATACCCTGGCCAAACTGCTGTCCTCCGAGCATGGAAAGACGGTTCCCGACGCACGCGGCGACATTCAACGTGGCATTGAAGTGGTGGAGTTCGCCTGCGGGATTCCGCATCTGCTGAAAGGCGAATTCACTGAAGGCGCCGGGCCCGCGATCGACCTGTACTCCATTCGGCAACCACTTGGCGTCGTCGCGGGTATTACCCCATTTAACTTTCCCGCAATGATCCCGATGTGGAAATTTGCGCCAGCGATAGCCTGCGGCAACGCCTTTATCCTCAAACCGTCGGAGCGCGACCCTTCCGTTCCGATGCGTCTTGCCGAGTTATTGATCGACGCCGGACTGCCGCCTGGCATACTCAACGTTGTCAATGGCGACAAGGAAGCAGTCGATACGCTTCTCACCGATCCGCGTGTAATGGCAATCGGCTTCGTCGGATCATCTGCCATCGCGGAGTACATCTATTCCACCGGCTGCGCCAACGGCAAACGCGTTCAATGCTTCGGCGGCGCCAAGAACCACATGATTGTCATGCCGGACGCGGACATGGATCAGGCCGTCGATGCGCTGGTCGGTGCAGGTTATGGCTCAGCCGGCGAGCGTTGCATGGCGGTATCCGTGGCAGTGCCCGTCGGCAAGAAGACTGCAGACATCCTCGTCGAGAAACTCATTCCGCGCGTCGAAAGCCTGAAGATCGGACCATCCAGCGACCCGCAGGCCGACTATGGACCGCTCGTCACCAGGGCGCATCTCAACAAGGTAAAGGACTATGTTGATCTCGGCGTGAAGGAAGGCGCCAAACTTGTTGTCGATGGCCGCGGGTTCAAGCTGCAAGGCTATGAGAACGGAAATTTCATGGGCGGCTGCCTGTTCGACGGCGTGACGCCGGATATGCGTATCTACAAGGAGGAAATTTTCGGCCCTGTGCTTTCGGTCGTCAGAGCGCACGACTACGAAGAAGCAGTACGACTTCCCTCCGAACATGAATACGGCAATGGTGTCGCGATCTTCACGCGGGACGGTGACACCGCGCGTGATTTCGTTAACCGCGTACAGGTTGGCATGGTGGGCGTGAACTTCGCGATTCCTGTTCCGCTCGCCTATCATACCTTTGGCGGCTGGAAGCGCTCCGGCTTCGGCGATCTCAATCAACACGGCCCGGATTCGATTAGGTTTTATACCAAGACCAAGACCATTACTTCGCGCTGGCCAACTGGCACGAAGGAAGGCGCAGAGTTTGTGATTCCGACCATGAAATAAGTTGCGTTTGGGGATGGCTGGGGATGATTGCCGTCAGGGCCGCAATTGGCGTCCTTGTCGTCCTGACGCTGACGGCCTGCGCCGGCGAGCAACTCTCTTTGGGCTCATCCGCTCCCGCACCGACGCCGGCGGATTCGTCAATTCCTGGCCGCTGGATACTTAGTGTACCGAACGCGCCGTCCTGCGGCATGCAATTCGGCGGAGCGCCCGGTGCGCGCTCGGGCAAGATCGCGCCCGATGGAGGGTGTCCCGGCAGCTTCTATATGAGCCGGGGTTGGGCAATGGACGGGGACGCTCTTACGATCAACGACGGTGAAAGCCAGCCGCTGGCCCGGCTCAAATCCAATGGCACGCACTTCGAAGGTCAATCCACCGCCGGCACGCCAATTTCTCTGACACGCTAAATCCCGGCCAAACTAGGAGCCCTTATGTCAGAATATCAACTTTATTGCTTCGCCCAATCCGGTAACGCCTATCGTGCAGCGTTGATGCTCAACCTTCTCGGCGCCGACTGGAAACCGATATGGGTCGATTTTTTTGGCGCAATGGTTCAACGCACACCGCAATTTCGCGCCGAAATCAACGAAATGGGTGAGGCACCAATCCTTGTACACGGCAAAAAGAAGCTCACCCAATCGGGCGTGATTCTGACCTACCTCGCCAGACGCAGCGGCAGGTTCAAACCGGAGAATGAGGACGACGAACTTGAAGCGATGCGATGGATCATTTTTGACAACCAAAAAGTGAACGGCTTCCTCGGTCCATTTCGCTTCCTGAAGAACTTCGCGAAGCCCCCCGGCGATCCTGCTGTACTGGCGTTTCTAAAAGGACGCATCGACGGCAATCTTGCCATCGTCAACAAGCGATTGACCGGACGCCAATTCCTCGTGAGCGATGAGCCAACCATCGCCGACGTTTCAATGACTGGCTACCTGTACTACCCGACCGAGGAATTTGGATTCGATATCGCCAAAGATTACCCGGCGATCGGGGCCTGGCTCGAACGCATGAGGGCTTTGCCAGGCTGGAAACATCCCTACGAATTGATGCCCGGTCATCCGCTTGCAAAGACCTGATATCAGTTCAGGCGCGCAGGGCGGTCCTGGTCGCGGTCGGGTTGTCCGGACGGAAATTCTGTACCGGTTGCCGGCGCCGTTGCGGCTGCATCCTTCCGCTGATGTTCGCGGTAGGACAGCAAGCCAAGCGGCAGGCACGCCAGGTAGGCGAGTGTCCCGACCGTCAGCACTTGCCACGGGTAGCTCACCAGCATTGCGAAAAACAACACCACCATGACGAAGACCGGCAGGACCATTTCCGGCGGCACACGCTTGCCGACGCGCTTTCCGGAAAATACTGGTAGACGCGAAACCATCAAAAACGCGATCGCCAGCGTGTAGAAAAAGGTGATCCATATCGTAATGAGACTGACAGGTACGCCGAGGAAACCCAGGTAGATCGGCAACAGCACAGTGATAGCGCCGGCTGGCGCAGGAATGCCGGTGAAGAAGTTTCCAGCCCACAGCGGCTTGTTGGGATCATCGATCATCACATTAAACCGCGCGAGACGAAGCCCGGCGCATATTGCGAACACTAAAGCGACGATCCAGCCAGCAGATTTTAATTCGTGTAGTCCCCAGAAATAGAGGATCAGGGCCGGGGCCACACCGAAATTCACGAAATCGGCAAGGCTGTCGAGCTCAGCACCGAAACGCGACGTGCCTTTGAGCATGCGCGCGATGCGTCCGTCGATTCCATCGAGCAATGCGGCAAACACGATCGCCGCCAGCGCCAGATCAAGTTTGTCCTCGACCGCCAGGCGGATCGCGGTCAGCCCCGCGCACAGGGCAAGCAATGTAATAAGATTGGGAAGCAAGGTGCGAACGGGAATCGCCTTAAAGCGGCGACGAAACGGAGGCGGTGCCGGATCGAACGGTGGGAAGACCATGGTGACAATATAATCGCGTAACGCCGGGCGCGCCACGGTGCGGAAATGCTTTTATCGGGTCTCGTTAACGAATTACCCGCTGCGGAATGCCCGTCCCGCCTCACTGGTACGCAGGTCAGCCAGTACTGTTTCGCCGGCAATAGAGGTCTGGCCGACTGCCACTAGGGGCGGTGTACTCTCGGGCAGATAGACGTCCAGGCGCGAACCAAAGCGGATCATGCCGAAGCGCTGCCCGGTGTTTATAGAGTCGCCGTTGCGTACGAAGCAGACGATGCGCCGGGCGACAAGCCCGGCGATCTGTACCACGGCGATATGCGTGCCGGCGGTCGCGATTACGAGCGAATTGCGCTCGTTGTCCGCACTCGCCTTGTCGAGGTCGGCGCTGACGAACTTGCCTGGCTGATAAACTACTTTCTCGATCTTTCCCGTAACGGGGCTGCGATTCACGTGGCAATCAAACACACTCATGAAGATCGAGATGCGTGGCAGCGGTTTGGCGCCCAGGCCGAGCTCCGACGGTGGAACCACGGTTGTCACCTGGCTCACGCGGCCGTCGGCAGGCGCCACGACCAGGCCGTCGCGCACTGGAGTGACCCGCGGGGGATCGCGGAAGAAATAAGCACACCAGAGAGTCGCCAACGTTCCGAGCCATCCAAGCGGACTCCAGAGCCAAAACAGAATAAGGCTCACGAATGCAAAGGCGCCAATGAATGGATAGCCCTCGGGAGTGACCGGGACAATTTGGGAGCGGATCGAATCGTAGATTGACATCAGACCATCTACTCCGCCGCATCGGCGGGCGCCTCGAGAGGCGCCGTCGCGGCCGCGCTAATGGCATCGTCCACCGGTGGTGGATTGCGGTTGGGCGCGCTCTCCTCTTCGCCGGCGAGTGCCAGTTTCTCGCGCGCTTCCTCAGCTTCGCGTTGGCGATTCCACATGCTGGCATAGAGACCATTCTTCGAGAGCAACGCATAATGCGTTCCGCGCTCGACGATTTCGCCTTCTTCGAGCACGACAATCTCATCGGCACCCACGATGGTGGATAGTCGATGCGCAATCACCAGTGTAGTACGGTTGCGGGAAACACGCTCAAGGGCATCCTGAATTTCCTTTTCGGTATGGCTGTCAAGCGCCGAGGTTGCCTCATCAAGTACCAGGATGGGCGGACCTTTTAGAATGGTACGCGCGATAGCCACGCGTTGTTTTTCACCACCCGACAATTTGAGTCCGCGTTCGCCAACCTCCGTGTCGTAGCCTTTTGGTGCGATACGAATAAGCGGATCAATCTGTGCCAGCCGCGCCGCCTCTTCCACTTCCGCGTCCGTCGCTTCCCAGCGGCCGTAGCGAATATTGTAGCGGATCGTGTCGTTGAACAGCACAGTGTCCTGCGGGACCATCCCGATCGCCTGCCGCAGCGATTTCTGCGTCACCTTCGCAATGTCCTGACCATCGATCAGAATGCGGCCGCCCGATAGATCATAGAAACGAAACAACAGCCGAGAAATCGTCGACTTGCCTGCTCCCGAGGGACCCACGACTGCAATGGTCTTGCCGGCAGGCACCTCGAAACTGATCCCCTTGAGAATCCGGCGCGATGGTTCATAGGCAAACCTGACGTTCTCAAAGCGAATGACTCCTGCACTCACCCTCAGAGCCGGCGCATCCGGCTCATCCTGGATTTCGGGTTCGCGCCCTAAAATCGAGAACATGAGCTCGATGTCCGTAATCGCTTGCTTGATCTCCCGATAGACCATGCCCATGAAATTGAGCGGCTGGTAGAGCTGGATCATCATGGCATTGATCAGCACGAAATCGCCGACCGTCTTGCTGCCGGCCCGGATTTCGAATGCGCACATCACCATGACGGCGGCTAGCCCGACAGTGAAGATCACTGCCTGGCCTGCATTGAGCACAGCGAGCGAAGTATAGGCCCGCACGCTGGCGTCTTCGTAGCGTGCCATGGCGTGGTCGTAGCGCCCTGCCTCGCGCTCTTCGGCGGAAAAGTATTTCACCGTCTCGTAGTTGAGCAGCGAGTCGATCGCCTTGACGTTGGCGTCAGTATCGCTCTCATTCATTTTACGGCGAATTCCGATGCGCCATTCGGTGGCGTGGTACGTGTACGTCATGTAGACCACGACCGTGAGCATGATCGCCACCACATAACGCCAATCGAATTGCCACATCAGCACCGCAACGATCAAAGCAAGCTCGACGATCGTCGGCGACAACTGCAGAATTACCATCCGCACGATGGTTTCGATGCCATTGCGCCCTCGTTCGAGTACGCGCGTGAGGCCGCCGGTTTTGCGTTCCAGATGGAAGCGCAACGAGAGCTCATGCATATGCACAAAGGTGCGATAGGCCAGTCTTCGCACGGCGTTCATTGCCACCTTGGCAAATAGCCCGTCGCGCAGTTGAGTGAGCACCGCCATCAAAATGCGCATGCCGCCATAGGCGATCGTCATGGCGATCGGCGCCGCGATCGCCCATAGCAGCCAGTTGGAAGCCGCGCCTGGCGCAGTGCCGTGCCCCGCAAGTGCATCGGTGGCCCACTTGAACGTAAACGGCACCGCCATGGTCGCGAGTTTTGCTGCCAGCAAGAGCACGACAGACCCGATCACGCGCCCTTTCAGATCGCGGCGATCCGAAGGCCAAATATAAGGCCACAGGTCGATGAGGGTCGTCAGCAGCGCTCCACGGTCTGCAGAGACGCGCGATTCGCTAGCAGATGCCCGATGATGATGATGGTCGCTCATTCAGGGTCTTCATATAAGGGGATTCTGGCCAGTAATCACCCTTTCTGGCGCGTTCGCGAGGCAGATCGTGATTTTCGGCAGCCGCCTTGACGATGCCGCAAGCCAGATGCACATGCTTATCCATGAACAGAAGCGAAAAACCCAGCAAAATTCGGAAAATTTGCGTCTATTGCGGCTCCGGTCCGGGCATCGATCCGGCCTTCGTCGAGAGCGCCCGCGCCTTCGGCACTCTTCTCGCCAAAAACGCCATCGGCCTCGTCTTCGGCGGCGGCTCGGTCGGAATGATGGGAACCATTGCCAAATCTGTCCGTGAGCACGGCGGAGAGGTGACCGGCATTATTCCCGAATTCCTGGTCGCGCGTGAGCATGCGATGCGCGGTGCCGACAATCTCATTG
>Ga0134122_10004599_pt1 | contig 10224 bp, 6 predicted proteins | sample KB302_FD_96461 | JGI IMG/M metagenome (GOLD analysis project Ga0134122, IMG submission 96461) | Terrestrial soil microbial communities without Nitrogen fertilizer from Kellogg Biological Station, Michigan, USA - KB3-0-2 | ecosystem: Environmental > Terrestrial > Soil > Unclassified ... | reverse complement strand
CGCCCCGTTGCAGACCGCCCTTCTCGGCCGCGCTGCCGGGCCGCACGCCGGCCAGCAGCACGCCGGGCCGGCCATCGCCGGCGTAGTCGGGCACGGTGCCGAGGGAGGCGCCATAGGATCGGACGTCGCCCTGCGGCGTTGGGGCCGGAGCGCTCTTGTAGGTGGGGCGTTGCGGCCGGTCCGCGATCTCCTCGGCCACGTCCGCCACGAGGGCCGCGATGCGGGCGCCGCCGGCGGCGTTGATCTTGTCCGCGTCGTCCGAAGGCTTGTGATAGTCCTCGTGGGGACCGGTGAAGAAGTGGAGCACCGGCACGCCCGCGGCGTAGAACGGGCTGTGATCGGAGGGACCATAGCCGTCGCCCGAGAGGCTGCAGGCGACGAGGTCCCGCTCGCAGACCGGCGGCACCAGCTCCTTCCACTCCTCCGCCGACTCGCCACCGAGGATCGTGACCTGGTTGCCGCGCAGGCGGCCCACCATGTCCATGTTGAGCATGGCGGCGAGATCGCCCGTGGCGAGACCGGCCGTGGGATGGCGGGTGAAGGCGGTGGAGCCGAGCACGCCCGACTCCTCACCGGAGAAGGCCACCACATAGACGTCGCGGCGCAGGCGGTCCCGCTCACCGGCGAGGTGGCGGGCCACCTCCAGCAGGGCGGCGGTGCCCGAGGCGTTGTCGTCCGCGCCGTTGTGGACCTCGTGCGAGTCGGGCGCCAGCGAGCCGGTTCCCCCATGGCCGAGGTGGTCGTAGTGAGCCCCCACCAGCACGGCGCCCGGCAGGCGGTCCGCCGCTCCGGCCCGCAGGACGCCGACGACGTTCCGGGCCGCCTCGGTCTTGCGCTGGAGATCGACCCGCAGCTCGGCGCGGTGCGCGCCCTCGAACAGCCCGGCAGCCAAGGCGCGTTTGACGACGACGGCGGGGAGGCCCACGTCGCCGCCGGCGTCGATCGCATCGATGACGAGCCCCGGCAGCGGCGTCTCGTCGCCGGGCGTGCCCTCGGGAAGGTCCACCACGATCAATGCCAGGGCCCCGTGCTCGCGGGCGGTCCACGCCTTGTAGCGCAGGTCGCCGTAGCGCTGCTCGGCGTCCTTCTGGGCGAAGGGTCCGCCCTCGGGAGTGAAGCGGCGGACGGCGACGATCTTCCCCTTGGCGTCAACGTCCTTGTAGTCGTCGATCGAGAGCTCCGGCGCGGTGATGCCGTAGCCGGCCGCCACCACCTCGGCGGTGACCTCGCCGTTGGCGGAAAAGGAGGCCGGCTGAAAGTCGTCCCTGCCGACCGGCACGCCGTCGATCTCGACCGCGGTGCCCGGCCGGGCCTCCACCGCCACCGGCACGTCGAAGCTCTCGAACCAGCCGCCGTCCTCCCCCGCCGGCGCGAGCCCCGCCTCGCGGAAGCGGTCGGAGAGCCAGCGCGAGGCCTCCGTGAGGCCGGCCGTGCCGATGCCGCGCCCCTCGCGGGCGTCGTCGGCCAGCCAGCGCACGTCGTCGCGGAAGCGGCCGGCGGCGGCGGTCTCGGGCGCCGCCTCGGAAGCCTTGGAGGGCTTCTCCACCCAGCGCGCCACGAAGACGTCGGTCTCGCCGGGTGCGCTCTGGTTGCGGTTGGAGGCGAAGGCCAGGCGCGAGCCGTCCGGCGAGAACATGGGGAAGCCGTCGAAGCCGGGAGTCCAGGTGATCCGCTCGAGGCCGGTGCCGTCGAGGTTGATCGCCCAGATGTCGAACTCCCGCCCCTTGGGATCGCCGTAGTTGGAGGAGAAGAGGATGCGGTCTCCCGAAGGGAAGAACGACGGCGCGAAGGAAGCAGCGCCGAGATAGGTGATCTGGCGGGCTTCGCTGCCGTCGGCTTTCGCCGTCCAGATCTCGAGCTGCGACGGCCGCACCAGCCCCTGGCCGAGGAGACGCCTGTAATCCTCCAGCTCCTGGCCCTGCTTCGGCCGGGAGGCCCGCCAGACGATCTGCGAGCAATCAGGCGAGAAAAAGGCGCCGCCGTCGTAACCGGGCGTGTCGGTCAGCCGGCGGACGTTCTTGCCGTCGGCGTCCATGCGGTAGAGGTCGAGGTCGCCGTCGCGTGTGGAGGTGAAGATCAGCGCACCGTCCTGGGGACAGATCGTGGTCTCGGCGTCGTAGGCCTGGTTGTCCGTCAGGCGGACGAGGTCCGAGCCGTCGGGCAGCGCGGTGAAGATCTCGTAGCCGGGCTCGATCGACCAGACGTAGCCGTGCGAGCGGTCCGGCGGCGGCGGGCACGCCTCGTTCGCGAGATGGGTGGAGGAATAGAGTATCCGCTTGCCGCCGGCCATGAAGTAGGAGCAGGTGGTGCGCCCCTTGCCGGTCGAGACCAGGGAGGCAGGGCCGGAGCCGTCCGCCGGCAGCCGGAAGATCTGGTCGCAGGCGTAGGGCGGATGGGTGGACTGGAGGATGAGCTGGGAGCCGTCGGGCGACCAGTAGGCCTCGGCGTTCTCGCCGATGCGGGTGAGTTGGCGCAGGTCCGTCAGGTGACCCTCGCGCGGATCGATCGGCGGCTCCAAAAGAGGCCGCTGGGTGTCCTCTGCGGTGGTCGGTGCGGCGGCCCCCAGCAGAGCGGCGAGCAGAAATGGCAGGATGCGTACGTTCATCGGTCCTCCCCGCGTTGGCGCGGCTCAAGGCGGCTGGTATTCTGCACGAAATGGAGGGAGACTCACCCCATGCCGAGGTCCGGGTTGGAATTCCGGAAGCTTTCAGGCCGTTGAAAAGATCCCCGGCATGATATTTTCAAGCGCCCGCCCGGAGCGGGCACCCTAGACCGTAGAGCCGTAAGCCGCCCGCGCCGCCAGGACCCCCCAAGACCCGTGGAGACCACATGAACGATCAGGACACCCAGGAGAAGGAAGACTTCGGCCAGATCCTGGCCGAATACGAGCAGGAAGCTCCGGCAAAGCCCGACGATCCGGCCGTCGGCCAGAAAGTGAGCGGACGGATACTCTCGATCACCGAAGAGTGGGGATTCGTCGATCTCGGCGCCAAATCCGAGGGCAGGATCGCCGCCGCCGAGCTGAAGGACGCCGAGGGAAACCTCACGGTCAAGGAGGGGGACACCCTGGAGGCCACGGTCACCGGCACCGATCCCGAGACCGGCGCCCTGCTGCTGCGGCGCCGGGCCGGCGGCAAGGGGAAGCGGCCGGCGGAAGTGGTTCCGGAGATCCGCCAGGCCTTCGAGGCCAACCTGCCGCTGGAAGCTCTGGTGACAGGCCTCAACAAGGGCGGCGCCGAGGTACAGCTCTACGGCATGCGCGCCTTCTGTCCCCTGTCGCAGCTCGACCTGCGCTACGTCGAGGACCCGCAGAGGTTCGTGGGCCAGAGGCTGATGTTCAAGGTCAACAGGCTGGAGGAGGGCAACCGCGGCGGGCGGGGCCCGAACATCGTGCTGTCGCGCCGCCAGCTCCTCGAGGAGGAACAGCAGGCTCGCGCCGCGGAGACCCGCGAGAAGCTCCAGGTCGGCGCCATCCTCCACGGCAAGGTGACCTCGCTGACCACCTACGGCGCCTTCGTCGATCTCGGCGGCATCGAGGGCATGCTGCACGTCAGCGAGATCGGGCACACCCGCACCACCCACCCTCAGGACGTCTTCACCATCGGCCAGGAGGTCGAGGTGCAGGTGATCAAGATCGAGAAGGGCAAGGACGAGAAGCGGCCGGAGCGGATCTCGCTCTCCCGCCGCTCCCTGGAGCGCGACCCCTGGCGGGATGCCGTCTCCCGTTTCCCCGAGGGCACGGAGACGACCGGCCGGGTGGCGCGCCTGGAGTCGTTCGGCGCCTTCGTCGAGCTGGCGCCGGGTCTCGAAGGACTGGTCCACATCAGCGAGATGGGCGCCGGGCGGCGGCTGAACCATGCCCGCGAGGCGGCCCAGCTCGGCCAGGAGGTGCAGGTGAAGGTGCTGGGCGTCGACACCACCCGGCGGCGGATCTCGCTGTCGATGGCCGCCGTGGGCGGCGAAGACCGGGACTATCGGGACCGAGACCGGGACCGGGACCGGGATCGGGACAAGGATCGAGACCGGGATGAGCTCGAGCCCGCAGGCCGCGCCAGCAGCTCCTCCTCCAGCGCCGGCGGCTTCGGTTCGATGGCCGACTTCTTCTCCCGCAGCAAGCGGCGGTAGCAAAGCACTCAATCGCCCTTCGGGCGACATCGCCATAGCCCGGCGCGGAGGCGCCGGGCCGGGCGAAACGGCGGCCCCTTCCCCTACCCTTTCCGCTTCGCTTTGGCCGTCCCGTTGCGGGAACGGTCACACCGGCCTGCGGCGTATTGAGAAAAAAAGGGCGTAAGGTGGCTTGAAATCGAGGAATTTTATGCTACCCTCTAGCGGCCGGAAAGGCGTTTACCTTACATTGATCGCGCCGCAGGCGCATGGGGCACAACTGGAATGGAGCTTCTGAAGCCGCCCATGCACAGGTCTCCAAACTCCCGCCGCCGTCTCAGCCGCGTCGCGGCCCTGTCGATTCTCACTCTTACCGTCGCCACCGCGCCGCTCCTGCGAGCACAGAGCCTGCTGGGGTCACGGACCTCGCTGCTGCGCCAGAACGAGGAGGCGAGGGAGCACGACTTCACCTACCTGCGGACCTCGTCGGACGTCCGCGACTTCGCCCGCCGCGGCTTGCTGGTGCGTCTGCGCGGCAACGCGGACTACACGCTGGCATCCGGCTACGTCTCCTTCCCCTACGCGCGGCCGGAGGTGAAGGTGTTCGTCGAGCGGCTGGCGGATCAGTATCGCAGCGCTTGCGGTGAGCGCCTGGTCGTCACCAGCCTTACCCGCCCGATGACGCGCCAGCCCCCCAACGCCTCGCACCTGTCGGTCCATCCCACGGGTATGGCAGCAGACCTGCGCCGCAGCTTCCGCGCTTCGTGCCGGCAATGGTTGGAGAGCACGCTGCTGACCCTCGAAGAAAGAGACGTCCTCGAGGCGACACGCGAGCAGCACCCACCGCACTACCATGTGACGCTCTTCCCCGATCCCTACATGCGCTATCTCGGACTGGACGGCGCGCCACGCAGCCAGGTGGCCAAGGTGACGCACAGCCGGTCGAGCAACGGCAGGATCGTCATCTCCTCTGCGAGCCACAGCAAGAGGTATCGCGTGGGGCGCGGCGACACCCTATGGCGCATCGCCCAGCGCCACGGCGTGAGCGTGAGCCGCATCAAGCAGGTCAACGGCATGCGCTCCTCCCGCCTGAAGGCCGGACAGGTGCTGTCGATCCCAGCGCGGTAGGCCACATAGGGCCGCCCCCATCACGGATCTGAAGAAGTCCTGGAGAACGGGCGTCCAGGGCCTTGCATCCCACCAGCCGACGGCAGTAGCCTATCCGCTCATCGAAGTTTGACGATTATCTCGAAGGAGAAATTGATGCGCCGTCGATGGCTGGCCGTTGCGGTCCTGGGGCTCTGGGCTCTCGCTCCGGCCTTCGGTCAGATCGAGCGCGGCGGCGCCCTCCCTCCTCCACTGCCGATCCACCCACCCGACCACTGGTGGAACCTCGACGTCAGCGCGGCGCCGGTCGACTCCAACAGCGCAGGCTTCATCAACTTCGTCGGCGCCAGCGTCGGGCTTCACCCGGATTTCGGCGGCGACGCCGACGTCGAGCCCGAGATCTACGGCATGGTCTACATCACCGTGCCGGGCACCCAGCCTCTGGAGCCCGTCACCTGGACGGCGTTCGGAAATCAGAGCGACAACGGCGTTCCCGGCCGGCCGCCCGGCTACCCGGTCCCGGTCGAAGCGCGGTTCGGCGACAAGTGGATCGAGGGAGGGTATCCGGGGAACGTCGATCCGGGCGGCGACCGCCACATGCTGATCGTCGACCGTGACAACCGCATCCTCTACGAGCTTTACCGCGCCTTCTGGAACAACAGCTCCCAGCGTTGGGAGGCGGACTCGGGGGCTATCTTCAAGCTGGATTCGCTGGAGCGCCGGCCGGAGACCTGGACCAGCGCCGACGCCGCCGGCCTCGCCATCCTCCCCGGCCTGGTGCGCTACGAGGAGGTCTTCGGACCGGACCCGATCCGCCACGCGTTCCGCATGACCGTATTCCCCGTCAACGGCTACGTCTGGCCCGCCTCCCACGACGCGAGCACCTCTTCCAATCCGAATGCGCTGCCCCTGGGCGCGCGGCTCCGGCTCAAGGCGAGCAAGGACATCTCCGGCTACCTGCCGTACATCCGGAAGATCTTCCAGGCCATGAAGACCTACGGCCTCATCGTCGCCGACAACGGCACCGACATGTACGTGACCGGCGCCTATGACACGCGCTGGGACAACGGCCAGCTCAATCCCGCCTTCGCCAGCCTCAAGGCGAGCGACTTCGAGGTGGTGCAGCGCGGCTGGCAGCCGGCGGCCGGCGCCAATCCCGGACCGCTCGACTTCTACACCCTTACCCCGTGCCGGCTGGTCGACACCCGTCTGGCCCCTGGGGCCTACGGCGGACCCGCCGTCTTCCCGGGACAGCGGATCTTCGTCGCCACCGGCAGGTGCGGGATTCCCAGCACCGCGAAAGCCCTGGCGGTCAACCTCACGGTCGCCAATCCGACCGCCATCGGTTACCTGCAGCTCCTCTCCGGCGACGCGAATCCGCCCTTGGCGAGCACCATAAACTTCGTGCCGGGCATAACCCGCGCGAACAACGCGCTGATCCGGCTCGCCTCCTCCGGCTCCGGAGCCTTGGGAGTCTTCAACTTCAACTCGGCGAACGCGCCGGTTCACGTCATCATCGACGTGTTCGGCTACTTCCAGTAGCTGCCTTGCTCGGAGTTACCGCGCCACCCGATACGCCCGAATCCGCTGCTGCAAGCCTTTCAACTGGAACTCGCCGAGCGGCTCGATGGGCATGACGTCACCCAGGAGGCGACGGGTCTCGGGGCCGAGGACCACGTCGTCCGGCTGGGCGACCAGGGCCTCCAGGCGAGCGGCGACGTTGACGGTGTTGCCGAGGACGGTGTAGTCCACGCGGCGGGAGCTGCCGATGTCCCCCACCACCACCGGACCGCTGTTGAGGCCGATGCGGGCCTTGAAGCCGGGCAGGCCCTCGGCGGCGCGGCGCGCGTTCCAGGCGGCGAGGCCCTCCTGGATCTCGACGGCGGCGCGCACCGCACGCAAGGCGTGGTCGGGCTGCGCCACCGGCGCGCCGAAGAAGGCCATGACGCAGTCGCCGATGAACTTGTCGAGGGTGCCGCCGGCGCGGAAGATGGCCTCCACTGCGAGGTCCAGGAAGGCATCGAGAGACTCCGCGACGCTCTCGGGCGGCGCATTCTCGGCGAAGGCGGTGAAGCCCACGAGGTCCGCGAAGAGCACCGTGGCATCGGCGCTCTGCAGGCGCTGCATGCCCTCTTCGCCGCGGTGCAGCACTTCCTCGATGACGCCCGGCGAGTGATAGCGCTCGAGACGCGTGCGCACCAGCTTTTCGAACTCGGCTTTGCGGGCGTAGCGGATGCGCTCGACGGCCACGGCCACGTAGTTGGCCAGGGTGGTGAGCATGTCGAGATCCCGCTCGCCGAAGGCTCCCACCTGGAAGGGGGAGTCCACCTGGATGACGCCGATGATGCGCTCGCCCGACCAGAGGGGAGCGCACATGGCGGAGCGGATCTGGTGCATGCGGATCGATTCGCCGCCGGAGAGGCGCTGGTCGGCCTGGGCGTCGAAGGTGACGAGCGCCACCCGCTCATCCATCACCGCCCGCAGCATGGTGCGGGAGACGGGCACCTCGCCGGCAGGACGGAACTGTACCCGGTCCTTGACCCGCGCCAGCTCGCAGACCAGCTCGCCCGAATCGTTGGAGAGCAGGATGAAGCCGCGATCCACCGGGAAGGCCTCGAAGGCCATGTCGAGCATTCTGGAGAGCACGTCGTCCACCGCCTCGGCGAGGGTGAGCATCCTCGCCAGGCGGGTGAGGAAGCCGAACATGCGGCGGACGTAGTCCTCCTCACCGCTCTCTGGAGAGGGAGGACCGGCAGCCTTGCCGGCAAGGCCGTAATCCGCCGCGAACGCGGAGAGAGGCCGGATGATGGTGGCGTTGCCGAACCCCTCCGGCTCCTTCTCGGCGGCCGGCTCGGGCTTCGGCCGCACGGAAACCGGCTCGTCCGCCTCCAGCCGGATCTCGAAGGCACCGATGCCCAGCAGGTCGCCGGGGCGCAGCGGCGCCCTCTCGACCGGTACCCGGTTGACCTCGACGCCGTTGGTGCTCTTGAGGTCGTGGACCGACCAGCCGATGGGCTCGCGCAGGATCTCGGCGTGGTAGCGGGAGACGGAGACGTCGGAAAGCACCACGTCGTTGTCGCTCCCGCGGCCGAGCCGGATCCGGCCGCCCGTCAGGGAGACGAAGCGGTCCTCACCGTTGACGACGTAACGCAACCGCAGCATGGGGTGAAGAATGATAGCAGGCCCGTCCGCGTCTTAGAGACGACGTTGCTTCGCCTCTAGGATGACCGCCGTCATCTTCAACATGACCGCAGTCATCCTTTACGTGAATCCAGTCATCTTCAACGTGACTCCGGTCATCTTTAGGATGACTCCGGTCATCCTTTACGTGACCGCGGTCATCCTTTACGTGACTCCGGTCATCTTGACGATGACTGCGGTCATCCTGAGGATGACTCCGGTCACCTTCAACATGACTCCATTCATCCTTTACGTGAATCCAGTCATCTTCAGGATGACTCCGTTCAGGTTCGGGATGACCCCATTCATCTTGACGTGACTTCGTCCTCTCGCTCGCCGCGGTTGCGCCGAGGCAGTCAGCCGAGCCCGAGTCTCGAGATCAGCCCGTCCCTTCCGGATCGGCTATGGCGAGCAGCACCTCCGCCGCCGTCCCCAGATCGAAGCGGCCGCGCTCGAAGAGGCTCCGGAACGCCGCCACGACGCGGGGGCAGAACTGGCTGCCGGCGCCGCCCAGGATCTCGGCGGCGGCGCGCTCCGCCGGCAGACCCGCGCGGTAGGGTCGGCTGGTGGTGATGGCGTCGTAGGTGTCCGCCACGGCGATGATGCGCGGCGCGAGCGGGATTTCCGGATCGCGCAGGCCGTCCGGATAGCCCTTGCCGTCCACCCGCTCATGGTGGCTGCGCACGCCGCGCAGCACCCATGGGTTGGCGAGATGGTCGACGATCGCGGCGCCGTCCACCGTGTGCCGCCGCATGACCTCCGCCTCCTCGGCGTCGAGCGGCGAGGGCTTGCCGAGAATGCGGTCCGGCGTCGTCACCTTGCCGATGTCATGCAGGGTAGCGGCGAGGCGGAGGTCCCGCAGCTCTTCGCGCCCGAGACCCATCTCGGCGCCGAGCAGCAGCGAGTAGGCGACCACGCGGCGGACGTGGCCGCCGGTGTAGGGGTCCCGCTTCTCCAGCGTCTCCGCCAGGGCGGTCACCATGTTGAAGAACTGCCGGCGCTGCGCCGCATAGAGGCGGGCGTTCTGCAGCGTCGGCGCGAGGATGGTAGCGAACTGGCGCACGCGCCAGAGGTCGCCCGCCGTGAAGCGGTCGCGGTCCACCGGATTGAGGAGCTGCACGACGCCGATGACGCCCCCCTGGGCGAGCAGGGGCACGGTGAGGATGGCGCGGCTGTGGAACGACCCCGTCGGATCGCCATGCCAGCGCGGATCGGCGGCCACGTCGTTGACCACCTCGGCCTCTCCCGACCGGGCGACGCTGCCGACGATCCCTTCGCCGATCGGCACCCGCAGGCCGCGGATGTCCCCCGCCGCTTTCCCCCGCACGACGCGGAAGAACAGCTCCCGCCGCTCCTCGTCGACCTCCCAGATGGAGCTCGTCTCGGCCCGGCACACCTCCTCGGCGTGCTCCAGCGCCAGCTCCAGCACCTTCTCCAGCTCAAGGGTGCTGGAGAGCTTGACGCCGATGTCGAGCAGCATCTCGTATTCGGCGAGCCGGCGATCGGGCTCGAACGACGGGGGTCCGTCTTTCACGCGCTCAGCGCCTCCAGCTCACGCAGCAGCTCCGCCACCGAGCGGTAGCGCCGCTCGCGGTCCTTCTCCAGGCAGCGCAGGATCGCGACCTCCAGCGGCGGCGGGATCTCGGGCCACTTGGAGCTCGGCGGCGGCGGCTCCTCCCGCATGTGCTTGACCATGATCTCCATGGCCGTAGGCCCCTCGAACGGCAGCACGCCGGTGAAGATCTCATAGAGCACGATACCGCTGGAGTAGAGGTCGGAGCGAGGATCGGCCTCCTCTCCCTGCACGATCTCCGGCGCGAGGTATTGCGGCGT
>Ga0134122_10004598_pt1 | contig 10227 bp, 5 predicted proteins | sample KB302_FD_96461 | JGI IMG/M metagenome (GOLD analysis project Ga0134122, IMG submission 96461) | Terrestrial soil microbial communities without Nitrogen fertilizer from Kellogg Biological Station, Michigan, USA - KB3-0-2 | ecosystem: Environmental > Terrestrial > Soil > Unclassified ... | reverse complement strand
GTCCAGACCTTGCGGCCGTCGACCCGGCTCACCCAGGCCTCCAGCATCGCGTCGGTCCCCAGGGGCAGCATGCGCTGGAAGGTGGTGTCGAGGCGCACAGCGACGACGATGTGGCCTTCGGTCCACGCGGCGGCGCCCATGGCCTCGTCCAGCACCGCGGCGATGCTGCCGCCGTGCGCGTGCCCCGGAGGTCCCTCGGCACCCGGCCCGAACCACGCGCGGCCGACCAGCCGGCGGTCGTCCGGCCGCCGGAAGTAGCGCACCCGCAGCCGGTCTCCCTCCGGATTTCCGGAGACGAAAGACCCCCGGCCGCCTTCGAGCCGGGGTGGCTCGATCGGCGTCCAGCCCGGCTCAGGGACGACCTCGGGGGGCGTCGGAGGCTGCTGCTCGCTCATGCTGTGCTCCTCCTGCGGCGCCACTCTACAGGAGTGGGCGCGAGTCCTGTCGCCTTGCGTTGGACCCCGCAAGACCCATATCCTCAGCGTAGACTTCATTTGGCAGTCAAGGAGGTTTTGGTTCCTGGAGATCTCGTCCCGCAGTCGTGAACGCCGCGTCCGGGTGGTGAAGCCCGCTCTCGCGAGCGAGGTGGGTCTGCCGGTACGTTGGACCGATCAACTGTTCCGTACCCTGGCGGAGTCCACCTCCACCTCGATCTTCGTCTGCCGCGGCGACCAAGTGCTGTACGTGAACCCCGCCTGCGAGCGGCTCAGCGGCTACAGCGCGGAGGAGCTCCTTGGCGAGTCCTCCTGGAGCCTCGTGGTGCCGGCGGAGATTCTGCCGGCGCTGCGGGACCGCGCGACGGCGCGCCTGCGAGGCGAGCCGGTGCCGGACCACTACGAGACGCGAATCCTGACCAAGGACGGGCGGGAGCGGTGGATCGATCTGACCGCGGCGGTCATCGAGCTGGACGACGGCGAGCCGGCGGCCCTGGCCACCGCCATCGACATCACCGAGCGTAAGCGGGCAGAGGTCGCCCTGCGAGACGCGGAGGAGCGGCTGCGGGCCATCGTCGAGGGCACCTCCTCGACGACCGGCACCGACTTTCTGCGCTCTCTGGTCCATCACCTCGCCGTTGCGCTCGGCATGGAGTACGCGTTCGTCTCCGAGGTGGCCGACGAGGCTGTCACCCGCATGCGCCTCCTCGCTCTTTGGGAGAAGGTCGCCTACCGCGAGCCGTTCGAGTACGACCTCCGCGGCACCCCTTGCGAGCACGTCGTCGGCAAGGAGCTCAGCTACCACCCTGCTGACGTCTGGCGCCTCTACCCGGAGGATCGCTGGATCGTCGAGACCCGCATCGAGAGCTACATCGCCGTGCCGCTGTTCGATCGCGGCGGCCGGCCGCTCGGTCACATGGGAGTGATGAGCATCCGGCCGCTCGTCGGCGACTTCCCGGCGATGTCGATCCTCAAGATCTTCGCCGCCCGTGCCGCCGCGGAGATCGAGCGCAAGCTCGCCGAGGAGGCCCTCGCCAAGGAGAAGGAGCTGGCGCAGGTCACCCTCGCTTCGATCGGCGACGGGGTCATCCGCACCGACGCCGCCGGCGTGATCGACTACCTGAACCCGGTGGCCGAAAAGCTCACCGGCTGGAGCGGTGCCGAGGCCTGCGGCCAGCCGCTCGGCCGCGTCTTCCGAGTCATCGACGAGGCCACCGGCAAGCCGCTTCCCAGCACCGTCGAACGCTGTCTCGCCGAAGGCCGGGTCATCGAGCACTCCGGCTACTCGATGCTGGTGCGGCGCGACGGGCGGGAGTCGGCCATCCGTGACTCCGTCGCTCCCATCCAGGACCGCCAGGGGCGCACCACGGGCAGCGTCCTGGTCTTCAAGGACGTCACCCAGCTCCGCGGCATGGAGCGCGAGATGATCTATCTCGCCCGCCACGATCCGCTGACCGGACTGATCAACCGCCGCGAGTTCGAGAAGCGCCTCCAGCACTGTCTCGACACGGCCGGAGAGGACGGACGGGAGCACGCCCTCTTCTATCTCGATCTCGACGAGTTCAAGGTGGTCAACGATACCTGCGGCCACCTGGCCGGCGACGAGATGCTCAAGCAGGTGACCTCACTCCTGCGGTCGCTGGTGCGCAAGACCGACACCCTGGCGCGCCTGGGGGGCGACGAGTTCGGCGTGCTGCTGGAGGACGCGACGCTAGAGGACGCCCGCGAGCTCGGCGAACGCCTCGGCGCCGCCGTCCGCCAGTACCGATTCGGCTGGCAGGAACGGATTTTCGAGATCGGCGTCTCGATCGGGCTGGTGCCCATCACCCCCGCCAGCGGCGACATGGCCCGCGTCCTCTCCGCCGCCGACGCCGCCTGCTACGTCGCCAAGGAGAGCGGCCGCAACCGCATGCACGAGTACCAGCCGGACGACAGCGCGATGGCCGAGCGCTACGGCGAGATGCAGTGGATCTACCGCATCCACAAAGCCTTCGCCGAGCACCGTTTCTGCCTCTACCGGCAGAGCATCCATCCGCTGCACAGCGACGGTTCGGAGCCGCCGCTGTGCGAGCTGTTCATCCGCATGCTCGACGAAGAAGGCCGTATCGCCACTCCCGCCGCCTTCATCCCGGCGGCGGAGCGCTATCACCTCATCGCCTCCATCGACCGCTGGGTCGTCCACGCGGCCTTCATCTCGCTGGCCTGCGGCACCCTCTCCCATGGCGATACCACCCGCTTCGCCATCAACCTCTCGGGCCAGTCCGTTGGAGACGAGTCGTTCCTCGACTACGTGCTCGCCGAGGTCGAGGCCACCGGCATCTCCCCGGAGCGCATCTTCTTCGAGATCACCGAGACCGCCGCGGTCGGCAACCTGGCCAAGGCGATGCACTTCATCCAGGTGCTCAAGGAGCTGGGCTTCCGCTTCGTGCTCGACGACTTCGGCAGCGGCCTTTCCTCGTTCGCCTACCTGAAAAACCTGCAAGTGGATTTCCTCAAAATCGATGGCGCCTTCGTACGCGACATGGTGGCCAACTCGGTCCAGCGTGCCCTGGTCGAGTCGATCCACCAGATCGGACAGGTGATGGACATCCGCACCATCGCCGAGTCGGTGGAGGACCGCACCACTCTGGAAGCCCTGCGCAAGATCGGCGTCGATTACGCCCAGGGGTACAGCCTGTCGATGCCGGAGCCGCTGATTTAGTCGTAGGGTTCGCCGTGCGCGCAAGTTCCATAGTGCAGCGCACCCTGCTCGGCGACGACTGAACCACGAGGCCGTTCGGATCGGCGTCTGATGCGGCTGCAGCGAAATAGCGCTAAACTCCCGCGGTGCTTCAGTTGTAGTTCACCCTTGTGATGGGAGAAGAAGAGGTGTCTCCGGCCAGCTCTCGGTGGGGCTCGCCGGCCTCCGCGTCTGACTTTGAGGAGGAGCTCGTACCATGCCCGAGATCGGAACCGATGGTGAGATGAATACCCCGATACTGGACTCTCCGCGCTTGAGCCGCCGCAGGCTTCTCGGTGGCCTTGGCGGGGCCGCGGCGCTGGCTGCCGGGGGACTCGCGCTGCCGCGGACTGCCGCCGCGGCGCCGGTGGAGGCCGAGGTCTCCGTCGAGAGCACGCCCGGCGGGCTGCGGCGTCAAGCGGCGTGGAAGCTCCGCAAGGATGCCGCGGATTTCCACAGGGGTCAGGCCGTGGGTGTGCATCCCACCAACGGCGACGAGACGCGCTACCCGAACCGCATCGGCAACTACTCCAAGAGCCTGCCGCACAACAGCTTCGGAGAGGTCGATCCAACGGCGTACGACAGCTTCCTGCAGGCGGTCAATTCGGGCGACCCCGACGATTTCGACGCCATCGTCCTCGACGGCCCCAACAAGCTGACCAGCCCCCAGGGGGGCCTGGCGTTCGATCTCGAGGGCGCGGATTCGCACGAGATCACCGTGCCGCCGCCTCCCGCGCTGGCGAGCGCCGAGGAAGCCGGCGAAGGCGTCGAGCTGTACTGGATGGCGCTGCTGCGCGATGTCAATTTCCTCGATTACTCGGGGAGCGCCGACGCTGCCGCGGCCTGCGCCGATCTGAACCGCTTTGGCAACGATTTCAGGGGCCTGAAGGCGGGCGGCCATGTGACGCCGCAGACGCTGTTCCGCGACACGCTCGCCGGCACCCGGATCGGTCCCTACATCTCGCAGTTCATGTGGCTCAACACGCCGTTCGGCGTCGAGTTCATCGAGCGCCGCATGCGCACGCTGCTGCCCGGCACGAACCACCTGACCGGCTATGCGAATTGGCTGGACGTCCAGAACGGCCACTTTCCGGAGACCGCCGCCGCCGACTTCGATCCCGTCCGCCGCTACATCCGCAACGGCCGGGATCTCTCGCAATGGGTGCACGTCGACGTCCTGTTCCAGGCTTACTTCAATGCCTGCCTGATCCTGATGACGCCACCGAGCTCCGACCCTCTCTCCGGCGGCATCGGTTGTCCGTTCAATCCGGGCAACCCCTACATCGGCAATCCGACGCAGATCGGTTTCACCACTTTCGGCCCGCCGTACATGAAGGCCCTGATGTGCGAGGTCGCCTCGCGCGCTCTCAAGGTGACCTGGCACAAGAAGTGGCAGGTCCACCGCCGGCTGCGGCCGGAGGAGTGGGGAGGCCTGGTGCACCATCAGGTCACCAGCAATCGCTATCCCGGCGCGCTCCATGCCAAGCAGCTCGATTCGCCGGCGCTGAACGAGGTCCACAGCCGCCACGGCAGCTACCTGTTGCCGATGGCGTTCCCGGAAGGCTGCCCGACGCATCCGTCGTATACGGCGGGGCATGCCACGGTGGCCGGCGCCTGCGTGACGATCTTGAAAGCGCTGTTCGACGAACGATTCGTCATCCCCAATCCGGTGGTGCCGACTGCCGACGGTCTCGGCCTGGCGCCGTACACCGGTCCTGAGCTGACGGTGCGTGGCGAGCTCAACAAGCTGGCCTCCAATATCGCCACCGGCCGCAACATCGCCGGCGTGCACTGGCGCTCGGACGCGCTCGAATCAATGCGCGCGGGCGAGGCGCTGGCGATCAGCATCCTGCGCGATCAGCGGGCGTGCTACAACGAGAAGTTCGGCGGGTATACGTTCACCAAGTTCGACGGGACGGTGGTGACGGTTTAGGCCCTCACCCGGCCCTCCTCTCCCCCGTTGACGAATCCATCGCCTCTGCGCTATGTAAGGTCGCGATGTCGTCCCTGCCTTCCGTTTGAGGGAGAAACCCATGCGCCGATTTCTCGGAGCCGTAACGTTGGCGACCCTGCTGCTACCCGCGACAGCCGTCGCGGCAGCCGCTGTGGACCCCGACCTGCTCGCCGGCCTCAAGGCTCGGTCGATAGGTCCGGCGGCCATGAGCGGCCGCGTCGCCGCCATCGATGTGGTGCAGTCGAATCCTGACGTCATCTATGTCGGGGCCGCCACCGGCGGCGTCTGGAAGTCCGTCAACGGCGGGCTCACCTGGACGCCGCTGTTCGATGACCAGTCGGTGGCCTCGATCGGTGCGATCGCCGTCAATCAGGCCAACCCCGACGTGGTCTGGGTGGGCACGGGCGAGGGCAATCCGCGCAACAGCGTGTCGATTGGCGACGGCGTCTACCGCTCGCTCGACGGCGGCAAGACGTGGACGCACCTGGGGCTGGAGGCTACCGAGCGCATCCACCGCATCATGCTCCACCCGACGGACCCGAACGTCGCATGGGTCGCGGCGCTGGGGCAGGCGTGGGGCGAGAACACCGACCGCGGCGTCTTCAAGACGGCCGACGGCGGCAAGACGTGGCGCAAGGTGCTGTACGTCGACCCGCGGACAGGCGCGGCGGACATGCTGATCGATCCGAGCAATCCGAACAAACTCTTCGCCGCGATGTGGGACTACCGGCGCTGGCCGTGGCTCTTCCGTTCGGGCGGCCCCGGCTCAGGCCTCTATGTTACATACGACGGCGGCGAGAGCTGGAAACGCTATACCGAGGAGGACGGTCTGCCCAAGGGCGATCTGGGGCGGATCGGCCTCGGCATCTCGCGCTCGAATCCGAACATCGTCTATGCGCTGGTAGAGGCCGAGAAGAGCGCGCTGCTGCGCTCGGCCGACGGCGGCAAGACCTGGGACAAGATCAACGAGGACCAGAGGACGGCGGAGCGGCCGTTCTACTACGCCGACATCCGCGTCGATCCGGTTTGGCCGAACCGCCTGTACAACCTCACCGCGCGCCTGATGGTGTCGGAGGACAGCGGCAAGTCGTTCAGCACGCTCGGCCGCTCGCGCGAGGTCCACGGCGACTATCACGCGATGTGGATCGACGCGAAAGATCCCGACCACATCGTCACCGGCAGCGACGGCGGCGTGGCGATCAGCCGCGACCGGGGAGAGACCTGGCAGTTCGTTGGCGACCTGCCAGTAGGGCAGTTCTACCACGTGGCGGTGGACATGGAGACGCCGTACAACATCTACGGCGGCCTGCAGGACAACGGCTCGTGGCGGGGTCCGAGCTCGGTGTGGGAGCAGGGGGGCATCCGCAACTACAAATGGGACGCGGTGGGCGGCGGCGACGGCTTCGATACGCGGCCGGATCCGCAGGACTCGATGGCGGGCTACTCGATGTCGCAGGGCGGCGAGCTGGTCCGCTGGGACATGCGGGCCCGCGAGTTCAAACCGATCAAGCCGCCGGAGCCGAAGCCGGACAGCGGCCTGAAAAAGCTCCGCTTCAACTGGAACGCCGGCCTGGGTATCGATCCGTTCGACGCGGGGACGATCTACTATGGCAGCCAGTACCTCCACAAGTCGACGGACCGCGGCGCGAGCTGGACGGTGATCAGCCCGGACCTGACGTCGGACAATCCCGACTGGCAGCAGCAGTCGAAGAGCGGCGGCCTGACGCCGGACGTGACCGCGGCGGAGAACTTCACCACGATCACTTCTATCGCCCCTAGCCCGCTGCAAAAGGGAGTGATCTGGGTAGGCACTGACGACGGCCGGCTGCACGTGACCCGCGACGGCGGCGGGACCTGGACCAGCGTCGAGAAGAATGTCCAGGGAGTACCGGCCAACACCTGGATTCCGCACATCCTGCCCTCGAAGTACGCCGCCGCTTCGGCTTTCGTTGTCTTCGACAATCACCGGCGGGAGGACTTCAAGCCTTACGTCTACCGCACGGATGACTGGGGGAAGACCTGGAAGAGCCTGGCGACGAAGGACCTGCGGGGCTATGCGCTGTCGGTCGAGCAGGATCCGGTGGACAAGGATCTGCTCTTCCTCGGCACCGAGTTCGGCCTGTGGGTATCGCTCGACGGCGGCGCGAAGTGGCTGCCGTGGCGGCACGGCGTGCCGACGGTGTCGGTGATGGACTTAGCAATCCATCCGCGGGACCTCGACCTCGTCATCGGCACGCATGGGCGGGCCGTCTTCGTGCTCGACGACATCACGCCGCTGCGCCAGGTCACGGCCGAGGCGCTCGCCGAGCCGGTGCATCTCTTCCCGAGCGGGCCGGTAACGATGCACCGCAACCGGCCGGGCGGCGGCGTGCGCGGCGGCGGCGCCGGCGAGTACCAGGGAGACAATCGTGAGTACGGCGCCTTCATCACCTACTCGCTGAACGCTCCCGGCCTGCCCCTGCCCGACAGCGAGAAGGAACGCGCGCGCAAGGAAGCCGACCGCGCCGCGGCCCGAGCCAAGGCGCAGGCGGCAGCCGAGCGGCCGGCCGGTGCGGTGAAGGAAGACCAGCCCGCCAAGGAAGAGATGAGGGGCCGGCCTTCCGTCGAAGAGGGCGGTGAGGAAGGGCGAGACAAGGAGCCGAAGGTGGAGATCCGCATCACCGATGCCGCCGGCAAGCTGGTCCGCAAGATGGACGGCCCGGCGAAGCTGGGAATGAATCGCGCCACCTGGGACTTCGGCCGCGATTCCTTCCGCCGGCCGCCGATGGGCGAGCGCGGCGCCTTCTTCCGGCGCGACAGCGGCCCGGCGGTCGGCCCGGGCACCTACACCGTCACGGTGAAGCTGCGCGACAAGGAGGCCAAGGAGACGCTACAGGTAGAGGCCGATGCGGCTCTGGGCAATACCGAGGCTGAGTGGCAGGCGCGGGAGGCCGCGGTGGTGCGGTCCGGCGAGCTGCAAAACGCGGTGGCGGACGCCATTGCCCGTATCAGCGCGGCGAAGGACGACGTCAAGGTGGTGCTCGCCAAGCTGGACGCCCGTAAGAAGGAGCAGGAGAGAGCCGCGGGAGGTGCCGGCGCCACGAAAGCTGCAGACGATCCGGACAAGCCGCTGGCGCAGGCGGCGCGCGACCTCCAGAAGAAGCTAAGCGCCATGGAGCGCCGGCTCTACGTGCCGCCGGATACCAGGGGGATCGTCGAGGACGAAACCGCGTTCACCAAGGTATCGGACGCCAGCCGTGCCTTCGACGCCTCCTGGGGCCGGCCGACGCCGACGATGATGACCAACCTGGAGGAAGCCGAGACGCAGGTCAAGGCCGCGCTCGCCGACTTCAACAAGCTTTTTTCGGAGGATGTAGCCGCCTTCCGCCAGAAGGTGGCGGAGGCGAAAATCGATCTGCTGGCCGAGCAGCCGCCGATCGAGGTGAAGTAGCTAGATTCGAACCACGATCTTTCCGAAGTGGTCCCCCGCCGCCATGTGGTCGAAGGCGGCGCGGACCTCCTCCAGCGGGAAGACGCGATCGATCACAGGCCGGAGGTGATGGATCTCGATGGCGCGGTTCATCGCCTCGAAGCTCTCGCGGTGGCCGACGAGGATACCGTTGACGCGGATCTTCTGCATGAAGATCTGAGTCAAAAGCAGCTCGGTCTTGGTGCCCGCGAGATTGCCGATCAGGCTGATCGTGCCGCCGAAGCGCACGGCGCGGAGCGACTGGTGGAGGGTCCCTGCGCCGCCGACCTCGACGACGTGATCGACGCCGGGGCCGCCGGTCAGCTCCTTGGCCCGCGTACCCCACTCGGCGTTCTCGCGGTAGTTGATCCCTTCCGCGGCGCCCATTTTGCGCACCCGCGCCAGTTTGTCATCGCGGCTGGAGGTCGCGATGACGCGGGCGCCAAGGAGCTTGGCGAACTGCAGGGCGAAGAGGGAGACGCCGCCCGTACCCTGCACCAGCACGGTGTCGCCAGCGGTCACTCCGCCCTCGGTCACCAGGGCGCTCCAGGCGGTGACGGCGGCGCAGGGCAGGGTGGCGGCCTCTTCGTCCGAGAGGTGCGGCGGGATCTGGACCACGCCTTCCTGGTCGTAGACGGCCAGCTCCGCAAGCGTGCCGTCGAGGGGTCCCCCGAGCGTCGCGCGCAGCTTCTCCCGCGTTGGCACGCCGGCGATCCATTTCTGGGAAAAAATGGCACAGACCCGGTCGCCCGGCCGCACGCGAGTCACGCCGTCGCCGATCTCCACCACCACGCCGGCGCCGTCCGAACAGGGGATCAGGGGGAGCTTCTGCTTCGGGTTGTACTTCCCCTCGGCGGTGAGCAGGTCGCGATAGTTCAGCGAGGCGGCGCGCAGCCGCACCAGCACCTGTCCGAGACCGGGCCGCGGATCGGGCCGCTCGACGATGGCGAGGTTGTCGAAGCCGAAGCTGCCGCGGATCTCGACCGCGCGCACAGCGTCAATCCTCCAGGCCGCGGCGGATCTTTTCCTGCAGCTCGCCGGCGTCGGCGTCGGAGAGCCGCCCGGCGGGCCAACGGATGCCCAGCCCTTCACCGCCGAATTTAGGAATGATGTGGAAGTGCACGTGCATCACCACCTGGTGCGCTTCGGCGCCGTTGTTCTGCAGCACGTTGTAGGCGGTGGCGCCGGTGGCCATCATCACCGCCCGGCAGAGGCGCGGCAGCACCCGCCCGAGGGCGGCGGCCGACTCGTCCGAGAGCTGGTGGAGGTGGGCTTGGCGCTCTTTGGGGATGACCAGCGTGTGCCCCGCGGAGAGCGGGCCGATGTCGAGGAAGGCGAAGACGCGATCGTCCTCGTAGACCTTCCAGCAGGGGATCTCTCCGGAGAGGATCTTGTCGAAGATGGTGGGCTGAGGATCGCTCATGACCGCCTATTGTATCCGCGGCTCTCTCTCTTGGCGGCATTCGGGCAGACTGACCTCTTGACAGCGCGTAGAAGTCCGCTATTGTTAAATACGTGGACGCAAACGTGCCTCCCGACCAACCTCCGAGTACTTGGGACAGCCCGGTCCCCAAAGACCCCCGGCTCGGGCTGTCGGCCATTGGCATCGCCGTCGTAGCTTCCACGATTTCACCCCCTTCCAAAGCTTCCGTAACCATTTCCGGTTGCGGTG
>Ga0134122_10004597_pt1 | contig 10228 bp, 12 predicted proteins | sample KB302_FD_96461 | JGI IMG/M metagenome (GOLD analysis project Ga0134122, IMG submission 96461) | Terrestrial soil microbial communities without Nitrogen fertilizer from Kellogg Biological Station, Michigan, USA - KB3-0-2 | ecosystem: Environmental > Terrestrial > Soil > Unclassified ... | reverse complement strand
GCGCTCGCCGTCGAGGGGCGGGCGCGTCAACCGGATCACCGGGTGCATGGTGGACGCCGCGCGCGCGTCGGTGGGCAACGCGGCCACGCCCTCGCCCCACCCGGTCAAGACTCCCACGGCCTGGACGCGAGCGCCCGTCCTCACGGTCCCTCCAGCACGAGGGCGGCGTTACAGCCGCCGAAGCCCAGCGAGGTGCTGAGCATCAGGCGCGGCCGGGCAGCGCGGCTGGCCCCCGGCACGTAGTCGAGGGTGCAGTCGGGGTCCGGCTCCTCGTACCCGACCGTCGGCGGCAGCCAGCCATCCCGGGCCGCCAGCAAGCACATGATAGCCTCCAGCGCCGCCGCCGCGCCCATCGTGTGTCCGAGCGCGCCCTTGATCGAGTTCACCGGCACCTGCTCCGCCCGCGCGCCGAGCACGCGCCGGAGCACCGCGGTCTCGATCCGATCGTTGAGCGGCGTACCGGTACCGTGCGCGCTCACGAAGTCGAGCGCGCCGGCCTCGACGCCCGCCGCGTCGAGCGCGGCGTGGATCGCGCGCTCCAGTCCCCGCCCCTGGGGATCGGGCGCGGCGATGTGGGAGGCGTCGCTGGCGCTGCCGTGCCCCAGCAGCCGTCCCAGACGCCGGCCCGGCGCGTCGGGCTCACGGGCGAGCAGCACGAGGCCGGCGCCCTCGCCCAGCAGCAGGCCGCTGCGCCGCCGGTCGAACGGCCGCACGCGATCGCGCGTCAACGAGCGCAGCGCATCGAAGCCGCGCAGCACGAAGCGGCAGAGGATGTCGTAGCCGCCGGCCACGACCAGGTCCGCCTCGCCCTCGCGCAGCAGGTCGGCGCCCACGCCGAGCGCGGTGGCGCTGGAGGCGCACGCGCTCGACACGGTGATGGCGGCGCCCTCGGCGCCCAGCCAGGCGGCCAGCGCGTGCGCGGGCGCGTCGTAGAGCGCGTCGAGCGCGCGCCGGGGCGAGTCGTCGCCGTCCAGCGCGTGCTCGAGCTCCTCCACGCCACCGAGCGCGGTACCGACCACGACCGCGATCCGCTCCGGCGCGGCGTCGAGCCCCGCGCGAGCCTTGAGATCGGCGGCGGCCGCGATCAGCAGCGCGGCGGCGCGGGAGCGCACCCCGGCCGCGACCGGGGGCAGCTTCTTGATCTCGCCGCCACGGCCCACGCGCAGGTCCTCGACGGGAATGCGCTCGATGGCGGAGATGCCGTCGCTGCCCGCCAGGAGCCCGGACCAGAACGTGTCCAGGTCGAGGCCCACCGGCGTCGCCACGCCGGCGGCGACGACGGCGACGGGCTCAGGGCGCAGGGTGGGCGCTCCAGACGTCGAAGAAGTTGAACCACTGCTCGGGCGCGCGCCGCACGGCCGCTTCGAGAATGCGCGCCCACTGGCCGAGCGCGGCAATCTCCTCACCCACGGCCACGTGGATCGGCTCGGCGATCACGACCGTGTAGCGCAGATCGGGGCGGAGCAGACAGAAGGCCGGCACGATCGGCACGCGCGCGGCGCGGGCCAGCACGAACGGGCCCAGCGGAAAGGCCGCGGGGGCGCCGAAGAAGTCGACGGTGACGTCGCCGCGGGTGCCCAGCGCGCGATCGCCCTGCAGGGCCACCGCCTCGCCGCGCCGGAGCGCGCCCACCAGCGGCACCATGGCCCGCGGATCGCCACGGCGAACGAAGTGGATCGGCGAGTGGCCGCCGCGCAGGAACCGCTCGACGCCGGGATCGGCCTCGGCGGCGACGATCACGTGGGTCGGCCGCTGCAGACGCGAGGCGATGAGCCGCCCGCCCAGCTCCCAGTTGCCGAGATGCGCGGTGACCAGCACGAGGCCGCGCCCCTCGGCGAGGGCCGCCAGCAAGTGCTCGTCGCCCTCGATCCCCGCCAGCAGCCGCTCGGGCCGGCTCACGCGCCGGTTGGTGCTGATGAGGTCGGCGAAGCAGATCGCGAAATGGCGGAAGACGTCGTCGACGAGACGCTCGCGCGCGCCGGCGTCGAGGTCGGGGCGCACGCGTGCGACGTTGGCGGCGACCCGCGCGCGCTCGACGGGAAACCATCCCGTCGCACGACGGGCCAGCGCGCGCGCCAGGCTCAGTCGGGCCGGCCGCGGCAGCGCACCGGCCACCATGGCGCCGGCACGGTAGAAGGCCGGCCGGTTGAGGCGGTGCGTGTACCAGCGCGGTGGCGGTGCTGCGGCCTCGAGCACGGGGGCCGCCGTCGTCACAGGAACCACGAGTAGGACATCCGGAACGCGCGGATGGGGCCGATCTCGGTGTCGTACAGTCGGGTGGCCTCGAAATAGCGCTCTCGGAGATCGAACGTGAGGATCCCGGCCTCGGACGGATCATTGGGATCCCACACGACGAACTCCACCCCGCGTCGGGTCGACCGGTAGGCGTACGCCACCACGCCGTGGTTGAGCTCGGGCTTCGGCCAGTTCGTCACCAGCAATTGCACCAGGCGGCCGGCCTCCAGCTCGGTGACGATCTGCTGGGCGACCGCGGCCTGCTGGTCGTGGCTCACCGGAAACGTCACACGCCAGTTCGTCCAGTGCACCATCGTCAAGAACCGCCCGCCCAGCCCCTCCTTCACGGAGGCCTCCTCGCCGCGCGAGAAGTCGCGGAGGCTGGCGTAGCCGGGGATCACGATGCGCGCCTCGAGCGGCAGTGCTGGCTCCCAGGGCGAGTGCGCGGCCACCGCGCGTACGCGCTCGGTGTACTCGGCGGCGGTGAGCGACGGGGCACCGGGATCGAAGCGGGCGAAGAGGAAGAACTGGCGCAGGCCGCGGGCCAGGACGAAGCAGTAGTTGGCGTAGAGATCGTCGCGGCCGGGATTGCGCGCGCGGATCTCATTGGGAAACGCGAAGGTGTCGGTCGCGAAGTCGAACCCCGCCACCGCGGCCGGCCGCGGAGGCGCCTGCGCGAGGGGCGGCGTCTCCAGCGAGGCACAGGCCGTGGTGAACAGCACGACCACGACGAGAAGCCAGCGGTTCAGGATGGGCTGAACGCCTCCGTTCACGTTACCGTAATGGCGCCCCCTCACGAGGTCAAGGGCGCGTGCTATCCTCCGGCCGGCTCAGCGATGACTCGCGCTACCTCCGCGCTCTACCGCATATTTTACGATGGTCTGCTGTCCCGCCTACCCGAACCGACGGCTGTCGCGCTGGGCCAGAATGCCCTGCGCGCCCTGCCCTGGGATCGGCTGCCGCTGTTCCACCTGACCGATCCCCGGCTGGCCATCACGCTCGGCGGCGTCTCCCTGCCCAATCCACTGATCCTGGCCGCGATGTACTACGACCCGCGCATCCTGGGGCGCGCCATGGGGCTCGGCTTCGGGGCGGTCACGGCCAAGTCGATCACGCGCCTGCCGCGCCCCGGTCACCCGCTGCCGAACCTGGTGCGGTGGAAATCGGCGGCCGGGCCGGGACTGGTCAACTGCAACGGCTTCCAGAACCCAGGGCTCGCCGCGTTCGCCGCATCGATCGCGTCGCTGCCCCATCGCGTGCCGCTGATCGTGAGCGTGGCCGGCGAGTCGGTCGAGGACTACGTGGCGCTCGTGGAGAGGCTCGGCCCGCTGGGCGATCTCGTCGAGGTGAACATCTCCTCGCCCAACACCAAGCTCGTCTACGCGTGGAACGAGCGGCCACAGGCGCTGCGCGAGGTGCTCCTGGCGCTGGGACGCGTGTCGCCGCGCCCGCTGATCGTCAAGCTCTCGCCCGACTTCGCGGAGGCCAACGAGCGCGACATCATCCCGGCCGCGCTGGAGGCCGGAGTGCGCATCGTCAACTACGGCAACACGCGCCGGATCGAGGAGCCACGGCTGTCGCAGCGCGCGGGCGGCCTCAGCGGGCCCGAGATCTTTCCCACCACGCTCGACAACGTGCGACGCACGCGCAAGCGCTTCGGCGATGCGCTCGAGATCATCGGAACCGGCGGGGTCGACTCTCCCGACAAGGCCATTGCGCTGCTGGAAGCGGGGGCCCGGGCGGTCTCCTACTTCACGGGATTCATCACGCAGGGGCCGATGCTGGCGCGACGCATCCTGGAACGACTGGTGCATCGCCCGTAAGTTCTGCACAGCTTATCCACATCTCCACAGCAATCCACAGGCGTAGAAATCGACCGGACTGGCGCGGGCTCACGCGGCATGCCGAAGCCGTTGCCGCATCATTCGTCCACAATATCGGCCGGCAGAGGTTTTTCGCCGATGATGATTGGCTGAAGTCCCAGGCGCATGCTCCAAGCGCGCATTTGGAGGGCGCAAACGAGCCCTTGACACTGAAAGAACGTCACTCGTACTGTGCGACGTGCTTCAGGAACATCTCTCCACGGTAACTCGGTCCGTTCCGGCCGACATAGTCTGAGAGGGCGACGCGAGATGGAAGGTCGGAAACCGCTCGCAAAGGTCGAAGGACGTCGTCGCATGCGCTTGAGCGGAGTCACCGTTGCCTACCGCGGCACCCCCAATCTCGATGACTGGGTGGCCTACATCGCGAACGGGAGCCGATCCAAGAAGCTGATCCTCGCCGACCACGCCTCCGAGCGTAAGGTGAAGGGACTGCTCACCCGCTTGCAGACGTTGTCGCGCAAGGAGATCGAGAAGCTGGCGAAAGGCTGACGCTCGCGGTCAGAGCGTCAGCGGTCCTACCGAGGCGACGCGGCTAGGATCTTCGCGCCAGATCGCCGGGTCGGCGTCGACGTACAGCTCGATGCCGTTGCCGTCGGGATCGTCCAGGTAGATCGACTGGCTCACGCGGTGATCGGAGAGTCGTAGCTTGGTATAGCCGTTGGCCTCCAGGTGCGCCTTGGCCGCCCGCAGCTCCTCGAGGGTGTTCCCGATCCGCAGCGCCACGTGATACAGCCCGACCTCGCCGGCCTGCGGCCGCGCCGCTCCCGGGCCGACCTCCATGACCGCAACGTCGTGATGGTTGTCGCCGGTCGAGAAAAACGCCATGGGTCGCCCGAAGTTGCCCCGTGCGACTTCCTTCAGCCCCAAGACGTCCCGGTAGAACCGAGCCGAGCGCTCGATGTCCTGCACCTTCAACACCACGTGCCCGACGTTCTGCACCTTGATCGCCATCCTGCCTCCTCACTGTCCCCGCCCAGTCGGAACGCTGCCACCTCGGTCGGAACTGTGCCGTCTCATCCCCGTGAAATGGGGAGGCAACGGAGGGGGCGAGACGCTCCCTCCGTTGTTCAGATGATACCTCGCTCCGCGAGGCTCACGTAGCGGCCGTGGCCGATCACGAGATGGTCGTGCACGCGAAGCTCGAGCAGTCGCCCGCACTCCACCAGCTGCCGCGTGAGCTTGATGTCTTCCTTGCTCGGAGTCGGATCACCGCTGGGGTGATTGTGCAGCAGGATGATCGAGACCGCGGGCTCCAGCAGCGCGGGCTTGAAGACCTCGCGCGGCTGCACGAGCGTGGAGGACAGCGTGCCCTCCGAGACGATCAGGTCGCGCAGCAGCGTGTTCTGGGCGTCCAGCAGGGCGACGCGAAAGACCTCGCGCTGCAGGTCCTCCATGAGTGGTCCGAACGCGGCGTGGACCTCGCTGGGGCTCCCCAGGACGATTCGCGAGCCCGGTGTCCGGGCGCGGAGCCGTCGCGTCAGCTCGAAGGCCGACGCCAGCCTCGCCGCCTTGGCCCGTCCCACGCCGGGCCGGCGCGCCAGCTCCGCCAGATCTCGCGCGGCGACACCGGCCAGGGAGCCGTAAGCAGCCAGCATCTCGCGCGCCACCTCGACCGCGGTCTGGCCGGGCCGCCCGGAGCCGAGCTGCAGCGCGAGCAGCTCGGCGTCGGCGAGCGCGCCGGCGCCGCTCCAGTACAGCCGCTCTCGCGGTCGCTCGCTGGCCGGCCACTGCTCGATCGCCATACTCTCTGGTACGCGCGCGCCGCGGCTCGCGTCAACGTGCGATTCGGAGACGTCGCCGCGCGTACACAGCGCGGGCACGATCGCTGGCGCGACGGCACCGGGTGCGCGACCATGGAGCTGGAGGTGCTTCATGAAGGAGCTACGTTGCAGCGATCTCAATCCCGGGTGCAGCTTCCGCGCCGAGGGCAAGGACGAAGCCGAGGTCATGAAGAAGGCCACCGATCACGCCCGGAGGGACCACGGAATGAGCCAGATCCCGCCGGACGTCGCCCAGAAGGCCCAGGCCGCGATCCGGGACAAATAGCCGTCGCCGGGACGCCCAGGGGGCTCACGCGAGCCCCCTGGGGTCCTCGATCATCACCGCGCGCGGCTCGTCGCCCAGCCCCTCGATGCGCACCCGGATGGCGCGCGCCGGCAGCAGCGGCTCGGCACGATCCGCCCACTCGAGCAGCGTCACTCCATCGCCGCCGAACAGATCCAGCAGGCCGAGATCCACCAGCTCGGTGAGGCTCGCCGTGCGATAGGCGTCCACGTGATGGATGGGCAAGCGCCCGCGGTATTCGTTCACGAGCACGAAGGTGGGGCTGGTGGCGTGCGTGGTGGCGCCGAGACCGCGGACCAGTCCCTGCACGAAGCACGTCTTCCCCGCCCCCAGCTCGCCGTAGAGCGCGACCACGTCGCCGGGACCCAGCGTGCGGCCCAGCGCCTCGCCCGCCGTCGCCGTCTGCTCCGGCGTGGCGGCGGTCAGGCTAGTGCGCGCCACGCGTCCGCTTGAAGGCCTCGCCGAGCGCGTCGATCACGTCGCTGGCCACCAGCGACTCCTGACCGTGGCGCTCGGCGGCCACGTCACCGGCGAGACCGTGCAGATAGACCGCGGCGATGAGCGCGTCGGCGGCCGCGAGGTCACGCGCCAGGAACGCGCCGAGGATGCCGGTGAGGACATCGCCGGTTCCGCCACTGGCCATGCCGGGATTGCCGGTGGGGTTGAGCAGCACGGTGCCGTCGGGGAGGCCGATCACGCTGGTCGCGCCCTTGAGCACGACGTGCGCGTGCCAGGCGGTGGCGAACTGCCGCACGGTGGCGATGCGATCGCGCTGCACCTCGGCCACGCTGACGCCGAGCATGCGCGCCATCTCGCCTGGATGCGGCGTGAGACAGCGGGCGGCGGGCGCGCCGGGCAGACGCTCGAGGTGACCGGCCAGTGCGGTCAGCGCATCGGCGTCGACCACGAACGGACGCGCGCACTCGAACACGAGGCTGCGAGCCAGCGCCTGCGTGTCCTCGTGCAGGCCGAGTCCGGGTCCGAGCGCCACCGCATCGCGCCGCTCGGCCAGCTCACCCAAGCGATCGCGGGCGGCCAGCGCCAGGCTGTGGGCCGGCGTCTCCGGCAGCGGCTCGCTCATCGCCTCGAGGATCAGCGAGGCCACCACGGGCTGCGCGCTCACCGCAGTGGCCACCGTCACCAGGCCCGCGCCCGCGCGCATGGCCGCGCGCGCCGCGAGCGCGGCGGCGCCGGTCTTGCCCACCGAGCCTGCCACCAGCAGCACGTGGCCGTACCCGCCCTTGTGCGCCTCGCGCGGGCGCGGCGGGAAATGCGGCGCGACGTCGCGTGCCTCGACGAGGAACGTGGACACGCCGCGCACGACCTCGGCCGCCGCCACGCCGATGTCCACCACGGCGACGCGACCGGCCAGCTCCACCGCCGGGCCGGCGACCAGCCCGCGCTTGATGCCCGCGAAGGTCGTCGTCAGCACGGCGCGCACGGCCGGGCCGACAAGCGGCCCACCGTCGGCCGGCAGTCCCGAGGGCACGTCGAGCGCCACCACCGGTCGCCCGCTGGCGTTGATGGCCTCGATCGCGCGCGCGTGCCGCGGCGCGGGCTCGCCGCGGGCGCCGGTGCCGAGGATGGCGTCGACCACGAGATCCGCGCCCGCCAGCGCGCCGGGGAGAACCCGGTCGTCCTCGACAACCTTGGGGCGGATGCCGCGCTGGCGTGCGCGCGCGAGCATGGTCGCGGCGTCGTCGCGCAGCTCGTCGGGCTGGGCCAGGAGGAAGACCTCGACGCGATGGCCGGCCCCCTTCAGCCACCGCGCCACCACGAGCCCGTCGCCGCCGTTGCCGCCCTTGCCGCACACGATCGCCACGCGAGCCCCGCGCCGCGGCAGCGCCAGGCCGGGCAACGCGTCCACGATCTGCCGGGCCGCGCCGCGCCCCGCGTTCTCCATGAGGGTCGCGCTCGGGATGCCGAGCTCGCGGATCGCCCGCTGGTCCACCCGGCGCATCTCGTCGGCGGTGAAGACCGGCAACACGGCGTCCCGTCAGCGCCCGGCGGGCAGCGCGGCAGCCTCGGCGACGAAGTCGGCGAGCACGGCGCCGTACATCTCGCGCCAGTCGCGCCGCGCGCAGGGGGGCAGCTCGATGCGCAGCGCGCGCTCGGGGCGAAGCGCCGCGCCATCGACGCCGGCGCCGGCGTCGACGACGACGGTCAGGCGCGCGACCTCGGGGTTGACCCGCAGGTGCGCGTCGCGGATCAGCTCGGCCAGCGCGCGCAGGCGCACGGCCAGCTCGGCGTCCACGCCGGTCGTCGCGATCTCCATGCGTCCGGCGCACGGCGGCCGATCGCCCTGGCGGATCTCGACGAAGAAGCGCAGCGGCCCCCGCGCGGCCTCGCCCACCGCGCGCTCGTACGCCGCGGCGAGCGTCCCGAGCGTGTCATCGCTCGACGGCCGCGCGGCCACCACGAGGCCGAAGCCCGTGTGCTCGGCGACCTCGCGGGCGATGGCGGTGGCGGCGGCATCGTGATCGGCGGGCGCGGCCACCACGAAGCCGGAGCGGCCGGGACGAACCAGGATCGGGCGGTCGGGAGGGATCGAAGCGCGATCGACCGTGGGCCCCGCGCAGCCGGCGAGAATGGCGATCGCGGCCGACACGCTACCGGATCGTCGGATCCACGCCGACAACGGCATCGTCGTCTACCAGCATGGCCTGGGCCATCGCGTAGTCGCCCTCGTGGGTCAGGGCCAGCAGCATGCGCCGGCCGCCGCGGGACAGACCGATCTCGCGGCTGCGCCCGTGCAGGACGAGCGTCGGCGCGCTGCCGCGCTCCCGCCGCACTTCCAGCTCGCGCCACTTGACCCCGAGCCGCAGCCCGGTGCCCAGCGCCTTCATGCCCGCCTCCTTGGCGGCGAAGCGCGCGGCGAAGTGCGGCACCGGATCGCGGCGGGCCCGGCAGTAGGCGATCTCCTGCTCGGTGAACACGCGGCGGAGGAAGCGCTCGTCCCAGCGCGCGATGACCTCGCGCATCCGGGGGATCTTCACCAGGTCGACACCGATGCCGCACACGGCCATCAGACGCCGATCTCGCTCCGGATCGCCGCGGCCAGATCATCGGCCATCACGCGGATGCGCTGATCGTCGGCGCCCTCGATCATGACGCGGGCGAGGGATTCGGTGCCGGAGTAGCGCACCAGGATGCGCCCGGTGCCGTTCATCTCCTGCTCGTAGGCCTGGATGCGGTCGGCGAGGCCGGCCACCGAGTCGAACGGAGGCTTGCGCGCCACCGGCACGTTGACGAGCACCTGCGGGAACTTGCGCATGCAGCCGGCCAGCGCCGCCAGCGGCTCGCCACGCTCACGGACGACCGACAGGAGCGCCAGCGCCGACAGGATGCCGTCGCCGGTCGGCGCGTGGTCGGGAAAGAGCAGATGACCCGACTGCTCGCCGCCCAGGTTCGCGCCGAGGCGCTGCATCTCCTCGTGCACGTAGCGGTCGCCGACCTGCGTCTTCACGATGGCGATGCCGGCAGCCCTGAGACATTCGTCGAGTCCCAGGTTGGCCATGACCGTGGTCACCACCGTGTTGGCCTTGAGCTTGTCGCGCTCGGCCATGTGGCGCGCGGCGATGGCCAGCACGTAGTCGCCGTCGCGGATCTCGCCGGTGTGATCGATGGTGATCAGCCGGTCGCCGTCGCCGTCGAAGGCGAAGCCGATGTCGGCCTTCGCGGCGCTCAGACGGCGGCGGAGCCCCTCGGGGTGCAGGGCGCCGCAACCGGCGTTGATGTTGATGCCGTCGGGCTTCACGCAGCTGGTCACCACGCGGGCACCGAGGCGCCGGAACACCGCCGGCGCGACCCGATAGGTGGCGCCGTGCGCGCAGTCGAGAACGATGGACGTGCCGGCGAGGTCCATCGGGAAACAGTTCGTGAGGAAATCGACGTAGTACTTCTCGGCACGGTCGTAGGTCACGAGCTGGCCGATGCTCGCGCCGCGCGGTCGCGGCGCCTGATCGGGCCCGGCCAGGCGAGCCTCGATCTGCTCCTCCCAGGCGTCGGGAAACTTGGTGCCCTCCGACGAGAAGAGCTTGATGCCG
>Ga0134122_10004596_pt1 | contig 10229 bp, 7 predicted proteins | sample KB302_FD_96461 | JGI IMG/M metagenome (GOLD analysis project Ga0134122, IMG submission 96461) | Terrestrial soil microbial communities without Nitrogen fertilizer from Kellogg Biological Station, Michigan, USA - KB3-0-2 | ecosystem: Environmental > Terrestrial > Soil > Unclassified ... | reverse complement strand
CCCGTCGATGGTCGGTTTGAACAGCGACGGCGCGGTCGACAGGAAGATCGCCACTCCGTCGCACGGATCGCCGATCGTGTCCGCCAGCCGGGCGAAGCTGCGCTCGTCGGTGATGTCGACCGGCACATAATGGAGCCGCTTGAGGAAGCGGTCCGCGGCCTGGGGCTCGAAAAATCCATCGGGCAGGAATTGGTGCAGGGCATCGGCGGCGCGCTGTCGATAGACATCGTCGTCGAGCACCGTCCGCGCCGTGCCGATGATTCTAAGGTCCGGCGGCAGAAGGCCGTCGGAATCGAGCCCATAGAGCGACGGAAGCAGCATGCGCCGGGCGAGATCCCCGGTCGCCCCGAACAGCACCAGGGTCGACGCCTTCACAGACACGCCAGCGTCGTTAGCCGTTCCATGGCGGCTTCGGCAGCCCCTTTGTTGCGCCGCGGGAATGACCGGCGCGACATTTCACGCTCGTCGAGCGAGTCGACCCCGTTCGTCGAAAGCCACCGCTTCGACTGCCTTCGAGCTTTCACACTCCGGTTGCAAATCCCCGTGAAATGCTCAAATGCCCCTCCCGGCCGGTGGGGGCGAGCCACGGACTGCACCACAACACGGAGCCGACGCCTCTTTTGCGCCACGCCTGGACATCTTTCGCGATCGCCGTTGCCTGCGCTGCGCTGATCGCTTGCGGCAGCGGCGACGCGCAAAACAGCTCGGGCGGCGGCCGCGGCGGGCGCGGCGGCACTCCGACGGTCGGCTATGTCGTCGTTCAGCAAGGCAGCGCGCCGATCGAGCAGGAGCTGCCCGGCCGCGTCGCCGCCTACCAGGTGTCCGAAGTCCGGCCGCAGGTCTCCGGGGTCATTCAGCGCCGCCTGTTCCGCGAAGGCTCGCTCGTCCGCCAGGGCCAGACGCTCTACCAGATCGATCCGAGCATCTATTCCGCCCAGGCCGCCCAGGCCGCCGCCAACGTGCAGAGCGCCCGGGCCAGCGCCCAGGCCGCGCGCGCCCGCGCCACACGCTACAAGCCGCTGGCCGAGATGGAGGCGGTGTCCAAGCAGGATTACACCGACGCGCTGGCCCAGGCGCGGCAGGCTGACGCCGCGGTCGCGCAGAACAGCGCGGCGCTGCGGGCGGCCCAGGTCAACGTCCGCTTCACCCGCGTGCCGGCGCCGATCAGCGGCCGGATCGGCCTGTCGAGCTTCACCGAGGGGGCGCTGGTCACCGCCAACCAGGCCGAGCCGCTGAGCACCATCACCCGGCTCGATCCGGTCTATGTCGACATCCAGGAGGCCGCCGCCGACCTGCTCGCCCTGCGCAAGGCGCTAAGCCAGGGGGGCGCGGTCCCGGCCTCCGCCCAGGTCCGCCTCAAGCTCCCCGACGGCAGCGAATATGGGTTCAGCGGCACGGTCGAGTTCAGCGAGGTGCTGGTCGACCAGGCGACGGGCACGGTGACCCTCCGCGCCCGCTTCCCCAACCCGCAAGCGGTGCTTCTGCCGGGCATGTTCGTCACCGCGCGCTTCGCCCAGGCGGTCGACACCAGCGCCTTCCTCGTGCCGCAGGCGGCGATCACCCGCGATCCCAAGGGCAATGCGACGCTGTTCGTGGTCGGCCCCGGCAACCGCGTGGTCGAGCGGGTCGTCGTCGCCGACCGCGTGCAGGGGCAATATTGGGTCGTGACCCAGGGCCTCGCCGGCGGCGAGAAAGTGATCACCCAGGGCACCGCCAACCTCAAGGACGGCGCACCGGTCAAGCCGGTCCCGGCCAGCGCCCCCCAGCGCGTCAAGGCGCCGTCGCCCGAGCAGCTCAAGAAAATGAACGCCCAGCGGCGGGGCGGCTAAGCCCCCGATGTCGCGGATTTTCATCGACCGCCCGATCTTCGCCTGGGTGATCGCGATCATCATCATGCTGATGGGCATTGGGGCGATCATATCCCTGCCCGTCGCCCAATATCCCGACGTCGCCCCGACCCAGATCAACATCCGCGCGACCTTCCCCGGGGCTTCCGCGGCGACGCTCGAGGGCAGCGTCACCCAGATCCTCGAGCAGCAGCTGACCGGGATCGACGGCCTCCTATATTTCCAATCGTCCTCGACCGCGCGCGGCCAGGTCAACATCAGCGTCATCCTCGAAAAGAGCATCGACCCGGACATCGCCCAGGTCCAGGTCCAGAACGCCATCCAGACCGCCATCTCGCGGCTTCCGCAACAGGTCCAGCAGCAGGGCGTCCGCGTGACCAAATCCTCGCCCGACCTGCTGCTGATCGTCGCCATCTACGACGAGACCGACCGCAGCACGAACTTCGACGTCTCCGACTGGCTGACGACCAACGTCCAGGACGAATTGTCGCGCATCCCGGGCGTCGGCGACGTCAACGTGTTCGGCTCGTCCTACGCGATGCGCATCTGGCTCGACCCGCACAAGCTGGCGAGCTTCAACCTGATGCCGAGCGACGTCATCACCGCCATCCAGAACCAGAATACCGAAGTCGCGGCGGGCGAGGTCGGCGGGTTGCCGCAGCCCGAGGGCCAGATGCTCAACGCCACCGTGACCGCCCAGTCGCGGCTGCAGACGCCCGAACAGTTCCGCGAGATCATCGTCAAGGCCGATCCGAGCGGCGCGCGGGTGCTCCTAAGCGACGTCGCCCGAGTCGAGCTCGGCGCCGACAATTATTCGGCGCGGATCCGCGCCAACGGCCACCCCGGCGCGGGCATCGGCATCAACCTCGAGCCGGGGGCCAACGCGCTGCGCACCGCCGACCTGGTGAAGGCCAAGGTTGCCGCGATCGCCCCGCGCATGCCGGCCGGCTATCAATATGCCTTCGCCAACGACACCAGCGACTTCATCAAGCTGTCGGTCACCGAAGTGGTGAAGACGCTGATCGAGGCGATCGTCCTCGTCGTGCTGGTCATCTTCGTCTTCCTGCAGAGCTGGCGCGCGACGCTGATCCCGTTCATCGCCGTCCCGGTCGTGCTGCTCGGCACCTTCGCGATCCTCTACGCGCTCGGCTTTTCGATCAACACCATGACCCTGTTCGGGCTGGTGCTCGCCACCGGCCTGCTGGTCGACGACGCGATCGTCGTCGTCGAGAACGTCGAGCGGCTGATGCACGAGCATCCGGGCATGACCCCGCGCCAAGCGACGATCGAATCGATGGGCCAGATCCAGATGGCGCTGATCGGCATCGCCATGGTCCTCTCGGCCGTGTTCCTGCCGATGGTGTTCTTCGGCGGCTCGACCGGGGTCATCTACCGCCAGTTCTCCGCGACCATCGTCTCGGCGATGGTGCTGTCGATTTTCATCGCGCTGACCTTGAGCCCGGCGATCGCCGCCAACCTGCTGCGGCGCAAGCACGCGACGATCGAGGAGACCTTCGTCGGCAGAAAGGCGCCGCGGCTCGCCCATACCCTCGAAGCGGGGCGCCTCAAGTTCAACGCGGGCTTCGATCGCCTCGTCGCCTGGTACGTCGGCACCGTCAGTCGCCTGGTCGACCGCAAATGGCTGTTCCTCGCCATCTATGCCGGCGTCTGCGTGCTGCTCGCGCTCCTGTTCCTGCGCCTGCCCACCGGCTTCCTGCCGACCGAGGACCAGGGCGCCGCCTCGGTCCAGTTCCGGCTGCCGGCTGGCGCGACCATGACCCGGACCACCGAAGTCCAGCACCGGGTCGAGGATTATTTCCTCAAGGGTCCCGAAAGGAAGAACGTCAAAACCTATTTCACCGTCGCCGGCGGCGGCCAGGGCGCCGCCGGCCAGAACACCGGCCAGGCGTTCATCAACCTCGCCGACTACGACCAGCGCGGCAGCAGCAAGGATTCGGCGGATGCAATCGTCCAGCGCGCGTCCGGCGCCTTCCGCGGCTTGCGCGACGCCCAGGTGTTCGCGCTCGTGCCCGGCGCGATCCGCGGCCTCGGCCAGTCGAGCGGCTTTACCATGGAGCTGCAGAACGCCGGGGGCCTGACGCCCGAGGGGTTCGCTGCGGCGCGCGACCGGTTGCTGGCCGCCGCCTCGTCCGACCCGTCGCTGACTTCGGTCCGGTTGAGCGAGCTGCCCGACGTCGCCAGCCTCAAGGTCGACATCAACCAGCAGCGGCTGGCGGCGCTCGGCCTCAACTCGGGCGACGTCAACAGCACCATCTCGGCGGCGTGGGGCGGGCGCTACGTCAACGACTTCATCGACCGCGGCCGGGTCAAGCGCGTCTACGTCCAGGGCGACGCCCCCTATCGCGCCGCGCCGGACGACATCGGCCAGTGGCAGGTCCGCAACAACCAGAACGAGATGGTCCCATTCTCGTCCTTCTCGCAGACCGAGTGGATGACCACTCCGACCAGCCTGTCGCGGTTCAACGGGCTGCCGTCTTACGAACTTCAGGGCCAGGGCGCTACCGGCGTCAGCTCGGGCGAGGCGATGGACAAGATCGAGCAGCTGGCGTCGCAAATCCCGGGCATCAGCGTCGCCTGGGCCGGCCAATCCTACCAGGAGCGGCTGTCGTCGGGCCAGGCCCCGATTCTCTACGGAGTCGCGTTGATCGTCGTCTTCCTGTGCCTCGCCGCGCTCTACGAAAGCTGGTCGATCCCGGTCGCCGTCCTGCTCGTCATTCCGCTCGGGCTCGTCGGATCGATCCTGTTCGTGACCCTGCGCGGGATGCAGAACGACGTCTATCTGCAGGTCGGGCTGATCACGACCATGGGCCTTAGCGCGAAGAACGCGATCCTCATGGTCGAGTTCGCCGAACGCGCCGAGCGCGAGGGCAAGCGGGTCATCGACGCCGCGATCGAAGCGGCGCGCATCCGGCTCCGGCCGATCCTGATGACGAGCTTCGCCTTCATCTTCGGCGTCCTCCCGCTGGCGCTCGCCACCGGCGCCGGCGCCAACAGTCGCGCGGCGATCGGCACGGCGGTGATCGGCGGGATGCTGACCGCAACGATCCTCGCCGTCTTCTACATCCCGCTGTTCTTCGTGCTGGTCCGGCGCGGCGTTCGCGACGGCCTGGTCTACGTCCGCGAGCGGATCCGGCGGCGCAAGGAAGCGCAGGCATGAGGCGCGCGGTCGCCCTCCTCGCGCTGGTCGCGACCAGCTGCGCCACGCTGGAACCGCACTATGTCCGGCCGGACGCGGCGATCCCGGCGTCCTGGCCGACCGGCGACGCCTATCTGCGGCAGAGCGAAGCGACCCTGCCCGCCGTCACCTATCGCGACATCTTCCGCGATGCGCGGCTCCAGACGCTGATCGGCCAGGCTCTCACCAACAACCGCGACCTGATGGTGGCGGCGGCCAACGTCGCCGCCGCGAAAGAGCAGTATCGCATCCAGCGCGCCAACCAGCTGCCGACGGTCAATGCCAACGCCGGGGTCACGGTGACCGGCGATCGCGACAATGCGGTTAGCGCGGATTATCAGCTTGGCCTTGGCGTGCCGAGCTTCGAGCTAGACCTGTTCGGGCGGCTGCGCTCCTTGAGCCATGCCCAGCTCGAGCGCTATTTCGCGACCGAGGCGGCTGCGCGGTCGACCCGTCTGACTCTGGTGGCCGACATCGCGGACGGCTGGCTCGCCTACGCCGCCGATTCGAGCCTGCTGTTGATCGCCCGGCAAACCGCCGCGAACGCCGAGAAGAGCGTTCGGCTGACGCGCGCCCGGCTCGAAGGCGGGATCGCGCCGCGCACCGACCTGCGCCAGGCCGAAGAGGTGCTGACCAATGCGCAGGCCGATCTCGCCCGGCAGCGCACGGCCCTCGCGCAGGACGTCAACCTGCTCCAGCTGCTGGTCGGCGCCCCGATCGACCCAACGCTGCTGCCGACCTCGATCGATCAGGCGGCCCCCACCGTCGCCGACCTTCCGGCGGGGCTCGATTCCTACATCCTCCTGCGGCGTCCGGACGTGGTCCAGGCCGAATATGAGTTGCGCGCTGCCAACGCCCAGATCGGCGCCGCCCGAGCCGCGCTGTTCCCGCGCATCTCGCTCACCGGCCTGCTCGGCCTGGCGAGCAGCGCGCTGGCCAAATTGTTCACCGGCGGAGCATTCGGCTGGAGCGCCGGCGCCGACGCCACCTACACCATCTTCAATGCCGGCGCCGGCCGCGCCAATGTGCGGCTGAGCGAAGCGCAGAGAGCCGCGGCGATCGCCACCTACCAGAAGGCGATCCAGACCGCGTTCCGCGAGGTCTCCGACGCCCTTGCCCGGCGCGGGACGATGGCGGACGAGCTGTCCGCTCGGCAGCGGCAGCAGGCCGCGGCGGCCGACGTCTATCTGCTCACCGAGGCGCGCTACCGGAACGGCATCGACAGCTTCCTCAACAGCCTCGACGCCCAGCGCTCTTATTATTCGGCCCAACAGATTTTGGTCCAGGCGAAGCTGACTGCAGCCCAGAACCGGGTCGACCTCTATCAAACGCTCGGTGGGGATTCGCTGCTGACCCCTGCCGGCTAGCGGGCCGTCAGCTCAGATGCTTGAACGTCTCGGCAGTCGGCCGCTCGGGCCTAGCTTTGAGCAGGCCCATCTGTCCGACGAAGACCAGCGAGGCCCCGGCGACGATCGCCAGGCCATAAGGGATCTGGCGGCTCTTGATGCTCTCGCGCGGGCGCGACGAGGGCAGCAAGCGCGACGCGAGGTAGATGAGCGCGATGATGCCGCCGGCGACCAGCGTGGTCACCAGCAGAGTGATGCCGTCGCTGATATTCACCCACAGGCCGAGGCAGGCGATCAGCTTGACGTCGCCCCCGCCCATCTTCCCGGTCGCGAACAGGAGGAAGCCGGCGCCAAGCAGCACCAGGAACACCACGGCGTTTTGCCACAGGGCGAGCGGGAAACCGTGGACCCCCATGGCGATCAGCGCCGTGACCAGCACGACGAGGCAGGTGACGTTCGAAATCCGCAGCCGGATGAAATCCTCGACGGCTGCCGCCGCAAGCGCGACGAACAGGATTGCCACCAGCCAGGTGGGTGAACCGGCAACCAGGTTCATTGCGTCTTGGTCGCCTGCAAATTGTTGGCGGCGCGTTCGTACCAGCTGCCGCTGGCCTCGAGCGCCTGGGTAAAGGCGGCGATCGCGCGTTGCCGGTCGCCGAGCAGCTTGGCGGCAATTCCTGCGTCGTTGAGCCGGGCGGCCCAGGCGCGGCCGTCTTCGTCGGGACGGCGCTTCGGGAGCTCGGTGGCGAGCGCCGCGCGGGCGAGCTCGAGATTGTTGGCGATCCGTGCCGAGTCGGGGTTGCGCGCCGCGGCCTGCTCGAACAGGTCCAGGGCCGCGCTCCAGTTCCCGCGCAGCAGATTCGACCAGCCGCGATTGTTGAGCACCTCCCCTTCGCCCGGCGCCAGCGCCGCGGCCCTGGCGTAGGCCTCGTCCGCCGCGGGCCAGTCCTGTTTCAGGTCCGCCAGCACGCCGCGCGCATTCCACGCGCGCCACGTCGCCGCCGGCGCGCTCGTTGCCCGCACGGCAAGCAATTCGGCAACCGGGAGATTGTTCGACCGCAGCGCCGTGATCGCCGCTCGTTCGGCAAGCAGCGAATCCTTGGGCTCGGCGGCCGACAGCTGGAGATAGCGCGGAAGCGCGTCTGCATTCTTGCCCGAGGCGAACGCGAGGTCGGCGAGCAACCGCTCGACCTGGGGCCCGCTCGCTCCGCCGGCGACGGCGCGGCCGATCATGAGCCGCGCCTGTTCGATGCGCCCGGCTGCAAGGGCATGCTCAATCTCTGACAGTGCCGGAGGCGGTGCTGCCGCGGGCGGGCTCGCCGCCGCGATGCTTGCCGCGATCAGGAGCGCCGCGATCATCCCCGCAGCGGAACCGGCCTCAGGCGCGAGTCTCGACCAAGGAGCACGAGGAACACTTCGCCGCCCGGCACCGGGCGAGAGCGGCAGCCGAACTGGGCCGCGAGCCGGCGACCGATCACGGCGTGCGCGGCCGGATACAGCACGAGAGTCTCGTCGCGCGCCTGGCTGGCATCGCCGATTTCGATCCGTCGCCAGCCGCGATCGAACAGGTACGACCGGCTCCGCGCGGCCAGGCCCTGCCAGCGCGCAGCATTGAGCAGCCGGATGTTCGGCCGCGCCGCCGCGGTGGTCAGCGGCACCCAGCGCACGGTCAGCTTCTGCGGCGTCCGGGCGACCACCTGGCCGCGCCACACCGGTCCGCTGCCGGTCAGCAGCGCGACCTCGCCGAGCGACAGGCGTTCGAGGCGCGGAGCGCGATCGGCGGGCAAGGTGACCGCCATCCGCCCACCCATCCGCGGCGTCGGGATGTCGCTCGTCAGATCGACATTCATCCGCGCGTGCCGGTCGAGGGTTCCGCTGCGGAGCGGCAACGGCAACTCGGGCAGGCTGACGCTCGCCCGATCGCCGAGCCGCGGCGCCGGAATGTCGCGGGACAGGTCGACCGTCATCCGGACCTGCTGGTCGAGGCCGCTCGGCCGCATCGACAACGGAACTGCACCCAATTTGACCCCTGCCGAGTTACCGAGCCGCGGCGCTGGAATGTTCGGCGACAGGTCGACCGTCATCCCGGCCTGCTGGTCGAGGCTGCCGCCCTGCACCGGCAGGGAACCCGAGGGCAGGCTCACGCCCGCCTGGTCGGCGAGTCGCGGCGCGGGGAGTTTGACCGTGACCTGTTCGGTCGTCGCCGGAGGATCGGAGCGGACCGCGACTTCGCTTGCGGCGAGGTCGGGCGCGCGCAGCCGCTCAGCCCGGCGTCCGTCCCGAACCGCAACCGCCGCGGGCGCGGCCAGCTGCGGTGCCGGCAGCGCGACGACGATGGTCTGCGCAGGCTGGCGGCTCGCCGGCGGCGGCTCGTCGCTCGCCGAAGTCTGATCGAGCGCGGCCGCGGCGGAATTGAGCTGCGCAACCTCGGCGCGAACCGCGGCCGCGTCGTCGCCCCGCCCGAGCCGGGCGAGGACCGCGGCCAGCGAGCTCAGCAGCGTCGGATTGCGCGGGGCGAGCGCCAGCGCGGCCTCATAGTTGGCCTCGGCGAGGTCGTCGCGTCCCATCGTCTCGTAGCAGGCGGCCATTCCGGCGAGCGCCTCGGCGCTGTTCGGGTTTTCGCGGGCCGCCTTGCGGAACCCCTCGAGCGCGAGCCCGACATTGCCGATCGCAAATTGGCCCTTGGCCGCGGCCAGGGGGTCGTCCGCCGCCCTAAGCTTGGTCCCGGGCCCGCCGATCGGCCGGACCTCGACCTGGTCGGGCGCGGCGGCGCAGCCGGCGGCTGCGAAGCTGGCCATCACCAGAAGCTGCTTGACCCCCCCATTCATCGTCTATCCCCCAAGAGCCGGAAGGACTGCCCGGATAACGCGGATCATGGCCGGCAGCATGAGCACTCCGATCATCGTCGGAAGCATGCAGGCGACCAGCGGAATCGAGATCAGGACCGGCAGCCGGTGGGCTTTCTCCTCGGCCCGCATGCGCCGCCGCTCGCGCATCTCCGAGGCGTAGACGCGCAGCGTCTGGGCGATCGAAGAGCCAAGCTTGGTCGACTGGATCAGCAGCGTGCCGAAGGCGCGGATCTCGTCCGAGCCGGCACGGTCGGACATCCGGCGCAGCGCATCCTCGTGGCTGCGGCCGGCGCGAAGCTCGAGCACGACGGCGCCGAACTGCTCGGCGAGCCGCGGGTGCGAGGTCGTCATTTCCATGCCGACGCGGGCGAAGGCCGCCTCGAGGCCGAGGCCGGCCTCGACGCACACCAGCATCAGGTCGAGCGCGTCGGGAAAGCCGTTGACGAGGTCGCGCTGGCGCCGGTCGGCCTTGGCCTGAACGAACAGGCTCGGCAGGTAGAGGCCCGCCGCGGCCGCGGCGATCAGGGAGATGTAGAGCTTGAGCACGCTCGGGCTGGAGCCGCCGACCCAATAGAGCAGGAACACGGTGATCGGCAGGCCGAGCACCAGCACCAGCCGCAGCAGCGTGTAGACGCGCGGCGCATAGCCGGCGGTGAAGCCCGCGGCGGCAAGCTTGCCGCGCAACGCCTCGTCCTTCGAATCGACCAGGCTCAGGCCCGACTTCTCGATCGAGTTGACGAGCTTCAGCCAGGCGCTCTCGACCCGGTCCGTGCGCAGCGAACCCATGGTCTGCGTGCCGCCGCTGACGCGCGGGCCGTCCTCGAGCAACCGGCGGCGCGTCGCCTGGCGAGCGGCGATCATCTGCGCGGTGAAATAAGCGCCGGCCGCGACCGCCGCGAACAGCAGGCCGAGGAGGAGGATTCGCAGCAGGTTGTTTTCGGCGATGAGCTCGAGCATCCCGCTACACCTTCAGGTCGACCATCTTCCGGAT
>Ga0134122_10004591_pt1 | contig 10236 bp, 9 predicted proteins | sample KB302_FD_96461 | JGI IMG/M metagenome (GOLD analysis project Ga0134122, IMG submission 96461) | Terrestrial soil microbial communities without Nitrogen fertilizer from Kellogg Biological Station, Michigan, USA - KB3-0-2 | ecosystem: Environmental > Terrestrial > Soil > Unclassified ... | reverse complement strand
CTCACGGTCAATGAAGGCGATTCCATTGTCATCATCGGCGGCTCAGGCAGCGGCAAATCCGTCACCATCAAATGCGTGCTCGGCATCATCCGCGCCGACGCCGGTTCCATTCGCGTCGACGGCGAAGACATCACGCGCATACGAGGCTCCAAGCGCGACGCGGTCTTAAGGAAATTCGGCATGCTGTTTCAGGGCGCGGCGCTGTTCGACAGCCTGCCGGTTTGGGAAAACGTCGCCTTTGGTCTCATCCAGGGCCGCGGTATTGCCCGCGCACGCGCGCGCGAAATCGCGCTCGAAAAGCTCGCCAAGGTTGGACTTGGCGCCGAAGTCGCCAATCTCTCCCCGTCCGAGCTGTCGGGCGGGATGCAGAAGCGTGTCGGTTTGGCGCGCGCGATTGCCGCCGATCCGGAAATCATTTTCTTCGATGAGCCGACCACCGGACTTGATCCCATCATGGCCGACGTCATCAACGACCTCATCCATTCCACCGTGCGCGATCTCGGCGTCACGGCCGTGTCGATCACTCACGACATGGCAAGTGCACGCAAAATCTCGAACCGCATCGCGATGATCTACAAGGGCAAGATCATTTGGGACGGCGCGACCAAGGACATCGACAAGAGCGGCAATCCCTATGTCGACCAGTTCATTCGCGGCTCCGCCGAAGGCCCCATCAAGATGGAGGTGCGCGGCTGATGGCTCGGGGGGCGCTCGCCTTTGTCTGTCAGTCTTGCGGTTCGGCACATGCCAAATGGTCGGGCCAGTGCAGTGATTGTGGCGCGTGGAACACGTTGATTGAGGAACAGGCGGCCCCTCCCGCAGGCACATCCGCGCGACGAAGCGTCAAGGGCCGTCCGTTTGCTCTGGAATCGCTGGCCCATTCCGGTGAGCCGCCTAAGCGTCGCGCCACCGCAGTCGCCGAATTCGATCGCGTCACCGGCGGCGGCCTGGTTCCAGGCTCAGCGCTGTTGCTCGGCGGCGATCCCGGCGTCGGAAAATCCACGCTCATTCTTCAGGCACTCGCTGCTTTCGCCAAACCAAAGCAAACCGCGATCTACATTTCCGGCGAAGAGGCCCTCGATCAGGTGCGCTTGCGCGCCGCCCGCATGGGTGTCGCCAAATCGTCGGTACAGCTCGGGTCGGCGACCTGTGTCGAAGATATCCTTGCCACCATCAGCGCAGGCTCGCCGCCCGACATCCTCGCCATCGACTCGATCCAAACCATCTGGACGTCGGCGCTCGAGGCCGCTCCCGGCACGATCGCTCAAGTTCGCACCGCGACGCAGGACCTCGTGCGCTACGCCAAGGCATCGGGTACGGCCGTGATACTCGTCGGCCATGTCACCAAAGACGGACAGATCGCCGGACCCAAAGCCGTGGAACACCTTGTTGATGCAGTGCTCTATTTCGAGGGCGAGCGTGGTCACCAGTTCCGCATCCTGCGTGCGGTGAAAAACCGTTTCGGTGCCACCGATGAAATCGGTGTCTTCGAAATGACCGGCACCGGCCTCAACGAGGTGGCCAATCCGTCGGCGCTGTTCTTGGGTGACCGCTCGGGTCTCGCGCCCGGTGCCGCCGTTTTTGCCGGCATCGAAGGCACGCGGCCATTGCTGTCTGAAATTCAAGCGCTGGTTTCGCCGTCGTCTTATGGCAGTCCGCGGCGCGCCGTTATCGGCTGGGATTCGGGTCGCCTCGCAATGATCCTGGCGGTGCTCGATGCCCGAGCAGGCCTTGGAATTTCCAGTCATGACATCTATCTGAACGTTGCGGGTGGCCTGAAAATCGCCGAACCCGCGGCGGATTTGGCTGCGGCTGCGGCTTTGATATCGTCCTTCACCGGACGGCCGCTGCCGAAGGAATGTGTTGTGTTTGGCGAGGTAGCGCTGTCGGGCGATGTGCGGCCGGCTTCGCAAGCGGAAGCACGTTTGAAGGAGGCCGCTAAACTCGGCTTCACGCGCGCGGTTGTTCCCTCGGGCACCAAAGCCGAAGGCTTGCGGCTGGAGCGAATCGCCGACGTGCGCGCCTTGGCGAAGCTCCTGGCCGAGCCGAGCGGCTAAACGTCGCCGGACCCGCGGCGGAAAAATGGTAAACTCGCTGGGAGCGTTCGAGGCGAATCATGGGCGAAATGCCGATAACGGTCATCGATATTCTCGTCGTAGCGGTCGTGCTGATCTCCGCCATCTTTGCGCTGTGGCGCGGCTTGATCGCCGAAACCTTCGCTATTTTCGAATGGGTCGGCGGTGCCTATGTCGCGCTCCGCTTTGCTCCCGCACTTCAGCCGATGGTCGCCGGGTTGATTTCGCCGTCATGGCTCGCCTGGATTGCGGCCTTCGTCGGCACGTTCTTGGTCGTTTTCATCCCGCTCTCGATTCTCAGTCATCGTCTGTCCGAACTGGTTAAGGGCAGCGACATCGGACCCGTCGACCGTGCGCTTGGCTTGGTCTTTGGCGTTGGCCGAGGACTTGTCATAGTCGGTCTCGGCTACATTGCCTTCGCCATGCTCGTGCCGCTGCGCGATCACCCGCTGTCGTTGACCCAGTCGCGGCTGTATCCGCTCATCCAGAACACCAGCGAAGTCCTGCTGGAATTGGTTCCCGGCCTCAATCAGGCCGATAAAGACCCGGAAACCCGCACGGCGTCTCAGAATGAGACCTCCAAAGGTCCATCGGGTGGTGAGCAAAGCGGTAAAACCTATGGCGTGTCGGAACGCAGCGCGCTAGACAGATTGATAGAGGCCACGGGGAGGAACCAGGACTCCTCGAAATGACGGCACCATTCGACGACAAGTTGCATGAAGAGTGCGGTGTTTTCGGCGTTTTCGGTCACGACGATGCGCCGGCGCTGACCGCGCTTGGCCTGCATGCGTTGCAGCATCGCGGCCAGGAAGCGGCCGGCATCGTCGCCTTTGACGGCAAGCAATTCACCTCCGAGCGCCATGTCGGCTTGGTCGGTGACGTCTTCGGCAATGAAGGCCATGTGGCCAAGCTCAAAGGGCGCAATGCCATCGGGCATGTGCGCTATTCGACAACCGGCGGCTCGGTCTCGCGCAATGTGCAGCCTATGTTCGCCGATCTGAGCGGCGGCGGCTTGGCCATTGCCCACAACGGCAATCTCACCAACGCGCGTCTCTTGCGGCGTGAGCTTGTCGCCGAGGGCGCAATCTTCCACTCGACCTCCGACACCGAGACCATCATCCATCTCGCTGCCCGCAGCCATTACGAGGTCATCGTGGAGAAGCTGATCGACGCGCTGAAGCACGTCGAGGGCGCCTATTCGTTGGTGGCGCTGACCTCAAAGAAGCTGATCGGCGTGCGCGATCCCTACGGCGTTCGGCCGCTGGTGCTCGGCAAGCTCGACGATGCGATGATCTTGTCCTCTGAAACCTGCGCGCTGGACATCATCGGTGCGGAATTCGTCCGCGACGTCCAGCCTGGCGAGATGCTGGTGGTCACCAAGGAAGGCATCGAGTCGCTGCATCCCTTCCCGGTCAAACCGAGACGATTCTGCATCTTCGAATATGTCTACTTCGCCCGGCCGGACTCCATGGTCGAAGGCAAGAACATCTACGACGTGCGCAAGCGCATCGGTGCCGAGCTTGCTCGCGAAGCGCCGGCCGTGGCCGACATGGTCGTCCCCGTGCCGGACTCCGGCGTGCCGGCGGCGCTCGGCTTTGCGGCGGCGTCAGGCCTGCCGTTCGAGCTTGGCATCATTCGCAATCATTATATCGGCCGCACCTTCATCGAGCCTTCCGATCGCATCCGCCATTTGGGTGTGAAGCTGAAGCACAACGCCAACCGCGCCAAGCTCAAGGGCAAGCGGATTGTCCTCGTCGATGATTCCATCGTGCGCGGCACGACGTCCAAGAAAATCGTCGAAATGGTTCGCGATGCCGGAGCCACGGAAGTCCACTTCCGTATCGCCAGTCCGCCCACGACACATTCCTGCTTCTACGGCGTGGACACCCCGAACAAGAAGGACCTGCTGGCGCACAACCTCGATCTCGCCGGCATGCGCGACTTCATCAAGGCTGACAGCCTCGCCTTCGTCTCCATGGACGGTCTTTATCGCGCCATGGGGGAGGCCAAGCGCATCGGCTCGGCGCCGCAATTCTGCGACGCCTGTTTCTCGGGCGACTATCCGATCGAACCAACTGACGCGAGTGAATTTCGCCGTCAGCTCTCGCTGCTCACCGAAGTCGTGTGATGATCGAGGGACAGCCGCTTCTCGGGCGCGTTGCGCTCGTGACCGGCGCGTCGCGCGGGATAGGTCGCGCGGCCGCGTTGGGGCTGGCGCAAGCCGGCGCCCATGTCATCGCGGTTGCCCGCACCGTTGGTGCTCTCGAGGAGCTCGACGACGAGGTCAAGAACATCGGCGGTACCGCGACCTTGGTTCCATTGGACCTCAAGGACTACGCGGGTATCGACCGCATGGGGGCGGCGATTTTCGATCGCTGGGGAAAACTCGATGCAATGCTTGCCAACGCTGGTATCCTCGGCGCGCTCACGCCGCTTACGCATTTGCAGCCCAAGGTGTGGGACGATCTCCTGGCCGTCAACCTCACCGCCAATTGGCGCTTGATCCGCTCGCTCGATCCGTTGCTGCGCCTCTCCGATGCGGGCCGCGCACTCTTCGTCAGCTCGGCGGCCGCACATTACAACCGCCCCTTCTGGGGCGGCTACGCCATCAGCAAGGCGGCGTTGGAAACCATGGTCAAGACCTATGCCGGGGAGCTGACCGGCACCACGGTCAAAGCGAACCTGCTCAATCCCGGACCGACGCGTACCGGCATGCGCGCCGCTGCCATGCCCGGTGAGGACCCGCTAAGCCTGCCGGCGCCCGAAGAGCTTGCGCCGCTGATCGTGGAGCTCCTCTCGCCGCACTGCGATGTCCACGGCGAGCTCATCCATTTCCGCGAGCCACCGCAGGCAATTCCCGGAAGGCTGCTCTAGTTACTCCGCATACGGATTTTTTGTCGAGCGCAGCATGATCCGGATCGGCGTGCCCGGAAGTTTCAATGCGGTGCGCAGACCGTGGGTCAGATAGCGCAAATAGGCTTCCGGGAGCGCCGAAAGTTGATTGCCGAACAGCACGAAAGTGGGCGGTCGCGCCTTGGTTTGCGTCATATAGCGGGCCCGGATGCGTCGACCGCTGACCGCGGGCGGGGGATGACGCGCGAGCGCCTCCTGTAAAAATCGGTTCAATTCGGAGGTCGAGACGCGCGTGTTCCAGACGCGGTCGGCTTCCATCACCGTCGGCATCAAGCGCTCCATCCCTTCACCGGTGAGCGCGGATACGCCGACAATCGCGGCGCCGGCAACCTGGGGCAGCAACCGATCGATGCGTTCGCGCAAATCCTTCATCGCGCTTTGCCGGTTCTTCACTTCGTCCCATTTGTTGGCGACGAAGACGAGCGCGCGACCTTCGCGCGCGATCAAATCGGCAATCGTGAGGTCCTGTTTCTCCAATGTCTGTCGCGCATCCATGACGAGAATTACGCAATCGGCGAAGCGCACGGCGTTCAACGTCGATTGGATGGAGAGTTTCTCCAGTTTTTCGGACACCCGCGCTTTCCGTCGCAAGCCGGCCGTGTCGTGCAGCAAAATTTTGCGCTCCTGCCAGTTCCATTCCGCGAGCACCGCGTCGCGCGTGGTGCCGGCGTCCGGGCTGGTGAGCGCGCGTTCCTCGCCGATCAGCCGGTTTAGCAGGCTCGATTTTCCGACATTGGGGCGGCCCACAATCGCAAGGCGCAGCGGTCGCTCTTCCGCGTCACCCTCGGCTTCACCCTCTCCGTCGGCCTCCGCGGCCGGACTGTCTTCCGCGAACGGTGCCAGAGCATCGCGCAATTCGCCAAGTCCTAGACCATGTTCCGCGGAAATCGCCACCGGCTCGCCGAAGCCGAGTGCGTAGCTTTCCGCTTCCATGCCTGAATCCGTGGTGCTTTCGCTCTTGTTTGCCGCGAGCACCACCGGCTTGCCGCTCTTGCGCAGAGTCTCAGCCACGATCTGATCGCCCGCCGTCAATCCTTCGCGCGCATCGATGACGAAGAGGCAAATATCCGCCTGCTTGATGGCGGACTTTGTCTGCTCCGCCATGCGCGCGAGAAGACTTTCCGGCGCGCCGCGATCGAAGCCCGCGGTGTCGATCAGCTTGAGTTCCAATCCGCCGAGATTGCTCGACGCCCAGGCGCGGTCGCGCGTGACCCCGGGCGTATCGTCTACGATCGCAAGGCGCTTGCCGGCAAGCCGGTTGAACAGGGTCGACTTTCCGACATTGGGCCGGCCGACAATGGCAACAGTAAGCGGCATGCGCGCCTCATGCCGCCATCACCTGAGCGCGACGAGCTCGGCTTCGTTGGTGTACACATACATGACGCCGTTGGCCACGATCGGTGGAATGAACGTGCCGTCCGGCATCTCGGTTTCGCCGAGTTTGTCGCCGGTATAAGGCGACAGCAGCTGCGCTTTGCCGGCCGATGAGACCAGCACCAGGAAATTCGAGACCAGCAGAGGCCCCGTCCAGACGATCGGATTGCGCTTTCTCGTCGGTCTGCCGAAGGACGGCAGTTGCGCAGTCCAACGCACTCGCCCGTCCTGACGATTCATGCAGACGACTTGGGCGTCCGTTGAAACCAGGTACACAAAATCACCGGCGATCAGCGGCGTCTGGATGCCCGCGATATTCCGTGTCCAAGCGCGCGAGCCCGAACGCAGATTGATCGCCGCCATCGTGCCCGAATGACTGACAGCGAATACCATATTGCGATCGATCACCGGGCGCCCGGCGATATCGTTGATCACGGTCAACGCCGTGACATTGCCTGTGCGCGAAAGCGAATCCGTCCAGGCGGGCGTGCCGTTCTGAGCGCGTAGCGCGAACAATTCACCTGAGCTGTAGGGGACGACGACAGTGTCTCCGACCACGCCGACACTCGCGCTTGAGATAATGCCAGCCGATTCCACCGCGCCGCGGTGATCCCACAAGAGCCGGCCGTCGGTGGCGTCGAGCGCCTGGGTCTGATTTTCTTGCGTGATGATATAGACCCGCCCATCGACGACGACCGGCGCCGAATGAACCGGCACGACGGTGTTTGTCAGCCACATCTGGCTGCCGGTTTTCGCGTTCAGCGCAAATACGGTTCCGAAACCGGTGGCGACGTACAATTTGCCGCTGTCATAGGCGATCCCGCCGCCAAAGCCTTTTGCTGCGCCTGCCGCACGCGAACGCCAGAACCGCAGCCATCTGCGCCGGCCCGCACTGAGGTCGGCCGGCGCAACGCTCTTGTCCCATGCGCGCTTGCCGGTCTGCGCATCGAAGGCAAACACGTGGGCTTCCGCATCCAGCACGTAAACGAGACCGGCGGCGACGATCGGTGGCGCGGTGAGTTGCGACCCCTTATCCGAGCCTTTGCCGGCGGAAACTCTCCACATCTGCTTCAACGGACCGTCGGCCATGAGATTGCCGATGACGTTGTCGGGTTGGCCGCCCGGCCCGGGCCATTCCATATTTCGCTTCGGGGCCGGCAATTCGATCTTCGCATTGGCCAGCGTCGGGTCGGCCGAGAGCTGCGTGTCGGAAACGATGATCGCGATCCGCTCGCCTTGGATCTTGGGCTGGGTACCGGTGAAATCGAGCAAATCGCGTATCGAGCGGCCGCCGCACGCGGCAAGCGCCATCGAGGCAACAACAAGGACGAACGCGGTGAAACTACGCAACTTCATTTGGATGGACTCCCTGTCGCTGCTTGAGGCGCGGACGGCGTTACGCTGGTGGAGCCAGCCGGATTGGCTTTGAGATATTGCGCGATCGCTGCGGCACGCTGGCGCAGATTGGCGGGCGCCTCGAGTTCCTGCGAAAGCTTAAGATAGTCGGTCTCGGCCTGCGTCCGCGAGCCGCTTTTGAAATCCATGTAGGCGAGAACCTCGGCGGCGGCGAAGCGCCAGGGGTTGTCTGCGACATTGAGGGGCGCAAGGATGGCTTCGACTTCGTTGCGCGGGCGCGCATCGGCTTCCATCCAGGCAAGACGCAACCTTGCCGCGTTCGAAATCGCCGGATCGGAATTTGTCGTCAACTCGCGGAGCAGTGTGAGCGCGGGATCGCGCTTACCTTGTGCGAGATACGCGCCCGCCAAATGCAATTTCGCCAGCGTCGCGTAACCTGTATGTCTGTCCTTCGACAGCTCCAAGAACGCTGCTTCAGCCTCCGTCGCCTTTCCGGCCTCCGCAAGCGCCTGCGCCGCCTGATAACGATCCGAGATCTGCTGGCGCTGATTGAGATCGTACGCCTTCCAGGCCTGATAGCCGCCAACCGCAAGCACGAGCACCACCGCGGCGGCGACAACGTAATTGCCGTACTTCTTCCACAGCTGTTCGTAGCGTTCTCGACGAACGTCTTCTTCGACTTCCTGGAAGATGTCGCTCATTGCTTCCTCATGACCGGCAGTTCGCCGTTACTAGCCCGGGCGCAACACCAAGTCCTTGATCAAACTATGATTAGCGCGGGCCCGAAGCCCTTTGCAAACGCTACAGGCCAATAGCCTACCCGGCCTTTGTCGCCTTGCTCATCGTATAGACATTTTCGGCGCCCGGGAAATGCCTGCTGCGCACATCGGCCGCATAAGCCTTGACCGCCGCTTCGATTTCACCCCCGAGATGCGCATATTCGCGAACGAAGCGGGGCGGGTTCGGGTTGAGGCCCAGCATGTCCTCCATCACCAGGATTTGACCGTCGCAGGCCGGCGAAGCGCCAATCCCGATCGTCGGGATCGAAATCGACTTGGTGATCTTGGCCGCAAGAGGCTCGGCCATGGCTTCGAGCACAACCGCGAAAGCCCCGGCCTCGTCGATCGCCTTTGCGTCCTTTTCAATTGATGGCCACTCTTCGGCGCTGCGGCCCTGTGTCTTGAAGCCGCCCATCACCTGGACCATTTGCGGGGTCATGCCGATATGCGCCATCACCGGAACACCGCGCAGAGTCAAATAACGGATCGTCTCTGCCATGCGCAAGCCGCCTTCGATCTTCACCGCTGAGCAGCCAGTCTCCTTCATCACGCGAGCCGCATTGCGGAAAGCCATCTCCGGACTTTCCTCATAGGACCCGAACGGCATGTCCACGACCACGAGCGCGTGCTTTGCTCCGCGCATGACGGCCTGCGCATGCAGGATCATCAACTCGACTGTCACGCCGAGCGTCGTCTCCATACCGTGCATCACCATGCCGAGCGAGTCGCCGACCAGCATGACGTCGACGTGGGCATCGAGCAGCCGCGCCGTGTGCGCGTGATAGCAGGTGAGCGATACGATCGGCTCGCGGCCCTTGCGCGCTTTGATTTCAGGAACGGTGATGCGCTTGACTGCGGACTGCCCGGACATGAACGCCTCCTACTCGAAGCGGGTGAACGCTCGTGCTTCGCGCGTACCCACGACTATCACCGCCCTAACATTATACGACGAAAACAAGAGCGGCGAGTTTATTGCCACAATCTTCTGGTTCCCGGTTATCGAGGCCAAAATGCTCGCTCTGCGCGAGGAATCTTGGTTTCCGCGCTATTCGGTTTCGTCGGCGGGCTTGGGCCCGGCGCCTTCTTCGAACAACGCTTCGGCGGCCGGCGCTGCGTCCGCAGCCTCTTCTTCCGGCGCTTCCGCGAGCACGTCTTCGCCCCGCTCTTGCCGTTCCGCTTCGTCTTCGGTCCGTGCGACGTTGATCGTCACATGCACGCGCACTTCGGGATGCAAGACGATGTTCACTTCGTGCAAACCGATGCTCTTGATCGCTTTGTCGATCGGCACTTGGCTGCGGGAAACCGAGAAGCCGCCGGCACTGACGACGTCCGCGATATCGCGCGGCGACACCGAACCGTAGAGTTGCCCGCGATCGCCTGCTTGGCGCAGCATCACGAATTTGTGGTCGGCGAGTTTGGCCGCAATGGCTTCCGCTTCCTTCCTCCGCTCGAGATTGCGCCCTTCGAGTTGCGTCCGTTGCGTCTGAAAGTATTCTCGGTTGGCCTTGGTCGCCCTCAGCGCTTTCTTCTTCGGCAGCAGATAATTGCGCGCGAAGCCGTCTTTCACCTTCACCTCGTCGCCCATCTGGCCGAGCTTCTCGACCCGTTCGAGCAGGATCACTTGCATGGGTGGCTCCTATTTCACGACGTAGGGAATGAGGGCCATGAAGCGCGCCCGCTTGATCGCGTTCGACAGTTCGCGCTGTTTCTTGGTGGAAACCGCGGTGATGCGCGAAGGT